>Ga0070708_100000965_pt1 | contig 21868 bp, 22 predicted proteins | sample KBSK5503metaG_FD_65469 | JGI IMG/M metagenome (GOLD analysis project Ga0070708, IMG submission 65469) | Corn, switchgrass and miscanthus rhizosphere microbial communities from Kellogg Biological Station, Michigan, USA - KBS K5-50-3 metaG | ecosystem: Host-associated > Plants > Roots >... | reverse complement strand
AGCTTGCGGTCGATCTCCAGCACCAGCAGCGCCGCCGCCAGCACCGGGAACGCCAGCAGCACCATTATCGACGTGATCAGGATGTTCCAGGTGAAGATCGGCATCCGGAACATGGTCATGCCGGGTGCCCGCATGCAGATGATCGTGGTGACGAAGTTGACCCCGCTCAGGATCGTGCCCAGCCCGGACAGGGTCAGGCCCATGATCCACATGTCCCCGCCGACGCCCGGCGAGTAGACCGAACTGGTCAGCGGCGAGTAGGCGTACCAGCCGAACCCGGGCGCCCCGCCCGGCGTGATGAAGCTGGCCAGCAGGATCAGCCCGCCGAACAGGAAGAAGTAGTAGCTGAGCAGGTTGAGCCGGGGAAACGCCACGTCGGGCGCGCCGATCTGCAGCGGGAAGATCTCGTTCGCGAGCCCGACGAACAGCGGCGTGGCGAACAGCAGCAGCATGATCGCGCCGTGCATCGTGAACAGCTCGTTGTACTGCTGGTCCGAGATGAGGTGGTTGTCCGGCTGGAACAGCTGGACCCGCATGATCATCGCCATCAGGCCGGCCACGAGGAAGAACCCGAACGACGTGATCAGGTACAGGTGGCCGATGACCTTGTGGTCGGTGGTGGACAGCCAGTCGGCCAGGATCGAGCCCTTGCGGGCGCTGCGTGGGCTGGTGACCGCTTCCTGCACCGGCTGGTCGAGCGTGGTCACTGGGCACCTCCTCCGGACGCCGCCGCACGGGTCTGTGCTGCCTGCTGCGCGTGGATCCAGGTGTTGAACTGTGCCGGGGTGACGATCCTCACCCTGAACAGCATGCGACTGTGATAGAGCCCGCACAACTCGGTGCAGCGGCCGTAATAGAACCCGGTCTTGGTCGGGGTGACCTCGAAGTGGTTCGGGTGGCCGGGGATCACGTCGCGCTTGAACTCGAACGGAACGATCCAGAACGAGTGGATGACGTCGGTCGAGACGAGGTTGAACCGGACGACCTCGTGGTCGGGGATCACCAGCGTCGGCAGCCCGCTGTTCCCGATGAGGGGGCTCCACGGCTGGCCGGTGATCGTCACGTCGCCGGTCGGTGAGCCCGGCACCTTGTAGCCCTGGTACTGGAACTGCCAGCTCCACTGGAAGCCGGTGACGTTGACCGTGACGTTGGGGCGGGCGGACAGGCTGTCGATGTAGTTCTCGTCCCGCGCCGTGAAGTAGAACAGGACGCCGACCATGATGAACGGCACCACGGTGTAGAGCATCTCGATGGGCAGGTTGTAGCGCACCTGGTGGGGCGGGGGCTGCGTCGCGGACCGCTTCCTGTGGAAGATGACCGCCCAGATGATTAGGCCCCAGACCATGAAGCCGACCGCCCACGCCGCCACCCAGGATCCCTGCCACAGGGTCAGCGTGACCTTTCCCTGCTGGGTGACCGGCACCGGCATGCCCAGCCGGGTGAAGGCGTTCGACGTGCACCCCGCCGTGCCGGCCAGCAGCCCGGCGAACAGGGCTCCGCGGAGGGCCAGCCGCCTCATCGATCTCACAGATTGCCTTCCCAGCGATCCCACCCGGCGCCACGGGCAGCGGCGGCACGGGCTGGTCATGGCTCGTCCTACAGGCTGTCGTGGAAACAGTATCGCGCGGGGGCCGCGGCCCGGTGCGGACCCCCGTCAGTGTCGCGGGCCTGCTCTGACGCCGCTACTCTCGTGGGGTGCTTACCCGCGGCGACGGAGGGGTATCGCTTCCGCATGGCACCAGGCCGGCCCCGGCACCCCGGACCGGGCTGAGGGAAAGGCGGCCGGCATGACCTCCGCGATGCCCGTTGCCCCGGCGCTCACGATCGACGCGCTGGGCCGTAAGTGCCCGATCCCGATCATCATGCTCGCTGAGCGGATCCGTGAGGTGCCGATCGGCGCGATCGTCGCGGTGCTCGCCGACGACCCCGCTGCCCGGACCGACATCCCCTCGTGGTGCGGGATGAAGTCGCACGAGTTCGTCGCGGCGACCGACCTACCGCGGGGCTGGGCGCTGCTGATCCGGCGGGCCTACTAAGCCGGAGGCCCGCGGAACCGGCCGGTGAAGCGGGGATCGCTCTGCCACCACGGTCGGCCCGCCGCCGCGGCCGGGGCCAGTTCCTCACCGGCGTCGAGTTCGGCGTCGACCTGGGCGGCCTCCCGCTCGTCCTCCCGGATCATCAGGATCAGCTGGGCGGCGAGGAAAGGCAGGCCGACGAGGTCGCCGAGGATCCAGAGCGCTCCCCCGCCGATCACCTGGTCGGCGCGCAGGCTGGGCCCCCAGGGCCGGGCCAGGGCCTGGTAGTAGGACCCGGCGAGCAGGTGCTGGTCCGCGATCACGGCCAGGCCGAGCACGGCGTCCCCCACCACCTCAGCCCCGGTCACCCACAGCGAGACCAGGTACGGGTAGGCCTTGGGCACCGGGTCCACCCGCAGCAGGGTCCAGAAGAAGACCAGGCCGGGCGCCATTAGCGCGAAGTAGGTCAGCTCCCGGACGGTGTCGCTGCGCAGTCCCGCCGCGTACCACGGGGTGAAGTACAGCAGGAAGGGCACGATCATCAGCACCAGCGCGGTGACCGCGGGGAAGGTGAGAACGCGCGCGGCCCGGCTTTGCACCGCCGCCGCCACCCGGGCCCCGGGTGCGGGCAGCGCGGCGATCAGCAGGGACAGCGGCCGCCCCAGGGCCAGGAACAGGGGTGCGACCAGCAGCAGCAGGACCGTTTGCACCGCGCGGGGCCAGAACAGCACGCGCTGGTAGACGCCGGCGAATGACATGGTGGCGATCACGAGCGCACCGGTTCCGCCGGCCAGGAACGCCACGGCCCGCGCGCCCGGCCACGGCTGCCCGCCCCGGCGCACCCGCCGCACCCCCGCCAGGTAGAGGCCGGCGAGCACCAAGACTATGAGCAGCACGGGAACGTCTACGGTCCACGATGTCAGTGCGCGGGAAACCGTCAGCGCAGGCGGACCGACGTACATGGGATCACACTAGCCCGGAGCCGGGGTGGGCTAGTTGCCAGAGCAGCCCCGGTGCCACCCCGACTCTTCCTTTGGGAAAGTCGGACTGAGTACGGGGTTGAGCTGGCGCATGGAGGCTGGCCACGGTCGGGCGACGCGCTAACCGCCGTAGTGGTTGGCGATTTCCATGGCCGCATCGTCACCGTAGGTCTGCGCTATCCGCGCCGTAACGTCCGCCGGCTTGAGCTCGTACTCCTGTGGCCCCACGGTCTCCAGCACGCTCACAGCCACGAGATTGCCAAGCTGAGCCGCGCGCTCCAGCGACAGGCCCCAGCCCACGGCGGCGAGAAATCCAGCACGGAACGCATCTCCCGTGCCGGTCGGGTCCGCTTTGCGGTCCTCTGCCACGGGACCCACAAGCACGGGGGGTTTCGTGGCGCACTCGATGCGCGCGCCGGCCGGCCCGAGCGTGGTCACCCGCACCCCGACCCGCGCCAGCACCTCAGAGGCCGCCCACCCGGTCTTGCGCTGGATGAGCGCCTCCTCGTACTCGTTGCAGAACAGGTACTCCGCCCCGTTCACGAGAGCCTGGACGTCCGGTCCTTCCAGCCGCGGCAGTTGCTGCGACGGGTCGGCGGCAAAGGGGATGCCGAGGCGAGTGCACTCAGCGGTGTGGGACAGCATGGCCCCGGGATCGCTCGCGCCGATGAGCACCAGGTCGAGGCCCTCACCCCGGCCGGCGAACGGCGCGATCGTGATCTCGGCATCCTCGCTCATCGCTCCGGGATAGAACGAGGCGATCTGGTTTCCGTCCGTGTCGGTGGTGCACACGAAACGCGCCGTGTGATGCCGGACCGATTCCCGCACCCCGCCGCAGTCGACGCCGTGCGCGGTGAGCCAGTCGCGGTACGGCCCGAAGTCCGGGCCGACCGCGCCGATGAGCAGCGGCTTCAGCCCGAGCACACCCAGGCCGAAAGCGATGTTCGCGGCCACCCCGCCGCGACGGATCTCCAGGTGATCGACGAGGAAGGACAGCGACACCCGGTCCAGCTTCTCGGCGATGAACTGGTCGACAAACCGGCCGGGGAAGGTCATCAAGTGGTCGGTGGCGATCGACCCGGTGACGGCTATCCGCACGTCACGTGGCCTAGCGTTAGTGGAACGAGTCGCCGCAGGCGCAGGACCCCGTCGCGTTGGGGTTGTCGATCGTGAAGCCCTGCTTCTCGATCGTGTCCACGAAGTCGATCGTGGCGCCCATCAGGTACGGGGCACTCATCCGGTCCGTGACCACGTGCACGCCGCTGAACTCGGCGTCGATGTCGCCGTCGATCTCACGCTCGTCGAAGTACAACTGGTAGCGCAGGCCCGAGCAGCCACCCGGCTGCACCGCGATGCGGAGCTTGAGGTCATCGCGGCCTTCCTGCGCCAGCAGGGCGCCCACCTTGGTCGCGGCGGCGGAAGTGAGGATGACACCCTGGGTAGCCGCCTCTTGCTGAACGGTCATCTGTGGTCTGCTCCCGCGTCGGACTGGCGCCGCCGGGCGGCGGCGCTCGGTGGTTCTTGTACGCGTCAACCATATGCGGTGCGCCGTCATTCCGCCTCAGCGACCTCGCGAGGAGGCCCCTTACTGCGGCGTCAGCGGGCGAACTCGATGCCGGTGTCGGTCTCGGTGCCGTCGGGGCGGATCAGGTACGCGGCGTACCCGGCGAGCCCGGCCACGGCGGGCAGCGCCTCGTCCCCGCCCACCGCGACCCCGGTGGCGAGCGCGTCCGCCAGCGCCAGGCTGGGGCCCGTGACGGTGGCCGAGGCGGCGCGGCTGGCGGGCTGGCCCGTTCGGGGGTCGATCAGGTGCGCGCCACGCTCGTAGCAGCCGGAGGTGGCCACGGCCGCGTCCGTTTCGACGATGCCCGCCAGCGCGTCCGCCCGCCACGGGTGCCGGATGCCGACCCGCCACCGCTGCGCGCCGGCCGGCGACCCGAAGGCCGCCACGTCGCCTCCCCCGTTGATGAGCGCGCCGGGCACCCCGGCATCCCGGAGCAGGGCCAGCGCCCGCTCCGTCGCCCAGCCCTTGACCAGGCCGGTCGGGTCGAACCCGCCGGGCATCGCCCAGGGGTCGAACCAGCCACCCGACGCCCGCCGGGCGGCGCGGCATTCCTCCAGCACCTCGTGGAACTCCGGAGGCATCTGGCTGACCGTGGCCTCGCCGCGCCGGAACCGGCTCACCGGGCTGGCCTCGTCCCAGGTGCTGAACAGGGCGTCGCAACGGTGCAGGACGTCGCAGGCGCCCGCGATCGCGGCCCGCACGGCGGACTCCGGTGCGGCGCCGGTCACGACGGCGAAGGAGAAGACGGTCCCCATGGCCGGCTCGGCGTGGGTCACCGGGGGCGGGCCGGCCGGGCCGGGCGGCTGCGCGGGCAGGCTGGCCGGGCCGGTCACTTGATGTGCAGCTTGTCCAGTGCCGACTGGATCGAGTCGGCGTACGCCTGGCTGGTGTAGGTCGCGCCGGTGACGGCGTAGATCCGGGCGCTACCGGCCCGCAGCACCTCGGACTTGAGCATGGGCAGAACCTGCACGGCGAGCTGCTGCGAGTAGGGCTCGGCGGTCCGCAGGAGCGGCACCGAGACATTGGTGATCTGGCTCCCCCGCACGGTGACCGTGACCGACAGCTCCCCGTACCCGTACTGCTCCACCACCCCGTTGACCTGCCGCGCGGGACCGGTGGGCTGGACGGGTCCGCTGGCCCGGGCACCGCCCCCGGCGCCCGGCGTGGCCGCTGGCGACGCGCCGCCGCCGGTGGATTTCGGCCCGGCCACGAGCACCGGCGGGGCGGCCCGGCCGTGCAGGCCGAGCACGCCCGCGAACCCGGCCACGGTCCCCGCGATGAGGTACCACGCTGCGCGCTTCACCGCTCGATCTCCCGCGCGGTCATAGGACGTACGCCTCGTGGTGGATGGCCTCGTCGGGCACCCCGAGGCGCTTGGCGAGGTCGACCATGCCGGCCACGAACCCCTCGGGCCCGCACACGTAGAGGTCGCGCTGCCGCAGGTCGGGGACGAGCTGCGGCAGCGACCGCTCATCGAGCGGGGCCTCCTCGCGGCTGCCGACAAGCTCGTGCAGGCGTCCGTGCCGGTAGCGGACCAGCTCGGCGACCTCCTTCGCCAGCACCAGGTCCTCTGGCCGGCTGGCCCGCAGCAGCACGACCGGCGCGGAGTTGCGCGGCAGGTCTTCCAGGAGCGACCGCAGCGCGGTCACGCCGATGCCCGCGGCCATCAGCAGGGCCCGCCGGCCCTGCTGGGCGTGCTTGGTGAACGCCCCGTAGGGGCCCTCGATGACCACCTTGGTGCCGGGCCGCAGCGTGGCCAGCGAAGCCGAGTGATCGCCCACGGCCTTGACGGTAAGCCGCAGGTAGGGCGGCTGCGGCAGGGCCGACAGCGAGTACGGGTGGGCCTGCCACCACAGGCGCGGGGTCAGGAAGCGCCAGCAGAAGAACTGGCCGCCGGCGACAGCCAGCTTGTCCAGGTGACGCCCCGAGCAGATGACCGAGGTCACCTCCGGGCCTTCCCGGCGCACCTCGGCCACCACCAGCTGGTACCGGAGGCTGCGGACCACCGGCAGGCCGAAGCGGTAGCAGAGCACCAGGCCCGCGGTGGCTGCCCAGGCCACCGACCACACGATCCGGGTGAGCGGGTGGCCGACGAACGAGGGCCCGAGCGCGAGCACGTGCGCGAACGAGATGGCGAGGGCGAGGTACATGTACAGGTGCACCAGCCACCAGGTCTCACGGCGGAGCCTGCTCCGGATCGCCCGCAGCGAGATGACGCCGATGAAGCACATGATGCCGAGCCCGATGGTGGCGGTCAGCACGTCCGGGTACCTGGTCAGCAGGACCCCCACCTCATGCCAGGTGCCGGACCTGGCGGCCTGGGCGTAGCCGACGGTGATGAACACCGCGTGCGCGGCAAGCAGGCTGATCGGCCACGGGGCCAGGCGGCGGTGCCAGCGCAGCAGGCCGTCCTGCCCGAGCACCCGCTCGATCGCGGGGATCCGGCTCACCAGCAGCACCATCATGAGCGCCAGGTAGGTGCCGATCAGGCCGGTGAGGCTGCCCAGGAAGGTGGCCGCCCCGCCGGGCGCGGCGAGCTGGCTGGCCGTCTCGTCCGTGACCGCCAGCGCCGTGACCGCGCCGAGCCCGGTCCCGGCGAGCACCAGGCCCGCGCGGGCGAGCGCGGGGCGGGGCCGGGGTGAGTCGGGCCGCGCGGGCACCTGGCGCCGCTTGCCGCGCCGGGCGGCGGGGGCAAGCGCCGAGTCGAAGCTCACGGGAGGAACTCTCTCAGTGCCAGATGGCGGTGCGATGAAGGATTCCTCTGAGAATCCTCTCAGAGGAATCCGGCCGCGTCCGGCCCACGTCAGAGGCCGGGAGCGCCCCAGACCGGGAACCACCGGCTGAGGTCGGGCTCGACCTTCAGGTCCGCTCCGACCTGGCCGCGCACCTCCAGCTCCAGTGCATTGTCGCGCCGCTCGCCGGGCAGCGGCGCGAACGGGTAGAAGGTGCCCTGCTTGTACAGGTACACGATGCCGACCTTGCGGCCGCGGTCGTCGGCGAATCCCACCAGCGTGCACAGCAGCTGCGGGCCGAACCCACCCTCCACGAGGGAGGTGTTCACCGCGTGCAGGTCGGTGACCAGCCCCTCCACGTCTTCGGAGGTGTGGTGAGACACCAGCCAGGTCCACCCGTAGGAGTCGCTGGTCACGTCCACTGGCGCCGCGTCCGCGCCCATGGCCAGCAGGGCGCGGACGTCGGACTCGATGTCGGCGAAGGCGCGGCCCTCCGCGGGGCGGAAGCACACCGAGCCAGTGCCGGTCGGGGCCAGTCCCATCGCCGCCTGCAGGGTGACGGCCGCCGTGGGCAGCTCAAAGAGCGCGTCCAGGTTCGGCTGGACCGGCTTGGTCCGCCCAAGCAGCGTGTCCAGGAAGCCCACCGGCTTACTGCTTGCCGAGCTGTGCGGAGATCTCGGACAGCTGCTGCAGCCGCCGCTCCAGCGACGGGTGCGTGGAGAAGATCGTGGCCAGGCTCGTCGTGTCGGCCCGCAGCGCCGGGGCGAAGTAGAACGCGTTGAGCGGCTGCGCGTCGCGCAGGTCCTTGGTGGGAATCCTGGCCATCGCCCCGCTCACCTTGGTCAGCGCGCTGGCGAGCGCCGAGGGCTGGCCGGTCAGCATCGCGCCAGCCCGGTCGGCCGCCAGCTCGCGGTACCGGGAGAGCAGCCGGATCAGCAGGAAGCTGATGGCGTAGGTGACGATGCCGACGGCCATCACGATCAGCAGGATGGGCAGCGCGCCGCCGTTGTTGTTGTTCCCGCCGCCGCGCCCGCGCCCGCCGCCGCCGAACAGCTCGCCGTAGAACGCGAACCTGACCAGCAGGCCGGCGAGGATCCCGACAAACGAGGCGATCGTCATCACCACGACGTCCTTGTGGGCGACGTGCGACAGCTCGTGGGAGAGCACGCCCTCGAGTTCCTTGTCATCCAGCCGGTCCATCAGCCCCGTGGTCACGACGAGGACCGCATTCTTGCTGTTTCGGCCCGTAGCGAACGCGTTCGGCATGCTGGTCCGCGCTATTGCGACCCGCGGCTTTGGCATGTTCGCCAGGGCGCACAGCCGGTCGACGATCCCATGCAACTGCGGCGCCTCGGCCGGCGTAACTTCCCGCGCACCGGACGTCCGGAGCGCGACTTTGTCCGACCAGAACAGGGAACCGAACGTCAGCCCCGCGCCGAGGAGCACAGCGAAGAAGATGATCCCGCCGCTCGACACCGCCTTGGTCGCGAGCAGCACGAATACCAGCGCGGTCACAAAAGCCACGAAGACGAGTCCCAGCACGAACATCGTCAGACCCATCCGCGCCTGCAGCCCCCTGTCGGGCGCATAACGGGTTCGCACCATCGCGGCGCCTCCATTCTCGCCTGATTCCGGGTTACCGGTCAGGCACGTCTTGCACTAAGTATCACGCACAAGCGGGGCAGAAAATTCCCTTTGCCGGGCGTGGACAGCTGCATTATCGGCACAGATCCTGAGTCCCAGCTGAAGGTTTGCTCCGAGCCAGCGCGGCGGTCGCCGAGCCACGGGCGCGCCTGACGGGGGGTGGCCGGGCTAACCGGGGATGTGGCCGTCCTCGGTCAGCAACGCGGCGACCTCGGCTAGGTCGGCGTCCGCGGGCGGGAGGATTAGGTCGGAGGGCTTCAGTGCCTCGGCCGCCAGCGGGGTTCCCAGCGCGCGGACCCGGTCGAGCAGGGCGGTCAGCGCGGGCTGGAACGTCCCCTCATCCCCCTCGTTGACGGCTTTCTCCAACGCGGCGTCGAGGGCGTTGAGCTCACCAGCGGCTGAGTCCTCGACCTGAAGCTGCCCCTCGCCCAGTATCCGGACGATCATGCCCCGTCACCGGCCTGCGGCTGCTCCGCGGCGGCTGCGTGGCCCGCGCCATCGCTGGCCGCCGCGCCGCCGTCCGCGGCCGCGCCGCTCTCGATCTCGCGCGCCTGGCCGCCACCGATCTCGCCCTTGAGGCGCTGGAGCTCACGCTCGATGTCCGGCCCCGTGCGCAGCGCGTCGAGCTCGGCCTGGATGTCGTCGCGCGGCGGGCCGGTGACGTCCTCCAGCGCGCCCGAGGCCATCAGCTCATCAATCGCGCCCGCCCGCGCCTGCATCTGCGCGGTCTTGTCCTGGGCGCGCTGCACCGCCATGCCCACGTCGCCCATCTCCTCGGAGATGCCGGAAACAGCCTCGCCAATCTTGCTCTGGGCCTCGGCGGCGGTGTAGGTGGCCTTGATCGTCTCCTTCTGCATGCGGAAGGCTTCGACCCTCGCCTGCAGGCGCTGGGACGCCACGGTCAGCTTCTCCTCATCCGCCTGCAGCGAGTGGTACTGACCCTCCAGATCGGAAATCTGGCTCTGCAGGGTTGCCTTCCGGCCCAGCGCCTCCCTGGCCAGGTCCTCTCGCCCAGCCCCGAGCGCCTGCCTCGCCTGCCCGTCCAGCTTGCCCTGCTGCTTCCGCAGGGTGTTCATCTGCAGTTCAAGCCGCTTGCGCGAGGTGGCCACGTCGGCGACGCCGCGGCGGACCTGCGTGAGCATTTCAAGCTGCCGCTGATAGGAGTAATCCAGGGTCTCGCGGGGATCCTCCATCCGGTCCAGGGCCTTGTTGGCCTTGGCCTTGAAGATCATCGAAACCCTCTTCATCACGCTCATGGGCGCGACCTTCCCCTTCATATGTATGACCGCTGCCGCTAGCCCCACGGCGCCGTGAGCCGCGCCCCAAATGCTCGGCAGCGGCCTCCCTGCGGGCTGGTTCACCCAGCCTACGCGGTCATCCGCGTGCCAGTCATCATCACCGGCAGGGACGCTCCCGGCGCCGGCGACGGGCGCCAGGCCGCGCCCGTAAGCTGAGAATCCGCGTGAATAGTCCCGGTAAGCTGGGCGCGTGTTCCGACGAAGTCGCCCTGCCGCGGAGGATCCGTCCAGTTACGACGGTGCCGGCGACGCCGGCGCCGCGATCCCCGGCGACGACGGCGTGGCCTCCTCGCCGGCCATCACCGCGGGCAAGGGCAGGCCCACCCCCAAGCGCAGCGATGCCGAACGCCGCCGCCGCCGCCAGCCCTACACCGCGCCGAAGGACCGCAAGGAGGCCGGCCGCGCCACGCGTGACCGCCAGCGCGCCGACCGCGGCCGCCGGATGGAGGCGGTCCGCCGTGGTGAGGAGTGGGCGCTGCCGGCCAGGGACCGCGGGCCGGTCAAGGCGCTGGCGCGGGACTACGTCGATTCCAAGCGCAGGCTCAGCGAGTTCTACATGTACGGACTGCTCGTCCTGCTGGCCCTGGTATTCGTGCGTACTCCTGTCGCGCAGTCGATCCTTGACGGGCTGGTCATCGTCGGCGTCCTCATCATGCTCGCCGAGGGCACGCTCATCGGCCGCAGGGTGCGCGCCCTCGCGGCGGAGCGCCTGCCGGGTGTTAGCACGCGCGGCGTGGCTCTCTACTCCGCCATGCGCGCCCTGCAGATTCGCAAGCTGCGGATGCCCAGGCCCAGGGTCAACATCGGCGACAAGGTCTGACGCACGGCCGCGGCGTTATTTGCCGTTATGGTCGCAGGCATGGAGCATCGTCATCTGGGCCGCAGTGGCCTCATGGTCAGTGAGATCGCCTACGGGAACTGGATCACCCACGGGTCGCAGGTCGAGGAGGACGCCGCAAAGGCCTGCGTCGAAGCCGCGCTCGACGAGGGAATAACCACCTTCGACACCGCCGACGTGTACGCGGGCACGCGCGCCGAGGAGGTCCTCGGGCGGGCCCTCCACGGGCTGCGGCGCGAGTCCGTCGAGATTTTCACGAAGGTCTACTGGCCGACAGGCCCCGGCCCGAACGACCGTGGCCTGTCGCGCAAGCACATCATCGAGTCCGTGCACGGCTCGCTGCGCCGGCTGCAGACCGACTACGTCGACCTGTACCAGGCGCACCGCTACGACCACGAGACCCCGCTCGAGGAAACCCTGCGCGCCTTCGACGACCTGGTCCGCCAGGGCAAGGTGCTCTACATCGGGGTCTCGGAGTGGCGCGCGGAGGAGATCTCCGCCGCGCTGGCGATCGCCGGCCAGATGGGGCTGGACCGGATCGTCTCCAACCAGCCGCAGTACAACATGCTCTGGCGGGTGATCGAGGCCGAGGTGATCCCCCTGTGCGCCAAAGAGGGGATCGGCCAGATCGTCTGGTCGCCGATCGCACAGGGCGCGCTCACCGGCAAGTACCTGCCCGGCCAGGGCGCTCCGGCGGGCTCACGAGCGACCGACCCGAGCGGCTCCGGGTTCATCAGGGGCTACCTCACCGACGCCATCCTGGCCCGGGTCGCCGAACTGCTTCCTGTGGCCAAGGAGGCGGGATTGAGCATGCCCCAGCTCGCCGTCGCCTGGGTCCTGCAGAACCCCAACGTGTCCGCGGCGATCGTCGGCGCCACCCGGCCCGAGCAGGTCAGGGAGAACGTGCGGGCCTCGGGCGTGCGGCTCGGCGAGGACGTCATGCGCAGGATCGACGACATCCTGGGCCCGGAGATCGAGCGGGATCCGGCGCAGACCGGGAGCCCGGCGCACCGGCCCTAATCAGCTGGGTGCAGGCTCATCGGGCCGTATTCGACCCGGGTTTCCTCCAGCAGCGTTACCTGGTCAACGCCCGCCTCCAGGAGCATGCGCCAGTTTTCGCCGAGCCAGCTCTCCGCGTCACCCTGGCTGCCGAAGGCCTCCCTCGGCACGTCGCCTGAGCTGGCCGGCGTCCCGTTAACCTTCTCGAACCGCCAGGTCCAGACCATCTCCGCCAACCTCCCTCAGCGACCTTAGCCGACCCGCCCGCCTGTCCTCGCGGAACCCGCCCACCGCCCCTCGCCGAGCCCGTCGGCCGGCCTGCGCGGTGCCCGCCGTGGCGCGGCGCCGGCCGGGCCGCTTGACCGGAATATCCGCAGATCGGGGATTGCTGGCGAACGCCACGACCGGAGGGCGCCTAGCTGTTAGGTTTTGACCGCTGGCCCTGCGCATGGCGCCGCAGCGGCTCGTCGCCGACCAGTTTCGCGATCGAGGTGGTGACGGCATGACGCGCATCGTCGTCGTTGGTGACCTGATGACTGACACGGTCGCCCGCGCGGCCCTCCCCCTCGCGAAAGCCAGCGACACCCCGGCCGCGGTGACCACGCACGGCGGCGGGTCTGGCGCGAACATCGCCGCCTGGCTGGCGGTGGACGGGGCCGAGGTCGCGTTCGTCGGACGGCGCGGTGCCGACATCGCCGGCCGCAACCGTGACATGGAGCTGATGGGCTACGGGGTCGACGCCAGGCTGGTCATGGACCCGGAGCGGCCCACCGGCAACTGCGTCGTGATGATCACCCATAAGGGCGACAGCACGATGCTCTCTGACCCGGGAGCAAACGCCGCCCTCTCCCCCGATGACCTGCCCAAGGACATGTTCATCCCGGGCTGTCACCTGCACGTGTCCGGCTACACCCTGCTGAACGAGGGCTCGCGTCCAGCCGCCGTCGCGGCGATCGACCACGCGAGGCGGGCGGACATGACCATCTCCGTGGACGGCGCCTCGGTGGCCCCGCTGGAGCGGGCCGGAGCGGAGCCGTACCTGGAGCTGACCAACGGCGCCACGCTGCTGTTCGTCAACGCGGCGCAGGCGGCCGTGCTCACGGGGCGCGAGGATCCCGCGCAGGCCGCGCGCGTCCTGACGGCGTGGTACCCGCAGGTGGTGGTGAAGCTCGGCGCCGACGGCGCCCTGTTCGCGAACGGCCGTCCCGACCCCATTCGCGCGCCCGCCCAGCCCATGGACCAGACCCTGGACGGGACGGGCAGCGGGGACGCGTTCTGCGCCGGGTTCCTCGTGTCGTGGCTGGACAAGAAGCCGCCGCTGGAGGCGCTCGTGAGCGGCTGCCACACCGCCGCGCGCGCCCGGTCGCTCGTCGGCGCGCGCCCCGCCCTCTGACCTCGCCCCGGCTGCCCGCTGACCGCGCTGACTCCCTCCCCGCCCGCACCCGGTCAAGGCCCGGGTTTCCTGCTTTCCCTGTTCTCGCTGGCGGGCCGGGTCGCGCTGGTCACGGGCGGCAGCTCGGGCATCGGCCGGGCGATCGCGGGCGCCCTCGCCCGGGCGGGCGCCAGCGTGGTGCTCCTGGCCCGTCGCGAGGAGCCGCTGGCCGGCACGGCACGCGAACTCCAAGACGCGGGCTGCCGGGCGGCCTGGGTCTGCGCGGACCTCGCCGACCGGGCCGCGGCCGAACGCGGCGCGGAGGCGGCGACCGAACCGTACGGCGAGCCCGACATCCTGGTGAACTCGGCCGGCCTGAACATCCGGCCCCCGCTGGCTGAGCTGACGGCGACCGACTGGGACCGGCTCATGGCCGTCAACCTCACCGCGCCGTTCCTGCTCGGCCAGCGTTTCGGGCCATCGATGGCCGCCCGCGGCTGGGGGCGGATCCTCAACGTCGCCTCGCAGCAGGCGGTCCGGGCCTTCGGCAACAGCGGCGGTTACGGCGCGGCCAAGGCCGGCCTCGCGGCGCTGACCAGGTCCCAGTCCGAAGCCTGGGCCCCGCGGGGGGTGTGCTGCAACGCGATCGTCCCGGGCTTCGTGGCCACCCCGCTCACCGCGGAGGTCGCCGCCGACCCGGCCCGCTCCGCCGCCCTGGCGGCCCGCACCATGATCGGCCGCAACGGCGAACCGGAGGACTTCGAGGGAGTAGCGGTCTTCCTGGCCAGTCCGGCGAGTGGCTATATCACCGGGCAACTGGTTTTCGTCGACGGAGGTATGTCGTCGACTTGACCAGTTCCGGACCGTGGCCAGCGTTCGCCGTTAGGCCAGCCCCGTACGGAGTCCGACTTTTCCTTTGGAAAAGTCGGAGTGGTACCGGGGTTGGCCTCGTTACCAGACCGCCACGGCCCGTCGTTCGGTGTCGGGTGGTACCGGGGTTGTTCCGATTACCAGTTCGCCACGGCCCGTCCGTTAGGTATCTAAGGCGCCGCAGGCGGCACAATGGCGGACATGGCCAGACGTTCCGCGACCACGCCCGCCCGCGGTCACCGCACCGGCGGGCAGCCCCCCGAGGTGTTCGAAGAGAACATCGTTGACATAGACGTCGCCGAGGAGATGCGGGGCAGCTACCTCGAGTACGCCTACTCCGTCATCTACCAGCGCGCAATCCCGGACGCCCGGGACGGCCTCAAGCCGGTGCAGCGCCGGATCCTCTACCAGATGAACGAGATGGGCCTGCGCCCAGACCGCGGCCACGTCAAGTGCGCTCGCGTGGTCGGCGACGTGATGGGGCGGCTGCACCCGCACGGCGACGCCGCGATCTACGACGCGCTGGTGCGGATGGCGCAGCCGTGGGTGATGCGGCTCCCGCTGGTGGACGGGCACGGGAACTTCGGCTCGCTCGGCGGCGACGACGCACCCGCCGCCTACCGTTACACCGAGGCCCGGCTGACCGCAGCCGCGATGGAGATGGTGGCCTCGATCGACGAGGAGACCGTCGATTTCCAGCCGAACTACGACGGGACCGAGGTCCAGCCCGAGGTCCTGCCGGCCGGGCTGCCCAACCTGCTGGTCAACGGCGCGTCCGGGATCGCCGTCGGCATGGCCACCAACATGGCCCCGCACAACCTGGGCGAGGTGATCGCCGCGGCGCGGCACCTCATCGACAACCCCGAGGCCGGCCTGGATGAGCTGATGCGGTTCGTGCCGGGCCCGGACCTGCCCACCGGCGGCAAGATCGTCGGTCTGGACGGCGTCAGGGAAGCCTACGAGAGCGGCCGGGGCATCTTCCGCACCCGCGCCGCCGCCAGGGTCGAGAAGGTCACCCCGCGCCGCACCGGGATCGTGGTCACCGAACTGCCGTACAACATCGGCCCGGAGAAGGTCATCACCCGGATCAAGGACCTGGTGGGGGCGAAGAAGCTCGCCGGGATCGCCGACGTGAAGGACCTCACCGACCGCAAGCGCGGCCTGCACCTGGTGATCGAGGTCCGGGCCGGTTTCCACCCCGAGGCCGTGCTCGACGAGCTGTACCGGCTCACGCCGCTGGAGGAGACGTTCGGCATCAACAACGTCGCACTCGTTGACGGCCAGCCACGCCTGCTTGGCCTGCGGGAGCTGCTCCAGATCTACGTCGATCACCGCATCGAGGTGGTCCGCAGGCGCAGCGAGTTCCGTCGGCGCAAGCGCGCGGACCGGCTGCACCTGGTCGACGGCCTGATGATCGCGCTGCTCAACATCGACGAGGTGATTCAGGTCATCCGCGCCAGCGACGACGCGTCATCGGCCAAGGACCGGCTGATGACGGTGTTCGACCTGTCCGCCATCCAGGCGCAGTACATCCTGGACACGCCGCTGCGCAGGCTCACCCGCTACGACCGGCTGGAGCTCGAGCGTGAGCGGGAGACGCTGCAGGCCGAGATCGGCGAGCTGACCGCGATCCTGGACTCGGAGTCGCGGCTGCGCGGGGTGGTCTCCGCCGAGCTCGCCAGCGTCGCCGAGCGGTTCGCCGACCCGCGCCGCACGGTGCTGCTCGAGGGCACCGGCGCGCCCCGGACCGCGGCCGTCCCGCTTGAGGTCGCCGACGACCCGTGCCAGGTGCTGCTCTCGTCCACCGGCCTGGTCGCGCGTACCCCCCTTCTTTCTGCAGAACGGGACGAGCCGGGGACCCTGGCAGCGTCCGTGGCGCCCGTCCGGGGTGGGCCCGCGGCGGGGCCGCGAACGGCGCACGACGTCATCGTGTCCAGCGTGCGGGCCACCGCCCGGGGGTCCGTCGCCGTGGTGACCTCACACGGCAGGCTGATCCGGATCGGCGCGCTGGAGATCCCCGCCCTGCCGCCGAGCGCGCACTCCCCCGGGCTCGCGGGCGGCGCCCCGGTCACCGAGTTCGCGCCGCTGGCCGCCGGCGAGACCGTGGTTGGGCTCGCGGCGCCCGATGCGGCCGGAGCGGGGCTGGCGCTGGGCACGGCGGCCGGCGTGGTCAAGCGCGTCGCGGCCGACTACCCGGGCAGCTCATCGGAGTTCGAGGTGATCTCACTGAAGCCGGGCGACCGCGTGGTCGGCGCGGCTCAGCTGGCCAGCGAGGACGACGACCTGGTGTTCATCACCAGCGACGCCCAGCTGCTCAGGTTCGGCGCGGCCAGCGTCCGGCCGCAGGGCCGCGCCGCCGCCGGGATGGCCGGCATCCGGCTGTCCCCGCGCGCGTCGGTGATCTGGTTCGGCGCCGTCTCACCGCCCGGCGCTGACCAGGCCGCCGCGGCGGGCGAGGCGGGGCCGGGCGGCAGCGTGGTGGTGACCGTCGCGGGCGCAACCGGCGCCCTGCCCGGAACCGGTGCCGCGACGGTGAAGGTCACCCCCTACCGGGAGTACCCGGCCAAGGGCCGGGCGACCGGCGGGGTGCGCTGCCACCGGTTCCTCAAGGGAGAGGACGCGCTGGTGCTCGCCTGGGCCGGCCCGGCGCCCGCGCGCGGGGCCACCGACGCGGGCGTCCCGGTGGACCTGCCCGCGGCCGACGGCCGGCGGGATGGCTCCGGTGCGCGGGTCCGCCAGCCCCTCGGGTCGCTGGGCGGTCTCGCCCCGCAGTCGTGACCTGGACAGGTGGGCTGCTCCGGCGCCCTTTCGGGGGATATCACGCCTTACGGTCGAGTTCTTGCCTGGTTTGCCCTGGCTTGCAGAACCGCGATGCGTAATAAGAGGCCGACGCCCAGGGCGGCGGCGAGCGCGGCGATCAGGTCCGCCGGGCCCGCCTGCGGGGCGTCGCGGTACTGCCACCAGCGGGTGATCGAGATCCCTTTCGGCCCGGGGTCGAACACCTGCCCGCGGAAGCAGCCACCCCGCGCCAGCATGGCCAATCCCCGGTCGTCGTCCGTTAATGCCGCCACATAGGCCGCCGCGTCGAGGAGCGCGGCGGCGCATCGCGCCGCCCGGACGGGGTCGCCGCCGGCGCGCGCCAGCCGCCAGGCGGCCTGGGCGCGCAGGAATTCGGCCACGAGAAGCTGTCTTGTCACTCGTCGTAGTTTAACCATTACTAATAGTGATAGACGTCGAGATTACCGGCCTGTGACTTCGACTATCACGAACGAATGCCGCCAGCCGGTCCAGGCCCGTTTCGATCTGCCCGGGTGTGAGCTGGCTGAAGGCCAGCCGGAGCTGGGACAGCCCGCCCTTGGTGTAGAAGTGGCTCATCGGGGTCCAGACCACCCCGTGCTCCCGGGCCGCGTACTCGCACATGGCATCGTCGGCCGTGAACGGCACGGTGAGCACGATGAAGAAGCCACCACGGGGACGGTTCCAGCTGACGCCCGCGCCGCCGAACCTTGCGGCCAGGCCGTCCAGTACCTGACGCAGGTTGCGCTGGTAGACCTGGGTCTCCCGCGCGTTGGCCGCGGTGAGGCAGCAGCCGTGCTCCAGCAGCTTGCCGCCGACCAGCGCCTGGGCCACCGGCGAGGTGTTGACCGAGACCATGCTCTTGATCTTCGCCACGTGATCGGCGAGCAGGCAGACCTCGCCGCGGCGGCCCGCCACCCGCTGATCGGCGATCACGTAGCCGACCCGGGCGCCTGGGAAGCCGGTCTTGGCGAACGACCCGAGGTAGACGACCCGCCGGCCGGTGTCGAGCGCCTTCAGGGTCGGCAGGGCCGTGCCGTCGTGGAACAGGCCGTAGGGGTTGTCCTCGAGCAGCAGCAGCCCCTCGCGGGCCGCGGTGTCCAGCAGCCGCCGCCGGTGCGGGACGCTCAGGCTTACTCCTTCCGGATTGGAGAAGTCCGGGATCACGTAACAGCCGCGGGGCCGCAGTCCCGCCGCCCGCGCCCGGGCGGCCTGCGCGGACAGGTCGTCGAGGTCGATGCCGGACGCGCCGCTGCGCACCGGCCACACCGGCATGTCGGCGAGCAGGGCCGCGCCGGTCAGTCCCACGTAGGAGGGATCCACCGCGAGCACCACGTCCCGCCCGTCCCGGCGCAGCGCGCGCAGCACGCAGAACATCGCTTCCTGGCAGCCCACCGTGACCACGATGGACTCCGGGTCCGCGGTGATGCGCTCGTCCAGCTCCAGGTGCCGGGCGATGAGGTCGCCGATGATGCCCTTGGTCCGCCCGTACTGGAACAGCAGCCGCCGCACCTGGCCGGCGGACCAGCCGCGCTCCCGCATGAGGTGCGCGCAGAAGGTGTCGAGATAGGAATGGATGAGCCCGACGTCGAAGAACTCCTCGTAGGGGCGTCCGGACGCGAACGAGATCGCGTCCGGGTACCGCATCCCTATCTCGTTGAGGAAGTTCATGGACTCCAGCGCCGCGTTGGACAGGGACGCGTGCAGCGTGGCCTCGGACAGATCCGCGTGCACCGGCAAGGGCTTGTCGTTGCTCACCGGGCCTGGCCCCCTTCGCCGGCGGAGGCCAGCCCGCCGGTTAAGGCCGTCGGGCGCAGCAGCCGGGCGGAGCCGACGTCCGGGCAGCCGGCCAGCGCCATCGCGTTCCTCAGCTCGTCGGCGATCAGCGAGAGGACCTGCGCGGCGCCGCGCGCCCCGCCATTGGCCAGGCCCCACAGCGCGGGCCGCCCGAGCAGCACCCCAGCGGCCCCGAACGACAGGGCCTTCAGCACGTCGGTCCCGCTGCGGATACCGCTGTCTAGCAGGACCTCGCACCGGCCGTCCACCGCCTCGCAGACGCCCGGCAGCGCGGTGACGCTCGCCACCGCCCCGTCGAGCTGGCGCCCGCCGTGGTTGGACACGACCACCGCGCTGGCCCCGTGCTCCGCGGCGCGGCGCGCGTCCTCCGGGTGGAGGATCCCCTTGAGCACCAGCGGCAGCCGGGTCCGCTCCCGCAGCCAGGTAACGTCCGCCCAGCTCAGCGACGGGTCGAAGGCCTCGTTGGTGTGAATCGCCACGCCCGAGGCGCCGACGGCAGGCCTGCGGACCAGCCTGGCCGCCTCATCGCGCAGGTTGGCGGCGGTGATCTCCGGGGGCAGCGCGAAACCGTTGCGCATGTCGCGCAGTCGGCGCCCCATCCGCGGCACGTCCACGGTCAGCACCAGCGCCCGGCAGCCGGCCCGCTCCGCCCGCTGGATCAAGTCGGCCACCTGGCCGCGGTCCCGCAGCAGGTACAGCTGGAACCACAGCGTCCCGCCCACCGCGGCGACCTCTTCCAGTGGGGTGCTGCTCATCATGGACAGGGCCAGCGGGATGCCGGCCTCCCGGGCAGCCCGGGCCAGCCCGATCTCCCCCTCGGGATGGACCAGCCGCTGGTAGGACATGGGCGCGATCGCGATGGGCAGCGCGGACCTGCAGCCGACAAGCATGGTGCCCGGATCGCAGGCGGTGATCCCGGCGAGCACCCGCGGGGTGAGGAACACCGCGTCGAGCGCGGCGCGGTTCGCGGCCAGCGTCACCTCGGCCTCACTGCCGCCCGCGACGAAGTCCCGGACGTCGCGCGGCAGCGCCCGGGCCGCGGCCTGCTCGGCGTCCCCCACGCACAACAGGGGTTCGGCCATGGCGCGAGACCTCCTTCCCCCGGGCCCTGGCCTGGGCGGGATGCGCCCGGACCGTCCGGGCTCCGGTGGCACCAGCCATTGTCCCCGCCCCCCCGGGGCCCGTCCACCAGCCCGGTCGACGCGGGCCAGCCCGTGCGGCAAGCTGGGGTCAGGCCATGCGGGGAGAGCGGGAGGTCGCCGATGGTGAGCCGCCAGACAGCCGCCGGGCCACGGCAGGCCGAGGCCGACGCGCTTCTTGCCGACTGGGCAGCGCCCGGCGGCAGCGAGGACCCGTATCCGCTGTACGCGAGGTTGCGGGCGTTAGCCCCTGTCCACCGCTCCGCGTCCGGCGGTGTGTACCTGACCAGGTACGACGACTGCGCCGGCGTGATCCGCGATCCCTCGCTCGGCGCGCAGAGCCCCGCCTGGATGGACCAGGTCCGCCCAGGCTGGCGCGAGCACCCCGGCCTGCGGCTGACCCACGAGTCGTTCCTCTTCCGCGACCCCCCGGACCACACCCGGCTGCGCCGGATGGTCAGCGGCGCCTTCACCCAGCGCAAGGCCGGCGCGCAGCGCGCACACACCGCCGGCCTGGTAACCGGGGCCCTGGACGTGGTGGCCGACGCCGGCGCGACCGGTGGCACCGTGGACCTGCAGGAGGTGCTCGCCACCTCCCTGCCCATCTCCGCGGTCAGCCACGTGCTCGGCGTTCCCGAGGCCGACTTCCCGCTGCTGCGCGAGCCGCTCGAGGGGCTCCGGCTCGCCGCGGACGGCCGCTCGGGCACCATGGATCTCACCGTCGTCGACCAGGCGGCAGCGGCCCTGCTCGACTACTTCGCCGGGCTCGCCGCGCAGCGCAGGCGCGACCCGCAGGACGACCTGATCTCCGCCCTGGTCGCCATCGCGGACCCGGCGGCGGATGCCCCGGCCGCCGGTCCGTCGCTGACCGACGTGGAGTTGCTACAGAGCATCACGCTGATCTTCAGCGCGGCCATCGAGAGCATGGTGGACCTCCTGCTGAACGGGACTCGTGCGCTGCTGCTGCACCCGGAGCAGGCCAAAGCGCTGCGCGCCGACCCGGGCCTGGCAGCGGGCGCGGTCGAGGAGGCGCTGCGGTACGACCCGCCGGTGCAGGCCATGGGCCGGATCACGCGCTCCGCGGTCACGGTCGGCGGCGTTGACGTCCCCGCCGGTAACCGGCTGCTGATCATGCTCGGCGCGGCGAACCGGGACCCGGACCAGTTCTCCGCGCCCGACGGCTTCGACATTCGCAGGCAGGGGCCGCCGGTGCTGTCGTTCGGCGGCGGCGCGCACTTCTGCCTGGGCGCCGCGCTGGCCCGGCTCCAAGCGGGTCTGTTCTTCCCCGCGCTGCTCACCAGGTTCCCGAACTTGGCGCTGGCCGGCCCGCCGGTCCGCCGCGGCCTGGTCTTGCGCGGCTTCGCCACGTTCCCGGTAACCCTCGCCTGACCTGCGCACCTGCCGCGGCCGGCCGCGCTCAGGGCGACGAGAAGGACTCGCGAAGGCGGGCGGCGGCGTACCGGACGGCCTCCCTGGCCACGTCGAGAACCGCGATCATGGTGAAGAACGCGTGCGGCATGCCGTCGTAGCGGGCAACCTCCACGGCGACCCCCGCTTCGCCGAGCCGTTCCGCGTACCGCTCCCCCTCGTCCCTCAACGGGTCGTATTCCGCGGTGATCACCGTGGCCGGCGGCAGCCCGCGCAGGTCCGGCTCGCGCAGCGGCGAGGCAAGCGGGTTCGCGCCGTCCTCGGGTGAGGCCAGGTACAGGCTCCAGTACCACTCGACGGCCTTGGGGTTGAAGAAATGGGGGTCGTTCATCTCCCGCATCGACGGGGTCGCCGCCTGGTAGTCGGTGTTCGGGTAGACGAGCAACTGGTGGACGA
>Ga0070708_100000964_pt1 | contig 21869 bp, 21 predicted proteins | sample KBSK5503metaG_FD_65469 | JGI IMG/M metagenome (GOLD analysis project Ga0070708, IMG submission 65469) | Corn, switchgrass and miscanthus rhizosphere microbial communities from Kellogg Biological Station, Michigan, USA - KBS K5-50-3 metaG | ecosystem: Host-associated > Plants > Roots >... | reverse complement strand
GCGAAGGGCGACGGCTTCTCCGAGATCCATGTCGATCCGAAGACGGGAAAGATCGCCAAGGTGGAGGAGATCAACGGAGGCGCGGAGCTCGCGGAAGCGCGAGGCCAGAGCGAGGCGCTGAGCTCGGCCAAGCTCGCCCTCCGCGAGGCGACCGAGCGGATCGTCAAGATGCACCCGGGTGCGCGGGCGGTCAGCGTCACGCCGCGGGTGCAATCCGGTCACCCGGTCGCGGACGTCGTGCTGCTCAAGGGCAGTCGCTTCAGCGCGGTCACCGGCCGGCTGGACTGACCCCCCGCGGCTCCTGCCTCTGCGCGGACTGGCCACGTGCGATCGCGCGTCAAAGTAGCCCTCCGGTCGATTCCGCACGGCTGAATCACCCCTACGATTGGCTCGGAAACTCAGTCGCCGTCTCTTCAGCGGGAGGTTTGGGCGCAAACCCCTCGGCCGCAGAGCGGAATGACCGCCCGGCCGGGATATCGGATGTCGCTCCCCTCGGGCGATTCACTCGGCGGAGGGATTCGTTCGCCGTCCAGGAGTCCGCTGCCGTGAGCCCGGTCTGTACCCAGTGGGAGTACTCAGCCCGCTCGTGCTTCTTCCGCAGTCGCCGCCGCGAGGTGGGCGGAGAAGCTGGCGAAGTCGTAGTTCGTCCCGCAGACGATGACCCCCACCCGCTTGCCGCGAAGTCGCTCCCGGAGCGGCCCGCTCAGCGCCGCCGTCGTGGCCGCGCCCGCCGGCTCTACCGCGAGTTTCGCGTCCCGGAAAAGAAGCAGCATCGCGCGTTGAAGCTCCGCGTCGCTGACGAGGACCAGCTCGTCCACGAACTTCCGGCAGAGCGCGAAGCTGTACGGCAGCGCGTAGGGGGCGCCCAGGCTGTCGGCGATCGTCCCGACTTTGTCGATGGATTCCGGCTTGCCGGAAGCGAAGCTTCGGCGCATCGTGTCCGCGCCCTCCGGCTCGACGCCGTAGACGAGACAGCGCGGCTGGCTCAGCTTCACCGCGGTGGCGACGCCAGCGCAAAGTCCACCGCCGCCTATCGGGACGATCACCGCGTCCAGATCGTGTACCTGCGCGCACAGCTCCAGACCGAGCGTGGCCGTTCCGGTCACCGTCAGCGGTCCTTCGAACGGGTGGACGAACGTCCGGCCCTCTTCCGCTTCGATCTGGTGGACACGGTCGAAAGCCTGGTGGACGTCGTCGACCAGCTCCACCTGGGCGCCGTACTGCCGGCAGCCCGCCACCCGGGCGGGATTGGCGGTCTTGGGCATCACCACTTTGGCGGTCGTCTTCAAGGCGCGCGCGGCATAGGCGACGGCCATCGCGTGGTTGCCGGCGCTCACCGCCGTGACCCCGCGTTCGAGCGCCTCGCGAGAGAGGTTCAGCATCACCGTCAGGGCTCCGCGCGGCTTGAAGGTGCCGGCGAATTGAAAGAGCTCGAGCTTGAGAAAGGCCTGTGTATCGCCCCCGATGGCGCGATCGAAATGGTTTCCGTGCCAGGGCCAGACCGGGGTCTGCGCGATCAGTGGACCGAAGCGCTCCTTGGCGGCATGGATCTCGGCAAGCGTGGGTGGGCGGTCGTCATCCGACATCGCCCTGGGCACTATCACGATTGGTGGCTGTTTCAGAAGCAGAGGGCGCGTCGAATCGAATCCGGCTGGCCAGAGCGGCGCCGGCCAGGACGAAGGCTCCCCCCAGCGCCAGTCGCCAGCCGACCTGCTCGCCGAGGATGATCGCCCCGAGCGCGATCGCTACCACGGTGTCGATCAACGGAATCGCGCCGATCAACGCCATGGGTACCCGGGGAAAGAGCCAGAAGAGGGCCAGGAAGGTGACCACCGTCCCGGGGATCGCCAGATAGAGGATGGCGGCAAATGCGCGCGGCGTCCAACGGGCCGCCTGATCCGCCCCGAGCACGAGCTGAAACGAGAGAAGGACAGTGGCTCCGATCGCGGTCTGCGCCCACAGATTCATCGCGCCGGGAACGGAACCGAGGTGTCGTTTCTGGAGGACTCCGCCGAGCGCGGAGCAGACCGCGCCGCCGAGAGGAAGCAGCATCGCCAATGCGATCCCGCGATTGAGGGTCACCGGCCCGACGAGCGGCGCCTCGAGGAGCACGATTCCGAAGATGCCGAGTAGCGCGGACCCGGCGTGCAGCAGTGTCGCCCGTTCACCAGGAACCCAGAGGTGGGCGAGCGTGACCACCCAGATGGGGTACGAGCAAAAAAGAGTCGCTGCCAGGCTCGAGGAGATGAACCGCTCCGATGCGAAAACAGCGGCGTAGGAGAGTCCGAGCTGGAAGAAACCCGCGGCGGCAATCCAGCCCCACTCGCGGCCGCTCAAGCGTCGCCAGGAGCGGAGCGCGATCGGAATCAAGACGACCGACGCGATGGCCATTCGCACCCCGCCGAACAGAAACGGGGGAAGATCCTCGAGGCCGATTTTGATCACCATCCAGGTCGAGCCCCAGAGCAGGCAGCAAAGTGCGAAGAGCAAAAGGGCGCGGCCGCGAATCGGCGTAACCTACACGCTGAAGCGGCGATCCAAGCGCCGACTTCGACGTTTTCGATCCGAGCAGCGAGCTTGGTTAGGGCCGATCAAATTTCGAGCAGCCGAAATCTGGGTCGACACAGAATCTGTCGGCCGGGATTTGGGGCGACGTCGCTCCAACAATAGGCATGGCTAGGGCGACACAGAATCTGTCGCCCGAGATTTGGGGCGACATCGCCCCGACCGGAGCATTCGGGGGTGCAGGTTGGGGTCGCGCCGGGAACCGACGAGCCCGGACTGTAGCTCGGTGTGGGTTTTGCGCCACACTCCGACGGTGCCCGAAACTTCAACAGACTCTGCCGGCGATTGCATCGATGCAATTGGATGCAATTGCGAATGATTCGCAGGTGGCCTCGATCGGAAGCGACATGTGGGGTCGAGTCCACACATCGGGAGCCGGTCGGTGTAACGTTACACCGGGGAACGGCGATTCAGATCGACTTCAGGCGCCACCGGATGGAACGTTCCATCTTTGGGGCCTCGATCGAAAGCGACATGTGGGGTCGAGACCACACATCGAGGCATGGTCGGTGTAACGTTACACCGAGAACCGGCGATTCAGGTCGACTTCGGGCCGCAGCGGATGGAACGTTCCATCTTTGAGGTCTCGATCGAAAGCGGGCATGTGGTCCGCCTCGCGTTTTCGTTCTGGAGGCAGGCCCCTCAGACGTTGAACCGGACGTGGATGCAGTCGCCGTCCTGGACGAGGTAATCGCGCCCCTCCACGCGAAGCGCTCCCCGATCCCGAACGGCCGCCTCGGACCCGTACTGGAGCAGGTCTTCCCAGCGAAGCACTTCCGCCTTGATGAAGCCGCGCTCGAAATCGGTGTGGATGATGCCCGCCGCCTGCTGGGCGCGCGTGCCCTGCTTGAACGTCCAGGCCCGGCACTCGTCCTCGCCGATGGTGAAGAAGGTATTCAGGCCAAGCAGCGCGTAGGCGGCCCGCACCACCTTATGGAGTCCCGGCTCGTCCAGCCCGGCGTGGGCGAGGAAGTCTGGGCGCTCTTCCGGCGGAAGCTGCTGGATCTCGGCTTCGATCCGCGCCGCGAGCACCACCAGCTGCGCCCCCTCCTTGGCCGCCAGCTCCCGCACCGCCTTGATCGCCGCATCGTCGCCCTGGGTGGCGAGCTGTTGCTCCGCGACGTTGGCCACGTAAAGCACCGGCTTGTCGCTGAGAAGGAAGAGAGGGCGCAAGCGCGCGCGATCCTCCTCGGAAAATCCCGCCGCCCGCATGGGCACCGCGTCGTTCAGGGTGGCCCGCACGCGATCGAGCAGCGCCAGCTCCGCCTTGGCCTCATCCCCCGCCTTGCCCGCGGCCTTCGATGCCTTCTGCGCCCGCTCGCGACGCTTCTCCACAGTCTCGAGGTCCTTGAGGCACAGCTCGGTGTCGACGATCGCCTTGTCGCGCTCGGGATTCAAACCGCCCTCCACGTGCGTCACGTTCTCGTCCGTGAAGCAGCGAAGGACGTGGAGCACCGCGTCTACCTCGCGGATGTTCCCCAGGAACTGGTTCCCCAGCCCCTCACCCTTGCTGGCGCCGCGAACGAGCCCGGCGATGTCCACGAACTCCAGTCCGGTAGGCGTCTTCTTCTTCGGCTTGAGCAGGTCGGCGATCCGATCCAGGCGCGAATCGGGGACCGGAACCACTCCCATGTTCGGCTCGATCGTGCAGAACGGATAGTTCGCCGCCTCCGCCGCGGCGGACGACAGCGCGTTGAACAGCGTTGACTTGCCCACGTTGGGTAAGCCGATGATTCCAACCGAAAGTCCCACGCAATTAAACTACCGAGCGCGGTGGGCCTTCGCTCTGCTTCGGCAGTTGCTCGATGAACTGCTCGGCGAGTTTGCGCTGCTTCGGCTCATCGAGTTGCTCGCCGAGCAATTTCGCCGCGATGTCGATCGCTAGATCCACGGTGAGGCCCTTGATCTCGGCGATCGCCTTCGCCTGCTCCTCGTGAATCGCCCGCTCGGCTTCCGCCTTGAGGGCCTCCGCCTCGCGGCGGCTCTTCTCCATCAGCTCGTCCCGGAACCGCTCCATGTCCGCCTGGTTCCTCCGCATCATCTCGGCGGCCTCCTGCCGGGCCTGGGCGATCGCCTGCTTCTGCTCGGCGAGCAGCTTCTCCGCCTCCGCCCGCTCCCGCTTCGCGGTCTCGATCGCATTGGCGATCTGCTTCTCGCGCTCGGTGACGAAGTCGAGGATCGGCTTCCAGGCCGTCGCCCGCAGGACGATGGCGACGATAATGAAGGTGACGATCGTCCACAGAATCAGGCCGGGGCGGATGTCCGTGAAAGAGGAGGCTGCCAACAGAAGAGGGCTCATTTCGTTTCCGTATCTCCGATCCGCCGCAGGCGGTCGCGGGCCGGTCAAGGCGCCGCGACCTCCCTTGCGGCAGCGCGGTCAGGATTTGACTGCGAGGATGATGCAAACCACCAATGCGAACAGCGTCACGCCTTCGATTAGCGCCGCGGCGATGATCATCGTGGTGCGGATGTCTCCCCCCGCGGCGGGCTGACGCGCCGTGCCGTCCATCGCCGACGCGGCCAGCCTGCCGATGCCGAAACCGGCGCCGAGGATCGCCAGACCCGCTCCCAATCCTGCCGCCAGAAATGCCAGTGCAACATTACCCATGTGCTTCCTCTTTTTGTCGGGGCGCGGCCATCTGGCCCGGAACCCGGTTTGACCCACTTGTCGGGGGGATCGTCCAGCCCATCGGGACTACCTCCGGCGATCCTTGTGATCGCCAGGTTCTTTAGGAACCCAAAGCATGCGCCTGCCCATGATCGTGACTTTCCGTGCCTTCGTGAGCCGGGTGCGGATGCTCGTCGTCGTGTTTCATCGCCACCGCCATTCCGATGAACAGCGACGAGAGCATGGTGAAGATGTACGCCTGCACCAGCGAGACGAACAGCTCGAGAAAGTAGATTCCCATCGCGAAGGGAACCGAGACCAGCGCGAAGATGGGGCTGCCCAAGATGAAGATCAGGCCGATGAGGAAGAAGATCACGATGTGGCCCGCGAGCATGTTGGCGAACAATCGTACCGTGAGCGCGAAGGGCTTGGTGAACAGGCCGAGGATCTCCACCGGGATCATGATCGGCCACAGCCAGACCGCCACCCCGCCGGTCAAGTGCTTCAAGTAGCCGGCGAACCCTGCCGCCCGGATCGCCGCGTATTGGGTAAGTGCAAACGTGCAGAGCGCCATCCCGGCGGTGATCGCGAGGTTGCTGGTGGCCGTGGCCATCTCGGGAAATAGCCCCAGCAGATTCATGAAGAGAATGAAGAAGAACGCGGTCAGCAGAAAGGAGGTGTAGCGCGGTCCCTCCTCGTTGCCGATGTTCTTGATCGCGATCTCGTCGCGGACGAACAGGACCAGCATCTCGAGGAGATTGGCGCTGACCCCGTGGGGCACCGGGTTCTTCTTGTCGCGGTGCGAGCCGAAGGCGAAGGCGGCGATGAGCAGGATCGCCGCCAGCCACATCATCACCAGATGCTTGGTGATCGAAAGATCGAGGCACCCGTTGGCAAGCGAGGCGGGCTCGTGGGGGTCTTTCGGGCAGGCCTCCGCCTTGAGCGGGATGCGGATGATCGGCAGGTGGATCACCGGATTCGATCCGGGCTTGCCCAGCGGGATCTCCAGCTCGTACTCGTTCGAATCCGAGACGTGGTGGAAGATGAAGCTGGCGACGTCGTGACCCTCCTCTTCCTCGTGGTGCTCGGCCGCGGGGGACTCCCCGTGCTGCGCGTGCGCCGAGCCCGCGGTGAAGACGAAGACGAAGGCGGCCACCCAATTTCGCATCAAATTTCCTCTCGGGTTGCGCGCCTTGCGGCGCTCGTGAGGTACCCGATCTCGATCCATTGCACTACGAAATACACGCTCAAGAAGCCCGCCGCGAAGGCGAGGGCGCTTAAGCCCAGAAACCGGGCGCAGCCCAGACCCAGCGCGAGCACCATTAGTCGAATTCCGAAGAGGATTCCGACGATCGCCAGCGAGGTTTTGAGAGTTCGTTCTATCGCCCATTGCTTTAGGTAAAGGCCCACCAGTCCGATGAAAGCCGAGGCCGCCACCCCCGCCCACGCGCCATGGCGCTGAGGGGCCGACTTTGCCAGCACCGCCGCCCCTGCCGTCGCCACCGCCGCCGTGGCGAACAGCAACCCGAGGTACACCGTCTTGCGTTTCCTTCTGCGTGCATCGATGCTCACCGCTTCGAGAGTTGCAGCATGGCTCGGAGAAACGCGTAAAAACCCACCGAAATACCCACCACCGACAGACCTACCAGCAGCCAGGGCTTCGTCCCCAGCCAGCCATCCAGCAGATATCCTCCGAGCACGCCGACCACCGCACCGCCAATCAACTTCCACACCGCTGAGATGTACGGCTCCGCGGCGCGCATCTGCTTCGCGGCGGTGCTCAGCTTCTCATCTGTGCCCCCTTTTGGGGCTCGCTCTTCCGCCATTCACCGGATTCCTTTGGCGGCCCATCAGGCCCCTTGGGGGTGACTCCGCCGAGAGCGCGGGCGGCTTTAGCACCCGTCGAGGCGTCGCGCAATGGTCCGTAGCCTTTCAGGTTCCTGCCGCCAGAGCTGACTCGGCCGCTTCCAGGGTCCGCTCCAGATCGGCCTCCGTGTGGGCGAGCGAGCAGAACGCGGCTTCGAACTGGGAGGGCGGCAGGTAGACGCCCTGCTCGAGCATCGCGTGGAAGAAGCGGCCAAAGCGGGCCGTGTCCGACTTCTTCGCCGATGCGTAGTCGAAGACCGGGTCCGGGGTGAAGAAGGCGGTCCACATGCTTCCCACGCGGTTGATCGTCAGCGGCACGCCGGCGCGCTTCGCCCGCCGCGCCAGCCCGTCCGCCAGCTTCTGCGAGAGGGCCTCCAGCCGGTCGAACGCGCCGGGCTTCTCCAGCTCTCCCAGGCAGGCGATCCCGGCGGCCACCGCGAGCGGATTACCGGAGAGGGTCCCCGCCTGGTAGATCGGGCCTTCGGGGGCGATCCGGGACATCAGATCCGCCCGGCCGCCGTAGGCGCCCACGGGAAGACCGCCTCCGATCACCTTGCCCATGGTCGTCAGATCCGCGGAGAAGGAGAATCGCTCCTGGGCGCCGCCGCGGGCCAGGCGGAATCCGGTCATCACCTCGTCTGCGATGAGCAGCGCTCCGTATTTGCGGCACAGCGACGACAATCCCGTGAGGTAGCCCGGGCGCGGAATGAGCACGCCCATGTTGCCGACCACCGGCTCGACGATGGCGCAGGCGATCCGCGGTCCCTGGCGCTCGAAGATGCGCTCCACCGCCTCGAGGTCGTTGAACGGCGCTGTGAGGGTGAGCTGCGCCACCGCCGGGGGCACGCCGGGCGAATCGGGCAGCCCCAGGGTCTCGACCCCCGAGCCCGCCTTCACCAGAAAGGCGTCGGCCGATCCGTGGTAGCAGCCCTCGAATTTGAGGATGCAGTCGCGGCCGGTGGCGCCCCGGGCCAGGCGCACCGCGGCGGCCGTCGCCTCGGTCCCGCTGGAGACCAGCCGCACCTTCTCCACGCTCGGCATGAAGCGGCGGATCAGCTCCGCCAGCTCCACCTCCCCGGCGTGGGGAGCGCCGAACGAGGTTCCCTTCTGCGCGGCCCGGGTGACCGCGTCGATGATCGCCGGGTGGGCGTGCCCGAGGATGAGCGGGCCCCAGGAACCGACGTAGTCGATGTATCGATTGCCGTCGGCGTCGACGAGCGTCGAGCCCTCGCCGCGCTCGAAGAAGATCGGGTCCCCACCGACCCCGCGGAAGGCCCGGACCGGCGAGTTGACGCCCCCGGGCATCAGGCCCTTCGCCCTGGAAAACAGAACCTTGCTTTGATCGTGGCGCATCGGCGCCTTGATACCACGCGGGCTCGAAAGGACCCTACGGCTCGTCGAGCAGATTCGCTCGCCGCAGCGTGGACAGGCCATCCAGGACGGCGTTGGCCAGGATCGCCGCCGCGATATGATCGCTCGGGTTCGAGACCTGGTCCATCCGCTTGCGGGCGCGCACGATCGCGGCCTGGATGAATTCCGGGTGCGGGTGGGTTTTCAAGGAGCGCACCCATTCTTCGATCGCGGCCTCGAGATCGCCCCCTTCTGCGCGCATTCTTCCCAGCTCGTAGAGGGCGTGGGGCTGAAGCTCGGAGCCGGGGAAGCGCTTCAAGAGATCTTCGAACACGCGGATCGCTTCGCTGCCGCGCCCCTCGATCATTGCCAGCGCCTCCGCCTTGATGAAAGTCGCCCGGGCGGCGAGCGATTCGGCGGCGTGCCTCTCGAGGAGCGCCTCGGCTTCGAGGATGCATTGCGCGTAATCGCCCAGCTCGAAGTAGAGCTTGGCCAGCTCGTAGCGCAGCCGCGAGGTCCCGGGCGGCTGGCGGGCGATCGCCGCGGTAAGCTCGATGATCGCGCCGCGAAGATCCCGGAAATCGACGCGGAGGATCCGCGCCAGGCTGATCCGCGCCTCCAGCGCCTCGGAGGTGGCGGGCTCGGTTTGAATCAGCTCCCGGTACAGGCCGGCCGCCCGCTCCGGCTCGCGCAGGTCGAGGTAGCTCGCATCCGCCGCCTCCCGCAGGGCGCGCGCCCGTAAAATCTGGCCGCGCCGCGAGTCATCGTCGGCCGCGACCTGGACCGCTCGCTCGTAGTGGACGATCGCGCCGCGTGCGTCTCCCCGATACATCGCGTCCCGGGCGGCGCGAAGGTGCTGTTCGGCCGAGGGCGTGCAGGTCGCCCCGACGTTGACCAGCGCGAGCAGAACGCCAAGTACCGAAACCCAACCGGTCGCGCCGTGCCCAAGAGAAGGATGGTTTCTCATCAGTGGCAGTAAGAGGGACTGACTTCGACGCACAGTGCCGCTTCGGTGCAACGGACGCAGTTTCTATCGGTCAATCTGTCGTTGAGGCAAACGAAAACGTCCGAAGATCCGCGCGGGCAGTCTTCCGACACGACGCAGCGGTAGGGGCCGCCGTCCGGTCGCAAGAGATCTCTCGAGCAGCCGCGATCCTCACAGCCGGCGAAAAACGCGCCCGCGCACAGAGACAGAAAGGCGATGAGGAGGGCGGAGCGCACGATCGCGCGGCATCGTACGGTCTCGAGCGCGATCGCCGCAACGGCGCTCTCTTTTCATTTCGTCGATTTGCGAGAGCTTAATTCTGAAACTTGACCGAGGTCGTCGCCGCCCCGGCGCCGGCGATGCTCGTGGCCTGGACGATCCGTCGCTTGAGATTGCGCGACTTGACCTCCTGGCGTTCGACACTGTGGGCCATGTCCCTGGCGTGATCGGAGAGATTCTGACAGGCGACCTCGGAGACGGAGCGATGGCGCCGGGCCAGCTCCTGCCACAGCGCCAGATTGGCGTGGGCGCCGAGCAGGCGCTCCTCGATCGAATCGAGAGCGCGCTCGGTCTGTGCTCCCTCCTCGTTGACTTCGGCGAGCCGCGCGGCCGCTTCCGGGGGAGGATTGATGCACCCCGTGGAGAAGGCCCCTCCGATGAGAGCCGCGATTGCCCAACCCAACCTGCCCCTCGGCCCTCGATTCGCTGTGCCCAAAGATGCCTCGCCCTGTTCGGCCCGCCGTCGTGGGCAAGCTAAGGACGGGCAACAGATCGGGCAACGCCCGGCCGGCGCCGGCCCTGGCGCGTTGAACGGCCGACAATCCAAGGACCCGCGGCGATTCAGCTCGCGGTCGGTCGATGCCGCAGGATGAACTCGCACACCTCGCGAGCCGCTCCGGATCCCGCGGGTTTATTCGCGACGTAGTGCACCGCCGAGCGCACCTCGTCGGGCGACTCGGGCGGAGCGGCGGAAAAACCCACCGCCCGCAGCAGCGGAAGATCGACGATCTCGTCGCCCATGTACCCGCAGCGATCCGCCGGCATGTGGAGGATCTCGAGGAGCTTTTCGAAGTGAGCCACCTTGTCGCGGCTTCCGAAATGGACGTGCTTGATCCCCAGGGACTGCATCCTCATCTGGGCGGAAAGGCTTTCCCCGCCGGAGATGGCGGCCACCTCCAGCCCGGCTTCTTGAAGGCGCTTGATGCCGACCCCGTCGCGCACCGAGTACTGCTGGGTCCACCCCGACCCCGGCAACCAGAAGATTTTTCCATCCGTCAGGGTCCCGTCGATGTCGAAGATCATCACCGACAGGCGCGAGACCCGCTGCTTCAGCGCATCGAGATCAAGGTTCATCGCCGGTCCGGGCCGCTCCTTTCGGGACTGCCCGAAGCACCGCCTTGCCATCCTTGATCACCACCTTGAATTCGACCGAACTCACCTTGTGCTTCTCCATCAGCGTCGGGACCTGCTTCCGCAGCTTGGAGGCCACCGACTCGAACGAGATTTTGGAGACGTCTTCGCGGCAGCGCTTCTTGGCATCGACGTAGGCGTCATAGACCGCCCGCAGCTTCGCTTCCGACAAATTGCCCGGAGCCGCGGAAGAGGCCTGGGGCGAGGACGGCGGGGTCGGGCTGGGCGCCGCAGGCGCGGCGGCTGCGGCGCCCTTCGCGGGGGCATCGGGCGCTGCGGGAGGTGCGGGGCGCTCGGTATCCCGGTCCTTGGCGTGCAACCGCGCCTTGAACAGGTCGCGCTTGTAGGTGCCCGCCTCGATCTCGCGGATCGTCCGATCCCAGAGTCGCTGATAGGTGAGGAACTTGTTGGAGAGGCTCTGCACCCGGAACTGGACCGAGGTGCTCCGGTTGTAGGTGGCCTTGAGGTCGCGCAGCCGTTTCTTGAGCCGCTCATGCATCCGCGCCGGCTGCAGCCGCTCGATCCCCAGGAAGTATTGCTCGTAGCTCGCCCGGAGATGCTCGAGCTGCTCGTCGATCGCGTCGCACTCCTTGAGGATGTCTTCAGACGAAGCGAGATGGGCGAGCTTTGCCGGCGCGGAAGTCTGGGCCATCGGGCCTGCCTAGCATCCAGCAGAGCGCGGGCTGAATCAACGCCTGGGCCATGCTTTCACCCGCCTACACCGGCCTGCGAAAAACGGCCGCTTGAGCCCACCTGCTTCGTTGCGGTCCCCCCGGGGTGCTCATGCGCAGCCTACGCTGCGCCCGCCAGGCTCCCACCGCGCTCCGCATCCGGGCTGCTAAGTAGAGGCGGCAATCGCCGCGGGTTGGAACAGGACCGTCCGGCCGCGGCGGTAGAGGATCAGCGCGCCCAGGCTGAACATGCACAGCGAGATGAACTGACTGATGGAGATGTTGTACCAGGCCTCGAGCGGCACCTTCTGGGCCAGCGCGGGCAGATTGAGGTCGTGCAGCAGGCCGTTGAGCGTGCCGCGCTCTATGTCCCCGCGGAACAGCTCCACCGTGGTGCGCAGAATCGCATAGAGCATCAGCCACATCGCCAGAATCTGACCGTGGAAGCGGCGGTAGCGGCGCATCACGAGGAGAAAGATGAAGAGGGCGAACTGGCCGATGGCCTCGTAGAGTTGGGTGGGATGGATGGACAGGGTATGGCCGTGCTGGACCGTCCAGTCGGCGATGCGGACCGCCCCGGGAACGGCCTGATGGTAGACCTGTCCGGTCGACTCGATGATCCAGCGGGTCTCTTTGGCCTGAGACTGGAAGGCGAGCGAGGACGAGTCGGAGAGATGGCCGAAGACGTCCTTCGCCTCCGGCGTGCCGGGGAAGTGGACTGCGAAGGGGAACGCCTTGTTGGTGAAGGCTCCCCAGCAGCAGCCGGCGGAAAAGCATCCCAGCCGCCCCAGCGACTGGCCGAGCGAGATGGCAGGCATCGCGAGATCTGCAAGCCGGAAGAAGTCGATGTCGTTGCGGCGGGCGTAGATCAGCGAAGCGATCATCGCGCCGATCAAGCCCCCGTAGAAAACCAGCCCGCCCCCGAGATCAAAGATCTTGCTCAGGTCGGACGAGTAGTCCTTCCAGTTGACGATGATGAACAGGACCCGGGAGCCGACGATGGCGGAGATGAGCACCCAGAAGGAAAGGTCGAGCACCTGATCGCGCTTGCGCGCTCCCTCTTCGCCCGGCCATTCGCGCTCCGCCAATCGCGCGGAGAGGGAAACCGCGCTGATGAAGCCGGTCATGAGCAGCAGGCCATAGGTGTGGATGGGAATGCCCTCGCCCTTTCGACCGAGGAAGGCCGACGCGGGGAGCACCCAGTAGAGGCCGAGCAGCGCGGCTCCGATGCCCACCGCGCCGTAAATGGCCGCCCGCCCGAGCCTCTGTTGGGTGGTGGCCGGGTTGGGCTGCCGGGTCTTTGGATTTGGCGTCCCCTGCGCCCCGCGCCACCCCGCGAACGCGGCGTAGGCGACCACCAGAAGGGCTATGAGATAGACGATCGCCTGCTTGAGAGGCGTGTTCGGATCGAGCTTGAAGAGGACTGGAATCATCGATGAATCAGGAACGCGCGGGCGCCGGCGAATCTTTCTTCTCGCGTCGGACGAAGGCGTCCAGCACCAGCATTCCCACCCCGACGCAGATGGCCGAGTCGGCGATGTTGAAGACCGGCCAGCTCGCCTTGTCGTACCAGTGCGCCTCGAGGTAGTCGACCACGAAGCCGCGCGCGAGCCGGTCGATGTAGTTGCCGATCGCTCCTCCGAGGACCAGCGGCAGCCCCCAGAGCGCCCATTTCTCGGCGGCATTCGTGCCGGAGAGCTTGGTGAAGTAGTAGCAGATCAGCACCACCGCGCTGATCGAGACCAGGTGAAACAAAGGGCTGCGGATCTCTTCGGGCAGGCTTCGAAAGAGGCCCCAGGCCGCGCCGGGATTCTCCGCGTAGCGGATGCGGAAGAAATTCTGGGAGACGGTATAGCTGCGTTTGGGGTGGTAGTGCATCCCGTCTGGGCCCTCGGGCGGCGCGTTGCCGTAGATGGCCTTCAGCCTTTGTCCCAGAGTCGCGGTGCCGTCGAAGATGGTGGTGAAGTCGCGGAGGACCGCGTACTTGGACCACTGGTCGAGGGCGATGACCGTCAGCGCGACCACCGCGAGGAGGAGGTATTTCCGGGGCATCGTCCACTTATAGCGAAAAACACCCGCTGCGGCATGCCCGTTCGCGCCGATAGCGGGGTCGTTCAAGGCCATTCTTGCGCACCAAGGCCCGATCAAGAGCCTTCGTCGTCGCTGAGCGCCTCTTGGCACTTGGCGCAGACCTCGCCGGTTGGGCCGACGGGCTCGTTGTAGGTCCAGCAGCGCGGGCACTTCTCGCCAAGCGCTCGCTCGACCGCGGCGTGTACCTTCGAGCCGGCCCAGGACGCCCCGGGAAGCGCGAGCGGCTGCGCCGTCGGTCCGCGGCTCCCCGAGACGACGACCTGGCTGACGATGAGCAGGCTCGGCAGGTCGGCCTCGCTTCTCTTCAAGAGTTCCAGCGCCGGGCCTTCGGCGGACAACAGCACGCGCGCTTCGAGCGATGAGCCGATCATCTTGTCCCGGCGGGCGGCTTCGAGCAGCTTCTGGACTTCCGACCGGAGCTCGAACAGCCGATCGAACTCGGAAAGCAGCTCGGCGCTGGCCGACGCCGCGGGAGCGGGAGGGAAACCGGCGAGGAACACCGACTCCGATCTTTCGCCGGGGAGGAGCTGCCAGGCCTCCTCGGCGGTGAAGCTCATCACCGGAGCGAGCATTCGAAGAAGGTCCCGGGCGATCTCGTAGAGCACCGTCTGCGCGCTCCGCCGCTTCGGGCCGCCCGTCTTCGACGTGTAGAGGCGGTCCTTCAAGATGTCGAAGTACACCGCCGACAAGTCCATCGCGCAGAAGTCCACGACCGGATGGTAGACGAGGTGGAATTCGTAGTCGTCGTAGGCTCGTCTGACCCGCTCAATCAGCCCCGCCATCCGCGAGCGCGCCCATTGATCCAATGGCAAGAGCCGCTCCACGGGGACGGCGTGGCGAGCCGGATCGAAGTCATAGAGGTTCGAAAGGGCGTAGCGGATGGTGTTGCGGATCCGGCGATAGCCCTCGGCCAGTCCCTTGAGGATCTCCTCGGAGAGGCGGACGTCGTCCCGGTAATCCGCCGAGGCCACCCAGAGCCGGACGATCTCCGCGCCGTGCTTCTTGATCAACGCCTCGGACGGAACGATGTTGCCCAGGCTCTTGGACATCTTCCGCCCCTCGCCATCCACGGTGAACCCGTGGGTGAGGACGGATCGATAGGGCGCGCGCCCCCGGGTGCCGACGGAGATGAGGAGGCTGGAATGAAACCAGCCCCGGTGCTGATCCGATCCTTCGAGGTAGAGATCGACCGGAAATCCCATCGTCGGTCGCTTCTCCGCCACCGCGGCGAAGGAGCAACCCGAGTCAAACCAGACGTCGAGGATGTCCGTCTCCCGCCGGAATTGCGACTTTCCACAGTCGGGGCAGCCAACGCCGGGCGGGAGGAATTCGGCGATCGGCGTGCGGTACCAGACGCCGGTCCCTTCTTTTTCGACCGCCCGGGCCACCGTCTCCATCATCTCCGCCGAGACCACCGCGCCGCCGCACGCCTCGCAGAGCGCCACCGGGATGGGAACGCCCCATTGGCGCTGCCGGCTGATGCACCAGTCCGGCCTGCCCTCGACCATGCCGTAGATCCGGTCGCGCCCCCACTTGGGAATCCATTGCACCCGATCGATCTCCGCGAGCGCCTTGCGGCGAAGGTCGTTCCGCTCGATGGAGATGAACCATTGATGGGTGGCGCGAAAGATGACCGGGTTGTGGCAGCGCCAGCAATGCGGGTAGCTGTGTTTGACCTTGTCGGAAGGCGAATTGAGCAGCGCCTGCTTTTCCACCAGCCACTCGATCACCAGGGGATTCGCCTCGAACACCTTCTTCCCGGCGAGCCTCGGGCCGACCGTGTCGTCGAAGCGCCCGTCGTCCCGGATCGGGCTGTAGACCTCCAGGCCGTTGGCGACTCCGATCTCGTAGTCCTCCTGCCCGTGTCCCGGCGCGGTGTGGACAAGCCCGGTGCCCTGCTCGAGCGTGACGTGCTCACCCAACACAATGGACCCGACCCGGTCGTAGAGCGGATGCCGATACTCAAGTCCGGCAAGCTCCGTGCCCGCCGCCGAGGCAAGAACGCGCGCCGGGTCGACCTCACCGGCTCCCGGGACGTTCTTCGCAAGCTCTGAGAGGACGCGGGGGAGCAGGTCCTTGGCCGCGCAGATCACCCGGTCGCCCAGCTCGTAGAACGCGTAGGTGAATTGGGGGTGCGCGACGATCGCCAGATTGGCGGGCAGCGTCCAGGGCGTGGTGGTCCAGATGAGGAAGGCAACCCGCTTCCCGGCGAGCGCGGGCCAGCGCTTGGAGAGATCGCTCGCCGCGTCGAACGCGACGTAGACCGACGGGCTGGTGTGGTCCTCGTATTCGACTTCGGCCTCCGCCAGCGCGGTGTGGTCGGTGAGGCACCAGTACACCGGTTTCTTCTGGCGATAGAGGGCGCCCTTGCGCGCGAAGGTGGCCAGCTCGCGGATCTCCTGCGCCTCGTAGTCGAAGGAGAGGGTCAGGTACGGGTCTTCCCAACTCCCGAAGACCCCCATCCGCTTGAACTCCTCCCGCTGGATGTCGACGAACTCCAGCGCGTACTCGCGGCAGCGCTGGAGAAACTCGTCGCGGGAGAGGTTGCGCCGGTCGATCTTCTTCTCCTTGAGCCGCTTCTCCACCGCCTGCTCGATGGGAAGACCGTGGCAGTCCCAACCGGGGATGTAGTCGCACAGCCGGCCGCTCAGGTTCTTGTACTTGACGACGATGTCCTTGAGGATCTTGTTGACGCAGTGCCCGGCGTGAAGGTGCCCGTTCGCGTAGGGCGGGCCGTCGTGATACACGAACTTCTCCGCGGCGGCGTTCCGCGCCAGAATCTTGGCGTAGATGCGATTCTCGCCCCACCACTGCAAGAGCCGGGGCTCGAGCTGGGCCAGGTTCCCCTTCATCGGGAAATCGGTCCGCGGAAGATTGAGGGTGTCTTTGTAATCTCGCTTTTGGGCTGGGACTTCGGCGTCGGTCATCCGCCTCTGCGCCTAACACGGGGAATACGGCGTTTCAACCCAGGCTGCGGCCCGCAAGCCGGCTCATTTGCGCTTGAGCGCCCTCGTCGCGAGCTGATACTTCTTCGCCAGGCGCTCGATCGACTTGCGGTGCAAGCCGCTCTCCTTGGCCGCTCGGGAGATGCTCCCCTGGCAGCGCTTCAAGACCTGGGTGAGATACTCCCGCTCGAACCGCTCGAGGAGCTGTTCCTTGGCCACCTTGAAGGTGAGGTGCTCGTTGAAGGTGAGCGGAGCGTCCTTCACCTGGCCCTGGACCCGCGCCGGCAGCTGCGCCACGTCGATCTCGTCCCCCTCGCCGAAGGCAAGGATGTGGGAAAGCACGTTGTTCAGCTCGCGCACGTTGCCCGGCCAGGGATAGGTGATGAGAAGCTCCAGCGCCGCCGGAGTGAAGCGCTTCCGGCCGTGCCGGGCGACCGTCTCCGGATCTGTCAGCGCCCGCTCGAGAATGTAGGGGACGTCCTCGGCCCGCTCCCGGAGCGCGGGGAGATGGATGTTGATCACCGCCAGGCGGAAGTAGAGGTCCTCGCGAAAGTGGCCCGCCTGGATCTCCTTGAGCAGATCGCGGTGGGTGGCGGCGATCACCCGCACGTTGACGCTGACCAGCGAATTGCCCCCGAGCCGCCGCAGCTCGCGGTTTTCGAGCACCCGCAAGAGCTTCGGCTGCAGGTCGAAGCGCAGCTCGCCGAGCTCGTCGAGGAAGATGGTGCCTCCCTGGGCGCGCTCGAAGGCGCCCGGCCGGGAGGTGACCGCGCCGGTGAATGCCCCGCGCTCGTGTCCGAAGAGCTCGCTTTCGATCAAGTTGGGCGGGATCGCGCCGCAGTCGAGCACCACCAGCGGGCCGCCCCGGCGGGAGGACAGGTCGTGGATCGCGTGGGCGACGAGCTCCTTTCCGGTCCCGGTCTCCCCCTGGATGATCACCGGGACGTCCATCGGGGCGATCTTTTTTATCACTCCGAAGATCTGCCGCATCTTCATGCTCCGGCCGACCATCGCCCCCAGCTCGGCTTCCTGGTCTGGCTCGACCGTCACCTCCTCGTCCATCGGGGTGAAGGTGAGGGTGGACAACCCGGCGCGGATCTTCGAACCGGGGGCGAGGTAGACCCGCTCGATCCGGCGGCCCTCGAGAAAGGTGCCGTTCGTCGAGTTGAGGTCGACCAGCAGATAGCCGCGGTCGGTATGGTGGATCTCGAAGTGGTGGCGGCTGGCGGCGCGGTCGAGCGCCAGGACCAGGTCGTTGGAGCGGTGGGCCCCGACCCGGATCCTCTCCTTGTCGCTGATCAGCTCGATCCCCGAGTCCGGCCCGGCGATCGCGTTCAGCCGGCAGCGGTGGACCTTGAAGGTCGTCGTCCCCCGCTCCGCGTGTAGGGTGCGGGTCGCGTTGGGCAATTCGTCGAGCGAATCGGACGCGCTCTCCAGCCCGGGGTTGGTGCTGATCTCCTCGGGGCGCTTTTGATCCGGGGCCATCGCTTGATGCGTGACAATATCCACCGCCGCTCCCCCGGGCGAGCCCGTTTGAGTCCGGCGCATCGCCACGCCGCCGTGCTACCGTGCCGCTCCCCGATGGCCGAGCTCAAGCAAAGACGGCGAAAGCGCCCCTCTCCCTCGCCGCGGACGGCCCTGCCCAGAAGCCGGCGCAAGGTCATCGCCATCCTCTCCCGAAAGCGGTCGCTCTACTCCACCCGCCGCTTGGTCGAGGCCGCCAAGATCCGGGGCCACCGGGCGATCGTGCTCGACACCCTTCGCTGCACCCTGGTGCTCGTGCCCCATGCGCCGAGAATCATCTACCGCGGCGTCGAGCTGCGGGGGATCCAGGTCGCCATCCCGCGGATCGGCGCGTCGATCACCGGCTACGGCATCCAGGTGGTCAATCACCTGGACATGATGGGGGTGCCGGTCCTGGCCAGCTCCGGATCCATCGCCCGCAGCCGCGACAAGCTGCGCTGCCTCCAGCTCCTCTCCCGATTCGGCGTGGACATCCCGCGAACGGTGATGGCGCACGATCGGAGCAACGTGGCCAGGCTGGTGGAGGAGGTCGGGGGGCTTCCGGCAATCATCAAGCTCTTGCGGGGCACCCAGGGCGTGGGGGTGATGCTCGCCTCGAGCATGGCGGAGGTGCAGAGCGCGCTGAACACGTTTTGGCAGCTCGGCCACGAGATCTTCCTCCAGGAGTTCGTCCGGGAATCCGAGGGGCGCGATGTGCGGGCACTGGTGGTGGGGGATCGGGTCGTTGGCGCCATGCGCCGGACGGCGAAGAAGGGGGAGTTCCGCTCCAACCTCCACCGGGGCGGGGAGGGGACGCCGATCGAGCTGCCCAAGGCGTATGCCGATGCCGCGGTGAAGGCGGCCCGGATCATCGGCCTGGAGATCGCCGGGGTCGACATGCTCGAGTCCGCGACCGGCCCGAAGATCATGGAGGTCAACTCCAGTCCGGGTTTCCGGGGATTGGAGGAGGCCACCCGGAACGACATCGCCGGCTGGATCATCGAGCACGCGGCGTCGATCGCGGAGGCCCAAGGCGCTCCGTCCAAGCAACAGATCAGCTGATCGGTCGTCCGCTCAGGCTCGCTCCTTACTCTCGCGTTGCAGGTAGGGATTGGCACCTCCCGTGAGTCCCTCTAAAATTGCACGCACTGATGAATCCGCGGGAGGTGGAGATTTGGCTCTATCAGGATGCACTCTGCGCGTGGTGTTACATCGCCAGCGAGCGCGTTGCTTTCCTGCGCCGGGAATTCGGAGATGCGGTGCGATGGAGATCCCGGCCGTACCCGCTTCGATCCGCGGAGCGCGTCCCGCCGCCGTCTGAAATCGCGAGCTGGCTTCGGGACGTGAAGATGGCGCGCAGCGAGCCGGAAGGGAAGCGCCTGAGCCCGGACTTGTGGATCGGCGGCGACCCCCCCGCGTCCAACGTCTCCCCGCTCGTGGCCATCGAGGCGGCGGGGCTGCAGGGCGCGGTGGCGCGCTCGATGTATGCCGAGGCGCTGCGCCGCGCCGCGCTCGAGGCGGGAGTCAACGTGGCTCGCGCCGACGTCGCGCTGGAGCTGGCGGGCGCCGTGGGCCTGAACATGAACCGGTTTGCGGCCGCCTACCACTCGACGCAGACCCGACGCTGGGTCCTGGAGGAGCACCGGATGGCGAAGGAGCGCGGAATCGACCGGGTACCGACGCTGGTGATCAATCGGCGCTGGATGATCTCCGGGCTGCGCGATCTCGCCGAGTACCGCCGGCACATCCTCTCCTGCATGGCCAAGCTCGGCGCCCCGAAGGAAGGTGCCCCTGAGCGGATGCTCCACTGAAAGTTCGAGGGAGGCAGTGGCATTCCGGCTTTCGTCTGAGCTAAGCAGCCTGGGTCTGACTAAGATACCTGACCTTCTACTTCACACGGTGCCCCATGATTAACGCCACGGTCCGCGTACCCGTCGCCAGGAATGAGCCGATCAATCCCTATTCGCCGGGAACCCCGGAACGGGCGGAGCTGAAAGATGCGCTGAAGCGACTCTCCGCCGAGCGGATCGAGATTCCCCTGGTCATCGGCGGCAAGCAGGTCCGGACCGGCAAGACCGGCGAAGCGAGGATGCCCCACAAGCACAGCCACGTGCTGGCGACGTTTCACGAGGGGGAGGCGGCGCAGGTAGAGCAGGCGATCGCCGCGGCGATGGCCGCGCGCCGGGAGTGGAGCCACGCGCCCTTCCACGAGCGGGCGTCGATCTTCCTCCGCGCGGCGGAGCTTCTGGCGACCAAATACCGCCCGCTGATCAACGCCTCGACCATGCTGGGTCAATCGAAGACCGCCCACCAGGCGGAGATCGACGCCGCCGCCGAGTCGGTCGACTTTCTTCGCTTCAACGTGCAGTTCGCGTCCCGGTTGCTCGAGGAACAGCCCGAGAGCGGGCCGCAGATGTGGAACGTGATGGACTACCGTCCGCTGGACGGCTTCGTGCTCGCCGTCGCCCCGTTCAACTTCACGTCGATCGCCGTGAACCTGCCCACCGCGCCCGCCCTGATGGGCAATACCGTGTTGTTCAAGCCGGCCTCGACCGCGATCTACAGCGCCTGGATGATCATGGAGGTCCTCCGGGAGGCCGGTCTTCCCGACGGCGTGATCAACTTCATCCCCGGCAAGGGCAGCACGATCGGCAACGCGGTGCTGGACAGCCCGGACCTGGGCGGAATCCACTTCACCGGCTCGACCGGGGTGTTCCAGGGGATGTGGAAGAAGATCGGCGAGAACATCGCGCGCTACCGGCAGTACCCGAGGCTGGTCGGCGAGACGGGAGGAAAGGACTTCATCTTCGCCCATTCCTCGGCGGCCGACGATCTGGACGCGCTGGCGGTGGGGATCGTCCGCGGCGGATACGAGTACCAGGGGCAGAAGTGCTCCGCCTGCTCGCGCGTGTTCGTGCCCGACTCGATCTGGCCCAAGCTCAAGTCCCGGCTTCAAGAGCTGATCTCCGAGATCAAGGTGGGCGACGTTCGGGACTTCCGCAATTTCATGGGTGCGGTGATCGACGAGAGCTCGTTCAAGAACGTCTCCTCGTACATCGAGCTGGCGAAGAAAGGCGGCGAGGCGACCATCCTCGCCGGCGGCGAAACCGACCGGAGCGAAGGGTGGTTCGTGCGGCCGACGCTGGTCCAGCTCACCAACCCCCATCACCGGATTCTCTGCGAGGAGATCTTCGCCCCGCTGGTGGGCGTCTATGTCTATCCCGCCGCCCGCTACGAGGAGACGCTGCGCTTGTGCGATGAATCTGCTCCCTACGCTTTGACCGGGGCCATCTTCGCCCGCGACCGCAAGGCGATCGGAACCGCGATGCGCGAGCTTCGCCACACGGCGGGCAACTTCTACATCAACGACAAGCCGACCGGGGCCGTGGTGGGTCAACAGCCCTTTGGTGGCAGCCGAGCCTCCGGCACGAACGACAAGGCCGGTTCACCGTTGAATCTGGTGCGCTGGGTCTCGGCCAGGACCATCAAGGAGATCTTCGTTCCCCCCACCCGCGTGCCCTATCCGTTCATGGGAGCGGAGTGACGAATCAATTCTGCGCGTAGGAAGCGTCGGCCCTCTTCTTCGGGCGGCCGACGACCATCAGCTTCACGGTGCGCCGGCGTTCGTCGAGGCAGTACGAGATCCAGTAGCCATCTTGCAGTGGCCTGGTGGAAAGAACGTCGGGGCTTGCCGCCCGTCCCGGCTCGCGCGTCTCGGCCAGCTCGGCCACCCGTTCGAGCTCCGAGCGGATGCAGCCCCGGATCAGGTACGGCAATGGACGAATGAATCCTTCAGACACGCAAACGCGATAAGCCATTCGGCACCTCGAGGAAGAGGTGTGACTTAGCAAGAAATCGGAGCGGGTTGGGCCGAC
>Ga0070708_100000963_pt1 | contig 21873 bp, 22 predicted proteins | sample KBSK5503metaG_FD_65469 | JGI IMG/M metagenome (GOLD analysis project Ga0070708, IMG submission 65469) | Corn, switchgrass and miscanthus rhizosphere microbial communities from Kellogg Biological Station, Michigan, USA - KBS K5-50-3 metaG | ecosystem: Host-associated > Plants > Roots >... | reverse complement strand
CTGTGCGGCGGAAGCGAAAACGAGCCTCCGTTTCGCCTCTTGGGCCTGTGCGAAACCGATCCACAACCTGTGGGAAAGCCACTAATGGTTGCGCATGATGCGAGGCGTCACCACAATCCGTAGTGGGTTTCATTTGACAAGGCAGCCCCGGTTGCCTCACTCTGACCACACTTCCGCAGCGCCAGGTCGACTGGGAAGTGGAGGGGTACAACTCGATGGCGAAGACCGGCAAGAACGATCCCGCAGCCTTGTCCGCCCTGCCCGCAGGCGCGCCCGCCCCTGCTCCGAGCTCGCCGGGGCCCAGGCCAACGCGCCGCCCGAAAGGACTCGCCGTGCCCCGTCGGGTGACGCCTTCGGGCCTGACCGCCGCCGAGGTCCTCGACCAGGTCGAGTGGACCCGGCGTCCGGCGAAGATCTCCGGCGCGGACGGCGAGGTCGTCTTCAAGATGGACGACGCGGAGGTGCCGGCCGACTGGTCCCAGCTCGCCACCGACGTCGCGGTCTCCAAGTACTTCCGCAAGGCGGGCGTCCCGACCGGGAGCGGAGCCGAGGAATCGGTCCGGCAGCTCGTCCGCCGCGTGGCCCGCACCCTGCGCACCGCCGGCGAGGAGCTGGGCGGCTACTTCGCCACCGCCGCGGACGCGGAGACCTTCGAAGCCGAGCTCACGTACATGCTCGTCCACCAGATCGGCGCCTTCAACAGCCCGGTCTGGTTCAACTGCGGCCTCTGGCATGAGTACAAGGTCAAGGGGTCGGGCGGGAACTACGCCGTCGACCTCGCCAGCGGCGAGGCCTACCGCACCGAGGACGCCTATCAGCGGCCCCAGGTCTCCGCCTGCTTCATCCAGAGCTGCAGCGACGACCTCGACTCCATCTTCAGCCTCGTCCACGACGAGGCGCGGGTCTTCAAGTACGGGTCAGGCAGCGGCACCAACTTCTCCCGGCTGCGCGGCAAGATGGAGCGGCTCTCGGGCGGCGGCACCAGCTCGGGCCTGATGAGCTTCCTCGAGGTCCTCGACAAGGCGGCGGGCGCCACCAAGTCGGGCGGCATCACCCGGCGCGCGGCGAAGATGGTCGTGCTCGACGTCGACCATCCGGAGATCCGCGAATTCATCCAGTGGAAGGCGCGCGAGGAGAAGAAGGTCGCGGCGCTGATCGCCGCCGGCTATCCGGCCGACTTCAACGGCGACGCCTACCGCACCGTCTCCGGCCAGAACGCGAACAACTCCGTGCGGGTGACCGACCGGTTCATCGAGGCGGTGACCAGGGACGCCGTCTGGGAGACCACCACCCGGACCACGGCCGAGGTGGTGGATCGCCTCTCGGCGCGCGAGCTCTGGCGGGAGATGGCGGAGGCGGCGTGGAAGTGCGCCGACCCGGGCCTGCAGTTCGACGACACCATCAACAAGTGGCACACCTGCAAGGCCACCGATCGGATCTACGCCTCCAATCCCTGCAGCGAGTTCGTCTTCCTCGACGACACCGCCTGCAACCTGGCCAGCCTGAACCTGCTCAAGTTCCTCAAGGAGCCCGACGGCTCTGCCGGCGGGCGGGCCGAAGGCGGAGGCATTGGAGGCAAGACGGGAGAGTTCGACGTCGAGGGGTACAAGCACGCCTGCCGCATCTTCTTCATGGCGCAGGAGATCGCGGTGGATCTGGCCAGCTACCCGACCAAGCGCATCGCGGAGCGCAGCCACCAGTTCCGCCCGCTGGGGCTCGGATACGCGAACCTGGGGACGCTCCTGATGGTCGCGGGCCTGCCCTACGACTCGGAGGGCGGCCGCGCCGTGGCCGCGGCGATCACCGCCATCATGACCGGCGAGGCGTACGCGCTCTCCGCCGAGATGGCCACGGCGAAGGGACCGTTCCAGGGCTACGCGCTCAATCGCGAGAGCATGCTGGAAGTGATGCGGCTGCACCGCGACTCCGTGAACAACATCGACCACGCCCTCGCTCCCAAGGCGCTCATCTCCGCCGCGCACGAATGCTGGGACCGGGCCGTGCAGCTGGGCGAGCAGCACGGGTACCGCAATGCCCAGGCCACGGTGCTGGCCCCGACGGGCACCATCGGCCTGTTGATGGACTGCGACACCACCGGCGTCGAGCCGGACTTCGCGCTGATCAAGTTCAAGAAGCTGGCGGGCGGCGGCAGCTTCAAGATCGTCAACCAGTCGGTGCCGCGGGCGCTGAAGAAGCTCGGGTACAGCGCGGCCCAGGTGCAGGCCATCGTCGACTACGTCCGCGGGACCGCCACGCTGAAGAACGTGCCGGAGTTCTCGCCCGCCGAATTGGAGGCGCGCGGCCTGCTCCCGGCCGAGATCGCCAAGGTGGAGAAGTCGCTGGAGGCGGTGTTCGATCTGCGGGCGGCGTTCGCGCCGCACGTGCTCGGCGCCTCTGCCCTGCAGCGGCTGGGCCTCGATGCCTCCAGCAAGGGCAAGAACGTGCTGGCGAAGCTCGGCTACACCGACGAGCAGATCGACGAGGCGACCCTGGTCATCTGCGGGCGGCAGACGGTGGAGGGAGCGCCGTTCCTCAAGCCCGAGCACTACCCGGTGTTCGACTGCGCCAACCGCTGTGGTCCGCTGAGCACCCGGTTCATCGAGCCGATGGGTCACGTGCGCATGATGGCGGCGGTGCAGCCGTTCCTCTCCGGAGCGATCAGCAAGACCATCAACCTGCCGACCGAAGCGACGGTGGAGGAGGTGGAGCGGATCCACTGGGAGTCGTGGAGGCTGGGGCTGAAGGCCATCGCGCTCTACCGCGACGGGTCCAAGCTGTCGCAGCCGCTCAGCGCGGGCGACAAGGCGCAGAAGATCGCCTTGCCCAAGGACGTGAAGGAGATGACCGAAGCGCTGCGAGCGGTCATCCCCGACCTCACGCCGGAGCAGGCGCAGCGGATGGCGGCGGCGGCGTTCGACGCCAAGCAGGCCACGAGCTCCGCGCCCGAGCCGCTCCCGGCGATGAGCCGGCGCAAGCTCCCTCCCAAGCGGTACGGGATCACGCAGGAGGCGAAGGTCGGCGGGAACAAGGTGTTCCTGCGGACCGGCGAGTACGGCGACGGCAGCCTGGGCGAGATCTTCATCGACATGCACAAGGAGGGCGCTGCGCTGCGCAGCGTGATGAACTGCTTCGCCATGCTCGTCTCCATCGCCTTGCAGTACGGGGTGCCGCTGGACGTGCTGGTCGAGCAGTTCGTGTTCACGCGGTTCGAGCCCCAGGGCCCGGTGCAGGGACATGACCGGGTGAAGTTCGCCACCTCGGTGATCGACTACGTGTTCCGCGCCCTGGGCGTCGAGTACCTCAAGCGCGACGACCTGGCGCACGTCACTCCCGAGGACGCGGCGGAGACGCCGAAGAGCGCGCAGACCGCCGATCCGCTCACCACGCCGGTGGCGAGCCCGGCGGCGGCGGCGAAGGCGGCGCAGAAGTCGAATCCGCCCGACCCGACGCGCTCGGCGGCGCGCGCGCAGGACGAGCTGCTCGGCAAGCTCTCCGGCGACGCGCCCTTCTGCGACACTTGCGGGCACATCACGGTGCGCAACGGCACCTGCTACAAGTGCCTGAATTGCGGCAATTCGATGGGCTGCTCCTGAGGCGTCCCCCCACGTCACGAGCAGCCGGGGCGGCGGATCCCTTCGCGGGGTCCGCCGCCCTCTTCATCCAGCCGCCTGCTCCCTCCTCTGCCCTCCAGCAGGGATGCGCCCTCTTCCGCCCGTGCGGACATTCGCAGGGGGGCAGCCCGGGACGCATGGACGGTAAAGGCTGGAAGCCGGAGTACGGCATCTCGCGCGAGGGGATCGAGATCCTCGGGTACTTCGAGGTGCTGCCGGAGGACGTCCGGCGCGAGCTGGCGGACGCCATCGCCGCGCTCTGCCGCCGCGAGGGCTACCTGTCGTTGCACGACGATCTGCGCGATCGGCTCCAGCGCGAGCCCGCCGCGGAACCGGGGCTGGCGAAGGTGATCCCGCTCTTCAAGCGTTTCCAGCGCGGCTGATCGCGGGCTCGAGGTCGAAGACGACCCGGCGGGCCTGGACGGGCAGCCGGGCGACGAACGAGGTCGCCCAACCGGCCTCGTCGCGCAGGGCGATCGAACCATCGTGGGCCACCGCGACCAGGCGGCAGAGATACAGGCCGAGCCCGAGGTTGTGCTTGTTCCGCGATCCGCGCTGGACGGATCCTTTCTGGAAGAGGCGCGCGCGGGCCTCGAGCGGGACCGGCTCGCCGGTGTTGCGAACGGCAAGCAACAGCTCGGGGCCGTCCTGCCAGGCGGCCACCTCGATGCGGCCCCCGGGGCGGACGAAGTCGAGAGCGTTGAGCACCAGGTTGTCGAAGAAGCGGTGGACCATCTCGCGGTGCAGGGTCGCCGACAATCCCGGCTCGACGACCGAGTTGATCTGCGCGCCGGCGTTGCGCGCGCTCACCGCGTAGGCGTTGGCGAGAGAGACCAGGAGGGCGGAGAGGTCGACGGTCTCGGGCGCCGAGTTGAGGACGCCGCGCTCGAGCCGCGCGATGGCCAGGAGGTCGCCCACCATCGCCTGCAGCCTGCGGCCCTGCTGCTCGATCATCTTCACGTCCGAGTGCAGCGGCCCGGTCAGCTCGCTGGCCACCACTTCCGCGAGCCCGATCAGCCCGGTGAGCGGGCCCTTCATGTCGTGGACCAGTAGGTGCGTGAGCGTCTCCGCCTCGCTCTGCGCCCGCCGCAGCTCCTCGTGGCTGACCTCGTTGACCACCAGGCGCGCCACCACCCGTTCCAGCTCCGCCACCACCGCGGCGGAGACCATGGCGACGAGAGCGAGCACCACGCCGCCCACGGCGATGTTCGCCCAGCTGGCGCCGATGCGGAGTTGCAACGCCGTGAACAGGGCGAAGGCCAGCGCGGCGGTGGCCGAGATCACCGGAACGCGCAGCGAGAGCGCCGAGAGCCCGACCAGGAGCGCGAACGCGCCCAGCGTCCATCCGACATTGAAGGGCTGCCCCGCGGCGCGGGGCCCGATGCTCCAGAGCAAGAGGAAGATGAAGACGACGTCGAACATCGGGGAGGAGACCGTGAGGTGCTCGCGCCAGCCGCCTCCGCGCCGCCAGCGCAAGAGCAGGTACCCGGTGACGGCATACGCGAGGAGCGGCCAGAGCCGGGCGTGCGACTCGGAATCGCCCGCCGCGGCGAAGACGATCCCCACCGCGCCGAAGGCGGCGAGCGCGATCGCGCGGATGCGCGCCAGGGACTCCATCGCCCGTGTCCGAAGCCCGGCGAACGCGCGCATGCTCGACTCGGTGAGGAGCCGGCCGCGGTTAGCGTCGTCGGTCAACATCGGGAGGAACGATTGTCGGCGAATTGCACGGCAACTCCAAGCTCGCTCATCGGAGGGCGGGTGGAATTTTCTTCCGGCCCAGCGGGCCGCGCTGCGACTTGTGTGAAAAGGTGTGACTCGCGGCGATGCCATCCGCGTGCCGCAACGAGCTCTTCCACAACCGCCGCATTGGACTTGATCACGGGCTGTGGACGGCGTGAAAAGCGCCTTGCGATCCGGATGGAAAGAGGCGACGCCGCTGTGAGCAACCTGTGCTCGATCCGGTAGAATTCCTCAGTCTTGACGCATGGTTAGCGGCAGTGCTAGCACGCCTGCGCGACCAGGGACCGATCGCTTCCGCAGGCTCGTGTCGGACCCTTCGGGCAACCTCTGGCAGCAGGCGCGAGGGCACAGCTGGCTTGACCGCGAAAGAGTACATCGAGGCCGTCGCGCAGGAGCTGGGCAAGGTCCGCGGGCGGGGTCTGCTCCTCTCCCCGGCCGATACGCAGCTCGCCCTCTCCTGGCATGCGGCCCGGATCCCGCTCGCGGACGTGGTCGGGGAAGTGCGCAAGGCCAGCCGCCTGCGCGCGAAAGGGCCGTCGGTCCGCGGCGCGGCGGAGACGCTGCTCTCGCTGCAGGCCGTGGCCGCCGCCGTCGATCGGCTCCGTCCCCGTCGCGCGCAGCCGGCGCGCAAGCCCGAGGGACTCGGGGCGCAGCTCCGTGCCGCGGCGCGCGCTCCCGGCCTTTCCGCGCGGGCGGCGTGGGAGTCGCTCGCCGACGGGGCGGAGGCGCTCCTCGCCGAGGACGGCGGTCAGCGGTACTGGACGGCCGCCGTGCGCGCGCTGAAGGAAGCGCTGCGCGAGCTTCCCCGCTCCACGGCGCTGCAAGCGGGAGCGGAGCTGCGCGCCCGCATCGCTCCCCGGCCTCGGGGAATGCCCCGCCGCAGATATCAACGGAGCCTGCAGCTCATGCTGCTCTCCGCATCCAGCGAGCGCCTCGGCCTTCCGCCGCGCGCGTTCCTCCTCTAGGAGCTCCGTCGATGGCCGAACCGCTGCCCGCCGCGAAACCGTCCTGCCCGTCCTGCGGGGGCGAGGGATTCACCTTCCAGCAGCGAGAAGACAAAGCAGTCGCGGTGCCCTGCTCCTGCACGGCGCGCTGCCCGACCTGCCACGGCGAAGGCCGGACCTATGCGCGCGACGAGCGCGGCTACGAGATGGTGCGCGGCTGCTCTTGCGGGGCCGATCCGCGCCGGCTCGCGCTCCTCACCGGCCTGCGCCTGCCCTTGAAGTTCCTCGACCGGACGCTGGAGCGCTACGAAGGAATGAGCCCCGAGCAGAAGATCGCGCGGGCGCGGGCGCGCCGCTTCGTCGACGAGTTCGTTCCCGGCGCCTCGGGGCAGCGCGCGCTCCTCTTCTGCGGGCCGCCCGGCAGCGGCAAGACGCACCTGCTCTGCGCCATGCTGCGCGAGCTCGCCGCCAGCAAGGGAGTGCGCGGGCGCTACGAGGAATTCTTCCTGCTGCTCTCCGACATCCGCGACGGTTTCTCCCGCGGGCTCTCCTCGCGCGAATGGCTGGAGCCGCTGCGGGAAGTCGACGTGCTGGCCATCGACGAGATCGGCAAGGGCGGCAAGAACCGGGAGTTCGAGCAGGGCGTGCTCGACGAGATCATCAGCGTCCGCTACAACGCCGGCCGCCCCACGCTGCTGGCCACCAACTATCCGCGCCCCGGAACCACGCGCTGGGAATTCAGGTCCGACGGACAGAGCGCCGAAAACCTCGAGCAGCGCGTCGGCCCCCGCATCTACAGCAGGCTGCACGAGATGTGCGACCTCATCGACATCGATGGACCCGACCAACGCAAGGATCACCATGAACTGCGAAGCGCGGCGGAGAGTCTTGCTCGTGGGCCGCGACCTGCACGAGGCTGAGCGGGTGCGGCGGCTCCTGCCCGCCCAGGTGGGAATCGCGCATGCGCCCTCGCAGGCGGTCCTCGCCTTGCCGCTCCTGGACGTGCTGCTGCTCGAGGACAGGCATTGGGCCGAAGAGGAAGACGGCGCCCTCTGCCGGCTGCGCGAGCTGTCCGCGGCCCGACGGCTGGCGCTGATCCTCTCCCGGCTGCGGGGCGACCGAGGCGATTCGGCGGGGGTCCCGGTGGTCGAGCGCCCGTACCGGATGGAGGAGATCGTCGCGGCCATGCGGCTCGTCCTGCTGAGGCGCCGGGCATGACGCGCTTCGCGACCGCACGCCGCGCCGAGAAGCTGTCGGGGATCTTGCGGCGCGCCCTCGAGGAACGGGGAATGGGCCGCAAGCTGCCGCGCCGGATCGCGCCCGAGGTCTGGGAGAGCGCGGTCGGGCGGCAGATCGCCGCGCGGGCGCAGCCCACCGTCCTCTCGCAGGGGACCTTGCACCTGCTCGTCCAGGACCATCGCTGGCGGGATCAGCTGGACGCAGCGCGCGAGCTCCTGCTCGAGCGCCTGAACCGCAAGCTCGGAGCGGGCACGGTGCGGGCGCTGCAATTCGGGCTTGCCCACCGGGGAGCGCTGGACGAGGCGAGGCGGCGTGCCCGCCTGGACGCGGCGGAGGAGCCGGAGATCGCCGTCGAGCCGGGGCGCGTCCTCGGAGAGGCGCGACTCGAGCCGGTCCTGCGCGAGGCGGTGCTGCGCGCGGCGGAGGCCGCCCGCCGCCACGCCCGCTCGTGAAGAAGCGCGGCCGCCGGGAACCGGTCGCGCTCCCACCGCCCACCCCGCAGGCGCGGCAGGCGCTCGGTCCGTATGCCAGGGGAAGGCTCGCCGAGAAGGTCCCCGGCTTTCCCGCGCTCACGCTCGACGTCCCCTGGGACGTGTTCTCTTCGCAACGCATCGACGACGGCACCCGGCTTCTCTTGCAGCACTTGCCCGAAGGCGAGCCCGCCTCCGTCCTCGATCTCGGCTGCGGTTACGGCGCTCTCGGACTTCCCGTGGCCGTCCGCTGGCCTTCGGCGCGCTGCCTGCTGGTCGATCGGGATCTGCTGGCCGTCCGCGCCTCCGACCACAACGCGCGCCGCCTCGACCTCCGAAACGTCGAGGTGCGTCCAGGGCTCGGATATCGCGGCCTCTCGCGCCAGCGATTCGATTGGGTGCTCTGCAACGTTCCCGCCCGCATCGGACCGCGAGCCATCCGCTACTTCCTCGAGGGGGGACGCGCGCTCGGCGCCGAGGTGCGGGCGGTGGTCATCCGCGATCTCGCCGACGTCGTGCGGTCGCTGGGGCTTTCGGGCCTCCTGCACGTCGGGCACGGTCCCCGCCACGAGGTCTTCTCGCTCGCACCCGGGCCCGCGCGGATCGACCTGGACGACGAGGACGTCTACGCGCGGGATCAGACGGAGCTCGCGGGCCTGAGGCTCCTGAGGCCCCACGATGCCTCCGAAGACCCGGCGCACCTCGCCCTGCTCTCGCTGCTCGCGGAGGCGCTGCCCCGTCAGGCGCCGCGGCGCGCCCTCGCGTTCCGGGCGGGGTACGGCGCGCTCCCACTTCTGCTCAAGTCTCGCTACACCGCGACGGAGGTCGTGGCGCAGGATCGCGATCTGCTCGACGCCGCCTTCCTCCGCCGCAACGCGCGGGCGCTGGGCCTGGCCGTCGACGCGCGGGAGACGCTCTTTCCCGCCGACGGGCTCGAGCCTTCGGGCTTCTCGCTGGTGGTGGGCGAGCTCTCCTCTCCCGCCGGCGCCGCGGTCGCCGCGCGCGAGCTGCAGGAGGCGGCGGACCTCTTGTCGCCGGGCGGAGAGGCGCTGATCGTGGCGACGGAGAAGCAGCGGAAGGAGTGGCTGCCCGCGGCGGCGCCGAAAAACGCCCCGCTCACCGTGCTCTTGCGGCGGCAGGACGCGTGCGTGTTGCGGATTTCACGGGCGAAGGCGGGTTGAGCCCAACGTGCCGGGCCGCGTCGAGGGGGATTCGACCATTCCCGAGGGAGAAATCGCTGGACGGAGGCGAACCGCTTCTGTCAGAGTGCGCGCTGTTTTCGAGGGGAGACAGCTCCCCCATCGGGAGGAACAAACGGATGGCCGCCAAGAAAGCCGCCAAGAAGACTGGCAAGAAGAGTGCCCGCAAGCCCAACGCCGCCTTCATGAAGGCCATGCAGCCGAGCCCGGCCCTCGCGAAGATCGTGGGCGAAAGGCCGCTGCCTCGCACCGAGGTGGTGAAGAAGCTCTGGGCGTACGTGAAGAAGAACGGCCTGCAGGACAAGAAGGAGAAGCGGAACATCAACGCGGACGATCAGCTCCGCGAGGTCTTCGGCGGGAAGAGGACCGTCTCGATGTTCGAGATGACCAAGCTGGTGAACGACAACCTGTCGTAGCGCTTGCTGCCAAGACGTTTCACGGGAGGGCGCGGGTCCGCCGAGGGCCGGCGCCCTCTGCGTTTCGCGCTACATCTACGGGGACACCAGGAGACGCTGTCTCCTCGAGTCGCCTAAATGGTGTCCCCTGGACCGCTACGGTCCAGCAGGCGCTCGAAGGCCTCCGCGCTTCGGCTTGACGGGGCGAATCCATTTTGGAGAATGATTCTCCAACGGAAGGTTTTCTCCCTGAACCCGGAGGATCGACGCAATGGCGAGTCTCAAGAACAGCAAGACGCACGAGAACCTCAAGGCTGCTTTCGCCGGCGAGAGCCAGGCCAACCGGCGCTACCTCTACTTCGCCAAGCAGGCGGACATAGAGGGCCGTCCGGACATCGCCGGCCTCTTCCGCGACACGGCGGAGGGCGAGACGGGCCACGCCCACGGCCACCTCGAGTACCTGCAGGACGTGGGCGATCCCGCCACCGGCGAGCCCATCGGCGACACGGAGAAGAACCTCAAGGCCGCGGTGGCCGGTGAGACGTACGAGTACACCCAGATGTACCCGGGGTTCGCCCGCCAGGCGCGCGAGGAGGGGTTCGCGGAGATCGCGGAGTGGTTCGAGACCCTGGCCAAGGCGGAGAAGTCGCACGCCGGCCGCTTCGCGAAGGGCCTGCAGCAGGTGAAGGCGGAGGGGTGACTGCGTCTCCGCATTCGCGGAGATGCACGGCACCTTCCCGGCCGCCGATCCGCCTTCGGAGGGGGCGGCCGTGAAGTTGCCGGTCGTCAGCCAGCAGGATTGGTCCGCGGACTCGCACGGGATGTCCTACGACAACCCGCAGTTCTGGGACGCGGAGCATCTGGAATCCGAGCTCCACCGGGTCTTCGAGATCTGCAACGGCTGCCGGCTCTGCTTCAACCTGTGTCCCTCGTTCGACGTGCTCTTCCGGCGCGTCGACGCCCTCGACCCGCACCGCGAGGAAGCAGAGGGCAAGCACCTGGAAGAGGGCAAGATCGTCGAGGAGCACGAGGCGGCGGAGCTGCTCGGGCGCGTCACCGTCTCCACCGAGAACCCGGTCAGCCTGCTCCAGGACGAGGACAAGGAGCGGGTGGTCGGGCTCTGTTACGAATGCAAGCTCTGCTATCCCAAGTGCCCTTACGTGCCGCCGCACGAGTTCGCGGTCGACTTCCCCAAGCTGATGCTGCGGGCGAAGATGATCGGGGCGAAGGAGGACGGCATCGCGCTGCGCGAGCGCTTCCTCGGAGCCACCGACCTGGTGGGCGGCGTGATGACGAAGATCGCTCCCCTCGCCAATGCCGCCGCGCACAACGCCTTCAACCGGATGCTGATGGAGAAGACCCTCGGCATCGCCAAGCATCGGCAGCTTCCCGAGTTTGCCGGCGAGACCTTCGCCACCTGGTGGGAGCGGCGCGCGCCCGCGGCGGGAGGCAAGACGCCGGTGGCGCTGTTCGCGACCTGCTACGTCAATTTCAACGATCCGGCCATCGGCAAGGCGGCCGTCGAGGTGCTGGAGAAGGCGGGCTGCGACGTCGCCTGCCCCGAGCACATCTGCTGCGGGATGCCGAAGCTGGACGCCGGCGACCTGGAGGGCGCGCGCAACCTCGCGCGGCGCAACGTCGAAAGGCTCCTCCCCGCCGTCCGCGAGGGGCGCAAGATCGTCTCGCCCGGGCCTTCCTGCACCCTGCTCTTGCGCACGGAGTACCCCGAGCTCGTGCCCACGCAGGAGGGGCGCGAGGTGGCGGGCGCGGTGATGGACCTGAGCGACTTCGTGCTCCAGCAAGCCCGAGCGAAGAAGCTGCCCAAGCCCGAGCCGGGAGCGGTGGGGAAGGTCGCCTATCACGTCGCCTGCCACAACCGGGTGCAGAACTTCGGGTACCGCGGGCGCGATCTGCTCAAGTGGGCGGGAGGCGAGGTCACCCTGGTCGACCGTTGCTGCGGGATGGACGGTACCTGGGGGATGAAGAGCGAGTTCTTCGCCGAGAGCCTGAAGGTGGCCGAGCCGGCTGCCCGCAAGGTGGAGGCGGCGGAGCCCGAGGTCGTCTCCAGCGATTGCCCGCTGGCGGGATTGCAGCTGCGGCAGAAGACGGGGCGGCCCTCTTATCATCCCATCCGCATCCTCCATGCCGCCTACCAGGGCGAGCCGCTGCGCTCTCCCAGAGCAGAAGACCAGGAGACGACGGAATGAAGCCCCTCACCCCGACCGACCTCTGGCCGCTGCCCGTCTACGAAGGCGTGCGCGACCGGTTCCGCGCCGAAGTGATCGCCGCCAAGCGGGACCGCCGCGTGCAGGTCGGGTCGTTCATGACGTTCGTCTTCGAGAACCGGACCACGGTGAAGTTCCAGGCTCAGGAGATCCTCCGCATCGAGGGGATCGCGGACGCGGCCCAGGTGGCGGAGGAACTGGACGGATTCAACAGCCTGCTCCCGGGCCCCGGCGAGCTGTCGGCGACCTTGCTGATCGAGCTGACCGGTACGGATGCCGAGGTCAAGGAGCGGCTGGCCAGCCTCTACGGCCTGCGCGACCACGTCTTCCTCGAGGTGGCCGGCACCAGGATAAAGGGCAAGCTCGACCCGGATCGGGAGGAGCCTGGGCGCGTTTCCGCAGTCCAATACGTCCGCTTCCAGGTGCCCGATGCGCAGGCGTTCTTGCGCGGACCCGCCTTCCTGGTGATCGATCATCCCCAATACGGCCGCCGCACCGAGCTGTCCCAGGCGGTGCGGCGATCGCTGGCGCAGGATCTGACGTGAAGAAGCACAACCCGGACATCGAGAAGTTCGAGCAGTTCTGCCGCTCGCACGGATTGTCGGTGACGCACCAGCGGCTGGCGATCTTCGAGGCCCTCGCCTCCTCGCGCGAGCACCCCAGCGCCGAGCAGCTGCACAAGGCGGTGCAACGGCGGATCCCCACTCTCTCGCTCGCCACCGTGTACAAGAACCTGGAGGCCCTCAAGGCCATCGGCGCGGTCGCGGACGTCAATCCGCTGCACGAACAGGGGCGCTACGAGGCCGCGCTGCCGGGCACCGGCGCCGGGCTTCGCCACCACCACCTGGTCTGCGTCTCCTGCAAGAAGGTGAGGGACTTGCACGACAGCGAGCTCGACCGCCTCCGCGTCCGGGACGCCCAGGGGTTCGACGTCCGGGCCGTGCGGGTGCAGGCGGAGGGCCTGTGCCCCGAGTGCCAGGCGCGGGCCGGCAGGCGGACCGAAGGCGAGAGGCCGCGGCGCAACACTTGAGCCCGCGGTGGTGCTTGCGGTTATCTTCGCGGCATGTCGGTCATCTGCCAGGACGCGGTCGGGCGGTGCAGCTTCATCGACGTCCTGGAAGAAGCCGTGCTGGTGCACCGGCCGGTGGCGGTGGCGCTGCGGGACGGGGAGCGATTCATCGACGTGGTCACGGACGTGGTCACCGAGAACCACGAGGACTACGCGGTCTTTCGCAACCATGAGCGGGTGGCGGTCACCGACATCGCCGCGGCCACCCGCTGCGACCCGCATCAGCACCACCGCTAGGTCAACGTTGACGTCGACGCGGCCTACGCCAGCGCGACCTGCTGCCCCTGCCGCTTGGCCTTCACATCCACCCCGTGCCCGTCGCTGAAGACCACGATGGCGCGCGTCCACGGCCCCGCGGCGCGCGTGGTGGGGTGCGCCTCGACCGCCCGGTTCACCAGGGTGAAGATGGCATCGCAGGCGCCGCAGACGCGATAGTCCTCGGCGGGGATGAGCGGGTATGGCTTGGCCATCCCGGGGGCGAAGACGAGGATGACCGAGACCGGGGCCGTGAACTGGCCCACCTTGCGGCAGACGCCGCAGGTCAGTGCTTCTTCGCTCTCGTTTTCCACGTCCGACATGAGGCCACCCGTCTCCCCTTTGACCTTAAGCACTCGGCCAAAGGTGCGCTCGGGGTTGGTTCAATTGTGGGCTTCCCCCGACGCGTTCCGCAAGTAATGTGCCCCCGGGCAAGCCACATTGCGCAAGCCCGCCCGGCGGCTTGCGGTTTTGTCTGATCCATGTCACCTCGGCGGTTAGAAAGCCCCACCCCGGCCCATGGCGAAGGTCCTCGACAAACCGGAGCTGCTCGCGCCTGCCGGCGACGAGGAAAGCCTTCGCGCGGCGGTGGCGGCGGGCGCGGACGCGGTCTATTTCGGCTTGCGCGGCGGGTTCAACGCCCGCGCGCGCGCCGACAATTTCGCCGCATCCGACCTGCCGCGGATCTTCGATTTCCTCCACGGAAAGGGCGTGCAGGGTTTCGTCACCTTCAACACCCTGGTGTTCGACCGCGAGCTCCCCGTCGCCGAGCAGGCCCTGGCCGACATCGCGCGCGCCGGAGCCGACGCCATCCTCGTGCAAGACCTCGGGATCGCCCGGCTGGCCCGGCAGATCTGTCCCGGTCTGCCGCTGCACGCCTCGACCCAGATGACGCTCTCCTCCGCGGAAGCGGCGGAGATCGCCAGGTCGCTGGGGATCACCCGCGTCGTGCTGCCGCGCGAGCTCTCAGTCGACGAGATCCGTGCTCTGGCCGAGCGGACCGACCTGGAGCTGGAGTGCTTCGTCCACGGAGCCCTCTGCGTCAGCTGGAGCGGGCAGTGCCTGACCAGCGAGGCGCTGCAGCAGCGCAGCGCGAATCGCGGCCAGTGCGCCCAGAGCTGCCGCATGCCCTACGACCTGATCGTCGACGGACGGGTGGAGACGGCCCGCGGCGACGAGCAGCTCAAGTACCTCCTCTCGCCTCGCGACCTGGCGGCGTACGACCTGCTGCCTGAGCTTCTCGCGGCGGGGGTCTCCTGCTTCAAGATCGAGGGGCGGATGAAGGGCCCCGAGTACGTGGCGAACGTGGTGGACAAGTACCGCCGCGCGCTCGACGCCGCCGCCGAGCTCCGGCCCTTCCCGCTCACACAGCGCGACGAGGAGGAGCTGCGCTACAGCTTCTCGCGCGGCTTCTCCCACGGCTTCTTGACGGGCTCCGACCACCAGGGGCTGGTCCATGGCCTCTATCCCGGCCATCGGGGAGTGCTGGTGGGCCGGGTGGAGGAGGTTCACGCGCGGGCGCACCACGTCCTGGTCCGCGCCGAGCCCGGCGCTCCTCGCCTCAAGGCAGGGGACCGCATCCTGTTCGATCAAGGCAAGCCGGAGGACGACGAGCCCCGCGGGGGGCTTCACGCCTGCGACGAGCTGGAACCAGGGTTGCTCAAGCTGGTCTTCGGCGGCCCGGACCAGAGCACCCTGGACCTGCGCCTGGTCAAGGTCGGCGACGTGGTGTGGAAGGCCAAGGATGCGGAAGTGACGCGGGCGATGAAGCGGATCGCCTCCCGGGAGCGCAAGCTCGGCGTCTCCTTGAGGGTGTCCGGCGCTGCCGGCGTCCCGCTCCGGGTCGATGCGCGCGACGATCTCGGGCGCGCCGCCCAGGTGGAGAGCGCCATGCCGCTGCAGGCGGCGCGGGGCAAGCCGCTGCACGAGGCGCTCGTCCGCGAGAAGCTGTGCGCCTTCGGCGGGACGGAGTTCGAGCTGCGCCGGCTCCAGCTCGACCTCGAAGGCGCGCTGGCGCTCCCTCCTTCCGAGCTGAAGCGGATGCGCCGCTCGCTGGTCGACGCTCTCGCCAGCCGTCCTCCGGCCCGGCCCGAGCGCCTGGTGCGAACGGGCATCGCCGCGGACGAGGTGGTCCCGCCCTTGCCGCCCGGCGCATCCCCTTCAGCGCCCAGGCTCATCCCCCTGCTGCGCACGCTGGAGCAGGTCGATGTCGCGCTCCGGCTCGGATTCGAGGAAGTGCAGCTCGACTTCATGGAGCTGGTGGGGCTCGGGATCGCGGTCGAGCGGCTGCGGACCGCGGGAGCCAGGGTCATCGTCGCCACTCCGCGGGTGCAGAAGCCCGGCGAAGAAGGATACGACCGCCGCTTCGAACGGCTCCGGCCCGACGGCATCCTCGCGCGCCATCTCGGCGCGGTGGAGCATTTCCTTCGCAATCCGCACGCCGAGACCGTGCATGGAGATTTCTCGCTCAACGCCACCAACGCGCTGACGGCGCGGACGCTGCTCGGCCTCGGGCTCGCAACGCTCACTCCCGCTTACGATCTGGACCTGGCCCAGCTGCTCGACGTGTCCGCCGGAGTCCCTGCCGGCCGCCTGGAAGTGACGCTGCACCAGCACCTGCCGCTCTTCCACAACGAGCACTGCGTCTACTCGCATCTGCTCAGCAACGGGCACGACTATCGGGACTGCGGGCGCCCTTGCGAGAAGCACCTCGTGCAGCTTCGGGACGCGGCGGGCCTTGCGCACCCGGTGATCGTCGACGTGGGGTGCCGCAACACCGTCTTCAACGCCAGGGCACAGAGCGCCGCCGGATCCCTCCCCCGGCTGCTCGAGGCAGGAATCCGCCGCTTCCGCGTCGAGCTGGTGCGGGAGAACGCGGCGGAGACGGAGCGCGTCCTGCGCGCCTATGCCGCGCTGTTGAAGGGATCCCGCAGCGGGCGGCAGGTGATCGCGGAAGTCGGTGCGCTGGAGAAGTACGGCGTCTCCGCCGGCACGCTGGCCGTCGTCAGCCAGCCACACGCCTGAACCATGCCGCGCTACGACGCAGTGCTGTTCGATCTGCTCAGCGCGTTGATCGATTCCTGGTCGTTGTTCAACGCCATCGCGGGCGGTGAGAAGCAGGGAGGCGTGTGGCGCAAGGCATTCCTCCGCCGCGCATACGCGACCGGCGCCTATGCGCCGTACGAATCGCTGCTGCGCGGCTCCGCGCTCGACGTCGGCATGCCGGACAGCGCCGGCGCGGAGGTGGTCCGGCGCTGGAGCGAGCTTCAGCCGTGGCCGGAAGCCGCCGCGGTCCTGGGCGAGCTGTCGAAGAGCGTCCGGATCGGCACCGTGACCAATTGCTCGGAGATCCTGGGCGCGGCCGCGGCGGCGCGGGTCGGCGTGCCGTTCTCGGTGCTGGTCACCGCTGAGCGCGCCGGCTTCTACAAGCCGGACCCGCGCACGTATCGTCTGGCGATCGCGGAGATCGGAGCGCCGCCCGAGCGGATCCTGTTCGTCGCCGGATCGCCGGGCGACGTGGGCGGAGCGAGCGGCGCCGGAATGGACGTCTACTGGCACAACCGCAAGCGGCTGCCGAAGCCCGCGGGCCCGGCGGCGCTTCTGGAACGGCGGTCGCTGAGGCCGCTGTTGGATTTCCTCCGCGGAAGGGAGCGCTGAAATGGCGAAGCATCGGATCGCGGTGATCCCCGGCGACGGCATCGGCAAGGAAGTGGTCCCGGAAGGCATCCGGGTGCTGGAGGCGGCGGGACGCAAGTTCGGGATCGAGCTCCAATGGGACCACTTTCCCTGGAGCTGCGAGTACTACCAGAAGGAGGGGCGGATGATGCCGGAGGACGGGCTCTCGCGCATCCGCCGGCATGACGCCATCTACCTGGGCGCGGTCGGGTTCCCTGGCGTGCCCGATCACGTCTCGCTCTGGGGCCTCTTGATCCCCATCCGCCGGGAGTTCCGCCAGTACGCCAACGTCCGCCCGGTGCGGCTGATGGAGGGCGTCCCCTCGCCGCTCCGCGATCGCAAGCCCGGGGACATCGACTTCTGGGTGGTGCGGGAGAACAACGAGGGCGAGTATTCGTCCATCGGCGGCCGCGCCTTCGAAGGGACGGAAAACGAGATGGTGGTCCAGGAGACGATCTTCACTCGCAAGGGCGTCGACCGGATCCTCCGCTATGCCTTCGAGCTCGCCCGCTCCCGCCCGAAGAAGCACCTCACCTCGGCCACCAAGTCCAACGGCATCGCCATCACCATGCCGTACTGGGACGAGCGGGTGAAGGCGATGGCCGGGCAGTACCCCGACGTGCGCGTCGACCAATTCCACATCGACATCCTCTGCGCCCACTTCGTCCAGAGGCCCGAGCGGTTCGACGTGGTGGTCGGCTCGAACCTCTTCGGGGACATCCTCTCCGACCTGGGCCCGGGCGTGACGGGAACGATCGGCATCGCTCCGTCGGCGAACCTCAATCCGGAGCGGGAATATCCCTCGATGTTCGAGCCCGTGCACGGATCGGCGCCGGACATCGCCGGCCAGGGCATCGCCAATCCGGTGGGACAGATCTGGTCAGGGGCGATGATGCTCGAGCACATCGGGCACAAGCAGGCGGCGGACGCGGTGGTCCGCGCGATCGAGCGGGTGATCCGCGACGGCCCCCGGACGCGCGACATGGGCGGCAAGGCGACGACCGAGGAGATGGGGAAGGCGATCGCGCAAGCGATAGGGTGAGGAAGCCCTACGGGAAGTCTTCGTCGCGGTGCGCGCTCGCGATCGCGCGGCGGACGTTGTCGTCGAGCCGCTGGATGTCGATGATGACCTTGCCTTCGACCACATCGGTGACCGCCGCGATGGGGATGATGGTGTCGCCGGCGTCCTCGATGTAGACGACAAGGTCCTGCGGGCGCACCTGCCGGACGGCGCCGAACTCCTCCTCCGATCCCTTCGCGAAGGCCTGGTACCCCACCTCGATCGGCGGCAGCCTCTTCTTTGCCATGGCGCCATGATGCCGTGGCCGGCCGGTCGTTGCACAGGTCCAGCCTCGGCGCGCCGGCTGTTCGGGCGGGCGAGAAAGCCCTTTACACCCCTGCGACGCACCTTTATGGTGCGCCGCGCCGCGCCACACCGGTCGCGGAGAACGATCTGGAGACGCACCGGATGGATCAGTTCAAGTCGAAGGTGGCCCCGGCGGACGGCAAGCTCGCGGTCCTGCTGCCGGGCATGGGCGCCGTCGCCACCACCTTCATCGCCGGAGTCGAGGCGGTGAAGGCGGGGCTCGGAAAGCCGATCGGGTCGCTGACGCAGATGGCGCACGTCCGTCTGGGGAAGCGCAGCGAGAAGCGCTGGGCGATGATCAAGGATCTGGTGCCGCTGGCCAGCCTCGACGATCTCGTCTTCGGCGGCTGGGACCCGATCCCGGACGACGCCTACATCGCGGCGACGAAAGCCAAGGTGCTCTCGCCCGAGCACCTCATGCAGCTGGAGACGGCGCTGTCGCGGATCAAGCCGATGCCGGCGGTGTTCGACAAGAACGTGGTGAAGCGCCTGGAAGGCGCCAACGTGAAGAAGGGCACCAAGCGGGAGCTGGCGAATCAGCTGATCCAGGACATCCGCGGCTTCATGGACAAGAACAAGTGCCCCCGCGCCGTGATGGTCTGGTGCGCCTCCACCGAGGCGTACCAGGAGGCCGGACCCGAGCACCAGAGCATCGCCGCCTTCGAGAAGGCGCTCGACGCGGATCATCCGAACATCTATCCCAGCCAGCTCTATGCCTACGCGGCGATCATGAGCGGAGTGCCGTACCTGAACGGCGCGCCCAACATGTCCTGCGACTTCCCCGCCCTGGTGGAGCTGGCGGAGAAGCGCGGCGTCGCCATCGGGGGCAAGGACTTCAAGACCGGCCAGACCCTGATGAAGACCATCATCGCGCCGGGCCTCAAGGCCCGTATGCTGGGGATGGAGGGCTGGTTCTCCACCAACATCCTCGGCAATCGCGACGGCGAGGTGCTGGACGATCCGGCCAACTTCAAGACGAAGGAAGTCTCGAAGCTCTCGGTGCTGGAGCAGATCCTGGAGCCGGACCGCTATCCCGAGCTCTACAGCGACCTGCAGCACAAGGTCTCCATCCACTACTACAAGCCGCGCGGCGACAACAAAGAGGGCTGGGACAACATCGACATCGTCGGGTGGATGGGCTACCCGATGCAGATCAAGGTGAACTTCCTCTGCCGGGACTCGATCCTGGCGGCGCCCATCGTGCTCGACCTGGCGCTGTTCGGGGACCTGGCGGCCCGCGCGGGGATGAAGGGCATCCAGGAGTGGCTCAGCTTCTATTTCAAGAGCCCCCAGCACGCGGCCAGCGTGTACCCGGAGCACGATCTGTTCGTCCAAAAAGTTCGCCTGGAGAACAATCTGCGGTATCTGGTCGGCGAAGAGCTGATCAACTACCTCGGCTCGGATTACACGAACGAGTAGATGCTCGCACTCCTGCTCGCGCTGCTTGCGCAGGCCGCTCCGAACAAAGGACTGGGGCTGCGCGAGCTGCAAGAGCGGGCCCGCAAGAACGACCCGCGTGCGCTGCAGGCGGCGGCGCAGGTGGAGAACGCGCGCGCCAAGCGCGACGAGACGGGCTGGGCGTTCTTTCCCAGCTTCCAGACCAACGCGTTCGTGGGCGGGCCGATGCCGGAGCGCCGGCTGATCGGCGGCGACCGCGATTCGAACCCCACCGATCCGACCCATCTCACCCCAGGGAGCATCGGAGGCTGGTTTCACGGCGAGCTCGGAGTGGTCGGCCACATCCAGATGGAGACCAGCCTGCCGGTCTTCACCTTCGGAAAGCTCACTGCCGGAAGGAAAGCGGTCGGCCATCTCGTCAACGGGAGCGAGGCGATGCTCCAGCGGGCCCGGGACCAGGCGGCGTACGACGTGGCCCGCGCGTACTGGGGCTACCAGACGGCGCGCAACGCGGACGTCTCCGTCCAGAGGACGCGCGACCGGATCAAGCAGGCGCAGGATACGGCGAGGAAGCTGCTGGCCGAGAAGAGCGAGCAGATCACCCGGTCCGACGCGATGAAGATCGACTACGTCGCCGAGGAGGTGGAGGCGCAGCACGCGACGGCGGTGAAGAACCGCGATCTCGCGGTGACGGGCCTCCGCCTGCTGGTCGGCGTCCAGCCCGGCGAGGCGCTGGAGATCGCGCAGCAGGATCTCCCCGATCCGCAGCAGTCGCCCAACGCCGACGAGATCCTCCGCCGCGCTCTCGCGCAACGCCCGGAGACCCGGGCGGCCAACGAGGCCGTGTCCGGGCGGCAGGCGTTGGTCGACCTGGAGCGGGCGAAGCTCTGGCCGGACTTCGCGCTGATCGGCGGATTCCACTGGACCGATACGACCAATGCGAGCAACCCGGTGTCGCCCTTCGCGTACAACCCGTACCACGAGGGCACAGGCTTCGTTGCCCTGGGAATGCAGATCACCTTCGACATCCCACAGAAGCTCGCGCGGCTGCGCCAGGCGGAGGCCGATGTGATGGAGGCGGTGGCCCTGCAGGTCGGCGCGCAGCAGCTGGTGAAGCTCGAGGTCCAGCAGGCCCTGGGGGACCTGGCGGAAGCGCGTGTCCGCGTGGAGCGGTACGGCCGCGAGACGCAGCTCGGGAAGCAGCTCGCTACGCAGGCGGCGGTGGCGTTCGACTCCGGCCTGGGGGAGGCGCGCGAGATGCTGGAGAATATCTTGCTGCATACGCGCGCCGATGGAGAGCGGCTCAAGGCGCTGTACGACGCCCAGCTCGCCTGGGCGGCGCTGGAGAAGGCGGCCGGAGCGCAGCTGTCCCCCTGACCGCGCCATGAAGGTCCGCGGACGGCGCCGCGTCGAAGGATCGAGGAGGAATTCGTGACGTCCATCGCCGTCGCCCTGATCGTGGGAGCGGTCCAGGCTGGATCGGCCAGCGCCGCCGTGCAAAGCACGCAGGAGAAGGTCCGCGCCTCTTTGAGCGCCTGGTTCAAGAGCCAGGGGCCTGCGCGCACCCGCGCCAAGGAACAGGCCCGCAAGGCGGTCGCCGAGCTCATCGACTTCGACACGCTGGCGAGGGAGACGCTGGGAAAGAAGTGGAACGAGCTCAGCCCGAAGGACCGCAGCCGCTACACCGCTGCCCTGAAGGGCGCGATGGAGGCGAACTACCTGGCGAAGATGCGGCAAGGCGAGAGCGCCGACGTGGAGCGGCTCCGGATCGAGGTGCTCGGGGAGGACCCGCAGGACGGCCGCGTCGTGGTGCACACCAAGGTGCACTCCGGCGAGGACACCGTGGCCATCGACTACGTGATGGCGAAGGGACCCAAGGGCTGGCGGGCGGTGGACGTCTTCACCGAAGGCGTCTCGCTGGCCGAGACGTACCGGGAGCAGGTCGGCAAGCTCTTGCAGAAGAAGACGATCAACGACGTGATCGCGACGCTCGAGCGCAAGCGCAAGCAGCTCGAGGCGGACCTGGACAAGCCGGCGCAGACCGCCGGAGCGTCTTCGCCGCAGAAGTAAGGCGGACGTGGTCCGCGGCCGCGCGCGGCGGTAGAGTGCCCGGCATGTACCTGTACTTCGCATACGGATCCGCGATCTCCAAGCGGCACATCGGCGAGTGGGCTGCCGAGCACGGCGTCGATTCGCGCCTCTTCGCGCGCGGCGCTCCCGCGGTGCTGCGCGGGTACCGTCTGGTCTTCGACGTCGAGAGCCGGTTCTGGGGTGGCCGGGTGGCGAA
>Ga0070708_100000962_pt1 | contig 21877 bp, 23 predicted proteins | sample KBSK5503metaG_FD_65469 | JGI IMG/M metagenome (GOLD analysis project Ga0070708, IMG submission 65469) | Corn, switchgrass and miscanthus rhizosphere microbial communities from Kellogg Biological Station, Michigan, USA - KBS K5-50-3 metaG | ecosystem: Host-associated > Plants > Roots >... | reverse complement strand
CCTCAGCCAGCACGTTGCCGTCGTTGTTCAGGGTGTAGCGGTCGGGGTCGGTGATGCCCGATACCAGCCGTTCGCCATGGCCGAACACGCACTCGATGACACACTCCCGCGCGCCGGTCAGCGGATTGTGGGAGAAGACGACGCCGGCCCGCCAGGCGGGCACCTCTCGTTGCACGATCACGGCCATCCCGCGCCCTGTCCCGCCGTACGCCCGCGCTCTTTCCGACCCGGCGGAGCGCCACACGCAGCGGACCGCGTCGGTCAGGCCCGCCGCGCGGACACCCATCCTGCTTTCGAACTGGCCGGCTGCCGACCGGTCGGCCGCGTCCTCGCCTACCGCCGACGACCGGACCGCGAGCGGCTCACCCAGCCGGGCGGCGACGTCCGCGGCCTCCTCCGCCTCGAGCACGCCGCCCGCGGATACCGGAACCACCAACGCGGGTGGAACAGGCAGGCCGATCGCCTGCAGCCGGGCCAGGCCGGCCGCCTTGCCGCCTTCCTCCTCGGCCCCCAGCTCGCCGAGCTCAGCGATCATGCCGCCTTCTCCTGCTCCTCGGCCCACTGCTCGAGAACCACCGCCGCACGCTGCACGTCCATGTCACCAAGGCGATGGGGGACGGCGTAGGGGACCTGAGCGGCCGCCAACGCCAGCGGCAGATCCTGGCCGCGCACGGCCCGGATCGTGTAGGTGATGGGCAGGCCATGCGCGATCACTAGAACCGTTTGCTCGGGCCGGGCGATGAGCTTGCGCAGGCCTCGCGCGTACCGCCGCACTGTGGCGACCCGGCTCTCGCCGCCGACCGGCTTCGTTGGCCCATACCTGTTCAACCAGCCCCGGAACTCTTCGATGGGCCGCCCCTCGAAGCGGCCGAACGGGGGATCGTTCAGCTCCGCCATCACGAGCCGGGGGACGTCATGTCCCAGGAGGACAATGTCGGCGGTCTCCTGGGTGCGCGGAAACTCGGTGACCACGCAGAGATCGGCACGCTCGCCGGCGAGCTGCTCGCCCAGCCTGCTGGCTTGCTCGCGCCCCCGGTCGGTCAGGCCTATCGGTCGCGACGGATTCCCGTTAACAACACCCGAGGCGCTGGCTTCGCTCTCGGCGTGGCGGGCCAGGATGACCGTCTTGGCCATCAGCTTTGCCCGAGGCCCAGCAACCGGGCAGGGTTGTCGGCGACTATCATCCGCACCTCGGCCTCCGGCACGCCTGCAGCCAGCAAGCGTCCGCAGATCTTCCGGTACGCCTCCGCCGGCAGGGGGTTGTTTTCCTGGCCCAGGTCAGAGCTGAGCACCGTCCGCTCGGGGCCCACCGCACGGATCCAGTCGACCAGGTGGGCGGTGGGCCAGTCCTGAAAGAACGTCGAGTCCTCGTCGTACATGCACAGGCAGTGCTCTATCACCGCGCCGAGGGCGGCCATCTTCACGGCATGCTGCTGCGACGCTCCGATGACGAAATCCGGGTGGTTGACGACCATGCGGCGGACACCCGCCTCGCGGGCCGCTTCCAGCACGCCGAGGATCGACCGGACATCCATGTGCCCGGCTGCCAGTACCGCGTCGGCTTCGGCGATCATGCGCAGGATGTCGTGTACCTCCGGCCTGAGCTCGTCTCCGGTGTCGTTCCACACGTCCACCACCGTGTCTTCGCGCAGCGGGACTGCGAGGGCAGGGAACTTCAGCGCGGTATGCCGGGCCTGCTCTATGTGCTGGCGGGACGAGATGGTGGGGAACCACACGACGCGTGCGCCCTGCGCCAGCGCCAGGTTGGCGGCATGCGGGTTGAGCCCCCCGACATGACAGTTCAGCGCCACGGCGCCGAACACCTGCACCCCGGTGCTGTCCAGGCCGTGGCGTTTCAGCAGCCCCACGTCTGGCGCGGTGGAGTGGTGGTGGGACTTCACCACGATTGCCCGGAAGCCGGCCTCGCCATAGTGCTGGGCGGCCTCCAGGATGTCGATCCGGCGCGGAAAGGGCGACGGATAGGGATGCGTATGGAGGTCGACCGCCCCGCGCAGCAGCTCATCGACAGTGTTCATGCGTTGGTCCCCTTTGTCGCGTCGGTTGCCTCGTAGGCCTGGACGGCGTAGCCCATGATGCGGTGCGCGTAGTAGGCCTCGATGTGCGGAACGGCGCTGGCGGGCAGCGCCCCGCGCATGATGAGCCACTGCACGACCTCAACGGCTTCGGTGCCGCCGAGCTTCATCAGATCCTCATGCGTGTAGTGGGTGATGCGCTCGGGGTCAGCGGCGATCGCCTTGAGGAACTCCCGGTCGAAATCCTGCTTGACCGCGCCAAACGCGGGTCCCGTCAGCTGATGCGACAGCCCGCCGGTGCCGACCACCACCACGCCGATGTCCTCGGGATAGGAGAGGATGGCCCGGCGCAGGGCCTGTCCGAGCTTCCAGAACCGTCGTGGCAGCGGCAGCGGGTGCAGGATCACGTTGGACGCGAACGGAACGACGGGCAGCTGCCAGCCCGCGCCCCTGGAGAAATCGATCATGGGCAGTGGGGAGATGACGCCATGGTCGACCTCCATCTCCTGGCAGACGGTGATGTCGAACTCGTCGGCCACCAAGGACCGCAGGATGTGCCAGGAGAGGTCCGGGTGGCCCTGAATCGGGGGAAAGTCGCGCGCGCCCTGGCCTTCATCCGCAATCGGGTACTCCTCCGCCACCCCGATCGCGAACTGCGGCCACGCATCCAGCCAGAAGTGGTCGAAGTGGTCGTTGTAGACCACGAACAGCACATCGGGCCGGATGCGCTCCAGCCACTTCCGGACCTCGTCGAAGGCCCCGAAGAGCGGGCGCCACTCCTCCGTGCCAGCGTGGCCCCGGTCGTACACCTGTTCCATGGACGGCGCGTGCGACGCGCCGATACCACCTAGGACCCGGGCCATGGTCACCGCCCTCCCGACTCGCGCATCTGCCTGCCGATCTCCGTCAGCGGGGTCCCAGTGACGCCGATCAGCTTGATCATCGTGTAGATCGACATCCCGTTTCGCCACAGCTGGATCCAGTCTCGGTCGCGGATCAGCCGCCGCTCCTCCTCGATCAGACCGAACTGCTCCATCCAGCTGTCTTCGTCACGGCGGAACAGTTCGCGCTGCTCGGCGTGCTTCAGCGAGTAGGCCGCCCGGTTTAGCCGCAGGCCTTGGCGGGAGGCTGTCTCGTCGAACAGGTCGAGTTCGGGCGGCAGGTCCCTCGGCTGCACCGCGGCCAGGCGCCGCAGGTAGTCCTCGGACAGCTCCTCGCGGCCCATCACGGGTCCCACCGGACATGCAGGTGCAAGGGCCGCCGGAACTCCCACCCCCGGAGTTCGATCGGCCGTTCCTCGTCGAGTCGCAGCCGCGGCAGCCGCTCGAACAGCACCCGGAACGCTGTGCGCGTTTCTGCTCTGGCCAGCCAGGCGCCTACGCAGTGGTGGGCGCCGGTCGCGAAGGCCAGATGTGGGCCCTCCCGGCGATGAATGTCGAACCGCGTGGGATCCATCCATCGCCGCTCGTCCCGGTTGGCCGAGGCCACCACGGCGGCGACCAGCGCGCCGGGTTGCAGCTCGGCCTCCGTCAGCGTGGCCGGCCTGGTGACCTGCCTTGTCGAGGTACCCACCGGAGAGTGCCAGCGGAAGCATTCCTCCGCCGCCCGCTTGATCATGCGGGGATCGGCCTTTACCTGCTCGGCCTGGTCAGGGTGTGACAGCAGCGCCCACACTCCGATCCCTACCGCGTCTCCGGGTTCTTGCATGCCACCGACAATCATCACTTTGAGGTTCGACTGGATTTCCCTGCGCGAGAGCCGCTCGCCGTCCACCTCGGACTGCAGCATGTGGGAGAGGATCGAGTCGTCTGGTTCGGTGCTCAGCTTGTCAAGCAGCTGCTGGACGGTTTCATCCACTTCCCTGCTCGCGGCATCGGCCACCGCCTGCTTGGCTGGGTCAGCCTCGAAGTTGGCGGCCCCCACAGCCAGGTCTGCGAACCAGCGGCGCAGCGTGTCGTCGTCCAGGCTGGTCAGGCCCAAGACCTGTTTGAGCACCCGTACCGATAGCGGCTCGCAGAACTCGTTCATCAGGTCGGCTTCGCCGCGGTCGGCGAACTGGTCGATGAGCTCGTTTGCAGCGGGCACGATGACAGCGTCTACATATGGGCGCACCGAGCCGGGCCGGAACGTCGGCTCGATAATGGACCGGATCCGCTTGTGGTAGGGGCCTTCGGAACCCAGCAGGTTCTTGCCGAAGGTGCGGTTGAGCGTGGAGGGCTCGGTCTGGGCGGTAAACACGTCCGGGCTCCGGTCCACCTGCTCCACGTCGTCCCAGCGGGTCACCAGCCACAGCCCGACAGCAGGCACCCACGACACCGGTTCTTCGGCCCGCAGCCGTTCATAGAGTGTGTACGGATCTGCCTCCAGTGCCTCCACGGTGATCGTCTCGCCCAGTGTCATCGCTTAGCCGCCTCCTGGTAGGTGAGGGCTGAGTCGGCCGCCTCTCCCACGATCTCTGCCGCCGTCCTCCCGTGCTGGCTCATGTACTCGCGCACATCATCCAGCGCCCGGGTGAGCGCGCTCGCTCCGTCGGTGATTACAGCTGTCGTCATTTCCACCGCGCGTGCGCCGGCCAGCAGGAACCGGATCACGTCCAGCCCATCGCGAGCCCCGTTCGTCCCGATAATCGGCAGTTCCGGGCCGAGCCGGGCCCTGGCCTTGGCGATCCAGCGGAGCGTGAGCGGCAGTGACCACCCGCCACCGATGGCGCCGAAAGTGCCTAGCAAAGGGCGCCGAGTTTCCACGTCGGGGAGGAAGCCCAGGTGCCGGCCGGCCAGGCACACGGCGTCGGCCCCTGCTCCCCACGCTGCCTCAACGGCCGGCAGCGGATCGCCCTCGCCGGACAGCTTGACGGTGAGCGTCATAGACACGGCGTTGCGCACGGAACGCACCAGCGAGGCGACCGGCGCCGCCTCGTGCTCCGCGCGGATGGCATCGGCGGCGGCTTCGCTGGCGTGCGGCGACCCGAGGTTCAGCTCCAGCCAGCGCAGCCCGGCTTGCTCGAATGTCATCGCCATCCGAACCGCCTCCGCTGGATCTGCCACCACGATGCTCGCGATCACAAAGGCGTCGCGGTCGCGGGCCAGCCGGTCGCAATCGGCTAGGGTCGCTACCCACCGCTCGAAAGGCTCGCCGCCCAAGCCGGAACGGCAAAGCAGTGATGCCCCACGTGGAGCCGGTCCCCACGGAAGCGGGCGCCAGTGCTCGTCCAAAAGGACATACTCCGCGTCCGCCAGCTGCCGGCGGGCGTCCTCCGACTCGTTTACCGACTTCGCGACGACCGCGGCCGCGCCGGCGTGCAAGGCCGCCATGATGCCCTCGCGGGTCATCGTCGCCTCGCCGGATCCCGCGATCACCGGGTTGGCCAGCTCCAGGCCGACTACCTCGACGGCGGTGTCAGCGGGCATCTTTCACCGCCTGGCCGACTGCCTCCCGCAGCAACGACAGATCCGAGGAAAGCGCCAGGTAGCGGGCATCCGGATAGGCGATGGCAGCGGTCGCCGCATAGATTCCGAGCGCTACCCCGGCGGCTTCCGCGGCGACCGCAATCTGCCGCACCCGTGAGTCGATGCGCGCCCGGTCGAAACCGAGTGCCACGGTCAGGTCGGTCGTGCCGATGAACGCCACATCCAGGCCAGCGGCCAGGATTTTTTCGAGCGGGTCGGTGGTCTCAGCGGTCTCGATCTGCCCCACCAGCAGCGGCGGCTCGGCGCTTACCGCGTCGGGCAGTGGCGTGGCCCCGTACCCGGCCACCGGATGCGCGAGCGACACCGACCGTTCCCCGCCAGGCGCATACCGCGTTGCGGCCACTAGTTCCTGGACCTGACCGGCACTCGTCACCGTCGAGAGCTGGATTCCCGACGCCCCGGCCTCCAGGAGCCGGTTGACCTGCCCTCGGTTGCACTCGGGGACACGGACGACGGCCGGGAACCCCATCGTGAAGGCGTGCCGCACCAGACGCAGGCCGTCCGCATCGGAGAGCTGCGAGTGTTCGAGATCGACGATCACGAAGTTGAAGCCCGCCTGTGCCGCGACCTCGACGGATTCGGTCGCCGGGAGCTTGACGAACGTCCCCACCAGGCGGTCGGCCGACAATCGCTCACGGAGGAGAATGTTTGACCTCCTGTCTAGCTATGTGTGACAATATCTCACCATATGAGGCACGCCTGGCGCAACGTGTCCCGGCGGCCGGGCCTTCAGGGAGAAACGAATGGCCGCAGGAGGAGACCCCCGGGCCGGAGATCCCCGGGCTGTGGGCAAGCAGGCTGGAGTGGCAGCGACCCCTGGTGGGGGAGCAACTGGCGAGGACCAGAGGCATTCGCTGCGCCGGGGCGCGATCGGCCTCCCCGGGCTGATCGCTCAATCGCTGGGCGTTACCGCACCGGAGATCTCGGGGGTAGTGATCGCTTCCGTGGTGGCGGCGTCCGCCGTGGCGGCCACGCCGCTCGCACTTGTGGTGGGCGGGATTGGCGCGGTGGCCCTGGGGCTCATCTACAGCCGGTTCGCCAGGTATGTGCCGCACGCCGGGGGGACGTATGCCATCGTCCGCGCCGGCCTCGGCAGCGACGTCGGATTCTTCGCCGGGTGGACTCTGCTGGCAGTGGGGGTCATCTTCGTCGCCGGGCTGCTCATCTCGGCGGCATTCCTGCTCCAGGCGCTGTGCGGGCCGAACTTGCTGCACATCACCTTCATGGCCGACCAGTGGGTGTGGACGGCGGTGGTGCTGGCCGTCATCGTGCTGGGGATCTCCTATCTGGGCGTCAGCCTTTCCGCCCGTGTGCTGCTCGCGCTCACGACCGTCGGTGTCACGCTCCTGGTGATCTTTGGGTTCATCGTGCTCGCCAAGGGCGGCGCGTCTGGCCTGGCCTGGACCACGTTCAACCCGAGCCATATCTCCACCGTGGGCTTCGCCAACTTCGCCATTGCCGTCGGCATCTCGATGACCGCCTTCTCCGGTTTCGAGACCGCGGTCTTCCTGGCCGAGGAGGCTCACACGCCGCGGCGGCAGGTGCCCAAGGCGGTGATCGGAGCAGTCCTTGCGGCCCTGGTGTTCTACGTTTTCATCGCGTTCAGCATCCTCACCGGGTACGGGGTGAAGCACCTGGGCGGCTGGTCCAAAGATGGGCCGTTCGCCGTCATCACGCTGGCGTTCAACGGATTCGTGCCGCTGTGGTACGGCAAGCTGCTCCTCGGCCTGCTCGCCCTGTCCGGCTCGGTGTCGGCTCTCGGCACGGCTAACTTCACCACCCGGATCGCGTTCTCCTGGGGCCGGGACGGTTACCTTCCGCATGTCTTCGCGCGGACTCACCGCCGGTTCAAGTCACCGTCGGCGGCGATCGGTGTGCTGGGCGTGACAACGCTGGCCATCTTCGCGGCTGGGTCGGCGTGGCAAGGGCAGTCGCTCGCTGCGTTCGCCGGCTTCGCCGTCTTCTCCTGGCTTCTTCTCGCTGGCGCGGCCGCGGTGCTGCCGGTGTATGTGCTGGTTGCGCTGAGCGGCCTGGTCCACGGTGCCCGCACCCAGGCCGCGCTGCTGTACGGGTGGATCGCCCCGGTGCTGGCGGTGATCATTCTGGGGACCGCCGAGTACACCCAGTTCCATGGCCTCACCGGGCCGAACCGGTGGGCGCCTTGGGTGGCAGTCGCCTGGATGGCCGCCGGCGTGGTGGTTCGGCTGGCCACCCGGCGCCGGGTCCGGGCGCAGGAGAGGCAGTTCGATGCGGCCCCGGCGGAACCTGGCCTGCAGTCCGCCGACCGGGTTGTGGGGCACCTAGGGATGCCGCCAGAGGCTGCGGCTCGCGGCCATGTCATCGCGGGTGAGACCGTGGCAGCCGCGGACGGCCGTACCTTCACCAGCGTCGACCCGGCCACCGCCGAGCCGATTGCCTCGGTGGCGCTCGGCGGAGGCGAGGACATCAGCCGGGCCGTCAACGCCGCTCGTGCGGCGCAGCCCGGCTGGGAACGTATCGGCCCGATGGAGCGGATGCGGTTGTTCCTGCGCCTGGCCGATCTGGTTGAGCGGAACGCCGAGAACCTCGCCGAGATGGAGACCCGCGACGTCGGTAAGCCGATTCGGGAGGCCCAGAGCCGCGACCTGCCCACCGTGCTGCGGACGTGGCTGTACTGGGCCGGCTGGCCGACCCGCGCACATGGCAGCACACCCCCGGCGGATCCCGGCGTGTTCACCTATACCCTGCGGGAGCCACTCGGCGTGGTGGGCGCGATCACGCCGTGGAACTTCCCGCTGGTCATCGCGTCATGGAAGCTTGCCCCGGCGCTGGCGTGCGGCAACACGGTGGTGCACAAGCCAGCCGAGGAGTCTCCCCTGACCGCGCTGCGCCTAGCCGAGCTGGCGCTCCAGGCCGGGTTCCCGCCGGGCGTCTGGAATGTCGTGACGGGGGACGCCGAGGCGGGGGCGGCCCTCGCTGGGCACGAGGACGTGGACAAGCTCTCGTTCACCGGCTCGACCGAGACGGGCCGGGCCATTCAGCGCGCAGCCGCCTCCAACCTGAAGCGGCTGACGCTGGAGCTTGGAGGCAAGTCGGCCAACGTCGTGCTCGACGATGCCGACCTCGATGCCGCGCTGGAGGGAGCGCTGCGGGCGACCTTCCGCAACCAGGGACAGGTGTGCACGGCGGGCGGGCGGCTGGTGGCGCACCAGCGTGTCGCCGGCCCCCTCGTGGACCGGCTGGCGGAACGCGTCCAGGCCCTGCGCGTCGGCTCCCCCCAGGATCCAGAAACCGATGTCGGACCGCTCGTCAGTGAGCGGCAGCGCCAGCACGTCCTCGACCTCTACGGTGCCGCCGTAGCCGAAGGAAGCAAGGCGGCGGTGGGGGGTGGCCCTGCACGGGTTGAGGCGTTGCCGAATGGTTACTTCGTCCAGCCCAGTATTTTCGTCGACACGACGCCGGAGATGCGGCTGAACCGCGAGGAGATCTTCGGGCCGGCCGTCGGGGTGATCCGGGTGGCCGACGAGGCGGAGGCGGTGCGAGTGGCGAACGACACACGCTTCGGCCTGGCGGCCGCGGTGTGGACGCGGGACGGCGCCCGGGCCCATCGCGTCGCGAAGGCGCTCCGCGCCGGCACGGTGTGGGTCAACACCTACGGCGGCCTCGACCCCTATGCGCCCTACGGTGGCCGCGGTCTCTCCGGCTATGGCTATGAGCTCGGCCCGGAAGCCGCCGAAGAGTACACCGTTCTGAAAACAGTCCGGAACGCGATCTGATGAGTGAACGCCGGTACGCCGATCATGACGAGCTCCGCGACCTCGACATGGCCCATGTGCTGCACCCGCACCAGACGGTGGGCCGGCCACAGCCGCCGCTGGTGGTCGCCCGGGGAAAAGGCGCTCTGATCTGGGACATTTATGGGAACGAGTACGTAGATGGCACGTGCGGACTGTGGCAGTGCGCCGTCGGGCACGGCCGCGAGGAGCTCGCCGAAGCCGCCGCGCGGCAGGTCCGCGAGCTCGAGTTCTATCCCTCCTTCTGGGACCTGTCGAACGAGCCGGCCATCCGGCTGGCCGTGCGGCTTTCCCAGCTGTCGCCCGCCAGCCTGGACACCGTCTTCTTCACCAACGGGGGGTCAGAGGGTGTTGAGACGGCGATCAAGCTCGTCCGGCTGGCCCGCCACGCCGCCGGCCAACCGGAGCGCACCACGGTTCTGTCCCGCCATGGCGCCTATCACGGGGTAGGGTCCGCTTCCCTGGCCGCGACTGGAATCCCGCCGCTAAAGCTTGGCTTCGATCCGCTGCCCGCCGGTTTCGTGCACCTGGGGGTGCCGCATGCACTGCCGCTGGGGCCCCGGGCCACCGACACCCTCGTGGCCGAGCTGGAACGAACCATCGAAGACCTCGGAGCCGAGCGGATCACCGCGTTCATCGGGGAGCCGGTCATCGGGGTTGGCGGGATGATCCCGCCGCCCGACGACTACTGGCCACGGGTCCAGGACGTGCTGCGCCGGAACGGGATTCTGCTGGTGATAGACGAGGTCGTGACGGCATTCGGCCGGACTGGCCGGTGGTTCGGTTGCGACCGGTACGGCATAGAGCCCGACATCATGGTGACAGCTAAAGCGCTGACCAGCGGCTACATCCCGATGGGTGCAGTCCTCGTCGGGCCGCGGGTGCTGGAACTCCTAGACGGCACGCCGTTTCGCCACGGGTTCACCTACAACGGCCATCCCGTCGGCGCGGCGGTGGCGCTCGCCAACCTCGACATCATCGAGCGCGAGAACCTGGTGCAGCGCGCTGAGGAGACAGGCAGTTACCTGCTGAAACAGCTGCACCCGCTCACACAGCTGCGCTCGGTGGCTGAGGTCCGGGGGGTTGGTCTCATGCTGGGCATCGAGCTCAAGGCTGGCGATGCCTCCACGGTCCAGGCAGGCTGCAGGCGGCGAGGCGTCATCGTCCGGGCGACCGGGCAGAAAATCGTCCTGTCCCCTCCGCTGGTCATTGAGCAACACCACGTGGATCGCATCGCCCACAGCTTGGCCGCCGAGCTGCAACAGCTGGAGCACAACATCGAATGAGCACTGATGGGGCACGACCGGCGGCTGTCACAGGGACCCCGCTCAACCAGTCGGTCGAGCGAGCGGTGCGTCTCCTAGGATTTTTCTCTCCCGAGCGGCCAGAACTCACGCTGGGTGAGCTCACCACGCATCTCGGTATCAGCCGCGCGACCACCCACCGGTATGTGGTAGCGCTACGGCGGGCTGGCCTTCTGCGCCACGACGCCGCGGCCGGTGTGTACACGCTCGGCCCCAAGGTGGTCGAGTTGGCCGCCACTGCGCTCGCCGGACTGCGCATTATCAAGGTTGCCGGGCCGCACATGGAGCGGCTGGTCTCGACGGCGAACGAGACCGCTGTGCTGTCGATCTGGGACGGTGAAGCCCCGATCGTGGTGCGGGTGGAAGACAACACCGACCGCATCGTGCGCATCGTCGTCCGCACCGGGACACGCCTTCCCATCGACTCTGCCCAGGGCAAGGTGCACTGCGCATTCAACCCCGAGATTGCTAACCCAGGCATGGGCGCCGGCGAGCTGGCCGAGCTCCGGGCCAACCGCGTAGCGGTCAACTCCCGCGTCGTGGAGGGGATCCGGGCCATCGCCGCACCGGTGTTTCAGGATCGTCAGCTGGCCGCCGCCATGGCGCTGGTCGGCACCGCCGCGGCGATACCTGAAGACCCCCGCTCGCCGCTTGCCGGACTATTGCTGGAAGCAACCGACGTGCTCTCCGCAGACCTCGGCTTCCTCCCGACCGAAAGGAAACGCTAGCCATGCCCGCCGTCTCTTGGAACGACATCCCTGACGAGGCAGTCCGGCCAGGCATCCGCCGCCGGGGCTTCGGCACCGACCGGGTGCTTTTGGTCATGAACGAGTGCGAACCCGGAATGGACCTGCGGCCCCACGTTCATGACTTCGACCAGATCGCGCTGGTCGTGTCCGGCCACGCCAACTATCAGGTGGGGGAGGAGCGAAACCTCATGGGACCCGGCTCGATCGTGCTGATCCCCGCGGGTGTCGAGCACTATATCGAGCCTATCGGCGACGAGGTGGTGAAAAACATCGATGTCTTCGCGCCGGCGCGTGGCGACCTCATCCACCTGCTCGAATGGATGCGCCGGCCGCCGGATGGCAGGACACTGAACGGGGACACGCGGGACGATTAATCCGCATCCGAGACGAGGTACTCTTCGCGCGCCTGGCATCGGAGCAAGATCCGAAGCTGGATGGCAGGCCCACCTCGACTGTGCTCTGCGCAGCGAGACTGGCGGCAGCGCAGGATCAGCCTTGGCATGACCTGTACGCCGAAGCCCTGCCAGCATGGCGCGGCCGGGCAGCAGCCATCACCTAACGTCCGGCAGCAGGCGGCCAGTGTTGGCGTGGTTGGTTCGTCTCGGCTGAAAAGCGCGAGGATCGACGGCGGCCAGGTCGGGGGTTGACCGGCGGAATCGGCGAGCATACGGTGTCTATCGCCTATCATCGTTCGCAATAGAAATCAGGCGGCCGCCGTGATCGGACATCTCACGCCAGGCACGCGCCGGTGACGACGACCCAGCGGGCCGCCGTACGGCTGTCGAGGGTGACGAGGTTGTTCGATGGCTTGGCGGCGGTTAGCCAGGTCAGCCTCGAGATCGCCGGTGGCGAGACGGTGTGGCTGCGTGGCTGGAACGGCTCGGGGAAGACGACGCTGCTGCGATTGATCGCCACGGCCATCTCACCGACCTTCGGCGGTGGGAGCGTGCTCGGCTTCGACCTACAGACGGAGCGAAGCGCTATCCGTGCGCGGACCGATCTGCTGAGCCATGAGACACGCTTGTACGGGGACCTCACCGCTGCCGAGAACTTGCGCTTCGCCTGTAGCCTGTACGACCTCGACGCGCGACTGGCCGGGCCCGCGCTCGAACGGGTCGGGCTCGATGAGGTGGCCGCCGTGCGGGCGGGCAGCTTTTCTCAGGGCATGCGTCAGCGTCTGGCTCTTGCCCGGTGCCTGATGCGCGTCCCGGCGCTGATATTGCTCGACGAGCCGTACGCCGCATTGGACGTCGATGCTCGTGTCGTGGTCGACGAGCTGCTGATCACTGCGCAGGCCGGCGGGCAGACCGTTGTTGTCGCCAGCCATGAGGCGCCGCCCGGACACCTCATCGACCGTGAGGTGACGATGGATGGCGGTCGCGTAATCACTCCTACCATGGTCGCGCCGTGATGAGCCTGCGGGTCGCCCAGGCGATCGTCGCTAAGGATCTGCGGACGGAGGTGCGCAGCCGATCCGCTGTGAGCACGGTCCTTCCGTTTGCGGCCACGATGCTGCTCGCGTTCGGCTTCGCCCTGGGACCGGATCGGCTGCTACTCGCCCGGACGGCACCGGCGCTACTGTGGCTCGCCGCACTGTTCGCGTCGGTGGAGCTGTGCCACCGGTCCTATCAGCACGAAGCGGCAAACGATGCGCTGGAGGGCCTGCTGCTCTCGCCGGTGGACAAGGGCGCGGTGTACCTGGGCAAGGCGGCCGCGGCGTTCGTGCAACTAATCGCGCTCCTGGTCGTGACGGCGGGCATCGTGATCGTGCTGTTCGGGCTGCCCGTCGGTCCCGCGCCGGTGCTGCTTCTGCTCACCGCCGTGCTGGGTATCGCCGGGCTGAGCACGCTGGGCAGCCTCCTCGGCCTGCTCGCTGTGCGCAGCCGCACTCGCCAGGCGGCGCTGCCGGTCCTCGTGCTCCCTCTCGTCAGCCCGGTGATCATCGCGGCGACCAAGGCGACAGCAGGCCTCACGCATGGCGCCACCGCCGGGATCGGTGGGTGGCTGGGCCTGCTCGTGGCGTTCGACGCCGCCTTCCTGGCAGCCGGCTACATCGTGTTCGGTCATCTGCTCGAGGACTGAGGTGACTCGCGCCGCGGGCGTTGACATCCTCGCTCCCAGCGGAGCATGCTTCTAAAGACATATTTGTCGGCGATAGAAGGTGAGGACATGGCACCTTCGTCTGGCTCCAGCACCGACACCGGCCGTCGCAGGGCGTCCGGGTGGCGATCCAGATTGACAGTGCATAGACGCGGCAGGTGGGGGATCGCTCTCGCGTTCAGCGCCGCCGGTGCGCTTGTCGCGATGACGCTGACTGGCGTGGCGAGCGCACCACAGGCAAGCGCCCGGACCGGCGGCAGCGCGGCCGGCCAGAACCAGGGAAACAGCGCCACGCTGGTCAGCCAGGGCCAGCAGACCTTCCGCTTCGACACCTTCGGCGACGAGGCGTTCTGGGGCGGCACCCTGCACCTGAACCAGGCGATCGCCGGCGCGAACAACGGCGGCGTAGGCCCTGGTCTCAGCCCGAAGGCGGCGCTCGCGCTGGGGCTGAAGGTCGACGTGAACGCGTTGCCGGATTCGGTGCAGCAGGGCATCCTTAACGGGACGGTCAACCTGGACGACCCGGCGACGACGTTGGCGCTCCTAAAGCTCAACGCGGTGGTCGGCGTCAAAGGCATCTTCGACAGCAACGGCAACCTGAGTTCGGTCGGCATCGAGTGCGCGCTGTGCCACTCGACCGTGGACAACTCCCTGGCCCCGGGCATCGGCCACCGCCTGGATGGCTGGGCCAACCGCGACCTGAACGTTGGCGCGATTATCGGGCTCGCGCCGAACCTGCAGCCTTTCGCGACGTTGCTGCACACCGACGTGGCGACGGTGCAGAAGGTTCTCAACGCGTGGGGACCGGGCAAGTTCGACGCTGAGCTGATCCTGGACGGCAAGGCATTCCAGCCCGACGGGCGCTCGGCCGCGACGCTGATTCCGCCGGCCTTCGGCCTGGCCGGGATCAACCTGCACACCTGGACCGGCTGGGGCTCGATCCCGTACTGGAACGCGTTCGTCGCGGTCCTGGAGATGCATGGTAAGGGCACGTTCTTCGACCCGCGGCTCGACAACGCCGACCAGTTCCCTATCGCCGCGGCGAACGGTTTCGGGCACGTCGTGGCCAATCCTGATCTGGTCACGCCCAAGCTGCCGGGGTTGCAGGCGTACCAGCTGGCGCTCAGGGCGCCCGCGCCGCCGCCGGGATCGTTCGACCCCGCGGCCGCAGCCCGCGGCAAGGCGCTGTTCGACGGGCAGGCGGAGTGCTCGACGTGCCACGTGCCGCCGATCTTCACCGAGCCTGGCTGGAATCTGCATCCGGGAAGCCAGATCGGCATCGACAACTTCGAGGCAGACCGTTCGCCGACGCACATGTATCGCACCACTCCGCTGGCCGGGCTGTGGACCCACCAGAAGGGCGGCTTCTTCCACGACGGCCGGTTCCCGACTCTGCTGGCCGTGGTCCAGCACTACAACAAGGTGTTCCAGCTGGGCCTGACACCCGCCCAGGAGAACGACCTCGTGCAGTACCTGCTGTCGATATAGCGCGCGCCGAGATCGGAGAGGTCCCATGAGGCACCTGTACCGGGTGCTCACCGTTCTGGGTGGCTACCGGGCGCAGCGGGTGATGGGCGTCGCGACGCTCGCCGGACTGGCAGCGACGGTGGTAATCGGGCTGTTCGTGGTCCCGCCGGATGCGACCCAGGGTGACGTCCAGCGCCTGATGTATGTACACGTTCCGGTCGCGTGGGTGACGTTCATGGCTTTTGGCGTGGTATTCATCGCCAGCGTCGCCTACCTCAAGACCGGGCGCATCGTGTGGGACCGGGTGGCCGCGGCGTCGGCGGAGATCGGCGTCCAGTTCTGCGCGTTGACCATCGTGCTCGGCTCGCTGTGGGGCCGGCCGGCGTGGGGCACCTGGTGGACGTGGGACCCGCGGCTCACCACGACCGCCGTGTTGCTGCTGATCTACGTGGGCTATCTGTCGCTGCGCAAGGTGGCAGATAGCCCGGCCCGGCGGGCCCGGTGGTCGGCGGTCGTCGGCGTGGTCGGATTCATCGATGTGCCGATCGTGCATGAGTCCGTCGTGTGGTGGCGGTCGCTGCACCAGCAGGCGACGGTGCTGCGGCTGGGGGCGCCTACTATCGCCGGCAGCATGCTGGCGACGCTGCTCCTCGCGTTCGTGACCTTCTCGCTGGCCTACGGCTACCTGATGGCCGTGCGCCTGCGGGTCGGGCGGCTGGAGGATCGCAGCGCCGTTCCCGTCTCGTCGCTGTCGGCGCCGCGGGCGCGCCGCCCGCGGCCGGCCGACGTCCCCGCCTCCGGGTCGGCCGACCTCCCCACCTCGCTCGCGAGCGACGGCCATGCATGACGTGGGATACGTGGCAGCAGGCTATACGGTCACGCTGGTGACACTGGCCGGCTACCGGTGGCGCCTCGCTGTCCGGACGCGCCGGGCCCGGCGCTATGTGTCCGCAGTCACCGGGCGAGCGCGCGGCGGGCGGCGCCGGCCGTGAGCCAGGATCTCCTGGAGCTATCCGGCGCTCCGGCAGATGCCGGTCGCCGCCACGGGTGGCACGGGGCCCGGCTCCGGGTCGCTGCGTGCCTCGCGGTGGTCGTGCTCGCGCTCGCCTGGGTCGCGATCCGCGGGCTGACCGGCAACTTCGTCTACTACCTCACCCCGACCGACATTGTGGCGCACCACAAGGCGCAGCACGGGCAGCGAATCCGGCTCGGCGGCTACGTCGTGCCGGGCAGCGTCCACCGCACAGGGGCCGTTCTGACGTTCACCGTGACGGACCGCACCGACTCGGTGCAGGTCTCAGACACAGGCCCGGTGCCGGAACTGTTCAAGGCAGGCCAGGGCGTCGTACTCGAGGGCGCTCTGGGCACCGATGGGCGCTTCCATGCCGACACAACCCTCGTGCAGCACAACGGTAACTACTTCCCGCCCAAACCTGGAGAGCCTCCACCGCACCGAGCTGACCTGACGTCCGGGGGCTGACGATGGGCCAACTCGGGACCTACCTCCTGCTGTTCGGGCTCGCGGTATCTGGCTACGGGCTGCTCGCCGCCGCCGTGGGTGCGAAGACCGGCCGCCCCGCGCTCGTCGAAAGCGCGAGACGGTGCGCGTTCGGCCTGCTCGCGACCGTGGCTGCGGCGAACGCCACGATGCTGGCCGCGTTGCTGACCAACGACTTCGCGATCCGTTACGTCGCCGACAACTCCGCACGGGAGACCCCGACCTTCTTCAAAGCGCTGTCACTGTGGGCGGCCGATGACGGCTCGCTGCTGCTCTGGAACCTCATCCTGGCCGGCTACATCGCCGCCGTTGCGCTGCGGTTCCGGCGTGACCGGCCACCGACGTTCCCTTACGCACTCAGCGTGCTGTTCACGGTCCAGGTGTTCTACCTGATCCTGATCAACGGCCCGGCACGGCCATTCGCCAGCCTGGCGAATCCTCCGGCGGACGGCCGCGGGCCTGCGCCGCTGCTGCAGAACCATCCCTTGATGGCGGTCCATCCACCGTTCCTGTACCTCGGATTCATCGGCTTCACCGTGCCCTTCGCCTTCGGCATCGCGGCGCTGCTCGCCGGGCAGGGCTCGGACCAGTGGGTCTCGCTCATCCGCCGGTGGACGCTCGTGGTGTGGTGCTTCCTCACCGTCGGGCTGCTGCTGGGAGCGCTCTGGTCCTATTCCGTGCTCGGCTGGGGCGGCTACTGGGCCTGGGATCCCGTCGAGAACGTCGCGCTCTTGCCCTGGCTCATGTCCACCGCGTTTCTGCACTCGGTCATGCTGCAGGAACGGCGCGGCATGGCCCGGCTATGGAACATTGCCCTGGTCATCGGCGCGTTCTCGCTGATGACGTTCGGCACGTTCCTGACTCGCGGCAACGTCCTGTCCTCCGTGCACGCGTTCGCGCAAACGTCGGTCGGGCCAGCGTACCTGGCGTTCCTGGCGCTGGTGCTGCTGGCTGGCTTCGGCCTGGTGGCCTGGCGCCTGCCGACGCTGCGCACGCCAGCGAGCCTGACCTCGGCGATCTCCCGCGAGGGGGCCTTCGTCGCCAACAACGTGCTGCTGCTCGCCGCCACCGCGATCATCCTGCTGGGCACGACCTTCCCGCTCGTCGTCGAAGCCGTATCGGGCCAGCAGGTGACCATCGGCGGCCCCTACTTCCGCACCTCGGTCACCCCGGTGCTCCTGCTGATCCTGCTGCTCGCCGGCACCGCACCACTGCTGCCCTGGCGCGCAACCAACAGGTCACGGGCCCTGCGCCGGCTGCGCGTGCCCGCCGCCGCCGCCGCCCTCGTCATGATCGCCACCGCGTCGGCGGGCGTCCACCAGGTCGCGGCCGTCGCCGGGTTCGGGCTAGCCACGCTCGTCTTCGTCACGAGCGGTCAGGAGATCCTGAGCGTGCTGGCGATCGGCCGGCGTGGCGTGCGAGGTGGCGCGGTGGGCGCCCTGGTCAGAGGGCGGCGACGGCACGCGGGTCTGGTCAGAGGGCGGCGACGGCACGCGGGCCTGGTTGTGCACATGGGTCTTGCGCTGGTCGCCGCCGGTATCACCGCGTCATCCAGCCTGGGCCAGCAGACCCAAGTCACCTTGAAGACCGGCCAGAGCACCGTGTTCGGGGGCCAGGTACTGCGCTACCAAGGTCTGCACACGGACCAGCAGCCGCAGCGCATCGTGCTCACGACAACGGTATCCGTCACGAATCCGGGCGGCGGCACAGCCGGCACGCTCAACCCGCGAATGAACCTGTACCCGGCCGCCACCGAGCCGATCGGCTCGCCGTCAATCCGCAGAGGGATCGTCTGGGACCTCTACGCATCGGTGATCTCGCTGCAGCGTGGCGGTGGCTCGGCCACCTTCCGCTTCTATCGCAACCCCGGCGTGAACTGGCTGTGGTTCGGCGGGCTGGTGATGGCACTCGGCGGCGCCGCAGCCGCGTGGCCGGGCCGGCGGCGACGGGGCGCCGGCGACAACCGGGGCGCCAGCGCGGCACATGAGCGTACCGCCGTCGAAGTAGGTGCCCTGTGACGCGGCAGATGACGCGCCGCCGGACGCGGCTGCTGGCTGGCGTCGTCGCGGTCGTTGCGGTCATCGTCGCGTTGCTGACGACCGGGCTGGGCAAGGATCCGTCGGTGATCGCCTCTCCGCTGGTCGGCCGCGCGGCGCCGAACTTCACCCTGCCCCAGCTGGACGGCCCGCCCGTGACGCTCTCCAAGCTGCGAGGGCAGGTCGTCGTCATCAACTTCTGGGCCTCGTGGTGCACGGAGTGCCAGGTCGAGCAGGCGGCCCTGGACCAGACGTGGCGGCAGTTCCAGGACTCCGGGGTGGTCATGGTCGGCGTCAACTTCGAAGACAGCACCGGCGCCGCCCGCGACTACATCCGTACCGATAACGTGACGTACCCGGTCGTCGAGGACACGAATTCGCGCACGGCACTGGCCTATGGCCTGCGCGGGGTCCCAGAGACGTTCGTCGTGAGCCAGACCGGCCGCATCGTCAACCGGGTCATCGGGCCGGTCGACGCGGCCACGCTCACCAGCGAGATCAACTCGATGCTCGCGAGTGCCTGATGAATGCTGCCGGGACGCTGCGGTGGGCACGGGCAGGCCTCCCCGGGCTACTGGTGCTGATCGCGCTGGCCGCCGGCCTCGCCACGCTGGCCATCGTGGCTGTGCGCGGCCACCCGCCGGCCAGCCAGGCCCAGCAGGTGCAGCAGATCGCCGCGGGGCTCCACTGCCCGATCTGCAAGGACCTGTCCGTCGCGGACTCGCCCGCTCCGCTCGCGCAGCAAATGCGCCAGGAGATTGCGCAGAAGCTCCGCGCGGGAGAGTCCGCGGATCAGATCCGCGCGGGTTTCGTCGCTGCCTACGGCGACTCCGTGCTCATGTCCCCGCCCAGGCAAGGCGTGGCTGGGGTGGTGTACTACGTGCCGTTGCTCGTTCTGGCCGCTGGCTTGATCACCGCGGTCACGCTGCTGCGCCGCTGGCTGCGCGCGCCCCGGCCGGAGCCGCCCGGAGCCGGCTCGCCGCAGCTGTCCGCGACGCAACGGCGCGCCGTGGCCAGGGCCGTCGCCCGGCTGCGCGAGGAGGAACCGGGATGACCGTCGTGCTTATCAGCGGCGGGCTGACCTTCGTCGTCGGACTGCTGATCTTGCGCCCGTTCTCGGTTACGGACGGCCGCCTGCACGTACGGGCCGACACCCCGGATGACGATCGCCGTCGCGAGCTGCTGCGTCAGCTGCGTGATCTCGATGACGACCTCGCCGCCGGCAAGCTGACGCAGGCCGATCACGTCCGGCTCCGTGATCCCGTCGAGCGAGAAGCCGCTGCTGTCCTGCGCCGCAAGACTCAGGACCCGGCGGATGGCACAGGAGCAGTCACGTCCAGGACACGGTCCGGATCGGCCACCTCTGGGCCGCCGCACGGCCGCAACGCCGGTGGGGCGGCACGGCGCTGGCGCCGCCGGACCGTGACGCTGCTGGCGCTAGCCGGGGCTGCGGCAACCATCACGATCCTGCTCGTTGGCGCGGTTTCTTCCCGCCACCCCGGGCAGACGATCACGGGTAATGCGATTCCCGGGGCGACTCCGGTGGCGGGTAGCCTGAGCGACTCCGCTGCGGCGGCTCCATCACGCCACAAGTCGCCCACCCCCCAGCAGCTGGCGGCGGTAGCTGCGGCCGAGGTTCTGGTGAAACAGAACCCGAAGGATGTGAGTGCGCATCTGACGCTGGCGGATGCCTACGCAGCCGCCGGTGCCGGTCAGCTGGCTGCGGTGGAGTATCTGGCCGTCACGCGACTCGATCCCACGAACGCCGTGGCGAACACCAATCTGGCCTTGCTCGCCTTCGAAGTCGGCCGGGCCGCGGTAGGCAAGGCCATGGTCGACCGCGTGCTCGCGGCCAATCCGGATTACCCGGAAGCGTTGTACGTGCGCGGCCTGATCAACCTGATGGGCCTGCGGCGACCCAAGGCCGCCGAACGTGATTTCAGCGCCTACCTTGCCGTGGCGCCCTTCGGCTCGCACCGCACCGCCGCTGCGACGCTACTCGCGCTGGCCCAGAGTCAGGATCACCGATGACCGGGCTCAGCTGTCTGTCGATCACCGCCTGTCACGCACCGCTCGACGTGCTCGAACGGCTTTCCTACTCACGTGAGGACTTGCCGGGCGCCTGACGTCCTTGCGCACCAACAGCCAGGCCCGCGCCGTCGCGGTGCTGTCGACCTGCCAGCGCACCGAGGCCTATGCGACCTGGCCGGGCGAGCCAGACCACCCGGCGCTGGCGGCACTGGCTCGGTGCTGCTGAAGACCGTGCACCGCCTCGTGCACAAGCCCACACTTGAATTGCGCGCCGCCGCACAAGCCCACGACAGCCACTTGGTCAGCGTGCTCGCTGGCCTATTTGACGCGACGCCGTCCGCGAGCCGGCGAGCCACCGCCAGGACCGGCTCACCGGCCGGTGAGCCGGACACAACAAGTCGGCTCTGCCATCCGCCTCTCGACGTGAAGCGATCGAAGACGCGCGCCGCCGAGCAGGCCGGCCACGAACGCGGCGTTCATTGGACACACGAGCTCACGATGTGACATGGACAACTCGGAGAAGATGCAGTTGCGCAGCGTCAATTCACCGGATTCCTGCACCTGCGGTTCGTATCCCAGCTGTTTGAGCTTGCGCTGGACCGCTTCGCGCCGACCGCCCTTCGTCCGCGCCTGCCGCCGAATGTCGTCGCCCAGACGTTCGCCGACCGAGGTAGCCACGTCTTGCAGCGAATCGGTGCAGTCAGCCCCGGAGTTCCCGGCAGACAAGGCGGTGGCCATCATCGAAGCTGCTAGCGCATAGCGAGTCTGCGGAATCACCACCGAAAAGGAACGCGATGAGACCGAGTAGAGCTTCGCCGGACGGCCAGCACCAGGGCCAACCCGGCCGGACAGCCGACGATACTCGACCTCAAGCAACCCCGCATCGGCCATTCTGTCCAGGTGGAAGGCCGCGACCCTTACCCCGATCCCGGCATGCCGTGCGGCCTCCTCGCGCCCCACCGGTTCGCGGCGCTCGCGCAGATACAGGTACAGCCGCTGGCGAACCGGCTCAGCCAGCAGCGCAACCGCCACGAGATCATCAGCGGCATCCATCAAACCCCCTGCCTGCGTTGACTCGACCTACCGCGGGTCAGCCAGTCACTCGCGCCAGGGTATAACCCAATCCGCGGAACACTACAGTCCGCTGCGCGGGGTTGAGGTGTGAGAGCCTGGCCGCCTGCATCGCCGAGGCGAGCCTTACTGCCCACCGGTAGCCCGTGCCAGGCATCGCGCGTCCACGTCTCGCCCTATGGCATCGATCATCCGCCCACTCGCCGGGCCAGGACACACCCCGCTGAACCCCCGGCCGGTACCTGCTGTACGTCGGCCAGGCCCGCGCCCATAAGGGCCCGGCCCACTCACGCTGACGGACTTGACGCAACCATCGGGTTGCCATAGAGTCATGGCAACCAGATGGTT
>Ga0070708_100000961_pt1 | contig 21881 bp, 22 predicted proteins | sample KBSK5503metaG_FD_65469 | JGI IMG/M metagenome (GOLD analysis project Ga0070708, IMG submission 65469) | Corn, switchgrass and miscanthus rhizosphere microbial communities from Kellogg Biological Station, Michigan, USA - KBS K5-50-3 metaG | ecosystem: Host-associated > Plants > Roots >... | reverse complement strand
ACGTGATCGAAGCGCAGTTCGCCGCGCGCGCGGTCGATGCGGACGGTGCCGTTGTCGGGCTCGTCCTCGAGATCGAGCATGCCGAAGATCGACTCGGCAGCGGCCAGGCCGCGCTGCAGCGATGCGTTGATCCCCGACAGTGCCTTGAGGCGCTCCAACAACGTCAAAAGCGCGACGGTGTACGCCATGAATGTCGGCAGGTCGAGCTTGCCCGACTCGCTTTGCCCCAACGCGATCCAGATGATGACGGCCACGGCGAGCACCGCCAGGATCTGCGTGATCGGCGAGCTGGCCGCACTTGCCGAGGATTGTTTCGACATCGAGCTTCGCAGCGAATTGGCGGCTTTGACAGCGCGCTCGCGCTCGTACGCCTCGCCGCCAAAAATCCGGACGATGCGGTGGCCGCCGATCATTTCCACGAGCACGTGCGTCATCGCCCCGGTGCGGGTCTGCACGTCGCGCGCGATCCGGCGCAGCCGCCGGCTGAAATACCGGATCACCACGGCGACCACCGGCAGAATCAGGAACGTCCAGATCGTCAGCCGCCAGTTGAAGTAGAGCAGCAGGCCGAAACTCGCGAGGATCGTCATTGTGCTGCGAATGGCCGTCGTGATCGTGTTGGACGCGGCCGAGGCGAGCTGGTGGGCGTCGAACGTGAGCTTCGACTGGACGACGCCGCCCGGCGTGACGTCGTAATAAGGCGTCGGCAGCTTGAGGAGCTTGTCGATCAGGCCGCGCCGCAGGTCGAAGACCACCCGGAAGCCGGTATAGGCCATGCCGTAGTCGGATACGTAGGAGCCTATGCCGCGCAGCACGAACACGCCGACGATCGCCAGCGGCAGCCACTTGGTCCTGTCCGGGTCCGGATTCTGGAAGCTCTGGACGATCGGAATGACCATGTACGTCATGACCGCGTCGCCCGCCGCGACCACCACCATGCCGACGACCGCGAGCGCGAACGCCCACCAGTACGGCCTGACGTAACGCAGCAGGCGCGAATACAGGTGGAGTCCGGAGGTCATCAAGGCTTTAGGAGGGCGGCGCGAAGGCGTGCGCGCCGCGCGACGCGACCGGCGGAAGAGGTGGCCGCGAATTATAGCAAAGGGGGCTTGGCATCCGCGGCAGGGAGCGGCGGCAGTGTCTCGTTGCCGAGCCCGTCTTCGCCGTGCAGCCGCGGCGCTTCCTGTCCCGGCTTGGTCGCAAGCGTCGCAGTCGTGGTCGGCGGCGCCGCATGCGGCGGCCGGGGCGCTGCCCGGTGCTTGACGCTCGCTTCCAGCAATCCCTTGTACAAGAGCACGAGCTTCAACGTCATGGCCGATGGCGTCAGCGGTTCGACCGCGCGGCGCGCGTTGGCGCCCAGTCGCGCACGCGTTGCCGCGTCCTGCAGCGTGCGCATGTGCGCGGCGAGGGCCTCGACATCGCGGGACACGCACACAAAGCCCGCGTCGTATTCTTCGACGAGCTCGGCCGCGCCGGATTTGGTAGTCGTGATGACCGGCAGCCCGCACGCGAGCGCCTCGAGGGCCGCGTTCGGGAAAGGATCGTAGATCGTCGGCAGGACGAAGACGTCGGCACTGCCCAGGAAGGGCTTCACGTCCATCTGCGGGCCGAGGAACGAAATCCGTTCGCGAACGCCGAGATCGCGCGCCAGGCGCTTGTAGTGGCTCAGGGACTTTTCGCGGCCGATGACCATGAGATGCGCCGGTGCGGGAAGCTCCGCCAGCGCCACAATCGCGGTGGCCACGCCTTTGCGCTCGTAGCCCGAGCCGACCAGGATAAAGACCGTCGCCTCCTCCGGGATCTTGTATCGCGCACGCAGCCGTTCGCGATGCTCGCGCAAGTTGGGATGGAACGCGGCTGAATCCACCGCGTTGTAGATGACGGGCAGCCGATCGTCGGGAAGGTTGAAGCGCGCCTTGATCTCGTCGCGCACCATCTTCGAGTTGCAGATGACCGCGCGCAGCCACGGGCTCGCGAAAAGCGCCTTCTCCATCCGAAGCGTGTATCGGTGCCACGGGTTCAGGGCAACGCCCAGCCGCGCCAATGGCGACGCATCGCGCAGCCGTTCTTCGAGCCAGACGGCATGCACACCGTCGCCGGCACGATAGATATCGCAGCACGTTACCCGTTCGTGCGACTGCACGAGATTGGCCTTCGTCGTGCCGATGGCGCGGGCGATGGCGCGCGCGAATCCCCAGTCGCGCCACAGGTTGCCCAGGTAGAACGGGTCGCAGATATGCGGTTCGATCAACTGCAGGTTCGTCTGCGGCCACTCGCGCGTGTAGAGCGTGATGGCCACATTGCGCTCGAGCAGGGCCTCCAGCGCGCTCTCGATGAAGCGCTCGGCGCCGCCGTACGGCGTGTATCGCTGGCGGATGACCGCGAGGCGCATCAGACGGTCTCCCGGCTGGTTTCCGCGAGCAGCGAGCGCAACCCGTCGTACACGCGCTCCACGGAAAGCGTGGTCAGGCATTCCGAGACCTTGCCGCCGCCGCAACCGTCGAGGCCGCACGGCCGGCAAGGATGCGCGTCGGACGTGATCACGCGCGCCGCCACGCCCCACGGCCCCCACTCGAGTTCCCCCGACGGACCGAACAGCACCACCGTCGGGGTCCCCATGGCCGCGGCGATATGCATCGGCGCCGAATCGACGCCGACGAATGCACGCGCGTGTCCGGTGAGCGCCGCGAGTTCGCGGAGTGAAAGCTGTGCTGCGAGATCGCGCGTGCATTCGCGCGCTGCCGGGCCGATTGTCGCGATGATCGCGGCGACGAGTGCGCGCTCGCGCTCGTCGGGCGCGCCGGTGATCGCCACGGTGTAGCCCAGGCCGACGATGCGATCGATCAGCGCCGCCGTGCGCTCCGGCGGCCAGCATTTGAAGAGCCAGCGCGATCCTGGATGCAGCTGGATGAAGCCGCGCGTGGCCAGCCCGTGCTGCGCCATCAGCGCGAGTACCTTGCCCTCCGCTTCGCGGCCCGGCACAAGGATGAGTCGCTTGTCGGAAGGATCAGGATAAATGCCGATGCGGCGCAGGGCATCGAGGTTCGCCTCGACGGTGTGGCGCGTCGCCGCTTTGGGCTGCCGGAAAAAATGCGTGAATCCGCGCCGCCAGAGGCGGGCACTGAGACCGGACCGCTTACTGCGCTCGCGGGTCACCGACCAGCGCGGTCGCAGGACCAACGCGAGCGTCAAGCCGCGCGGATGCGGGGTGAGGTGGACCAGGAGGTCGTAGCGCCTTTCGCGCAATCGCCGCAGCAGGCGCCACTCCTCGCGCGCCTGCGTTGCCAAGCCGCGCGTCTTCCATGCCCGGTCGATCGTGTGGACCTGGCTGATTGCGGGGTGGCCTTCCAGCATCTGCGCGGTTTCGGCGTACACGAGGGCATCGATCTGCGCCGCGGGAATCGCGCGCGCAAGGGTGGTGAAAACGGGCGAAGTCAGCAAGACATCGCCATGGTGGCGCAACTTGGTCACGAGCACGCGGCGGACTTGGGAAAGGGGTACGGGGTCCGGGAGCGGGCTCGCCATGGTAATCAACGATACCAAAATCCGCGCGGCTGCGCCTGTGCGAGCGCGGCGAGAGGTCAGCGCTCACTTGTCGCGCGGGCCGCGGCAGGATGGCCTGTCGCCGATAGGGGTACAATTCCTGCAAAGGCCGATGTCCGCGCGCATCGCCCGCTTGGGCCCGCGCTCATTTTCCTCATCCCCACTCCACCGCTCTTCATGTCCGCTGACGCCGTCAACACCGCGCTCAAGGCGCAAATCCTTGCCGAAGCGCTCCCGTACATCCGGCGCTTCCACGACAAGACGATCATCATCAAGTATGGCGGCAATGCGATGACCGAGCCCGCGCTGAAGGCCGGCTTCGCGCGCGATGTCGTCATGCTGAAGCTCGTGGGAATGAATCCGGTGATCGTCCACGGCGGCGGGCCGCAGATCGGCGACCTCTTGAAAACGATGGGCATCCACAGCGAATTTCGGCAGGGCATGCGCGTCACCGACGACAAGGTGATGAATGTCGTGGAGATGGTCTTGGGCGAGCTGAACCAGGAGATCGTCGGGCTCATCAACCAGCATGGGGGCAAGGCGGTCGGACTGACCGGCCAGGACGGCGCCTTCATCCACGCGCGCAAGATGTTGCTCAAGTCCGAAACGAACCTGGGCGAGTTCGTCGACCTGGGGCTGGTCGGCGAAATCGACCGCATCGATCCCGAATTGATCCAGCTTCTCGACTCGCGCGACTTCATTCCGGTGATCGCGCCCATCGGCGTCGGCCCCGACGGTGAGGCCTACAACATCAACGCCGACCTCGTGGCGGGCAAGCTCGCTGAAACGCTGCGGGCGGAGAAGCTCGTGCTGATGACCAATACCGTCGGCGTGCTCGACAAGAACGGCACGCTGCTGACGGGCCTCACGGCGACCGAAATCGACGCGCTGTTCGCCGACGGCACGATCTCGGGCGGCATGCTGCCCAAGATCGGCTCGGCGCTCGATGCCGTGAAAAACGGCGTCAAGAGCTCGCACGTCATCGATGGCCGCGTCGAGCACGCGCTGTTGCTCGAAGTGCTGACCAACGAAGGCGTGGGAACGATGATCCGCGCCGACGATACGCCGCCCCGGTACGCCGCCGAACTGCGCAGCGACGAGCGCGAGGCGGCGACATGGCAATGAAGCCCGGCGAGCGACGCCACTCGATCCTGCAGATGCTGGCGGCGATGCTGGAAAATCCGCGCAGCGAGAAAGTGACGACGGCCGCGCTCGCGGCAAAGCTCGACGTTTCCGAAGCCGCGCTCTACCGCCACTTCGCGAGCAAGGCGCAGATGTACGAGGGGCTGATCGAGTTCATCGAATCCACGCTCTTCTCGTTCATCAACAAGATCCAGACGGAAACCACCGAGGGCGTGGCGCAGGCCGAGCAGACCGTCGTGATGCTGCTGTCGTTCGCGGAAAAGAATCCGGGGATGACGCGTGTGCTGATCGGCGAGGCGCTGGTGCACGAAGACGAGCGGTTGCAGGCTCGGATCAACCAGCTGACCGACAAGCTGGAGGCCGCGATGCGCCAGTCGCTGCGGATCGCGCAGGCGGCCAACGGCTGGCACGGCGATGCGCAAGCCGACGCCGCGGTGCTGATTGCGTATGTGCTCGGCCGCTGGCAGCTCTTCGCCAAGAGCGGTTTCAAGCGCATGCCGCAGGACGGCTGGACACTGCAGCGCAAATTTCTTTTCGGCTAGGCCACGATGCGAGGCGGCGCATTTTTCCGCGCGCTTCTGCTCGCCGTTGCGCTCGCGCCTCCGGTTTGTGCGCAGCAGGCGGGAGATCTCGTGCCACCCGTGCAAGAGCGATCGACGCGCTGGCAGGCGGAGGTCGAACGCCTCGACGACGCCTTCCGGGCGCAATTGCTGACGGCGACGGACCCGCGATCGAACTGGGTTGCCGGGCAGCTCGACCGCGGAGACATCGAATCGCAGGTCCGGCGCATCGCGGCGGCGCGCGCCACTGTCCCGGACAGCAAACTCTATCTCGCTACACTGGCGACGGCGTGCCTGGAACCCGTGCAGCCGCGCCTGCCGGAATGCGACGCCATCGATCGCCTGGCCGACTGGGCGATACGCGACGCCGACAACGGCTGGCCGTCGTTGTTGCTCGCCGACCGCGCGCGCCAGCACAAGAACGCGGAGGCGATGCTTGCGCATCTGCAGCAGGCGGCCATGCAACCGCGGTTTGTCGAGTATTGGGAGGCGGGCTCGCTCGAAATCCGGGAAGCCGTGCTGGCGATGCCGGTCGCCGGCGACGATTCAGCAAAGCTGGAACTCGCCGTGATGTATGCGATGCCGCGCACGCTCATCTGGCCCAACGCGGCGCGTGCGACGTGCATGGGGAGTGGGGAGAGAACGCAGGCCGTGCGCGGCGCATGCGCGAAACTGGGTACGACCATGGTCGAGCGCGGTTCGACGTGGATGGCGCGCCTGATTGGCGCCCGGATGGTCGAAGGCAACGTCGATTCGCCGGAAGCGAAGGCCGCAGCGAGCGCACGTCTTGCAACGATTCGCGCGCAGAATGCCAGCTGCAGCCGTTCCACCGGTCCGATCCTCGACGGTCTCGAGGCGGCCGATCCAGCGACGCGCGCGAAGGCCATCGCCGAATGGGATCGATGGCTGCGGCGCGAAGCTGCGGTGGGGGAGGCGCGCGCGTGCGAGGAAAGAACGCAGGTCAGGTAGATTGCACCGTCGACGGTGCGATGACGCACCCCGCGATGCGCCAGCGCCCGTCTTTCAGTTTTTGCATCTGGTAGAGCGCGACCAGCACGGTGTTGTCGGGCAGCACGAGTTGAAGCGGCTGGATCGTGACGCCGTCGACCACCGCGCCTTCCAGGAATGTGCTCGAGCGCGCCTCGAGCAGCGCGCTGTAGCCTTCGCGCACCATCCGCAGGAACCGCTCGGGCGTGCCGAATTGCTCGCGGACGCCCGGAACCGCGTAGATCATCGCTCGCGATCCATCGCCGGCTTTCAGCGCCTTCAACTGGTCGCCGATCACCTGCTGGATCGCCTTCCACTCCGCGGGCCGCAGCGTTGGATCGCCCGGTGGCGGTGCCGCGGATGCAGAATACGCAAACGCGGCCAGCGCGAAGACGGCGACGGGAATGCCGGCCAAAAACCGGTTGACGACGGCCCCCACGCTTGCGGCCAAGGAAGGCGAGGCCGCGCTCACGCCGGCCGCCCGCTGCATACCGGACACCCAGGATCGCGCGGAACGCGCATCTCCCGCCATTGCATCGCAAGGGCATCGAGGATCAACAGCCGGCCCGCGAGCGATTCGCCCACGCCTGCGATGAGCTTCAGCGCCTCGGCGGCCTGCGTCGCGCCGACGATGCCGGTCAGCGGCGCGAACACGCCCATCGTCGCGCAGCGCGTCTCCTCGATCTCCTCGCCTTCACCGAACAGGCAGTGATAGCAGGGCGAGCGCGCGTCGCGCGTGTCGAACACGGCAATCTGGCCGTCGAAGCGGATCGCCGCACCCGAGACGAGCGGCTTCCGCGCGTTGACGCACGCGCGGTTGACCGCGTGGCGTGTCGTGAAATTGTCGCTGCCGTCGAGCACGACGTCGGCGGCTGCAACCAGCGGCGCCAGCGAGTCCGGTCCGACGCGCGAAGGGATGCACTCGACGCGCACGTCGGGATTGATCGCGGAGATCCGCTGCGCCGCGGCGTCGACCTTGCGCGCGCCGATGTCGGCCGTCGCGTAGAGAATCTGCCGCTGCAGGTTGGTGAGGTCGACATGATCGGCGTCGCAGATCGTGATCGCGCCCACACCGGCCGCTGCGAGGAAATGCGTCGCCGGCGTGCCCAGGCCGCCCATGCCGACGACGAGCACGTGGGCCGCTGCGAATTTCTGTTGCGCATCCGGCCCGAATTCATCGAGCAGGATGTGCCGGCTGTAGCGAAGGAGTTGGGCGTCGTCCATCCGCTCTACTTTACGCCCCACAAACAACAACGCCCGGCGGACCGGGCGTTGTTGGGAGAAGAAGATTGCTTACTGTTTGGACGTCGTCGCCGGAACCGCCGCGTTCGTGGCGACGGCCTTGGTCGACGCGATGACGGGCAGGCCCTTCAACTGGTTCATCGCCTGTTGAAGCTGGAAGTCCTCGACGGCGCCGAACTGGAAGCGCGGCACGAGCGAGGACGCCTCGATCTTGGCAGGTGCGGCGGCGGTGGTTACGGGCAGCACCGCGCGCGTTTCCAGCACCGGGTCGAGCTTGCCGCCCGTGGCCGTTTCAAGGTGATGGTCCAGATTGGCTTCGCGAATGCGGTTCAGCATATCGCGGCCATCGTCGACGAGAACATCGGGCTCGATCCCCTTGGCCTGGATCGAGCGTCCCGCCGGCGTGTAGTAGCGCGCGGTCGTGAGCTTCAAGCCCGCGTTGTTGCCGAGCGGCAGGATTGTCTGCACCGAGCCCTTGCCGAACGTCTGGTTGCCCAGCACCGTCGCCCGCTTGTGATCCTGCAGCGCACCGGCGACGATTTCCGACGCCGACGCCGTGCCGCCGTCGACCAGCACCACCATCGGCACTTTTTTCACGCCGGCCGGGATGTCACGGAAAAAGTCCTCGCCGCGCCGCGAATAGTTTTCCTTGTTGGCGGTGAGGCGCATGCGCGCGTCCGGCGTGCGGCCGTCGGTATAGACGACGAGCACGTCCTTCGGCAGGAAAGCCGCCGATACGGCAACCGCCTGGTTGAGCAGGCCGCCCGGGTCGCTGCGCAGGTCGAGCACGAGACCCTTGAGATCGCCGTTCTTGTAGAGGTCCTTCAACGCCTTGGCGAGGTCCTCGCCGGTGCGTTCCTGGAACTGCGTGACGCGGACGAATCCGTAGCCGGGCTCGATCAGCTTCGCGCGGACGCTCTTGAAATTGATTTCCTCGCGGGTCAGGCTGAAGACGAGCGGCGCGTCGACGTCCTTGCGCACGACGGTGAGGACAACCTGCGTCCCCGGCTTGCCGCGCATTTTCTCAACCGCCTTGGTCAGCGGCAGGCCGCGCGTGGCGACGTCGTCGATCTTGACGATCAGGTCGCCGGACTTGATGCCGGCGCGGAACGCGGGCGTGTCCTCGATCGGCGACGTGACGCGCACGACGCCGTCCTCGATTCCGACTTCGAGGCCGAGGCCGCCGAACTTGCCGGCGGTCTGGACGTGCAAATCCTGGAAGGCTTCGGCGTCGAGGAAGTCGGAATGCGGGTCGAGCCCATGCACCATTCCATTGATCGCTTCCTTGATGAGCTTGTCGTCGGGGACGACCTCGACGTAATCGCTCTTGATCTTGCCGAATACCGCGGAGAGGAGCTGCAGGTCCTCGTAGGGAATCGGGGTTCGCGATTCGCGTTGCGCGACCGCGGAAAAATTGAGAGATAAAAGAATACCGAGCACGGTGCCAAGACCGATCAACCCGGCTTTCTTCCAGCCGTCACCCTTGTGCGCCGCACGCTTGCCCAAACCCGACTCAGCCATCGCCCGCTCCTGCCTGTTGGAACCCGATTTCCGGCTAATCCAACGGGCGGGGTTCACCGCCTGATCGCTGTGCCGTGCTGCAAAGTATACAAAATTCTCTGCGCCGCAACATACACCTGACTGCCCGGCGCCGTCGAACGAGCGTTCCAGCCCCACCGTCAACCTTGGAGAAGCCTCGAATATCCGCTTTCCGCAACGCCGATCAAGAGGCCGGCGCACATGCGCAGCCCGTCGGCCGCTACCGCCTGACCGGCGGAGGGCCGCGCAAAAAATCTCCGCGAAATGCTGTTGGTTGAAAACCGTGGCCGGGCCGTGCTGTTCGGATGTTTTATGGCGTGAGGGGCCGGCACTCCTTAGTCGCGGAACGGCCGCGCAAGTTCCACGGCGCGCGCGAAATCTATGGAGCCGGGTCGACGAGCGAACGTCCGGTCATCTCCGGCGGCTGCGGCAAGCCCATGAGGGAGAGCATCGTCGGTGCGATGTCCTGCAGTGCGCCGCCGGCGGCGACGGCGGCGGGTCGTCCTACAAATACGAACGGAACGCGGTTCAGCGTGTGCGCCGTGTGCGCCTGCCCTGTGACCGGGTCGTGCATCATTTCGGCGTTGCCGTGGTCGGCGGTGATCAGGACTTCGCCGCCCGCCTTCCGCGCGGCTGCGACGACGCGCCCGATGCAGGCGTCGAGCGCCTCGACCGCCCGCTTGGCCGCCTCGAAATTGCCGGTGTGGCCGACCATGTCGCTGTTCGCGTAGTTGCACACGATCGCGTCGTATTTTGCCGACGCGATCGCCTCGACCAGCCGGTCGGTGACTTCCGGCGCGCTCATCTCCGGCTTGAGATCGTAGGTGGCCACTTTGGGCGAGGGCACGAGGATGCGGTCCTCGCCCGGATAGACGTCCTCGACGCCGCCATTGAAGAAGTAGGTCACGTGCGCATATTTCTCGGTCTCGGCGATCCGCAGCTGGCGCAGGCCGAGATTGGAGATGTATTCACCGAAGCTGTTGCGGATCGTCTGCGGCGCGAAGGCAATCGGCAGATGCGCGAATTCGTCGCCGTAGGACGTGAGGCAGGCATATGCGGCGAGTTTTGGCACGCGGCTGCGGGGAAATGCGGTGAACGCCGCATCGGTCAGCGCCCGCGTCATCTGCCGCGCCCGGTCGGCGCGGAAATTCATGAACACGACGACGTCGCCGTCGGCCATCGTCGCCGGCCGGCCGGCGACGTCCTGGATGGCCGTGGGCTTGACGAATTCGTCGTTCTCGCCGCGAGCATAGGCAGCCTCGAGGCCGGCTTGGGCCGAACTTGCCGTGTATTCGCCGCGGCCGTCGACCAGGAGATCGTAGGCCCTGCGAACGCGGTCCCAGCGCTGGTCGCGGTCCATCGCGTAATAGCGTCCGACAATCGACGCAATGCGCGCGCCCGCATGCCGCGCGCACACGCCGTCCATGAACTCGAGCGATGCGGCGGCGCTGCGCGGCGGCGTGTCGCGGCCGTCGAGAAAGGCATGCACCAGGATCCGCCCGACGCCCGAAGCAGCAGCCATGTCGACGAGCGCTGCGATCTGCCGCTCGTGGCTGTGCACGCCGCCCGGAGACAGAAGGCCCAGGACATGCAACGCGGAACGATGGCGCGTGGTCGCCGCCATCGCGTCAGTTAACACGGCATTGCGGGCGAACTCACCGGTCGCGATCGCGTGGTCGATGCGCGTGTAATCCTGGTAAACGATGCGTCCCGCCCCGATGTTTAAATGACCGACCTCCGAATTGCCCATTTGTCCGCCGGGCAATCCCACGTGCAGTTCGGAGGCGTCGATCGTCGTGTGCGGCGATGTCGCCAGCAGCGTCGTCCAGTTCGGCATCGCGGCATTGCTGATCGCGTTGTCGGGGGCCGGTTCGCGGCTGCCGAATCCGTCGAGGATGATGAGGACGACGGGTCGCGCTCGGGAGCGTGCGGCTGCGCGTTGCGCGACGGGCGCGGGTTCGAGAATCGTCGAGGTCATCTTTGGTTTTCGTGCGACGCGGACAACCGAATCTTCCCCTTCGCCGCGATCGGGTATCATTTTACCTCTTGCGTTTTACCTTTCGGTGGTTTGCAAATGTCGTTCATCATCAACAACTGGATGCTGGAATTGATCATGGTCCTGTCGGGCGGCATGTTGCTGTGGCCGCTGGTGCAGGGGCGCTTTTCCAGCATGAAGGAAGCCGGCACGCTCAACGTGACGCAGCTCATCAACCGGCAGAACGCTGTCCTGCTCGACGTGCGCGAGGCGAAGGAATTCGAAGGCGGCCGATTGCCGAACGCCGTGCACATACCGTTGTCGGAGTTGGGCAGCCGCAGCAGCGAACTCGCGAAACTCACGTCGCGCCCCGTCGTCGTTTATTGCGAGCGCGGCCAACGCAGCCGGGCCGCGGGCGGGGCGCTGCAGAAGCTCGGATTCACCGATATCCATCACCTCACCGGAGGCTTTCGCGCCTGGAAGGACGCGGGACTGCCGGTGCAGAAGTGACCAACCGATGCCGCAGGTGATGATGTATACGACGGCGTGGTGCCCATACTGCGTCCAGGCCGAGCGTTTCCTGGCGCGCAAGGGCGTCACCGACATCGAGAAGGTCCGCGTCGACCTGGAGCCCGTGCTCCGCGCCGAGATGATGCAGAGGACGGGCCGCCGGACGGTGCCGCAGATCTACATCGGCGAGCGTCACGTCGGCGGGTTCGACGACCTCGTTGCGCTGGATCGCGCCGGAGCGCTCGATCCCATGCTTGCCGCCCTGCCGGTCGAATGAGGCCCGACCGTCGCGTAGGGTAAAATGCGCGGTTTTCCACTGATTTTTCCTTCCCACCCTAGGAATCCCAAGAATGGCTGACCCCCAAAGCGCCGCGCCCCCGGGCGACGGCGCACCGCAAGGCGCCGGTTTCGCGATCGAGCGCATCTACATCAAGGACCTGTCGCTCGAAAATCCGGGCGCGCCGCAATCCTTCCAGCTCACCGAAGCGCCGCAGGTCGAGGTCGGCATGCGCACGCGCGGCGAGCAGATCGGCCAGGACGTCTACGAATTCGTGCTGACGCTGACGGTGACCGCGACGATCGGCGGCAAGACGCTGTTCCTGGTCGAGACATCGCAGGCCGGCGTATTCGCCATTCGCGGCGTTCCCGCGGACCAGTTGCAGCCGGTGATGGCGATCAACTGTCCGACCGTGCTCTTCCCCTACGCGCGCGAAACCATCGCCGACGCCACGATGCGCGCGGGCTTTCCGCCCGTCCATTTGGCACCGATCAATTTCGAAGTGCTCTACCAGCAGCAACTGTCCCAGCAGCAAGTGCCCGCTGTCACCAACTGATTCTTCGATCCGCAAGCGCGCCGTGAAGCGCCGTTCTCCGGACTATCGGTCATGCATCCTCGCCGCCGCGGCGATGCTCGCGTTCGGAGCCGCCGGTGCGGCCGAGTACAAGACGACGGCCGAGGCGCCGACCGTCCTGTACGACGCGCCGTCGACGCGCGCCCGCCCGCTGTTCGTTTATGGCCGTGACGTGCCGCTCGAAGTGCTCGTCGTCGTCGAGGGCTGGACGAAGATCCGCGATGTCGGCGGCGCGTTCGGCTGGATCTCCAGCAAGAGTCTCGCCGACAAGCGCGTGCTGCTGGTGCGCGTGGCGGTGGCCGACATCCGCGCCAATCCCGACGACGGATCGGCTGTTGTGTTCAAGGCCGAGCAGAACGTCCTGCTCGACTTGGCCGAAAGCGCGGCCTCCGCCGGCACGACTGCGACGCCCGGCTGGGTGAAAGTGCGCCACCGCGACGGTCAGGCAGGGTACGTCCGCGTGAGCCAGATTTTCGGGCTCTAGACCTGACGGGTAGCCCCATGCCCTCTGTCGCGATTCTCGGCGCGGGTGCATGGGGCACGGCGCTCGCGGTCCATCTCGCCGAACGCGCCGCGGCCAGCCCGTCCATCACACTGTGGTTACGCGATGCCTCGCAGGCAGACGCCCTCGCCCAATCCCGCGCCAACGCGAAGTATCTGCCGGGGATCGCGCTGCCGTCGGCGATCGCCGTGTCATCGGATTTACGCGCCGTGTCGCGCGCCGAAATCCTCATCGCGGCCACCCCCGTGGCGGCATTGGCGGAGCTCGCGCGCGATTTGCAGCGCTGCGGCGCGCGCTCGCCGCTCATCTGGCTGTCGAAAGGATTCGTCACCTCAAAGGAATTGCCTGCCGGCGTGGGTCTCGTCCATCAGGTGCTCGCGCCGATGTGGCCGGCGCCGGTGGGCATCGCGTCCGGTCCCACATTCGCGGAAGAGGTCGCGCGCGGATTGCCGACGGCGCTGACGGTAGCGGCGACCGAGCCCGGGCTCGCGTCGACGGTGGCCGCGCTGCTCCGCGCAGAGACGCTGCGCGCCTACGAAAGCGACGACCTGGCCGGCGTGGAAATCGGCGGAGCGGTCAAGAATGTGCTGGCCATCGCCGCGGGCGCGTCGGACGGACTCGCGTTCGGCCACAATGCGCGCGCCGCGCTGATCACGCGCGGCCTCGCTGAAACCGGAAGGCTTTCCGCCGCACTGGGCGGGAAGCGCGAAACGCTAATGGGACTCGCGGGCCTGGGCGATCTCGTTCTGACGTGCACGGGCGACTTGTCGCGCAACCGCCGCGTCGGATTGGCGCTGGCCCGGGGCCAGAAGCTGCCGGCGATCCTGGCTGAATTGGGTCATGTCGCCGAGGGCGTCACCGCGGCGACCGATGTGCGCGCACTGGCCGCTCACTACGGCGTCGAAATGCCGATCTGCGAAGCGGTGTATCGCGTCCTGTACGAGAACCTTCCCGCGCAACTTGCCGTCGAAGCGCTGCTGTCGCGCGAACCCCGTTCGGAGCGCTAGAACCTGTTTCTAGTCCCGTGTTGAGCGCGATCCCGCGAAGCCTTGCTGCCGCCACGCTTCGTAGACGGCGACGGCCACCGCGTTCGAAAGGTTGAGGCTGCGCACGCCGGGTCGCATCGGAATGCGCAGGCGCGCGTCCGGCGCGAACTCATCGGTGATCGTGTCCGGCAGGCCCGCGGTCTCGCAGCCGAATACCAGGACATCGCCCGGCAGAAATCGCGCATCGTAAAGTGAACGCGCGCCCGCAGTGGTCAATGCGAAGAAGCGCCGGGTGATTTGCGCGCCGAGCGCGGCTTTGCACGCTGCCCAATCGCGGTGGACGGCGACGCGCGCGTACTCGTGGTAATCAAGCCCGGCGCGCTTCAGTTCCCGATCGTCCATCCGGAAGCCCAGCGGCTCGACGAGATGCAATTCGGTCGCGGTGTTCGCCGTCAGACGAATCACATTGCCGGTGTTCGGCGGGATTTCGGGATGGACGAGCACCACGGCGAACATCGTCGGTCCTTTAGCGGGATTGCGCCGGCGGAAGTGTACGCGCGACCGCCCACGCCTCGACACCGCAGGCGCCGGCGCGCAGCATCGCGCTCGCAGCGGAGGCGATCGTCGCTCCCGTCGTCATCACGTCGTCGACAATGGCGATGCGCCGCCCCGCGAGCGAAGCATCGGCCACGAATGCGCCGCGAACGTTCGCCGCGCGCTGCGTCCACGGCAGCGCGGCCTGCGCGGGCGTGTCGCGCGTTCGGCGCAATCCCGTCGTCAGCGCCACGCCGGTCATTCGGGCCACGCCGCGCGCGATTTCCGCGGCCTGGTCGAACCCGCGTTGGCGCTGGCGCGTCTGTGCGAGCGGCAGCGCGACGAGCGCATCGGGCCAGAGCATGTCCAAAGGCCGCAGCGCAACCCGCTGCGCCAGCGCTGCGGCGAAAAATTCGCCGTGGGACAGCCGCCCGCCATACTTGAAAGCGTGCATCAGGCGGTCGAGCGGGAAAGTGTAGACAAACGCGGCGAACGCGGCCGCGAACGGCGGCGGATGCGCGAGGCACGCACCGCAGACCATGCCGGCCGGCGCGGGGAGCGCGCAGAGCGGGCACGCGCTGTCGATTCGCGCGAGGCCGGCGTGGCATGGAGCGCACACGAGCAGGCGCCCGCACGGCGCCGCGCAAAACGCACACTGCTGCGGCAGCGCCCGCTGGCACGCGCGCGCCAACTCGAGCCGCGCGGAAGATACACGACCGGTGTCGCTGTTAAATTTTCCGGCCAAAAAATTTGACAATGCCCGAGGGCTCATCGACACTCCACCGATAGTTGACTCTCGCACTTCCTGATCAACGCCGATATCGACCGAAAGCATGAACGAATCCGCCACAGTACAAATTCCGCTTTGCCGCGAGGCAGGCGCCGGGCCGGCGCCGCGGTGGAGCATCGATGCAATCGCGGCGCTGTTCGAGTTGCCGTTCAACGATCTCGTCTTTCGCGCGCAGGACGTCCATCGCGCGCACCACGCGCGAAACGCCGTGCAGTTGTCCACGCTGATTTCGATCAAGACCGGGGGCTGCCCCGAAGATTGCGCGTATTGCCCGCAGGCCGCGCGCTATCACACAGGCGTGGACAACGAGGCGATGCTGGACGTGGCCGCAGTCGTTGCCGCTGCGCGTGCGGCGAAGGCGTCCGGCGCGTCGCGCTTCTGCATGGGTGCGGCGTGGCGCGGGCCGAAGGATCGCGATCTCGAGGCGGTGCTCTCGATGGTGAGAGAAGTGAAGGCGCTCGGTCTTGAGACTTGCGCGACGCTGGGAATGCTGAAAGACGGCCAGGCGGAACGGCTGCGGGAAGCGGGCCTCGACTACTACAACCACAACCTCGATACGTCGCCGGAATTCTACGGCGAGATCATTTCGACCCGCGACTACCAGGACCGTCTCGACACGCTCGATCGCGTGCGCGGCGCGGGAATGCATGTGTGTTGCGGCGGCATCATCGGCATGGGCGAATCGCGGCGTGCGCGCGCAGGGCTGATCGCGCAACTCGCAAACCTCGATCCTTATCCGGAATCGGTGCCGATCAATCACCTGGTGCAGGTCGAGGGCACGCCGCTGCACGAAAAATTCCATGGTGACGCCGCGCTCGATCCACTGGAATTCGTGCGCACGATCGCCGTCGCGCGCATCACGATGCCCAAGGCGATGGTGCGCCTGTCGGCCGGCCGCCGCGAGATGGGAGAGCCCACGCAAGCGCTTTGCTTCCTGTCCGGCGCCAATTCGATCTTCTACGGCGACAAGTTGCTGACGACCGGCAATCCGGAAGCCGGCGCCGACCGCGCGTTGTTCGCGAAACTGGGATTGACGCCGCTCGACCTGCTCTCGGGCTAGGGCCTGGAACATCGTGGAGAGCACGCTGATCGCCGGGCTCGACCACGCGCTCGAAGCGCGGCGCGCCGCAGGACTCGACCGGCGGCGGACGGCCCTCGAATCGCCGCAGGGCCCTCGCGTCGCCGTGGGCGGGCGCGAGTACACCGCGTTTGCGAGCAACGATTACCTGGGACTTGCCAACGATGCTGCCGTCGTCGCCGCCGCGCGCGATGCGGCGTCCCGCTGGGGCGTGGGCGCCGGCGCATCGCACCTCATCTGCGGGCATTTCGCGCCGCACGAGGCGCTGGAGGCGGAATTGGTCGCGTTTGTCGCGCCCTGCGACAATGCGCGCGCGCTGACATTCTCGAGCGGATACTTAGCCAATCTCGCCATTCTTTCGTCGCTGGCGGGACGCGGCGATGCGGTCTTCGCCGACCGCCTGAACCATGCCTGCCTCAACGACGGCGCACTGCTGTCGCGCGCGGATTTCATTCGTTATGCGCACCGCGATGTTGCAATGTTGCAGCGAAGGCTCGCGGAATCGAAAGCCAAACGCAGGATCATCGCGACCGACGCCGTCTTCAGCATGGACGGTGACTTGGCGCCGCTGCCGCAACTCCTCGATCTCGCGCAAGAGCACGACGCGTGGCTCCTCATTGACGATGCGCACGGTTTCGGCGTTCTGGGCGAGGGCCGCGGCAGCCTCGCGCACTTCGACATCGCGTCGGAGCGGATCGTCTATATGGGAACGCTCGGCAAGGCGGCGGGGGTTTCGGGCGCGTTCGTCGCTGCGCATCCCTCTGTGATCGAGACGCTGGTCCAGACGGCACGCCCCTACATTTACACGACGGCGCCGCCGCCGCTGCTCGCCGCGGCGCTGCACGTGGCACTCGCGATCATTCGCGACGATGCCGGTCGGCGCGCCCGCTTGCAGCGCTTGATCGCGCAGTTCCGGGAAGGCGCGCGGGACCTGCCGTGGTCCTTGCTTCCATCGACAACGGCCATCCAGCCGCTCGTCGTCGGCGACAGCGGCGCGGCCATGGCTCTGGCCGGCGCGTTGCGCGAGCGCGGAATTTGGGTGCCGGCGATCAGGCCGCCCACCGTTCCCGCCGGCACGGCGCGCTTGCGTGTTTCGCTGTCCGCCGCGCATACGACCGAAGATGTCGCGGCGCTTACGTCGGCGTTGCATTCGATCGCGTCGGCGACGGCGCAATGAGGCCGCAAGCGTGGGGGGCCGTCTATCCGTTGAATCCACCGGCCACGGTCCACCGGTTGTGCTGCTGCACGGCTGGGCGATGCATTCCGGCATGTGGGGCTCGCTCATTGCACGGTTGGCGCGGCGGCATCGCGTCCACGCGGTCGACTTGCCCGGCCACGGGCACAGTGCGCCGATCACGCCGTGCACGCTCGATGCCATGGTCGATGCAGTCGATGCTGCGATCGGCGAAGCCGCGCAGCCGCTTGCGGTGCTGGGTTGGTCCATGGGCGGATTGGTCGCGATGCGGATGGCGATTTCGCGGCCGGCGCGCGTGGGCCGGCTTGCGCTGGTCTGCACGACACCGCGCTTCGTCGCCGGCGCCGACTGGCCGCACGCTTTGTCGTTGGAGACGCTCGCGCGCTTCGGCGATGAACTGCATGTGGGATGGAAGCAGACGGTGCAACGGTTCCTGGCGCTCCAGGTGCACAACAGCGAGCAGGGCCGCGCGACACTCGCGGCGCTGCGTGGGGCGCTGTGGGCGCGCGGCGAGCCGCCGCCGCACGTGCTTGCGGAAACGCTCGACGTGCTGACCACGAGCGACCTGCGCGCTGATGCGGCGCGCATTGCCCAACCGACGCTGGTCGTCGCCGGCAGCCGCGACACGCTCTGCTTGCCGGCGGCGGGACGTTGGCTGGCTGCGGAAATTCCCGATGCGCGGTTCCATGAAATCCCGGGCTCGGGCCATGCGCCGTTCCTGTCGCACCCCGATGCGTTTTTCGACGTGCTCGCGAAATTCCTCGATGCCCGCTGAGCGGAAACTTCCCGCGCCGGATCCGCGCGACGTCGATCCGCGCGTGGTGCGCCGCGCCTTTGCGCGCGCCGCGGCAACCTACGATGCATCGGCCGTCCTGCAACGCGAGGTCGGTGCCCGAATGGCGTCGCGTCTTGATTACGTCAAGCTCGCGCCGCGCACGATTCTCGATGCCGGCTGTGGCACGGGTGAGGCGGTCGGCGAGCTGGCGGCGCGCTACGCCGGCGCGCGCGTGGTCGCGCTCGACGTAGCGTTACCGATGGTCGTGGCGGCGCGTGAACGCGCGCGACGCGCCCGCTCGCTGTTTCGCCGGCTGATTCCGGACGCGCTCGCCGGTGGACGATCGACCGCGCCGCTTTTCATCTGCGGCGACGTCAACGCGCTGCCGCTGCCCGGAGTCGCGTTCGACATGATCTGGAGCAACCTCGCAGTGCAATGGGTGAACGATCTGCAGCGCGTGTTTGCCGAATTTCGGCGCGTGCTGAAAGTCGGCGGGCTCGTGACGTTCACGACGTTCGGACCGGACACGCTGAAGGAAATCCGCACGGCTTTTGCCCATGCCGACGGGCATACGCACACGAACCGCTTCACCGACATGCACGATATCGGCGACATGCTGGTGGAGGCGGGCTTCGCGGATCCCGTCATGGACATGGAGCAGTTGACGCTGACCTACGCCGATGCCACTGCATTGATGCGCGAGCTGAAGCATATCGGCGCCGCCAACGCCACGCGCGGCCGGCCGCACGGGTTGATGGGGCGAGGGCGCTGGCAGCGTGTGCTGGCCGCGCTCGAGGCTTCGCGGCGTGAAGGCCGCATTCCCGCGACGTTCGAGGTCGTGTACGGCCACGCGTGGAAAGGGGAACCCAGGCGTACCGCGGAAGGCTACGGAATCGTGAAATTCACCCGGCCGAAAAATTGAACGCGATCGCGCGCGGGGTCTTTGTCACGGGCACCGACACGGGGGTGGGGAAGACCGTCGTCGCCGTCGCGCTATTGCGCACGCTGGCGGCATCCGGACAACGTGCCGCCGGCATGAAGCCCGTGTCCGCCGGTGTTCCGCCCGGCGAAACCGTCCATGCCGACGCCAATGCGTTGCTGCGGGCCGGGAACGTCGACATCTCGGCCGCAGATTGCAATCCCTTCGCATTCGTCCCGGCGATCGCGCCGCACCTCGCCGCCGCGCAAGCGGGCGTGGGGATCGATCTCGAGGTCATCGCAGCGGCCTACGACAGGATCGCGGCGCGGTCGGACGTCGTGGTGGTCGAAGGGGCGGGCGGCGTGTGCGTCCCCGTCGATCAGCGACACGACATGCTCGACATCGCCGTCTGCTTGCGGCTGCCGGTGCTTCTCGTCGTGGGAATGCGGCTGGGCTGCATCAATCATGCGCTGCTGTCGGCGGCGGCGATTCGCTCGCGTGGCCTCAGGTTGTCCGGATGGATCGCCAATCGGATGGATCCATCGATGTCCGCCGTCGACGCCAATGTGGCAGACCTGTCGCAGCGATTGAAGATGTCGCCGGTTGCGCAGGTCGCGTGGGATGCGCCGATGATCTTCCCTCCGGAAATTCTCGCCGCACTCGAACTGCGCTGATCGCCTTAGCCGCATCGATGTTCCATGCTAAAATTTTGCGCCTTGAAAGCGGTGTGGCCGACGCTCGCCGAGCGACAAGATTCCGGATTGGGGAACGCATGTTTCGTAGGAGCTGGGGATACCGGACGATAGCCCGGATGCTCGCGAAGGGTTGGGCCGTGCCCGCCATGGCCGCCGCCTTGGTGCCAGGCGTTGCGAGTGCGGAGCTCGTCTATGACCTGCAGCCGCCCGTGACGCCAGTCGCGCAGCTCATGTACGACCTCAACGTGTACATCTTCTGGATCTGCGTGGTCATCTTCGTCGCCGTCTTCGGCACGATGTTCTATTCGATCTTCAGGCATCGCAAGTCGGTCGGGCACAAGGCCGCGCAATTCCACGAAAACTTCATGGTGGAGATCATCTGGACGGTGATTCCCTTCGTGATCCTGCTGGTCATGGCGTTTCCGGCCACGAAGACGATTCTCGCGATGAAGAACACCGGCGCGCCGGACCTGACGATCAAGGTCACCGGCTACCAGTGGAAGTGGGGCTACGATTACCTGCAGGAAGGCTTCGGCTTTTACTCGAATCTGTCGACGCCGCTCGCGCAGATCGAGAACCGCGACAAGAAGGGCCCGTACTACCTGCTGGAGGTAGACCGGCCGATGGTGGTGCCGGTCGGCGCCAAGGTGCGGGTGATCATCACCGCCGGCGACGTGATTCACGCCTGGTCGGTGCCGGCATTCGGCGTGAAGCAGGATGCGATCCCCGGATTCGTCCGCGACGCGTGGTTCAAGGCGGAGAAAACGGGCACATACCGCGGCCAATGCTCGGAACTGTGCGGCAAGGAGCACGGTTTCATGCCGGTCGTCGTCGAAGTGAAATCGAAGGAAGATTACGCAAACTGGCTTGCCGAGCAAAAGCAGAACGTTGCGGTGGCCGCGGAAGATCCGAACAAGGTCTGGACCGAAGCCGACTTGGCCGCGATTGGCGAGAAGATCTTCACCGCGAATTGTGTCGCGTGCCATCAGGCCAACGGCCAGGGCATTCCCGGCGCGTTCCCCGCGCTCGACGGTTCGAAGATCGTCACCGGCCCCGCCGCAGCGCAGATCGCGATCGTTCTGCACGGCAAGGCAAATACCGCGATGCCGTCGTGGAAGCAGCTTTCCAATACCGACATCGCGGCGGTCATCACCTACACGCGCAACGCCTGGGGCAATCACACGGGTGAGGCGGTACAGCCGTCGGCCATTCTCGCGGCGCGCGACAAATGACGCAGATCCGGCCGAAGGAGACTCCATGAGCAGCATTCCGCACGACCCTGCCGCCGGCCACGCAGATGACCACAATGAGGCGCATGGCCATCATCCGACGGGCCTCATGCGCTGGATCACGACGACCAATCACAAGGACATCGGCACGCTGTATCTGTTGTTTTCGCTGACGATGCTCTTCGTCGGCGGCTGCATGGCGCTCACCATTCGCGCCGAGCTGTTCGAGCCGGGGCTGCAGATCGTCCATCCGGAGTTCTTCAATTCGCTGACCACGCTGCACGGCCTCATCATGATCTTCGGCGCGATCATGCCGGCGGCGGTCGGCTTCGCGAACTGGCAGATCCCGTTGATGATCGGCGCGCCGGACATGGCGTTTGCGCGGATGAACAACTGGAGCTTCTGGCTGCTCCCGCCCGCGGCGTTCATGCTGATCCTGTCGTTCTTCGTGCCGGGTGGCGCAGCCGCCGGCGGCTGGACGCTGTATCCGCCGCTGTCGGTGCAGGCCGGCATGGGCCTCGACCTCACGATCTTCGCCATCCACATCATGGGCGCGTCGTCGATCATGGGCTCGATCAACATCATCACGACGATCCTCAACATGCGCGCGCCCGGCATGACGCTGATGCGGATGCCGCTCTTCGTCTGGACGTGGCTCATCACGGCGTACCTGCTGATCGCCGTCATGCCGGTGCTCGCGGGCTCGGTGACGATGCTCCTCACCGACCGCCACTTCGGCACGTCGTTCTTCAACGCGGCCGGGGGCGGCGACCCCATCCTGTTCCAGCACGTGTTCTGGTTCTTCGGCCACCCCGAGGTCTACATCAT
>Ga0070708_100000959_pt1 | contig 21899 bp, 19 predicted proteins | sample KBSK5503metaG_FD_65469 | JGI IMG/M metagenome (GOLD analysis project Ga0070708, IMG submission 65469) | Corn, switchgrass and miscanthus rhizosphere microbial communities from Kellogg Biological Station, Michigan, USA - KBS K5-50-3 metaG | ecosystem: Host-associated > Plants > Roots >... | reverse complement strand
TCTAACCTTATTGGAGAAAACGAAGGAATGCGCAGGCGTATCGACCCGGTCGCTACGGCTCCCGGTTCTGACTTTGTGAAGTGATTTGTTGTAGCTCATTCGCGTTTTGACACAGTCTCTTCGCCCCGCCGGGCAGCTCGCGGAACCACTTGGGCCGCGCCCCCGGTTCGGGCTTTGCCCTTGACGCAAGGGAGCCCATTACCTCGCGAATTTCCCCAACTACCCGCGTCGAGTGGTGTCCTAACTTGACGAAACTGTAGGGGCGTCTGTGGGCGCCCTTTCCGCGCCACTCGGGGCGCCCACGGAGGGACGCCCCTACAGTTTCGTCAAATTAGGACACTTCCCCGCGTCGGCGCAGCTTGACAGATTTTTGAGCCAACGCCTATAGTTTCTTTGTTAATCAGTCCACACGTAATTTTTTTGAAAAGAATGTCTAACGCTTGCTCCTGTTGTCTCTATTGTCCCTGGTGCTGTCATTACGGCAGCGCGATCGAGAGGCCGTGCAAGCGTGAGAAGCGGATGAGCTAACCACTGACTAGCAAGAATTTCACGGCCAAACCGGTCGCGTTGTTCCGAAAGGATCGCGACCGGTTTTTCTTTTGGATTTGGCACAGGTGCTGCCAAATTGCGTCCGCACCGGAAAGGCAATTATGAGTGTAAGCGTTCTGGCAGACTACTGCGTCACTGTTAAGCCAGGAACCATTGAGGCAAACATCGGCCACACGCCGCTGTTGCGGATCGGCGGAAACAATAACGACTTGCCATCGGGCGTTGAAGTTTTTGCCAAGGCTGAACACATGAATCCGGGCGGCTCGGTGAAGGATCGGGCGGCACTCTCCATGATCCTTGCGGGCGAGGCACGCGGCCTGCTGCGGCGGGGAATGACTATACTTGATGCCACCAGCGGAAATACCGGGATTGCTTACGCAATGATCGGCGCGGCACGCGGTTATCGTGTTAAAGTTTGTCTTCCGAAAAATGCCAGTGCTCAACGAAAACGGATCTTGCGGAGCTATGGCGTCGATATCGTCGAGACAGATCCGCTTGGCTCAACAGACAGCGCCCAAATCCTCGCTCGGCAGCTGTTTGCCGCTGACCCCGAAAAATATTTTTATCCCGATCAATACAACAACGAGGCCAACTGGCGCGCACATTATGAAGGCACGGCGGTGGAAATCTGGGAAGACACGGCAGGTCGTGTGTCGCATTTCCTTGCCGGTCTCGGCACTTCAGGCACCTTCGTCGGTACAACTCGACGACTGAAGGAATTTAACCCCGGCATCCAAGCAATCTCCATGCAGCCCGATTTAGCTCTCCATGGTCTTGAAGGCTTGAAGAACATGGCAACTGCGATGACTCCGGGAATTTATGATCCGAAGCTTGCTGATGGAAACGTCGAGGTGGCTACCGAAGATGCAAGGGAGACAGTTCAGCGTCTTGCGCGCGAAGAAGGCTTGTTTGTAGGTCCAAGCTCGGGTGCAAATGTTTTTGCTGCCCGGCGTCTCGCTCGCACACTGCCAGTGGGCTCGGTGGTTGTTACAATTCTCTGCGATGGGGGCGAGAGATACCTTGACGAATGATCTGGTAAACTAGTCTCTTTCTATGACAGTCTTTGAGTTTCCCCGGACCCGGAACCGTGTGAGTTAGAATAGATGGCTGACGAAACTGAAAAGTTGGATATTGCGACTGACCTTGTACACGCAGGCGAAAGACTTCCACAGCCCCGCGGTCAACCTGTTGCTACTCCGATCTACGCCACTGCGACTTTCACCTACGACTCGATGGAGGAAATTGATCAGGTTTTTGGTGGAGAAAAGCCGGGGTATGTCTATACGCGCTATGGCAATCCTACCGTCGCCGCACTTGAGGAAGCAGCTCGCAAAATTGAACTGGGCGCAACGGCCTGCGCTTATTCAACCGGTATGGCAGCACTGCATGCGGCCCTGTTTGCCTGTGAACTAAAACCGGGAGCAACTGTTCTTGCTTCCGAAGATCTCTACGGTGCGACGACGAATCTACTGCTTGGAGTTTTTGGCTCATTCGGAATCAAAACTGTAACTGCGGATTTTAACGACATTGCCGGATTGCGGAAGACGGTGTTTGAGATACGTCCCCGGGTTATGGTCGCCGAAACGATCTCGAACCCGCTATTGAAAGTCTGCGACATCGAAGCTTGTGCCGAAATCGCGCGGGAGGTTGGGGCTCGGTTCGTTGTTGATAACACTTTTGCTTCTCCCTATCTCTGCCAGCCGTTAAAACATGGCGCCGACATGGTTGTGCATAGTGCGACCAAGTATTTCAGCGGACATGCAGATGCCATGGGTGGCCTGGTTGTTTCCCGCGACGAGATGGACAGCTTGGCCCTTGTTGGGGTAATGAAGCTCGTGGGGGGCGTGTTAGGCATTTGGGAAGCCCATGAGATTATGCGTGGTCTGAAGACACTCGCCGTTCGCATGGATCGGCAGTGCGATAACGCCAGGACCCTCGCTGAACATCTTCAACGCGATGGACGCATCGGACGCGTTTATTATCCGGGATTGTCTTCGGGCAGCGATGCGGCCGTGGCAAAACGCATGTTACGCCAACCGCATAGCGGCGCCCTGGTTGCGATTGAACTCAAGGAGAACTCGCGCGCCGCCGCCTTTAGTTTCATGAATGCCCTGAAGTTGTGCGTTCGTTCGACAAGCCTCGGCGATGTCTTTACCAGCGTATTGCACCCGGCGATTGCTTCCCACCGGGACCTCACGCCCACCCGTAGACAAGAACTAGGTATCTCGGACGGTCTCATACGCATTTCAGTGGGTATCGAGAACGTTAAGGACATCATTGCTGATATCGACCAAGCGCTCGCGAACGGCGCTCACTGAATTATTAAGGGCATGTGGAGAAGAACATTTGATCGCTCTCAGTGAACAACACCTCAGTGAGATTCGCGCACACGGCGAGCGCGATTATCCCTTTGAATGCTGCGGATTGTTGTTGGGCAGCTTCAAAGAGAATGGGCATAAATCCGTCGTCGAGACTTATCCGATCTCAAATGCCCGCGAGGAAGAGGCAAAGCGCAACCGGTTCTTGATTCAACCGGAAGAGCTCCTGGAGGGTGAAGGATACGCCCGGGAGAAGGGAATGGACGTTATTGGGTTTTATCATTCGCATCCGGATAGTCCGGCTGTGCCGTCGCAGTATGATCTCGACCACGCCTGGCCTACTTATTCGTACATTATCGTCTCAGTTATCAGCGAACGGGCCAAAGACTTGTGGTCGTGGGAAATGGAAGCTGATCGATCGCGGTTTAATACGGAGGAGATCACTATGTCCGATATGCTTTAGCTTGTCGTGAGGTTCTCGGGCATCCGATTTAAGAATCAATTGAGTGGCTCCGAGGTTTTCACGACAAGCTAATAAAGCATATCGGATATTCCCCGAAAGGAAGTCAGTCATGTCAGTCACAATTTCGATTCCTACCGCCCTCAGACAGTTTGCGGGCGGGCAAGCGCAGATTGAGGTGGAGGCGCGCACCGCCGGTGAGGCACTGGCGCAGCTCACTTCGACGCACGCCGATTTGCGCCGTCACCTCTTCAACGATCAGAACATGCTGCGCAATTTCGTCAATGTGTATGTAAACGACCAGGACATTCGGCATAGTGACGGACCTGAGACGCCCGTGAAAGATGGTGACACGATGATGATCGTGCCTGCCATCGCGGGAGGCGCCGTGATGGAGCCAGAACTTAAGGAAGCCTTGCCGGAGTTGTCGAACGAAGAAATCGCCCGCTATAGCCGTCATTTGATCATGCCGGAGGTCGGCATGCAGGGACAGAGACGCTTGAAAGCTGCGAGTGTCCTGATGATTGGTACAGGCGGGCTAGGAGCGCCAGTGGGAATGTATCTCGCTGCCGCGGGCGTTGGACGCATCGGCGTAGTTGATTTTGATGTGGTTGAGGAATCAAACCTGCAGCGACAGATAATCCACGGAACGAAAGACCTCGGACGACGAAAGATTGAGTCTGCCCGCGACCGGTTGCGCGACATTAATCCGCATATCGAGATTGAAACGCACGAGACACGCTTGACCAGCCAGAACGCCCTCAGGCTTTTCAAGAACTACGACATCGTGGTTGATGGGACGGACAACTTTCCCACACGTTATCTGGTGAACGACGCCTGTGTTTTGAGCGGCAAGCCAAATGTCTATGGATCTATCTTTCGTTTTGAAGGACAAGCCAGCGTGTTTTGGGCCGAACGTGGCGCTTGTTATCGTTGTTTATATCCGGAGCCTCCTCCTCCGGGGCTTGTGCCGTCATGCGCCGAAGGCGGTGTGTTGGGGGTCTTACCCGGAATCGTTGGAGCTATCCAGGCAAACGAGACAATCAAGCTTATTTTGGGTGTTGAAGGAAGTTTGATTAATCGACTCCTGCTTTTTGATGCTCTGCAAATGAAGTTTCGCGAATTCAAGTTACGAAAAGATCCCAAATGTCCGGTGTGCGGCGAACAACCAACCGTAAAAGAGTTGATCGACTATGAAGAGTTCTGCGGCGTCGTTCCACAACCTCAACCTGCGACAGCAGAGACTCTGGAAGAGATCACCGCCACGGAACTTCATGAACGGCTGACGCGCGGGGACAAGCTCCAGATCATTGATGTGCGCGAACCGCATGAATTTGAGATCGCCAGAATTGCGGGCACCAGGCTCATCCCCCTTGGCCATGTCGTAAACCGGATGAATGAAATAGATCCTTCGGTCGAGACAGTAGTGCACTGCAAAGGGGGAGTAAGGAGTGCGAAGGCGATTGAGGCGCTGAAACTTGCCGGCTATCCGGGACGACTAGTTAATTTGCGAGGCGGCATCACTGCGTGGTCAGACGAAGTCGATCCGAAGGTAGCGAAGTACTAACTTAGAACTTTGTGCTTAGTGCTTTGTACTTTGCATGCCCTGTTTCGCCTCAGAGCTAGCATTAAGACAAAGCACAAAGTACCAAGTACAAAGCACCAAGTACAAAGCGCCAACCCCGGTCTAGCGCGCATGCGACAACGCGTCTGGGAGAGATTGATGACGCAGGCCGTTAGGGATGGGTTATTACGATTTCAGAATGAACGAAATGGCAGGCGGAACTTATCGAAAACTCAATGGCTCCAAACCGGAATGCGACGGTTCATAGATGTCGGAAGAGCCTTGCTATTCTGCGGGACGCGCATGTATCAGCCGGCGCATACGGTCGGAGAAAAGCACATCTATTTTGCAGGGCTCGATCACTTTGGTTACTTCGCCCAGTCCAAACGTCGGGTGCAACATTGCCTGGCCTGTCCGATAGGTACGAGTGCGGTCGTAAGGTGCGCCCGCTTTCGCTGTCGAACGTTTTGCTCCTGCGTCTGCGGTGACGCCGCTTTTGAACGAGCTGCGAGCGCCGCACTTCGGACACGTCACACGAGAAATCTGGCCGCGCTTTGTGATGGAGACAACAACGTGGCCGCGCACCTCATTACACACAACACACAACTTCTCCACACGCTCGCCAATTGTAAATGCTGGCTTATCCATTTGGTCCTCCCTACTACTCAAGAATGTTTTTGAAAAAGCGCCTCCGACTGACATGCTTGCAGCCAGAGGCGCTTTCGGTAAAGCGTCACTGGTGAGCGCACTAGTTGCTACCAGCGTGGCTCGCGATTGCCGCCGCCGCCGCCACCATAACCACCGCCACCGCCGCGTCCCCCGCCGCCGCCGCCACGATTACCATAACCGCCGCCGCCGCCGCGTCCACCACCAAAGCCGCCGCGTCCGCCACCACCGCGATTACCGCGATCTTCGCGCGGGCGAGCTTCGTTGACAGTCAGATTGCGGCCGTTAAACTCCTTACCATTAAACTGGGCGATGGCCGCTTCGCCCTCTTCTTTTGAGGCCATCTCGACGAAGCCGAAGCCACGCGAACGACCGGTATCACGGTCTTCAACAACGGAAGCCGACTCAACTGTGCCTGCCTGGGCAAACAGCTGCTGCAAATCCTCGCTCGAGGTCTGAAAAGCGAGATTGCCAACATAAAGTTTCATGGACATTTAAATGCTCCTCTCCTGCTGAATCAGGAGTGTCAAAAGAAGCTTGAATCGAAGTGGCTCCGTTGTAACGGTAGCAGCGAAAGCTCTTGTTCGGATGCTCAAGATGAGCGGCTTCTGTAGTTGAAATCAGGCCTGCTCTCGAATCATCCAAAACGCCGCCGCCAACTCATCGAGGCGCGGGGCGCATCACCGTTGATGCGCGAGAGAAGGGATTAACATTGTTATAATGCACTACTTAAGAGATAGTTGCAAGGTGAGGAGCATCTTGAGCGGAACCACCGAGGTGGCGATTAGCGGTGCTATCACGTTCATTCTCGCCAGGTCTTTGCGGTGCGTTCCGACTAATGTTGAGATCACAGGCCGCGACACATCTCTGCTCCCCAGGGCGTTCCTACGACGCGTTGATAAGTCAGCCTTATCTCCCCGAAATTCCAATCCTTCCGTTGCCAGATTGAACCATCGGCATATTCCACGCGATTGATCACAACCTTCTCCTCGAAGGCCGACTTATTCGCCAGGTTCCGGACGCTGATCACATCGCTCGGGCCAGATAAACTGAATGCTTGTATTTCCTTCTGTTTGTCAGGCTTTATGTTCGCAGGGCAAAGAAACTGCCGGCGCGTCATGATTGCCGGATCCGACGGGTCGATGAATTGGTATTCCCAGAAGAGTATTTCAATGACTTTCGTGCTCGCGTTTTGGACTTTCACGCGATAAGCGTAGCCATCAACGGGTTTCGAGTGAGGCGTGCGGGATTCTTGCACGTTCTTTTCGATCGCCGCGCTACGCCCGTCGATCGTGTCTTCATTTGGATCCCTTGCCCCAACCGGATTATTTGCCCTCACGTTTCGTTCGAAGTTTTTATTGGGTGTGATCACAGCCCGCGCGGGAGCAACATTTGTTGTATCCAGGTTCTCTATTGTTTGATGATCCCTATAACACCTTGAACCGAGCACCTTTACTGAAGATGCCTCCTGGGAGGTTGTGGGATTCTGACTTGGAGAAACAAAGATTAGGAGCAGTGGCAACAGGAATAGAGGTCTCATGGCGTGTCCTCCGTAGAAGCTTTTGCTCGAAGATATGTAAGGGCAACGCTGCTGTCAATAAAGTTAGGTAACTGACCCACCACTCGTTACTTGCACGGCGCCAGGTTTGCTAACTCTTGACGGTCTTGATAAGTAATACCTGATAATTGACCTTGTCTCGGTTCAGCTCGGGAGGAATCAATGGAATGGCTCTCATCGCAGCTAACGAACTAAAACGTAAGCTTCTGATCACTGTTGACGGACAGCCATACGTAGTCCTTGAAGTTTTCTTTGCGTCCCCGACGGCGCGAGGCGCCGCCACTATGGTACGAACGAGGCTGCGTCAATTATTGACCGGTGCAGTTATGGAAAAGAGTTTCCGTTCGAGCGAAAAGTTTGCGGAGCCGGACGTCGAGTTAGTACCTGCCTCTTTTCTTTACAGCGATGCGCACGGTTTCCATTTCATGGACGAAAAGAGTTACGAGCAATTTACCTTTTCTGCCGAGGCAATCGATGCCGATCGTGGTTATCTAAAAGAAGGGGTATCCCTGCAAGTCTTGAAATACAACGGCTTGCCTGTTTCGCTGCAACTGCCTCAGTACGTCGAGCTCGCGGTTACATCCATGGAATTCGGTCTGCGTGGCGACACAGCAGCCGGAGGAGCAACCAAGCAGGCAACATTGGAAACGGGCCTTCCTGTACGCGTACCTCTCTTCATCAAGGAAGGCGAAGTCGTCCGTGTCAACACGCTGACAGGCGAAGTGGCTGGAAGAGCCTGATTGCCTGCTGCGGTTTCCTGGCTCCCGTCTCATCCAAGTGCTCTTGCAAGATTCCTTCCTGAGGGCTCGATGCCTACATGTGTTTCAACTTGAACCTAGCTCACGTTAACCAAGTCGTATAGAATCCTCTGCGAAGTTCTGATTGCCAGAATTCCGTAACCACTGAACACAATTCAGAGTATTATTGATGGGCCAATCAAGCTCCGCAAATTTGCAGGTTGGGAAGGTGGACCCTGTCCCCGCCTCAAGCTTCAAGGCCATTCAACTTTAAAACGTAATCACTCAACTCCGGCGACTCAAGATCTCATAAGCAAGTCCACTGACCGGCAAAAGATTGTTGAGCGATTTGCTTTGATGGTGAGAGGCATTCAAACTTGAGGCGGGGACAGGGTCCACCTTCCCAACCTGCAAATTTGCGGAGCTTGAACATTTAAATCAATGGCTTCTGGATACCAGGGAGAATTGATGGATCTCGCCACCGGATGCCTTTGAAGTTTGAAGCGCCTCGCGTGACTTGTGATTCGCACCGGATTTCTTCAAAGTGAATGCCAAACATGGATAGCCCATCGCCAGTTACACAAATCATCTCCCACTACCGGATCATCTCCAGACTCGGCGTGGGAGGAATGGGAGAGGTCTACCTTGCCGAAGACACTAAGCTCAATCGGCGAGTGGCGATAAAGATTCTGCCTCCGGATACAACGACCAGCGAACAGGCCAATCGACGATTGGTGCGCGAGGCGCGCGCCGCAGCCAACCTCGATCATCCCAACATTTGCGCAATTCATGAGGTTGGCGAAGAAGATGGCCGCAGTTTTATCTGCATGCAGTACATCGAGGGTGAAACGCTCGAAGTTAGAATGAAGCGTAAGCAGCTCGATCTGTCTGAGTCACTTTCGATCGCCACCCAGGTTGCCGACGCACTGGCCGAAGCTCATGCGCGCGGGACAGTTCATCGAGACATCAAACCTGCCAACGTCATGATTACTGCTCGGGGCGCCGTGAAGGTCATGGATTTTGGTTTGGCAAAGGTAATCCAAACGTCCGCGACGCCCCATAGTGAGGCTGAGACAGAAGCTTTGTTGAGTGCTCCCGGAGCCATCATCGGGACATTGCCCTACATGTCGCCGGAACAAGTCCGTGCGGAACCGCTCGACGGACGCAGCGACATTTTCAGTTTTGGTGTTGTGCTCTACGAAATGCTTAGCGGGCAACAACCTTTCGCCAGTAAGAGTTCGGCGGCAACCGCGTCGGCCATTCTCACCCATGAGCAATCGCCCTTAGCCCGATATTTACGAGAAGCCCCAGCCGAGCTCGAGCGGATAGTCAGTAAGACGTTGCGCAAGGATGTGGACGAGCGTTATCAAACCGCGAAAGACCTGCTGATTGATTTGCAGCGTTTGCGAGATGATCTGGAGTTTCAACTCCGGGTGGAACGTTCCTCTTCCCCCGATGCCCAGGGGAAGAGGGCCAGCGAGCTGAGTGAGATGCAAACTGCGATTGGCGGCGCTCCTCAGTTGGGGCGCCAGACGGCCTACGAGAAAGGGAGATCAACAAGCGAGACAATGCCGGAGGGCACTGCTGCTAGTCTTCCAAAAACGGTATTGACCAAGCCCCTGCTCGTCGCAATAGCGGTTCTTTTCGCGCTGGCAGCCGGAATTTGGTTTTTCTGGCATCGCGCCAATGTCAAATGGGCCCAACAGCAAGTGCCGCGCATCGAAAAACTCGCTCAGGAGCAAAACTTTTTCGAAGCATACGATCTGGCGAGTGAAACGCAGAAGTATTTGCCGGGTGATGCGACGATCAGTCGACTGATGCCCGTGGTCTCCAACACCATTTCGGTAAAAACAGATCCGCCGGGGGCGCAAGTTTATCTTAAACGGTTCTTGCCGGATAACGCTGGCGACTTTCCAGCACGTCAGCTAGTTGGGACTACGCCCATCAACAATCTCCGGATCGCACGCGGTCAATATCTTCTCTACATCGAGAAAGAAGGCTACGCCAAGATTGAGAGCACTGTGTCTGGTGCGACCATGCATGCCGGGACCTTTATCGTTTTCCCGCCACCTATTCAGATTGAACAGAAGCTGTTAGCTGCAAGTGAGCAACCAGATCGCATGGTGTCCGTTCCAGGTGGCGACTATCGTCTCGTTGCCTGGGCGCGACCAACCGAAGCGCGAGTCCCGTTGAACGACTACTTCATCGACAAGTATGAGGTTAGCAATCAGGAGTTCAAAGATTTCATCAACGCAGGCGGTTATTTGAAAAAGCAGTATTGGAAGTATCCGTTTTTCAAGGATGGCAAGTCTTTGTCATGGGAAGATGCGATGAAGGAATTCAAGGACCGTTCCGGCTTGCCTGGCCCACGCAGTTGGTCGAATCAAAATTTTCCCGAAGGCAAAGGCGAGTTTCCGGTGACTGACGTTTCCTGGTACGAGGCCTCTGCCTATGCTGCCTTTAAAGGAAAACAGTTACCGACGATTTTTCAATGGGAGAAAGCAGCACGCAATGGCAAGTCGTCGGCACTCGTGAACTACATGCCCTGGGGCGTCTTTTATCCGGGCGACTCCCTTACTTATCGTGCAAACTTTGACAACAACGGCACAATGCCCGTCACCAGTTCCGAGTTTGGCATCAGCCCATTCGGCAGCTACAACATGGCAGGGAACGTCTCCGAATGGTGTCTTAACGAAATGGCCGATGGTTTCGTTGCCACCGGGGGCGCGTGGGGTGATCCCTCGTACACTTTTGCGGAGTACAGTGCTTTTCCCGGATTTTATACTTCTAACAAGCGAGGCTTCCGATGTGCGCTCAACACTCCTGGTGCGACAGGAGATCAGGGCGGAATGCACATCGAAATGAAAGACGAGATCCCCGTTTACACTGCTTCCAGCGATGCGAATTTCAAAGAGTGGCTGAAGTTTTATCAATATGACAAGAAGCCTCTTGATTCGCAGGTCATAGAGGTCAAAGAAACAGCCGAATGGAGACGCGAGAAGATCACTTTCAACGGTGCGGACGGCGAGCGGGCGATTGCGTACGTCTACTTGCCTAAGAACTTTCCCAGACCATTGCAAGTGATTCACGTCGTGCCCGCGGCCGACGTGCAGAATGGCATGCGTTCATTACCCGATTCAATGGAGGACCGCCTTGGGCCTGTTATTAAGTCGGGGCGAGCTGCTTTTGGAGTTGTTATTAAGGGCTATATGGAACGGCTGAGACCAGAGGGCTACAACGAGCCCGATCTTACCACGGTAGAGTATCGCGATAAGATCGTTAATTGGGTTACGGACATACGTCGGGGATTGGATTATCTCGAGACCAGAAGTGATCTTGACTCGAGCAGGATCGGATTCTTTGGCCCAAGCGCCGGATCTCGCACCGGCCTGGTTTTGGCAGCCGTTGAGAATCGCTATCGTTCTATTTTTCTAATGGGAGCGGGACTGAGTCAGGCTGATGTCAGGCGAATAGCCGGAGCAAATCCAGTATATTTTGCGCCACACATCTCTGCGCCAAAACTGATGTTACACGGGCGCTACGACGAAGATGTTCCCCTGAAGACTGGTGGCGAACCGCTGTTCAAGCTGCTTCGCGAGCCCAAGCGATTGGTTTTGTTCGAGGGTGGTCATATCCCGCCAATTGAGTTCTTTGCTACGACAATGAACGCCTGGTTGGATGAAACGCTCGGCCCAGTCAAGCGGGAGTGATTGCGAGCGAATGCTTTCGTTACTCAACATTTCAAACATCGCCCTGATTGATGAGTTGCGCGTTGAGTTTGATCATGGTCTGAATCTGCTCACAGGCGAGACCGGATCGGGTAAATCTATCATCGTAGATGCTCTTGGCGTTTTGATTGGGGGCCGGTTCACTTCTGATCTAATCAAGACAGGAGCAGAACGAGGTTATATCGAAGGCCTCTTTTCCGTCGCTTCGAGTCGTCAACTGCAAGCTGCGCTCGCGGCTGCGGGCATTGTGTCAGATGAATCGCCTACAGAAGAAAGCGCCACAAGAGAAATCATCATCAGACGTGAACTGGCTCCAGCTGGTCGAAACAAAATCTTCATCAACAATCAACTGGCTACGCAAACGCTTTTGCGCGAGTTGCGCCAGTTCCTCGTAGACATTCACGGGCAGGGTGACCAACAGACACTCTTCAATCCTGAGACACACCTCGAGCTGCTTGATGCCTTCGCGGGTGACGGCACGCTGGTACGTGAAGTTGCCGAAGCTTTTCAGCGGTGGCATAGTCGCAAACGCGACCTTGACGAATTGCAGCGAGACGAAGCCGAAAAATTTCAGCTCGTCGATATTCTGAAATTTCAAATCGACGAACTCAAGCGCGCACAGTTGGCCATCGGCGAAGATCTGGCGTTGGAGGAAGAGCGCCGGCGTCTACTTAACTTCGAGAAACTGACCGTCCTTTGTGACGAAAGCTACACTCTGATCTATGAAGACAACGACGCCGCGGTAACCCGCGTGCGGCAGGCAATGAAGCGAGTCGCGGAGCTGGCGCAATATGAAATCACCTTCGGAGAATATCGGGAAGGACTTGAATCTGCGAGCGCGGTATTGGAGGACCTCGCGTTCTCGTTGCGCGACTTTTCCGACAAGCTGGAATTCTCCCCCGCGCGCTTGGCGGAAATAGAGAACCGGCTGGCCGAACTCACTCGCCTCAAGCGCAAGTATGGCGGCTCGATTGAAACCTCGCTCGAGCATCTGGCGCGCTCGGAGGACCGGCTGCGGCAGGTTGAGCACTCCGCAGAGCGGGAAATAGAGTTGAAAGCCGAGTTAGCCGCAGCGCGTGAGAACTATCTGGAACGATCAGGCAAACTGCACAAGGAAAGAGTGCACGCGGCGAAGAAGTTTGAGCAGGCCGTCGAACGTGATTTGGCGGAAGTCGCAATGGAGCGCGCGAAGTTTCAGGTCCAGATAACTGCTCCGGCAACCGCAGGGCTGTCAGACGGAGCAGCAACGTCCGCTTTCACTGCTCGGGGTATTGATCGAGTGGAGTTCTATTTCTCGGCCAACGTCGGCGAAGCAATCAAGCCACTGGCAAAGGTGGCCTCAGGCGGCGAGGCCTCGCGATTGATGCTAGTCTTGAAGACGGTAGCTAATGCGTCAGAGTTTCCGCGCACGATCGTATTTGACGAGATAGATACCGGCATTGGCGGTCGCGTCAGTGAAGCAGTGGGTGTGAAGCTGAAGAGATTGGCGCAAACTAATCAGGTGTTGTGTGTAACTCACCAGCCGCAAATTGCGCGCTTCGCCGACAGCCATTTGCTCGTGCAGAAGGATGTGGTAAACGAGCGCACCAGGGTCGGCGTGGCTAAGCTGGATCGGCAAGCGCGAGTGGAAGAACTGGCCCGCATGCTCACGGGAGCAGAAATAACTACCAGCGCCCGGCGCCATGCACGAGAGTTACTGAAGACATAATTCGACCACCAGTGGGTAAGAGAGGTGAGTTAATGTTACCGCGACTAATCGCAACGCTGTTTCTGATTTCCTGTGGTGGTGTCGCCTACAGATCTCCGTCTATTCCTCTCGAGAAATCCTGTCGGGAACATCCTCAGTTGGTTGGCAAATGCTCTACCGTGCACGGCAGGTTATCGGTTTACAACGGTAACCCCGCCGTCCGACTCCGTCGGATTGGTACAAAAAGAATACTCGGAGTTTCTGACCAGCGTTTTAAGCTGCCCGATTACCGCAACATTCCCGAGAGTCTTGCACAGCAACTAAACGGAGAGAATGAACTCGTTGGGGACTTTCAAGTGTGTCCTTTTACACGTTCCAAGCCCGGCGAGATGCAGTTGATATGTATTGAGTCCGCAAGAAACGTGGTGGTCACCGCCAAATTACAGAACCGGGAGCGGTAGCGACCGCACTCAACTTGGTGATTGACTCTAATTTGAGTCCGCAAAAAACGTGGTGGTCACCGCCAAATTACAGAACCGGGAGCGGTAGCGACCGCACTCACTTGGTGATTGACTCCAATTAGCGATCGCACTCAAGTTCGTGATTGACCGCGATGGATTTACAAGGCCCCAGCGATATTGACTGGGTGATCAAATGAAGTCAACGATAATCCTGGCTCTAGCCTTTTGTCTTTGTGCCGCATTAATCATCGCAGCGCAAACTCCCGTGGATCAAGACGACGTGATCCGTGTGGAGACAGATGTCACCAACCTCCTGCTCACCGCCACCGACAAGCAACATCGTTTCATTACCTCGCTGCGAGCCGAAGACATTCGCGTGTTGGAGGATGGAACCCCGCAGCAACTTTTCACTTTCCAGCGTGAGACCGAGCGCCCGCTCGCAATCGCTTTCCTCATTGACGTAAGCGCCTCCGAGGAACGTATGCTGCCAAACGAGAAAGCTGCGGCACGCTCGTTCATAGAAAATGTCATTAAATCGAGTAAGGACCAGGTCGCGATCATTCCTTTTACCGGTTCGGCGTTTCTTGAGCAGCCTCTGACTCGCGATGTGCTGAGTGTTTATCGCGCTCTGGAGCACGTAGAAGTGGCGTTCCCGAACTATCTGGGCTCGGGTCGCCCTCTGAGCGGCATACCGACAGGTCCGGGAATGAAGGCGCCGCCTAATGAGGGAACAACGGCCATCTGGGACGCTGTAGCGCTCTCCTCAGGTGACGTGCTGGCCACGGTTCAAGAGCGCCGTCGCGCAATTATCTTGTTGACCGATGGTTGGGACACAACCAGCCGTCTCTTGCGAAGCGAAGCAATAGATCGAGCGCTGGAAGCCGAAACGGTCATTTACGTGATTGGCATCGGCGACAGCAAGCAAGATGGAGTCAATCGCGATGCACTGCGCGCTCTGGCGGAACACACAGGCGGCCGTGCGTTTTTCCCAAAGAAGGAAGATGACTTGAAAGCATCTTTCGCGGAAATCGAACAGGAATTACGGACTCAATATCTGATCGCTTATTCATCAAGCAATAAGAATCGCGACGGCGCCTACCGTCAATTGCGGATCGAGATCGTCAATCCTGACCTGCGTAAGGACGATCTGAAACTCCGCTACCGTCCCGGCTATTTCGCGAAACCTTTACGGACGCAGAACCCCAAGCCCTAGATCGCGGCTGAAGCCAGGTGGTATCTGCGTTTTCACAACTCTCTAAAGCCGCGGTTTGAATGGGAGTCTAACGGGGGACCACGGCTTCATCTTGAGGTCACCAGATTTCGCGTCATGTCTGACTTTGCTCACCAGCAACCCAACCGCTCAGTAACTCTCAGGTCACTTCTTCTCAAATTTCAGCGCTACGGAGTTCATGCAATAACGCAGTCCGGTTGGTTGTGGACCATCGTCAAAAACATGGCCCAGATGCGACCCGCATCTATGGCATTTCACTTCCGTGCGCGCCACCCCAAGACTGCGATCGGTTTCAGTGATAACGTTTGCCTCCCCAATGGGCGTATGAAAGCTGGGCCAACCGGTGCCCGATTCAAACTTCGTGTCTGAGCTGAACAGCGCCAGGCCGCACGCCGCACAATAGTAGGTACCCTTCTCGTGGTTGTCCCAATAGGCGCCGGTGAACGCTCTTTCAGTTCCCGCCTTGCGCAGCACTTGATATTGATCGGGCGAAAGCTCTTTCCGCCACTGATCGTCGGTCTTCTCAACCTTATCTGTCATCGCCGCTTTCTCCAATTTAGTTTCTTCCAGCTTTGTTAGCCGACTGCTTGTTATCTTCCGCCAGCAGCTTCTGAATTAACTGCTCCGTTTCATCGTATGCGCCTTCACCCACATGCGACCAGCGAACGCGGCCGCCTTTATCCACCAGGAAAATCGTGGGCCATGCTGCAACGCTGTAGGCCTTCCACGTCGCGTAGTCGTTGTCAGTGACTACGGGATAACGAATTCCCAGAGAAGCCACCTCGCGGCGAACATTTTCAAGTTTTTTCTCATCCTCGAGCTCGGGTGAATGCACCCCGACTACCGTGAGACCCTTGTCATGATAGCGCGCGTCCCAACTCTTTACCGACGGCAATGTGTTGCGGCAGTTGTAGCAACCGAAAGTCCAGAACTCTATGAGTACAACACGCCCGCGGAGTTCCTGAAGCGTCAGCGGTTCGGAATTGATCCATATGCCGGATGCGAATTCAGGAGCTCTTGGAGCCCTGCTATCCGGCACTGAAGTGTCGGATGAAATGATCGGATTGTCTCCGCTAGTAAGGCTTCTGACGCCCGACTCGATTATGCCGAGCGGTCCCCAGCCTTTTGCGTAGCCCGCAGTTACCACAACAGCGGACACGAGAACGATTAGTATAGTTGCCAAAATGTCTTGCCTGTGCATTGATTTCCTTCTCTGTTGTCTAAATGGTTCTGCAAGTATATACGCAAATGCCAGGTCAATCGGATGTTCATCGTTCTTGGAGTCTGCGTAATCTGGGGATGTCTTTTGGGCAGGTCAATTTTGATGTCCGATAATCTTCAGATTGTCGTTTTGCTTCGATAGGCGCGAGCAATGAGAGTCAGCGACAAGCTAATAAAGCATATCGGACACCAGTACAGGACAACTCAGGGCATATACCAAGCTTCATGGGCTCAAAGATTGTCCCGTCAAAGTTCCTTTCGTAAAAGTTCGGCCCGAGGTCCGGCGTTTGAGATCGGTGAAGATGTTTTTGAAACTGACGATGGACGCAGCCATCGTATATCATGCCGGAGATGCCATCTAAGACTGAAGCTTCTCAAAAAACCACCACCGGTGATCTACCAGCAAACAGGGGACGGGATTTCTTCCGAGAGCTGGGTGTGCGAACTTTCATCAACGCGGCCGGCACATACACTTTGTTGAGCGCATCGCTCATGCTGCCCGACGTTGATGCAGCGATGAGTTACGCGGCAAAGCATTTCGTCGAGATCAATGAATTACAAGAAGCCGCCGGAAAACGCATAGCTGAACTGATCGGCTGCGAAGCCGCGATGGTGACGTCTGGAGCGGCGGCCGCCCTCACTGTCGGCACGGCTGCTTGCATTACCGGCACCAATCTCAAATACATTGGTCAGATACCTGACCTTACCGGGCTCAAGAGCGAAGTAATCATTCAGAGGTCGCACCGCTTTCTTTACGATCACGCGATCAGGAATTGTGGAGTCAGGTTTATAGAGATTGAGACGGTCAGTGAATTAGAAGACGCCATCAGCGAGAACACGGCGATGATGCTGTTCTTCAATGACAACGAGTCGAAAGGAAAAATCGTTGCTGAAGAATTCGTCGCAATTGGAAAAAGGTATGGCATACCAACTTTCAATGATGCCGCGGCCGATGTGCCGCCAACTGAAAACTTGTCGAAATATACCAGGATGGGTTTCGACCTCGTGACCTTCTCGGGTGGAAAGGGAATGCGGGGGCCGCAAAATGCGGGTCTGCTGCTTGGGCGAAAAGATCTTCTCCAGGCTGCCCTGTTGAATTCCGCTCCGAATGGCGACTCGATTGGCCGCGGATACAAAGCCACCAAAGAAACCATCCTCGGGATGCTGGTCGCAGTCGAGATGTACCTCAAACGCGACGAAGAAGCTGAAGCAAAAGAGTGGGATCGTCGCACTAAACTATTAGCTGATAGCGTGCGAGATATCCAAGCACTCGACGTCGAGATCTTTATTCCGCCGATTGCCAATCACGTGCCGCATCTAAAGTTGACGTGGAATCAAGAAGACCTTGGACTCTCAGCCGATTGCATTCGTCAACAGTTGCGTGATGGAAATGTTTCCATCGAAGCGATTCCCATCTATTCATATGAGCCTTCAGGCTACCGTGAGGAAATAAGGTTCGGGGTCTGGATGATGCTGCCAGGTGAGACTGAAATTGTGGCCCAGCGACTAAGAGAGATATTTCGAAAAACGCGTATCTCGTCTCAGACGACAAATGATGGCTAACGAAAAGACTCAACTGGTTCGTGGATTAACGGGTAGCGACACGACACTTCTGGTGATCGGCACCGTCATCGGCACTGGCGTTTTTTTGAAGAGCGCGGTAATGGCCCAGGAGGTCGGGAGTCCAGGTCTTGTTCTTGCCGCCTGGGTAGCGGCAGGCTTTCTTTCGCTCGCCGGAGCATTGACGTACGCGGAGCTTGGTGCGCTACTGCCGCACGCGGGCGGTGAATATGTCTACTTGCGTCAGGCTTACGGAGACCCGCCGGCATTCCTGTTTGGCTGGATGCGATTCAGTGTTGCTGCCGCAGGTGGGATTGCCGTTCTGGGAGTTGGCTTTGCCACATTTCTGTCCGCTGTTTTGCCATTAACTACTGTGTGGGTCGCGCGCACTTACCGATTGCTGGGCCAGGAGATTCACTGGCAATTCGGGACAAAGCAGCTCGTAGCGGTTGCGGCCATTGTCTTTTTCTCAGCCATCAACTGTATTGGAGTTGTCTTTGGCGGGCGGGCGCAATCCGTCTTGACGCTCATGAAGGTGCTGGGAATTGCGGCTATCGTACTCGGCGTCTTCCTACTGTCGGGGACGGCAAGCTGGACACATCTGAAGACGAATTCAGTTAGCGCACAAGGCACCGGTATTTCCTCGTTTGGGGCAGCGATGCTCGCGGCGCTCTGGGCTTATGATGGCTGGAACACGATGCCGATGATCGGCGGTGAGGTTAGTAACCCACAGCGCAATATACCTCGTGCTTTGATCGGCGGGATGCTTGCAGTTATGGCTATCTATTGTCTGGCGAATCTCGCCTATTTTTATGCGCTTCCATTCGACGAGGTAGCAACAGCTAATTCCACCGCGCATCGTGATGCACTGCCGGTAGCAACAAAGGCAGCGCAAACCTTCCTCGGCGGCCTGGGGGGAAGGCTGATCTCGATTGCCTTTATCCTTTCGGCGCTCGGGGCACTCAATGGATTGATCTTATCCAGTGCTCGAGTGCCGTTCGCTATGGCCCGAGATGGATTGTTCTTCTCCCGCTGTTCCGCCGTAAACGCGCGTTCCCACGTACCCGCTTGGTCAATTATTATCCAAGCGGTGTGGTCAAGTGTGTTGGCGATTTCGGGTTCATACGATCAGTTGACCGACTGCGTGATATTTGCATCCTGGATCTTTTACGGTATGACAACCTCAGCAGTCTTTGTTCTCAGGAGGAAAATGCCGGATGCGTCTCGTCCGTACAAGACATTCGGCTATCCAGTGGTCCCAATGGTTTTTGTATTCGTAGCTCTATGGCTCATAGTCAATACTCTGCAGGCGCGACCAGTTGAATCAACGACGGGTCTGATACTGATCGGACTAGGCCTGCCGGTTTTCATTTACTATCGTTACCGGCAGCAAACAACGAACAACCTTCTATGAGCAATGGATCTCCTTTGACAGCAGCCACCCCATAGATGTTCGCGGAGATTGCGATGACAACTAAACGATTTTTCCACACGCGTCTGCTTGCGATGCTGAGCGCCAGTTCGATCCTTTTCTTCTCAGGCATCATGTTTCTTTCAACTGGAAACGCTGCAGACGACTACTACGATGTAGTTGTCCTGAATGGTCGGGTTATGGATCCGGAATCGAATCTTGATGCCATTCGCAACATCGGTATTCGCGGCAGCAAAGTTGAAACGATCACCGGCAAGACACTCAAAGGGAAGATGATCATCGATGCGAAGGCGTTGATCGTTGCTCCTGGTTTCATTGATCTTCACGTCCACGATATGAATCAGGAGCATCACCGGGCTCAGGCGAGGGACGGAGTAACGACTGCTCTGGAACTGGAAATCGGCACAGCGGACATTGATCAGTGGTATGCAGACCGCGAAGGAAAAACGCTGATCAATTATGGAGTTAGCGTGGGTCACGTCCCTGTGCGTATGGTGGTGATGAAAGACCCGGGCAGTTTTGTGCCGAACGGTGATGCCGCCCGCCGTCCTGCAACGGAAAACGAAATCGCGGAAATCAAACGGCAAATCGAACTGGGATTGAAACGCGGCGCACTGGCGGTTGGCTTAGGTATCAATTACACGCCGGCAGCAACACACGCCGAGATCATTGAAGTGTTTCGCGTAGCAGCAAAGTTTAATGCGTCGTGTCATGTGCACATGCGTTACGCCGGATTGAAAGAACCTATGAATTGTGTCTCCGCATTTGAGGAGGTACTCGCGGCGTCGGCGATTACGGGCGCTCCGCTGCATGTTGTTCACATCACCAGTATGGCTTTCGATGATACTTCCCGCGTTCTGGAAATGATCCGCGGCGCTCGTGCACGAGGGATGGATGTCACTACGGAGTGTTACCCCTACACAGCCGGAATGACACGACTCGACTCCGCAATCTTTGACGGTGATTGGCAAGGACAATTGGGCATCGACTACAAAGACTTGCAATGGATCGACACGGGCGAGCGGCTCACTTCAGAAACTTTTGCCCGTTACCGGAAAATCGGAGGGATGGTTGCGCTGCATTCGATGAAACCCGAAGTTGTAAGCAGCGCTATTGCGGATCCATTAACGATGATTGCCAGCGACGGAATACTCAAGGATGGGAAAGGACATCCTCGTGCAGCAGGAACCTACTCGCGAGTACTTGGTTACTATGTTCGTGATACCAGGACCCTGACGCTGATGGATGCGTTGCGCAAGATGACTTTGATGCCGGCGCAGCGTCTGGAGCGCCGTGTACCGATGATGAAAACTAAAGGTCGTTTACGGCCGGGTGCCGATGCTGATCTCACGATCTTCGATCCTGAACGGGTGATTGATAGGGCGAGCTATCAGGAACCAGGCAAATACTCGGAAGGGGTAAAGTTTGTTCTAGTGAACGGGATTGTTGTAGTCAAAGAAGGCCAACTACAGGAAGGCATTAATCCGGGTCGTGCTGTGCGGGCTCCCTCACAGTAACATCACTTTACTTTAAGATGATTGACATCTTTTTGTCATAAACGGCGTATTCAATTCCCCTGAAAGGGGAAACATGACTACACGTGCACAGTTGAGTGAATCGGCTAAACTTGAAGCTAGTCATACCGAACTAATGCGTACGGCACTCGAAGGACAGACTGAGAAGCTTAGTTTGTTACTGGCGAGCGGGGTTGACGTGAATGAAAAGGACAATGAAAGCCGTACAGCCTTGATGTTCGCCGCTACCAACATGCATAAAGACTGCGTCAATGTGTTGCTGGAACACGGAGCCGACGTGAATCTGAAAGCTAACGATGGTTCCACGGCTTTGATGCTGGCGGCATCGTCAGGCGGGGGCGAAATTGTGCGAGCTTTGTTGAGTAAAGGTGCTGATGTGACGGCCAAGCTCACCGGAACCGGGAAGACGGCGCTGGACCTTGCGAAAGAGAAAGGCCATACCGAAATCGTTGAGCTACTTCAGGCAGCCGCAGCCAAGTAATGAATCTTTTGAAGTAGTAGGCCAATTTAAAGGAGTTGGTATGCCAGAAAAAGAGACGTTGGAACGTGCGAAGGAGGACGCGCGAGAAGGAAAGGCTCCCAGTACACAAGCTGGAGAGTTCGTGCGGGAAGAGATCGAACACATTCGCGAGGGCAAGCATGGCGCCCGCTCAGCCAAACAAGCGATAGCTATCGGATTATCCAAAGCGCGCCGAGCAGGAGTTGAACTCCCGGCTCCGAAGCAGGCATCAAAGAGGACCCGAAAGCAGGCCGCGAGTGATACTCGCAAGGGGCAGACCGCCGGCAAACGAAAGACGTCGACCACACGTTCGCGCGCAACCACACGTGCACTCAAGCGTGAAGGCAGCAGCGCAGCCTCTAAGACAGCACTGTCTCGGCAGGCACGCAGCGTGGCCGCCAAGCGTTCGGCTGCCGCGCGTTCGCTCTCAGCGAAGAAGGCCGCTGCAACCCGCAAGAAATAACAGAACCGGGAGCGGTAGCGACCGCACTCAACCACGAAAAAAGACAAGATACGAACCCAAACCAGATACTTAAGTCGTGACCGATTTCGCTGTGTAAGTCGAGTGCAGAGGCTACCGAGACTGGACTGACCCCCTAGATTGAGACAAAGGAATTTAGCACACTTGGCAGTGAAGGGAGCTGCAAGTGGCAAAGAAACGAACAAGAGAGTACGCGAAGTATTCGGATGAGT
>Ga0070708_100000958_pt1 | contig 21905 bp, 16 predicted proteins | sample KBSK5503metaG_FD_65469 | JGI IMG/M metagenome (GOLD analysis project Ga0070708, IMG submission 65469) | Corn, switchgrass and miscanthus rhizosphere microbial communities from Kellogg Biological Station, Michigan, USA - KBS K5-50-3 metaG | ecosystem: Host-associated > Plants > Roots >... | reverse complement strand
ACCGTGAGGCGCTGGCCACCAGCGGCCGCCCGAGCGTCATCCTGGCCAAGACCGAGAAGGGACACGGAGTTGCCGAGGTCGCCAACAAGAATGGCTTCCACGGGAAGCCGCTGCCCCACCCGGACGAGGCCATCGCCGAGCTGGGCGGGATCCGCAACCTGCATATCGACGTCGCAAAGCCCACCGGCAAAGGTCAGCCGCACCGCTTTGCGACCAGTGAGCTCCACATCCCGGCGTACGAGCTGGGGACCAAGGAGGCCACGCGCAAAGCCTATGGCGACACGCTCGTCGCGTTGGGCAGGGCGCGCGGCGACGTGGTCGCGCTGGATGGTGAGGTCAGCAATTCGACCTTCGCCGAGGAGTTCAAGAACGAGCTGCCCGAGCGCTACTTCGAGATGTACATCGCCGAGCAACAGATGGTCGCGGCGGCGGTCGGGATGCAGGTGCGCGGCTGGAAGCCATTCGCGAGCACATTCGCCGCCTTCCTGTCGCGCGCCTATGACTTCGTGCGCATGGCGGCCGTCAGCCGCGCGAACATCGTCCTCTCCGGCTCCCACGCCGGGGTCAGCATCGGCGAAGATGGGCCCTCGCAGATGGCCCTCGAGGACCTGGCCAGCCTGCGGGCGATCTTCGGCAGCACCGTGCTCTACCCATCGGATCCGAACCAGACCGCGGCGCTGATGGCTCAGCTCCCGGAGCGCACGGGGATCGTCTTCCTGCGAACGACTCGCGAGAAGACACCCGTGATCTATGCGCCCGGCGAGGACTTCCCGATCGGCGGGAGCCGCGTCGTGCGGCGCTCCGACGACGACGATGTCACGATCGTCGCGGCGGGGATCACCCTCCACGAGGCGTTGACCGCGGCCGAGGGCCTGGCGAGCGAGGGAATTGCGGCCAGGGTCATCGACCTCTACTCGGTCAAGCCCATCGACGCCGTGACCCTGCGCGAGGCGGCGGCGCAGACTGGTCGCATCATCACCGTCGAGGACCACTTCCCGGAGGGTGGACTGGGCGACGCGGTCCTCGACGTCTTCGCCGACTCGGAGGAGCGGCCACGCATCATCAAGCTGGCGGTGCGCCACATGCCCGGATCGGCGACGCCGGCCGAGCAGCTGGCGGCGGCCGGCATCGACGCAGCCGCCATCGCGGCAACGGCACACGAGCTCGCTCGAGCGCCGGCGGGCGCATCGGCCTAGGAGGTTGAATCGATGAACACGCTTCAGCGGCTGCACGAGGAGCAGGACCAGAGCCCGTGGATCGACTTCATCGATCGCTCGCTGATCGAGAGCGGGCGACTGGACGAGCTGATCGGGATGGGCATCCGCGGGATGACGAGCAATCCCACGATCTTCGCCAAGGCGGTGACCAGCGGCCATTACGACGAGCTCGTGCGCCAGAAGATCGATGCCGGCGAGGGGAGCATGGCGATCTACGAGGGGATCGCCATCGGTGACGTAGGCGACGCCGCCGATCACCTGCGCTCCGTCTATGACGCCTCAGACGGAGCCGATGGATTCGTTTCGATCGAGGTCGAGCCGGACCTCGCCAACGATACGCAGGCGACCCTGGACCGCGCCCGTTACCTCTTCGCGCAGCTGCATCGGCCGAACATCTTCGTGAAGATTCCCGCGACGCAGGCCGGGCTGCCCGCCATCGAGGCTGCCATCGGGGAAGGGATCAACATCAACATCACGCTCATGTTCAGCGTCGATGTCTATCGCCAGGTGGCGATGGCCTACATCAACGGGCTTCGCGCGCGCCACGCTCGCGGCGAGCCGATCGGCCGCGTAGCGTCGGTCGCCAGCTTCTTCGTGAGCCGGGTTGACACCAAGGTCGACAAGCTCCTGGACGCAATTGGCACCGACTCCGCGCGCAACGCCATGGGCACCGCGGCGATCGCCAATGCGCGCCTGGCCTACCAGGCGTTTGGCGAGATCTTCGCCGGCTCGGAATTCCGGGAGCTGGGCGGCGCCGGCGCGCGCGTCCAGCGCTGCCTGTGGGCATCAACCTCGACCAAGAACCCCGCATACCGCGATGTCCTGTACGTGGAGGAGCTGATCGGTCCCCAGACCGTCGACACCATGCCCATCGAGACGATCGAGGCATTCCTCGATCATGGGGATGTGAAGCGCACGCTCGACCGGGATCCCCACGCCGCCTACGACGCGATTCGGGCGGTCGAGGCGCAGGGGATCAGCATGCAACAGGTGACCGCCGAGCTGCTCGACGAGGGGGTGTTCGCCTTCTCCAAGTCGTTCGACGAGCTGGTCGCCACAATCGACAGCAAACGCAAGGCCCTGGCGACCGCATGACCGCTGTCGCCGCATGACCAGGGCCGTCCGATGACCAACCGGCCCGCGGCACGCCTGGCGGGCGCCATTGACCAGCGCCTCCGCAGCTGGGCCTCGGATCGCGTAGCGGAGCGGCTGTGGGATAAGGACGGGAGCCTGTGGGCAGCCTCGGGCAAGCGACCGGAGGAGCTCACTCGATGGCTCGGGTGGCTCGACCTGCCAGACGCGATGAGCGAGCGCACGGCAGAGCTGACGCACCTGGCAGAGTCGATATGGCGCGACGGCTACGCGCGCGGCGCCGTGCTGGGAATGGGTGGATCGTCGCTCGCGCCCGAGCTTTTCAGCCGGCTCTTCGCTGCTCCGGGCGGCGCTCCGTCCGAGTCGCCGGGGGTCGAGCTGAGGATCTGTGACTCGACCCATCCCGACGCGGTGCGCGGCTTCCGCGAATGGGCGGCCACGGCGCGCACGATTTTCTGCGTCTCCAGCAAGTCGGGTACGACCACGGAGCCCAACGCCTTCCACGCCGCCATGGCCGAGATCGCGCCGGCGCTCGACTTCCTGGCCATCACGGACCCCGGCACCGAGCTCGCCGAGCTCGCCCGTGCGCAGGAGTTCCGCGCGATCATCGAGGCGCCGCCGGACGTCGGCGGTCGTTATTCGGCACTCTCAGTCTTCGGGCTCGTTCCGGCGGCACTGGTGGGCATCGACCTCGACAGGCTGCTCGGTCGGGCGCGGCGCATGGCCGACGCCTGCCGCCGCCCGGCGCTCGAGAATCCCGGCCTGCGGCTCGGCGCCGCCATCGGCGAGGCTGTCCTGGCCGGACGCGACAAGCTCACCATCCTCACCTCGCCGCGCCTCGCGTCATTTGGCGACTGGGTCGAGCAGCTCATCGCGGAAAGCACCGGCAAGGCCGGCACCGGGATCATTCCGGTCGTGGGCGAGCCGCTCGGTGATCCGGATCGCTACGGGGAAGATCGGTATATCGTCGCGGTCAGCCTGGTCGAGGATCCGCGCACCGAATGGAGCGAGCTGGCGAGCGCCCTCGCGCAGCGCGGACACCCCGGACAGCATCTCGAGCTCGTGGATCCATACGATCTCGGCGCGCAGTTCGTCCTCTGGGAGGTGGCCACCGCCGTCGCCGGGATCGTGCTCGGAATCGACCCCTTCGACCAGCCCAACGTGCAGGAGAGCAAGGATGCGACGAAGGCGCTGCTGGCCACCTTCGCCTCGACGGGGAGCCTGCCGGTGCCCGCACCGCTCGTCGTCGACGAGGGGATCGCCGTTACCGCCGATCCCGCCACGCTCGGCGACACCCCCGTGAGTGTGAACGGGGCACTCGATCAGCTGCTCAGCCTCGTCCGCCCCGGAGACTACGTAGCGATCCTGGCTTACGTGGCCAAGGATCCGGAGACCGAGGCGCTGCTCCAGCGGGTTCGAGCTGCCATCCGTGACCGCCTCGGTGTGGCGACGACCCTCGGCTTCGGGCCGCGCTTCCTCCACTCGACCGGCCAGCTGCACAAGGGCGGGCCGGACACCTGCGTCTTTTTGCAGATCACCGCTGACCCGCGCAAGGACCTGCCGATCCCGGGTTGGACGGAAAGCTTCGGGACGTTGATCGCGGCGCAGGCGCTCGGAGATCTGCAATCGCTGCAGCGTCGCGGCCGTCGTGTGCTACGGCTGCACTTCAACGAGCCGGGCGCGGGGCTGGCGCGCCTGGAAGGGATGGTCGGCGCCGCCCTCGTGAATGCCTAGGTGATCGCCCGACGGCGCTCGCCGCCGCGCAATCGGTGCGACAGCCGAACGACAGCCGAAGAGGAGCACAGCAGGCCGATGCAGATCGCAGTCGCGGGGCTCGGGCGCATGGGCGCCGGCATGACCCGCCGCCTTGCCCGCGGTGGTCACCAGGTCGTTGCCTGGAACCGCCACGCCCAGGTCGCGACCGAGATCGCCGCCGAGCCGGAGAACGCTGGACGCGTGGGGGTCGCCGACACGCTCGAGCGTCTCCCGGGGATGCTCAAGGCCCCACGACAGGTGATCATCAGCGTTCCCGCCGGCGAGGCGACCGAACAGCTCATCGAGCAGCTGGCAGGGATCCTGGAGCGCGGCGACGTGATCGTGGACGCCGGCAACAGCAATTTCCACGACAGCCAACGACGATTTACCTCCCTCGAGGCGCGCGGCCTCGAGTTCCTGGACATGGGTGTCAGCGGCGGCATCTGGGGGCTGCGGGTAGGCTTCTGCGCCATGATCGGCGGCAAGCGCGAGGTCTTCGAACGATTCGAGCCGGCCGTGAAGACGCTGGCCCCGGAATCGGGCTACCTGTACTGCGGTCCGGCGGGAGCCGGGCACTACGTGAAGATGGTCCACAACGGCATCGAGTACGGCGTCATGCAGGCCATGGGTGAGGGGTTCGACATCCTCCACGCCTCGGACTACGACCTCGACCTGGCGGCGATCGCCGGAATCTGGAACCACGGGAGCGTGGTCCGTTCGTGGCTCATGGAGCTGGCGGCAGATGCCTTCACCCGCGAGGGAAACGACCTCCAAACATTGAAGGGCTGGGTCGCAGACTCCGGCGAGGGTCGCTGGACGGTCCTTGACGCGATCGACCACAACGTGCCCGCGCCGATCATCACCCTGTCGTTGATGCAGCGCTTCCGGAGCAGACGCCAGCCGGACTCGTTCACCGACAAGGTTCTCGCCGCACTGCGCAACGAATTCGGCGGGCACGCGGTGGTGACTGCCGACGCGCCGGCGCCAGGCACGACGGAGTGACCAGATGACCCGCGAGGCCGGACCCACCGTGGAGGCCCGCCCGGCGCGTGCTCCCGCCGAGTCCGGGAACGGCAGCCCGACCGAGGTACCCAATCCGCTGCGCCAGGGCCTGCGCCTGGAGCGCATGCCGGCGCCATGCACGATGGTCATCATCGGCGCCACCGGCGACCTGACCCGCAGGAAGCTCGGCCCGGCGCTCTACAACCTGATGCTCGGCGGCTTCCTGCCGCCTGAGTTCACCGTGGTTGGTTTCGCCCGCCGCGAGATGAGCGATGCCGAGTTCCGGGATCACCTGCGTGAGGGGATTGACGCCTACAGCCGCAACAAGCCGGTGAAGCGTTCGATCTGGGACTCGTTCAGCCAGGGGATCGAGTACCACCGCGGCGAGTTCCACGAGCCCGCCTCGTACAAGGAGCTGGCCGCGCGCCTGGAGCGGATCGATCGCGACCGAGGGACCTCGGGCAACCGGCTCTTCTACCTCGCTGTCCCGCCGGTCCTCTATCCGGAGATCGTCAAGCAGCTCGGGATGGCCGGCCTGGCTGCCAGCGGTGAGGCTCGCGGCGATGCGCGTCGGGGCTGGTCGCGCGTGATCGTGGAGAAGCCTTTCGGCTCCGACCTGAGCTCCGCGCGCAAGCTCAACCGCGAGATCCGCGAGGTGTTCGGCGAGGATCAGATCTTCCGCATTGACCATTACCTTGGCAAAGAGACGGTACAGAACCTGGCCGTCTTTCGGTTCGGCAACGGTCTCTTTGAGCCGATCTGGAACCGCCGCTACATCGACTCGGTGCAGATCACGGTCGCGGAGACAGTGGGGGTCGAGGAGCGCGGCGAGTTCTACGACCAGACCGGTGCGCTACGGGACATCGTCCAGAACCATGGCCTGCAGCTGATGGCCACCTTCGGCATGGAGCCACCCGTCGAGTTCAAGGCAGAGGACCTGCGCGACGAGAAGCTCAAGGTGCTTCGCGCGGTGAAGCCGATGTCGACCAGCGAGGTTGTGCAGAACACGGTGCGTGGCCAGTACGTCTCCGGTTGGGTGGAGGGCACCAAGGTCCACGCCTACCGCGACGAGCCGGAGGTGAATCCGGCATCGCAGACTGAGACCTACGTCGCGCTCAAGCTGGCGGTGGACTCGTGGCGCTGGGCCGGTGTCCCGGTCTACCTGCGGACCGGCAAGGCGATGCCGACCCGGGCCACCGAGATCGCCGTGCAGTTCAAGCGCGCGCCGCTCGCCCTCTTCGCGCGGGCGGGCATGCCTCAGATCGACCCGAATATCCTCGCCATCCGCATCCAGCCGGACGAGGGGATTCTCCTTCGCTTTGGGGCCAAGGTGCCCGGCCAGGGCCTGAATATCCGAAGCGTGAACATGGACTTCCGCTACGGCGCCAGCTTCGCGGTCGACTCGCCAGACGCATATGAGACGCTCCTCCTCGACTGCATGATCGGCGACGCCTCGCTGTTTACGCGCGACGACGAGGTGGAGCGCGCGTGGGAGATCATCGATCCGATCCTTCGCGCCTGGGAGTCGGGCGAAGGTGGCCCGCTGCATTTCTATGGGGCGGGGACCTGGGGACCGCCGGCAGCCGATGAGCTGCTCGAACGCGACGGCCGCGCCTGGCGCAAACCCTAGGCCGCAGGTAGGACGCCCGAATGGCACGTCGCAGCGCCTCCGAACGCGAGCTCGCGGTTCACCGCCAGCTCATGCGCTTCGGCGAGGCAGAGAGCCTGGCCACGCCGATGTGGGAACAGCGTGGAACGACCGTTGCGGCGATCGAGGCCCAGCTCGCGCGGCTGTGGGACGTCCAGAGCCAGACGACGAGCGAAGGCGACCAGCTCGTCACCGAGAAGGGGCTTCCGCACGCGCGGGCATCCGTCCTCAACCTGATCGTGACCGCGGCAAACGCGGAGACCGCAGACCGGGTGGTGCAGACGCTCCTCTCCCTCGGGATCCGCCATCCCTCGCGAGCGATCGTGCTCGTCGCCGACCACCGGGCAGCGGGCGACCCCCTCGACGTGCGGATCAGCACCCATTGCAACACCGGCGGGATGGACCAGATCTGCTACGAGGAGGTGGTCCTCACCGTCCGCGGCGACAAGGCCGAGCACCTGGCGGGCATCGTGGCGCCCCTCCTGATCCACGACCTGCCGACGTTTACGTGGTGGCCCGGCGATCCGCCCTTCCGCGACCCGGTCTTCGACCAGCTCGTTGAGCTCTCCGACCGGCTCATCGTCGACAGCTCCGATTTCGGCGACCTCCTCGCCGGCCTTCGACGCCTCGCCGCTATTGAGCGGCGCAGCGGGATCGGTGACCTCGCCTGGGAGCGGCTCGGGCCGTGGCAGGAACGCATCGCGCAGTTTTTCGATGCGCCGCGATTCCGCCGTTACCTTCCGAACCTCAACCGGCTGATCGTGCGTTACGCGGTGCCTGCAATGGGATCCCGTCGCACGCGACACGCAGGAGTCGACGCAGGCCTGCATACCCACCTGGCACCGATGGCGCAGCCGACCCTGCTCGCCGGCTGGCTCGCGGCCAGGCTTGGCTGGCGTCGAAACCGCACCCTCGACCCGCTCCTGGACGGGAGCATGCGGCTCCGCCTCGAGGGGCGGCACGAGATGGTCGACCTGCGGATCCAGGCTGAGCCGACCGATCAGCTGCCGGCGGGCGAGCTGACGAGCGTCCGGCTGCGCTCCTACGGTGAGACGGGCGCCGCCGAGTTCATCATCGATCGGACGGGGGACGAGGCCGTCGTGGCGACCAACGCCGATGGCATGACCGCGCTCCTACGCCGCATCACGATGGAGGTGCCCCGGGAAGCGGAGCTGCTCAGCCAGCAATTGATCGATGACCAGGCGGATCCGGTGTACGAGGCGGCGCTGCACGCGGCGACGGGCTTCCTGGCGGCGGCCCGGACCGAGGAGGCCCCCGCTCTGCCCGTTTCACCGGCCCAGGAGCTCGGCGGTTGAGTCATCCGATCTTCGTGGTCCTCCCCGACAAGTCCGCCCTGGCCGCGGAGGCGGCCGATCGCTTCGTCGCGTCCGCCCGCGGTGCCATCGAGGGCCGGGGCCGCTTTGTCGTTGCGCTCTCGGGCGGAACCACGCCCGAGGTCGTCTTCCCGCTCCTCCGCAACGCACCGCGAGTGCAGCGGGTCGACTGGAGCCGTGTGGAGGTCTTCTGGGGTGACGAGCGCAACGTCCCGCCGGACCACCCCGACTCGAACTTCGGGAACGCATATCGCATGATGCTCTCGCACGTCCCCGGCCTGCGTCCGGAGGCGATCCATCGGATGCAGGCGGAGTCGCCGGACCTGGAGGCCGCCGCGCTGGCGTATGAGGCCGAGCTGCGGTTAGCGTTCGGAACGCGGGGTGAGGAGCTGCCGGCCTTCGACCTGGTCTGGCTTGGCATGGGACCGGACGGACACGTTGCCTCGCTCTTCCCGGGATCCAAGGCGTTGCGAGAGATGCAGCGCTGGGTTGTCCCCAACTGGGCGCCGGCGCGCCGCATCTGGCGCCTTACCCTGACGCTGCCGGTGCTGAATGCCGCACGCGAGGTCCACTTCCTCGTCTCGGGCAAGAACAAGGCAAACGCGATCAGCCACATCCGGTCCGGGCGGAGCCGGCTCCCGGCAGCGCGTGTTCACGCGCAGCGAACGGTGTGGCTGCTTGATCGAGCCGCAGCGGGGGAAGCAGGAGCGGCCGCGTGAGCGCCTGGCTCTGGCTGGCCGGCCTGATGGTGACCGGTGCCGGCGCATACACGGCCGGCTGGCCGGCGTGGCGCAGCTACCGCGCCCGCGAGTCGCGTGATCTCAATGCGGAGCGCTACCTCGCCTGGCGAGGACGCGCCGCCCGTGGGCCGCGCGTCTCGGCACGTGAGGGCTTCACCGGCGAGGAGCGCCGCAGGCTCTACCTGGCTGCCGCCCTGACGGCCGGGGCGGTGATCTGCCTCATCGGCTTCTTCACGTCAACGTAGCAGTCAGGCGCGCTCCGCTCATCCGCGGAACTCTCCCCAAGAAGTGGCGAGGCGCCCCGGAGGGCGCCTCGCCGTGCTCGCTGATCCCGGCCCTTGCCGGGATCAGTCATGTCAGAAGTGCACGGTCGCCAGGTTGGAGCATACCGCTGTCCCGGCATTGCAGATCTTGTAGATGAAGGTCGTGCCCTTCTTGATCTTCTTGCCGAGCGGATCGCTGTAGGCCCCGTCATTCGGTGTCGTCAGGCGGAAGAACCCGTTGCGATAGACATCCACGTCGGGGCCGGATGCTCCGGTCCAGGTCAGGTCGACGTAGAACTTGCCTGCTGTCTTCCGGGCGTGCGCCGAAAGGACGATCTGGGCCACCACGCTCACGTGCACCGGCACGTGGATCTCGGGCCGAACGGGGTCACTGGTTGAGATCAGCAGCGTGGCGTCGTACTCGCCGACGGCCAGTGCTCCGGCGTTAACGGTGACGTCGACCAGCATCGAGCTGTCAGGCCCGATCGTGCCCGACATCGGCGACTCCGAGAGCCATGGCACGTCGGACCGAATCGTCGGGCACGTCTCGCTCCCGATGTCGCGGAAGAAGGTGCGCCCAGTGATGCCGAGCGACGAGTTCAGGTTGGCGCCGCCGACACTCCACACCTCACCGTCGAAGACGCCGGTGCTGGTGCAGTAGCCGCCGTTGTTTGCGGAGAGGGCGATCGGCAACGAGTCGATCGCTGCCCAGGCGCCTGATGGCCAGCCGCCGGTCGTCAGCCGCTCCGCGGTCGTGGTGGCGTCGAACGGACCGCCGCCGTCAGCGTCACCCCCGACGGCGTAGAGCGCCGTATTCGTCGCGGCCAGGGCGAAATCAGCCCTCGCACTCGTGAAGGTGGGGCCCGTGGTCCACGTGTCGCTGGTCAGGTCGTAGCGCTGGGTCACGTTGGAGTTGCTGGCCGGCGACGAGTCGTTCCAGCCGCCCACTACGTACACGTACTGGGCCGCCTGGACGAAGCCGGCGGCGACCGCCGCCGCAGCCATGCTGGCCCCGGTGCCGGTCCACGTATCGGTTGTCTCGTCGTAGATGTTGACCTGGTCGCTGGTCCCACCGAAGAAGAAGTCGCTGTCTCCGCCGATGAGATAGATCTTTCCGTTCCACGCGCCGGCAGCCGCGCCCCACACGCTGCGTGGCAATGGAGCCGCCGTGGTCCAGGTGTTGGTGCCGATGTCGTAGACGAAGTGCTGGTTCGTCCCGTCGCCGCCCATGACGTGGATCTTGCCCGCGTCACAGGTGGCCGTCGGGCCCTCGCTTCCCTTGGGCACGTCCGCCAGCTGTGTCCAGGTGTTGGCGCTGGCCGAGTAGACCCACGCCTTGGTACTGACGCTGAACGTGCTGTCCACGCCACTGAACACGTAGAAGTGGTCGGTGTCGCCGTCGCATTGCGCGTGCGCGTAGCGAACGGCGCCACTGGGCAGGTCGTTGGCGCCGAACCAGCCCGGCACCTTGAGCTCCCGTATCAGGCCCCTCTTGCCGGCGACGGACCGGACGCTCTCGGGGCCAACCGGGGCCGGTGCCGAGAAGGTTGGCGTGGCGTGGTGGCCAGCGGCCAGCGGGTCAAGCCCGTACGCCGTCTCGTCGATCGAGAAGGTGTAGCCCTTCGCCGCCGGAAGGTTCGTCAGGTCGAGCTGCTGCGTGAGCGACCCGCCGGTGCTCAGGGTGTACGTGAGGCTGGTTGGGCTGGCATCGGCGCATGGCGCGTCGAGGCGCAGCGTGAAGTTTTCCGTTGTCGTCAGGCCGGGATTGATGGCCACGCCGGTGTGGGTCTGGTCGACCCAGCCGGTCTTGTGGACGCTGATGCTCAGCGGACTGTTGGCGGAATCCATCCACCACGCGAAGTACCCGTTGGCATCGGTCTTGAGGTCGAAGTCCGATGTCGTGCCATGCACGTGCACGGCCGCACTTGCCAGCACGGCTCCGGGATCGTCGCAGCGCGCGAGGCCGACCACCGTCCCCTGGAGCTTGCCCCAGCTTGCCGGGGGCGTTACGTGCATCGTCACGCCCACGGGTGGGACGGTGTACGGGGTGTTCTCCTTGAATGTGAGCTGGGCCAGGTAGTCCCCTGGCTGCGTCACCGCGGCAACGCCCGCATCGAAGTGGACTCCGACGTTGACGCTGCCGTTCACCGGCACCGTGCCGGAGGTCGGATCCTCGCTCAGCCAGGTCACGTCGGCGGGGACGCCGCAGACGTCGAGTCCGGGCAGAACCTCACCGTCCTGGACTGGGCTGAATCCACCGGCCGAACCGCCGACCCGGTAGAAGCCGCAGGCGCTCGCGCCACGGTACAGGATGTTGTTCGAGTTCGGGATCGGCGACCAGCTGTCCGAGCCGGGATCGTAGGCGAACCCTTCGTTGGTGATCGTGGAGAAGTTGTTTGTGACCCCACCCGAGATGATGAGCATCCCGTTGGCGGCCACGGACCCGCCCGCCCACCGGGTCTGCGGCAGGTCGGCGATGGGGCTCCAGCTGTCGGAGCCTGGGTCATAGACGTATCCGTGCTTGGACTCGCCCAGCGCATCGGAGACGCCGCCACCGCAGTAGATCAGTCCGCCGATCGGGCCGCAGTGGGTCCAGGAGGTTACCTCGGGATAGTTGGCCGCGGTTGACCAGCTGTCGGCCGCGGTGTCGTAGATGTACACGGTGTTCGCGCCGCATCCGGACTGGCAGCCGCCGATGACGTAGATCTTGTCACCCACGGTGACCGCGGATGCTGCGGCGAAGGCGGTCGGAACGTTCGCTCCGGTCGTCCAGCTGTCGGCGCCCGGATCGTAGATCTCGAGCTTGGGGTCGGGGACGCCATTCGTGTCCCAGCCGCCCACGACGTAGAGCAGGCCGTTGGCGAAGGCCGCGGCTGGCTTCTCGCGGGCGTCGGCCATGCTGGCGATGGCGCTCCAGCTGTTGTTGCCCGGGTCATACACGTACCCGTTGGCGATGATCGCGCCACCGTTGAAGCCGCCGACGGAATAGACCTTCCCGTCGAGAGTGTCGGCGGTGTTGTCCATGATCGGGACCGGGTAGTTTGCGATGCCGGTCCACGGCGGAGCATTCGGGGGCCGTGGCGGCTCTTCGTCCCCACCGCCCGTTCCGCCCTTTTCGAGGCCCGAGAAGAACGGCGAATAGTGGCCACCCACCCGCGTGGTACGGGCGCCCTTCGGGCTGAGGATGGTGCTGCCCAGGTTCCGCTCGCCGATCTGGAAATCGGCTGGAGCGGTTCCGTTGTTGCTGACGTTCAGCGTCTCGTCCGCGGTGCCGAACATCGGGACCGTCACCTCGAGGGAGGTCGGATCCACGACGAGATGGCCGGCTCCGAGGGCAAAGTCCTGTCGAACGACGCCGTCACCGACCACCGCCACCGTCTCCGTGTCGGGACTGTAATCGGTCTTGCTGGCGGTGAACGGATGGCTTCCGGTCAGGGTCGAGAAGAGGGTGTAGAAGCCATCGTCCAGCGCTGGATCGGTTGGGGTTGGAGCCGTTGTCGCCTTCTCGGTTGGGGCGTCACCACTGGTGATCGTTGCGCCATTGATGGCGTCACCGGTGGTGAGGTCATGCACATTGCCGACGACCAGGCCACCGGATACCGGACCGCAGGTTGGCGCCGCACCGACGACGACGTTGTCGATCTGCCACCACCACGCGAAGAAGGCGTTGTAGTAATGGAACCGAACCTTGACGTTGGCCTGGTTGGCCGCGGCCGGGATGTCGACCTGCTGGAGGCTTGGCCCCCGCACGTCGGACGTCTTTCGCCAGACGTTGCTCCAGGTCGAACCGCCGTCGATCGAGAGATCGACGTCTGCGGTGTCGCCCAGGTTGAAGTAGTCGTTGTTGAAGCTGATGAACGGGGTGGCGTACGCGCTCAGGTCGATCACCGGACTCACCAGCGAGGTGTCCTGCGAGCCACCCGGGCCGTAATGGTCGCTGTCGACATTGGCGAACCCGTCGTCACCGCCGGTCAGGTTGCCGTGGTGGCCGGGGTCGTCGAAGGTCCAGACCTGGCCGTTGCCGACGTTGTCGTCGATCGACCAGCCAGCTGGCAGCCCTCCGGTGTTGAACCGCTCGAAGAGCCCGTTGGCCACGAAGCCATAGCCAAGGGCGTCACAGCTCCCGGTGTCGATCTGCAGCGCGAAGTCCTGCGTGGAGCTGTCCCCGGGGAACTGGAGCGATCGGGTCTCCTCGTTGTATCCAATCCCCATGGCGTTGACGTGGAAGACGAAGGGGGTGCTCTCGACGAGCGTCACCGAGTACGCCCCGGTGACGGGGTCCGTGAAGACCGGACCGCCGGGATACCCGTCGATGTTGATCCGCGCGTAGAGCGGCCAGCCGTGGCCGGAGCCATCCGTGACGTGGCCGCTGATCACGATCGGAGGCACCGCGACGAGTGCGAAGTTCAGCGTCGTGGTGTTGCCATCGGTGATCGCGACGCCGTTCACGGTCTGGCTGGCGTAGCCGTACGCGGACGCGGTCACGTTGTAGGTGTCGACCGGCAGCACGACCGAGTAGTGGCCGGTCGCATCGGTCGTGGTCGTGATTGCTCCGGCGGCGACCGTCGCGTTGGCGATTGGGGCGCTGGTGGCGAAGTCAGTGACCTGCCCGGCAAGCGTGCCGGTCGGGCCGAGCGTGCAGTTGGGGAACTTGAAGTGGCCGATGCGAGTGTGCCAATCGGCCACGCTCGTGGTCAGGAGATATTCGTTGGTGTACCAGAACGTGCATCCATCGGTTGGGTCGAGGGTCAGGGCCGAATAGTCGCCCCAGCGAGCGGCTGGATGGGTCTGCGACCCGGTCCCGGCGATCATCTCGCTCTCACCCTGGCTCAGCTGGCCAAGGGGATCCGAGGCCAGCCGTCCGGCAGCTCGGATCGACGGGAATGTCTGGCTGCTCGATACGGAGTAGCCAACCGCGATGTTGCCCGAGGCATCCATCGCCGCACTTCCCATCCAGCGGTTGTCGCTGTCCGGGGCATAGGTTCCCTGCTGGAAGATCGACCACGACGTGCCGTTGTTGCGCACCTCGTACCAGCGCACGCCGGCATGGTCGGTGCCGTCAACGTCAACGGTGTGGTTGGCGATCAGCGTCGAGTGATCGCTGAAGACCCGATATTGGAGCCGATACATGAGCCGGTCGCTGATGGCATCCAGCCCCTGCGAAGTCCCTGGCTGCGGTATGCAGCTGCGGTTGAAGTCGCACATGTTTATGTCGAACGCATCGGTCGCCAGCACCTGGTTCGGCTCGCCGTTGATCCCGAATGTCGAGTTCGCCGGCGTGGTCCAGTCAACGTGGAACTCCCAGATCGACATCTGGTCCTGCGGCACGGAGCCGAAGGCCGCATCGTCGACCTCGGCGAAGTAGCCGGGTGTTCCGGCTGCCGGGGTGAGGCTGCCCTCGAGGTCCCCGGGCAACATGCCGCCGAAGTACTGCTCAACGCCGAAGAGATCGAAGTACACGAACTGAGCTGGCAGACCCTGAAGCATCTGCTGTCGCTCGAAGGCGAAGACGCCGGCGCCGGCCCACTGGAGGGTCCCAGCGCTGTACTGGTTGATCGTCATGTAGTAGGCGTCCGGCATGATGCCGAACTTCGGGTAGTCGTTCAGCTTGTTGCTGGGGACGTCGAACGAGTAGAGGTAGTAACCGCCCAACGGGTCGCCCGTCTGCGAGATCGCGATGCATTGGGTGAAGGGGCCGTTCGGGAAGTTCGGGAAGGCGAACTGGCTGAAGAACCAGCGGTCGGCGAGCTGGTCGTACTGCACAATCGGGTCGCCGTTGTTGGTCGTCGCGCACGGCGAGCTGATGCCCTGCCAGAAGATGTTCCCGGGCTCGACCCCACTCACCGCAGCGCCGGTCGCCTTGTCGAAGATCTGGAATGCGGTGTTCACCCACTGGATGTAGTGGTTGGCGCCAACGTCGCCCTCGGTGTCTGGGGGCAAACATTGGCAGGGGTTGGGCGGGCCACTGCCAACGCCCTCGAAGTTGGTGTCAAAGCTCGGCATGCCGCTGTGCACCGGCGCCGTGTTCTGCACGTGCGCGGTGCCCGTGTTCTTGCCCGTTCCCTTCTGCTTCGACAGCTTGAGATTCGCGATCTCGCGCGCCGCCTTGCTGGGCTTGGCAATGGTCGTTGCCTTCATGGTGCGGAGGGGTTTTGTCACCCCGGCGCTGACCACCTTGCGCACGACTGGATGCAAGGTCAGGCCGCCAGTGGCCGTGGGACCTGCTGGTCCCGTCCGCCCCTGCACCGGGGCAGCAGCAGCTACCGTGAAGCCAGTAACCAGCAGTGATAGGGAGACGAAGAAGGAGAAGGGGCGGGCAAACCGAGCACGCCGAGACCAACCGGATGCCATATCTCTACTCCACCCAAAGAGGGGTAATGGCTCGCGGGGCCCTCCGCCGCAACATGCGGCTACCCGCAGGGCGTTGTGTCGGGAGACAAATACTCTGCGACCGTCAGACGGCTTGTCGAGAGGGTTTTCCACCGCCGAGCGCCCGGATGAGCCGACTTATCCACATTCACGTTCGCCCCGCGATGAGCGCGGGTACAACTGTGTGGTGCGACCCTGCAACGAACCGCGCCCTCTATACTCGCCCGCTCATGCGCGTCGAGCTGCTGTACTGGGATGGCGATCCCTCATACATGACCGCGCGGCAGAGGCTCGTCGAAGTGCTCACCGAGGATGCCTTCGAGACGCCGATCCAGATGATCGCTGTGAGCTCCACGCAGGACGCGGAGCTTCTCTCGTTTCCCGGCTCCCCGACCATCCGGATCGACGGACAGGACATCTACCCAGAAGGCATCGAGGCAATCGGTCTGCGCCTGCGCACCTATCCGCAGGACGCGGATAGGCAGCCGGGTGAGACGGACGACGCTCCCGGCAAGGGCTTGATCAGGGCGGCGGTCGAGCGAGCTCGTGGCTGGGGTCACGGCCGCCGCCGTTAGCCTGCAGGTTGAGCGCGTGGCGGTATCCGGTGGGTACCGACGTGTCTGCGCTCTGGGTCGGAGCGGCGTAGACTCCCGGAAACCATGAGCGGATCGAAACGGCCGAGCACTTCGAGCCTCCGCCGATTCCTCGTCTCTCGCGCGTATGTCCCGGTCGCCGAGATCAGGCGCCGATTCGGACTCGGCGACCCCGACGAGATGTCGTGCATCAGGCGCGACGGACGGAGCATTTTCATAGGGCTTCCCGAGCGCGAGGCGCTCAAGCTCGAAGACCTCTGGTGCCGTGACGAGGTGGGGCTCGAACTATCCGTCGAGGTGCGTGCCCCCGTCGTGGTCGGGATCTATCCGATGCGGATCGCCCGGTACATCGTCGAGACCAACGGAAATGGTCATGGGCCGTTCACGAGCCCGAGCCGGCCCCTGGGAGGGCCAGCGATCGCCGACGAGCGGCCGAGGGGATTTCCGGTTCCGCGCGAGGCTCCCGTTCCCCGGCGGCCGGCAACGAACCTGGCGGAGTGACCGTTGTCGCCCTGGTCGGCGACCTGATCACGGCCAGCCGCATCGCCTCGGTGGCGGAACGCGAGCGCGTACCCTTCAGTCGGATCGATAGTCCTGACCAGCTGCCAACAGACGCTGACGTCCTCCTTGTCGTCGATTGGGGGGCACGCGAGGCCGATTGGGGTCAGCGCATCCTCGAGTGGTCTGCCGCCCGGCCAGCCTCCCAGTGCCTCCTCTTTGGACCCCATGTCGACCGCCAGGGGCATGCCGATGCACGCGGCCTCGGCTTGGGCCCGGTCGTCGCGCGGTCGGCCGTGGTCCAGAAGATCACGGACCTTGTGTCGGGCCGCCGATGAGCGCGGAGCGCCGGCCGGACTTCTTCATCGTGGGTGCGCCGAAGGGTGGGACCACCGCGATGTACAACTACCTTCGCGTTCACCCCGACCTGTTTCTGCCGGCGCGCAAAGAGCTCCGCTTCTTTGGCGCTGACCTCGATATCCGCGATCGACGGTCGCTCTCTTTGGCCGAGTATCTCGACTGCTTCGCAGAGGCGGGTGACGCTGCGCGGGTTGGGACGGCGTACGTCTGGTACCTGTATTCGCGAACTGCGGCACAGGAAATCGCCGAATTCGCGCCGGGCGCACAGATCATCGCCATGCTGCGGAACCCGGTCGAGATGCTCCCCGCGCTGCACTCCGAGAATCTGAGTAACGGCAACGAGGAGATCGCGGACTTTGATGCCGCATGGGAGGCTGAAGTTGATCGCCGAGCAGGGCGGCGCATCCCGCCGCACGCCCACCTGCCGCAGGGCCTCCTGTACTCCGAGGTGCCCCGGTACGCCGAGCAGATCGAGCGCTACTTCGAGGCCTTCGGACGAGATCGCGTGCGGGTCATCCTCTTCGACGACTTCCGCGCCGACCCAGCCACCGCGTACCGCGACACGCTGGCATTCCTGGGCGTGGCGGACGATTTCCGTCCTGCGTCATTCGCGGTGATGAACGCCAACCGCCGCCTGCGCAGCGAGCGGCTGCGCCACTTCCTGGCTCGGCCACCCGAGGCGCCGCGCCGCCTGATCCACCACCTGGTGCCGCGCCCGGTGCGCCGCGGACTGTACGACTGGGCCAAGGGCCTGAATGTGCGCTCGGTCCCGCGCCGACCCCTGTCGGAGGCGACCCGCGAGCGGATTCGCGCGGCATTCCGTGACGAGGTGACGCGCCTCTCTGATCTCCTCGGGCGTGACCTGACGAGCTGGTCGGCGCGAGACGAGCTCGACAGCAGCACCCAGGTTTCGGACGGGGAGGCGCTAAGCCCCTAGGCTCCGGCCGGCGTCGGCTCCTGCCGGTCGAGGAGAGCCTCACAGACGATGAGCAGCTCGCGCGCCGCAACCTCGGCCGATGCGCGGATCGTGCACCCCGCCCGCCGCGCATGACCGCCGCCACCGAATTCGCGCGCGATCGCGGTTGCATCGACCGCCTCGCTCACGCGCAAGCTCACGCGCGTCTCATCGGGGCCCAGCTCCCGAAGGAGGATCGTGATGTCGGCGCCCTTGGAATTGGCCATGAATTCCGCGAGTCCGTCCGCGTCGTGCTGCTCGGTTCCGGTTTCCTGCAGCATGGCGGGTAGCAAGGTGGTGTACACGATCCGGCCGTCCCTCGCGCTGCGCAGGCGATCCAGCATCTTGCCCCAGAGGGCCATCGTGCGGTAGGGGAGCTCGACCAGCAGGCGGCGGTGGATCGCCGGCAGATCCGCGCCCGCCTCGACGAGCTCGGCGGCGATGCGCAGTGTCGCGACCGAGGTGGAGCGGTCCGAGAAGCCGTGGCTGTCGCGAACGATCCCGGTCAGGAGCGCGGTAGCGATCTCGGCGTCGAGCCTGACGCCGAGCACCGGCAGCATCTCGGCGATCACCTGGCACGTGGCCGCTGCCGTGGGGTCAACGCAGTTGATGGCCCCGTACTGCGTGTTCGTCACGTGGTGGTCGATGTTGATCAGCGTGGCCCGCGACAGCCAGGCGGCCTTCTCGATGGCAACGCGACCGATACGCTCGCACGTGGCTGCATCGCAGATCACCGCGACGTCCGGCGGGAGCTCCGGAGTGGACCGTACGTCGCGGATGCGAGGGAGGTAGTCGAAGACGGCGCCCGGTCTGTCGACGCTGACGATCTCGGAACGCTTTCCGAGCCGCTCGGCAATGAGCGCCATCGCGATGGCCCCGCCGATGGTGTCGGCGTCGGGGTTCTCATGGCAGAGCGCCGTGACACTCGTCGCGCGCGCCAGCGCCTGAGCCAGCTCGGTGCCGCGGGCGCGGGCGTCGAAGGTCATGGACACCGTGATACCTCGGAGGATCGGATGGAGACAGGGTTTATCAGGGCGCTAGATTGTAGCGGCGTCGGGGCTCACGTCCCGCTTCTGCCGAGGATCTGGTGACTGCCGGAACCGCGCCACACCGATGCGGACGCTACCATGTCGCCCGCGTCCGGATGCCCTGGCCATCCAACCTCGGACCAGGTGCCCACCGTGAGAGCCAGCACCCCACACGACGAAAGGACACCCGGCACAATGACCGACCAGCAGCGACGCTCACCCGTCGTCGAGAAGCTCGACGACCCGACCTTGGCCAATGGCGAATCCCCGGCAACCCCGACCGACAGGCATGCAGGCACACCGCAGGCCGCCGAAGCTCAGATCGGCTTCACCCTGTGGTTCACCGGCCTCTCCGGCGCCGGAAAGAGCACCATCAGCCAGCTCGTTGAGCGCGAATTGCGCCGGCGCGGCTTGCGCGTCGAGGTGCTCGACGGGGATGTGGTGCGCACCCACCTCTCGAAGGGCCTGGGCTTCTCGAAGGAAGACCGTGATACGAACATTCGCCGCATAGGCTGGCTCTGCGAGGTTCTCACCAGGAACGAGGTAGTGGCGATCGCCGCCGCCATCAGTCCGTACCGCGAGATCCGCGACGAGGTCCGACGCAACATCGACCGTTTCGTCGAGGTCTATGTTGAGGCCCCCATCGAGGTCCTTGCCGACCGTGACATCAAGGGCCTCTACCGCCGAGCGCTGGCGGGGGAGCTCGCCAACTTCACCGGCGTCTCAGACCCGTATGAAGCGCCTCTCGACCCCGAGGTCGTCTGTCATTCCGACGGCAGCGAAACGCCTGCCGAATCGGCCGCCAAGGTGCTTGCAAAGCTCACCGAGCTGGGATACCTCGCCAGCTAGTCTGCGGTGGGGGAGTGCCATCGGACTGTCGTCGATGGGCTTCCCAATGCCCTGAGAGCGCGCAATAAATCGTCTCTGTTGACGGCACGCAACGGAGTACTGCCGTACCCCATTGCGCTGGTACTTCCTATGCCCCACATTCACGTCTTAAGCGCACTTATCGTCACGTTATCGCCTGCTTAATCGGACGGGGGGCTCCGCCGAAACGAGACAGTGCGAATCCCCTGATGCGTCGTCGGAGGGAGAGGGATCAATGCTGTCTCGCGAAGGCAGACCATGGTAGCTGCACAGGGTGCGGCGCTAGCCTCCTCGGCCGAGGAGGCGCTCGAGATCGAGGCCGCACTCACCTCCCGGGGCAAGCGCGCGCTGGATCTGGTCGCTGCCGGCGTCCTGTTGACCCTGAGCTCGCCGCTCTGGCTGCTGATCGCGTGCGCCATCAAGGCGACCTCCCGCGGTCCGGTCCTCTTCAGACAGGAACGGATTGGCGCTGGTGGACGGCCTTTCACGCTCTACAAGTTCAGGACGATGCGCAACGGTGCCAGCGAGCATCTCCATCGCCAGTTCGTCACCGAGATGATCACCTCCGGCATGACGTCGATGACGGTGAGTCCGGTCAACGGCACGTTCAAGCTCTCTCGCGACGACCGGGTGACGCGGGTTGGAAGAATCCTGAGAAAGACCTCGATCGATGAGCTGCCGCAGCTGATCAATGTCCTGCTCGGCGACATGTCGCTGGTTGGACCCAGGCCGCCGATCCACTACGAGGTGGCGCGGTACGAGCCCTGGCAGCGAGAACGTCTCGCCGTCCGACCTGGAATCACCGGCCTCTGGCAGGTCTCGGGCAGAAATCGGCTCAGCTACAACGAGATGTGCCAGCTCGACCTCGCCTACATCCGCGGATGGAGCATCGGCAAGGATCTGGCCATCATCCTGCGGACGCCCTGGGCGATGTTCGTGGACCGGGGCGGAGCGTCATGAGCCAACCTCTCGGCGTGGGCGTCATTGGCTGCGGCTACTGGGGTCCCAACTTGATCCGCAACTTCGCCCATCACCCGGAGTCTCGCGTGGTCGCTGTTTGCGACGTCCGCCTCGAGCGTGCCGAGCAGCTCGCGACCTGGTATCCGATCAGCAAGGTGACGTCGGATCCCATGGAGCTGATTGCGGATCCGCGGGTGGACCTGGTCGTCGTCGCCACGCCCGCTCGCACCCACTATCCTCTGGCGAAGGCGGCCCTGGAAGCGGGCAAGAGCGTGCTCACCATGAAGCCGATGGCGACGTCCGTCGAGCACGCTGAGGAGCTCGTTGAGATCGCAGCCGCGAATAGCCTTCTCCTGGCGGTGGACCACACCTTCGTCTACACCTCAGCCGTCAGACGGATGCGCGAGATGGTCGAGAACGGCGACCTCGGCGACATCTACTACGTCGACAGCGTTCGCATCAACCTGGGCGTATTCCAGTCGGACGTCAACGTCATCTGGGACCTCGGTCCGCACGATGTGAGCATCATCGACTACGTGCTCGGAGGCGAGCTTCCGACCGAAGTGAGCGCCATTGGTGCGGCTCACGCCGGGAGCCGACGCGAGAACATCGCATACCTGACGATGCAATACCCGCCCAACGTGATCGGTCACGTGCATGTTAACTGGCTCGCACCGGCCAAGATCCGGCGAACGATCGTCGGCGGCTCAAAGCAGATGCTGGTCTATGACGACATGCAGCCGTCCGAGAAGTTGCTCGTCTACGATCGGGGCGTGGACATCTCACCGTGGGACGACGCCGAGCAGGTCTACAGCCAGCTCGTCTCCTATCGCGCTGGAGACGTTCGAGCCCCGCGGCTGGACGATCGGGAAGCCCTCGCCGTCGAGGTCGACGAGATCGTCCAGTGCCTGATGCATGGGGGCCGGCCCGCTGCCGATGCTGCGTCGGGTCTGCGCACGGTCCGGATCCTCGACGCTGCGGCCCGCTCCGCGCATGACTCCTCACATCCGGTACGTCTGGCCGACGCGCCAATCCGCGACCTGCGTCCGATACCGATCAACGTGCAGGCCGCCGGCGCCGAGGCCGAACTCGGAGAGCGGGCATCCACCGGCTGAGGTCCGTCCCCGGAGCCAGGTTGAGCGCGCCAAAACCGTGACAAACCGGTCCTCCGCGGGTCCCGGGTATCATCGGGCCCTTGCTTTCTCGTAGAGGACGGTAACCGAT
>Ga0070708_100000955_pt1 | contig 21918 bp, 24 predicted proteins | sample KBSK5503metaG_FD_65469 | JGI IMG/M metagenome (GOLD analysis project Ga0070708, IMG submission 65469) | Corn, switchgrass and miscanthus rhizosphere microbial communities from Kellogg Biological Station, Michigan, USA - KBS K5-50-3 metaG | ecosystem: Host-associated > Plants > Roots >... | reverse complement strand
CGCCGACCAGGCTATTCCTGATCCAGCCCACCTTAACGACGAAATCATTACTCGCCTCACACGTGCTTGAGCTGCCGATGCCCTGAATAAACAAGACAGTTCTGGTCGGAAGCGTTGAGTGCAACGGCTGCCAAGCAGGCCCATCGTCGTACGCCGAGTTGTTTGTCAGCCTGGTCTGACCGGATCCGTTCGCGTTCATCACGTAAATCTCTGAGTTTCCGTCGCGGAAGCTAGAGAACGCGATCTTTGTTCCGTCGGGTGACCAATCCGGAGAGTTATCGCTGGCAGACGTGTTTGTTAACTGAGTTACTCCGCCTCCGTTCGCGTTAATGACGAAGACGTGATCCGGCTGGCCAACTATGAGCCATACGAAGGCAATCTTGTTCCCATCCGGTGACCAGTTCGGGGCAACAGCGTCACCTCTATTATCCGTTAAGCGCATGCGGTTAGACCCATCTGCATTCATGACGTAGATCTTCTGTTGGTGATCATCAGGTGCCTTCGCATCGAAGATGCTCGAGAACGCAATCTTGGTCCCGTCAGGAGACCACGCCGGATAAAGGTGGTCGTCGCTCGCGTCCGCCGCGTATGTCAAGCGGGTCTGGTTGGACCCGTCTGAGTTCATGACGTAAATCTCCCAACTTCCGTCGCGAATGCTGTAGAACGCGATCCTCGTTCCATCGGGTGACCATGTCGGACCAAGATCATCTACTGAATTGTTGGTCAGCTGAGTCTGCCCGCTGCCGTCCGCGTTCATCACGTAGATCTCCGCAGGGTAGTTGCTTGTGGAGAAGGCAATCTTGCTTCCGTCAGGAGACCAAGTTGGGGCGGCGGCCTGTCCAGTGTTCGTGATTCTCGCCTGGCTGGCGCCGTTAGATTCCATCGAATAGATGTCGCTGACGCCGTTCGCTAAGCGACTAAAGGCGATCTTCCCGTTCGTCCCTGGGAAAGCAGCGGAGGAATTGGTGACAGGGAACGCGATCATCGCTAGAGTGCTCGACAGCACAGTCCCAACCGCCGCAACCCACCGGCTTCCCAACCTGCGCGACCTCAGCTGTGCCCGTCTGGCGCCACGTCGCATTTGAATCCCCCCGTCGCATCGCCCCTGCTGCTACCGGCTTAGAAGAGTAACGTTGCGTGCCTTGCCCCGATACGCTTCTTTGCCGAGATATCTACTCCGATTCGCTCGAAACGTCGAAGCAGAGCAGGCAACCATTCTCGGCGCACTCGGGCATCCAGAAAACGAGCAGCATGCTACTTATAAGTCTGTAGACTTACAAGTAGCGCCCCGGGCAAAGTCCCAGCCGTGGTGGGACGACTGCAGCGCACGTTCGGACGTAATCTCCGCGCCCATCGGCAAAGATTAGGGCTGAGTCAGGAAACCTTCGCTGACGAGCTCGGCGTGCATCGGACCTACATGGGCGGCGTGGAAAGAGGCGAGCGCAACTTGACTCTGCAGTCGGTCGAGCGGTTCGCCGACCAGATCGGCGTTAGTCCAATCGAACTCCTAAGCGAGCGGCGTCCTTCGCAGCGTCGAAAGTAGACTCGCCTGCTAGGCCAGCGGCGGGGGAGTGATAATGGTGTGGTTCCCTGAACAGACAGACTTCCGTATCAGCGGGCTCCGCATCTCGATCGTGGACGGCAAGCTTCAGGTTCCGCCCGTCGAAGCCTCGACCCGTACCGACGTATGGCATCACTGGCTCCATACGGGTATCGAGCATCTGGCGTACGCGCGGGGGTTTGCCGAGTCAGCCCTGAAGGCGCGCCACAGCGACGACGACGAGGCTGCTGGTGAGGCTGTTGCGAGCGAGTGCCGTGCAAGTATGGTCAGCGCCGCAAGCGCCGCCTTTGCCGTGGACGGACTCCACGCCGCGATCAAAGAGCGCATCCAGATTCCACCGAATTTTTCGGCCGCATGGAAACAGAACCGGACCGCCCGGCCGAAGCAGGTGCTCGAGGTACTGAAGATCGGCTGCGAGGTCGCGGACCGGGAAGCGAAGCTAGATCACGCCATCCAGACGATTTTCAAGTTTCGCGACTGGAGTGCCCATCCGCCAGCTGAATTCCGTGAAACAGTCTTCAGAGACGACCTACGGGTTGGTGTCCCCTGGCAGTACGTCGCCTTCTCGGCTTCCAACGCTTCGCAGCTGGTTACGGCAGCATTGGACGTCGCGACCTTATGCGTCTGGCGTCCGAAACTCACTTGGGCCAATCTAGTCGTGTGGGCCGAGAACAAGCGTGGGCTCGTCGACCAGCTTCGTGTCAGCGCCGGCCTTGCGCCGCACGACCCGGGAAATACAGACTGAGACTAGTCGTCCGCCTCCTGGACTACGACGAGGACCATCTCGTCTCCGGCCCGGACCGCTTCCAGGAGCGCGCCGCAAGTCATGCGCACTTGCCTAACGCGGATCTTGAACAGCTCGGAATCGCTCAGTGCGGCGTATCTTCGGGAGTCTCAGGGTGACTCAGCACACCTACCTTTTCGCGCGCATGCCGTGCGGGGAGACGTGTGATCAAGCGACGCAACGCCAATAGCGCAGTTCTCCACCGGGGGGGCGCTTGATTCCTCTGGACACCTACTATCTGTTCTATGAGTGCCACCTATAAGCTGGCGGCTCCGCTGTTTCAGATATCTTCACCAAAATAGAGTGGAGGCGGCGGGACCTATTGACGCGGCTAGCCATCGCAATCGTGTAGGCGCCCAGTGCTATCCGGCGGTCATCCAGTTGGCGACAATCGCCGCACGAGCGGCCTGCAGGGTCATAGCACCGTCACACACGTAATGCCTAAGTCGGTTTTCCACGGCGTCTTTGGGGTTGGGAATCGGTCCCACTTCTATCCATAAGTTGGTGATGTCGTTCGACCCGCCCAGCTCCAATGGTATGAGGTGGTCCAGCTCCGATGGCGTCTGAGACGAGATGCCGTACGCGTTGTACAAGTCGTCCTTTGCCTGGCTTGTCTGTGACGGCGGAGGACGGACCGTTGCTGTCCACCCGGTCACGCAAATTGTTCGGCTGACCGTGGCCTGAGTGACCGCCGAGTTCACTGAGCCAGGGGTGCATCGCAGGTCCGGTCGAGAAAGGTTGGGATGCGACCCAGGCAAAGCGTGACAATGATTTGGATGAGTCGAGTACGTCACGCGGCGCTCATCAGCAAACTGCAGAAATCGAGTTGAAGCGGGTTGGTGCGGGGAACCGAGTAACGCCCCAGCGGTCCCGCCCCCCACGATGATTACCGCAAGAGCAACAAGACCCACTCGCGCCTTGCAAACGCGTTCGTGGATGTGATCGTGCGAATTGTTGAGCGCCGTTCGGACGGTTTCGCTCAACTCGATACCCCGACCGGCGACGACGGCGTAGAAACTGGTGAACCGGCGGTCTACGTCATTCCGGAGCCACCGCAGTTGCCAGATCGCCGAGAAGAACGCGTAGGCCCCAATCGCGAAGGCTGCCGCAAATGTTGGCCAACCTCGAACCTTCTCCGAGGTTAGCGCGGCGACGGCTGTCCCTAGCGAACCCGCAAGGACTCGGACGGTGACTTGATCTACAGCGTCCGAGATTGACGCTTCCACGCCGGCTAGCTCTGAATCGAAAGCGCGAAAGGACCGCTCCAGCTCGACTTGCGTCGCCAGTGATCGCTGGACTCGTTCGTCAACAACTTGCCTGTAAGCGATCTCCGCCGCTTCTGTCGCCGCTTCCCAACCTGATGCGCTCAAGGGATTATCGATTCGCTCCGCGGCGACACGGCGAGAAATGTCGAGCCGCGTCAGCGTAGGGTCGCGTGCTACCCAACGTGCCAGGGCGACGATTGCCGAGACGCCTTGCGCTGTGGCTTGTGGATGCTCGGGTAAGGTCCAGGTAGTCAGCGCGGATGCATGCGGTTTCAACTCACCCGATCGATCGATGATGCCTATGGTGCTGGCGGCGGCTGAACCAACGAGTCCGGCGATTCGCTCTGTGCCCCCTTCCGGTAGTTCGATCGCGAGGTCAATCGCCATCGCTCTCAGGTAAGCCTTGCGAGTCTCCTCGGGCCAGGGCATGGGACCGTCCCGGGCAAGAGATCGGAAGTCCAAGCCTCCGAAGGAAAGGGAAGAGCCCATCTCAATCGGCTCCCTCGCCCAATCCTCCAGCAAAACCAACGCGGTCGAGGATCCCAAGAGAGTTATCAGTACATCGTCCCAAGGACGCTCATCAAGCCATCGCAAGAAACTCAGCCAGCTAGGTCCGATCCAGACGAGTCGTCCAGTCTCCTGCTCTATTGGTTGTCGCCACCTTGTCTTATTCTCGATTACCACAGCTTCACCGGTTACTTCCCCGGGGGCGCTCGCTATGCAGGCTTCAACAAGGCGGCTCGTTTTCCAGACGTCGGGTGCCTCTTCATCCGATAGTGAAGGAAAGACTCCGCCAACGTCGCCGTTCGCTACCCAGTCACTGCCCGATGCCGAGGTCAGCTGAACGGCTTCGCCTCCGTATCGCTGGAGCGCCATCTCCACCCGACCACCAAGATTCACCACGCTGGCGGCGTCGGTGAAGGCTGCTGCGACGTTCTGCAGGGGAGTGCGACATTTGAGTACGAGCGCGGAATCTTCTTCGATTGCCGCGGTTAAGCCCGAGCCTTGCGCGGCGAGGAGGTTGCGTATGGCCTGAAGGCTCTGGCTGATACCCGACTCGACGCTCACTTCTTGGGCCCGCGCCTTACGCCACGCTCTTCCGATCGCACGATTGACTCCCAGCCTCCGCCTGGAATCGGCCGATCAGAGAAGCGCTTGTCCAGTTCAATCGTTGGTCCGCTGATGGAGATTCCGTGGCCTAGGTCGATGATTGTCTTGGTGCGCCCAGCCACCGCTGGCGAAAGTGTGAGATCAAGATTGAGCGAAGGTTCAGCTTCGGCCACTCGGTTTAAGACGGTGGTCTCATCCATCCTGGCAGCCTCAGCCGTTCGGCGGATAATTTCACGGACGGGCACTGCTTCGGGCCCGCCGGCTACCTCGGCAAGTTGCTCCGCGACCAGTATGCGCGGGGTCGACACCTTGGTGTCTTGGACGGCATCAGCCAAAAGACTTACGGTCAGGTTCGCGAGTTCCGGCTCTTTCGGGCCGGTTCTCGCGCCAAGAAAGCGGAGCCAATAGTCGGCGGCATCGTCCATCTGTTCGTCAACTACGCGAAGATCGGCGGCTCGCTCCGGGTGCGGGATCAGGGCCCCTTTCTTGAGCTCTTTCGGCTTGGGCAAGACATTTCTCAGCTCCTCGACCGTAATGGCTTGAGCAACATCGACCATTTCTTGAAACCGGGTTAGGGACAGCTGGACCAAGCCCATCTTGAGGCAAAGAAGACTCGGTCCCTGACTCTGCCCCGCAACTCGCAGGAACACGACAAGACCTGGCTGGGCATTGCCCGGAGCCTGGCGAGCCAATTCCAATATCGCGTTACGACTCGCCTCGTCGAACTTGGAGGCATCACATGTCATGAGCTCCCTGAGAATGTCGGGCATACTGCCGCTGAACCACCAAGCAGACTGGGCGCGTCCCTGCGCTTCGCTGCGTTCGCGCATGCCGGTCACGTATTCGGCTAAGTACTCGGTTGCTTTGGCCGGCATCGTTACGACTTGCGTAGCGCCCACATAAGAGGCGTTGGCTTTTCCCGCTGTGATGTTGAGGCGATGCATTGCGACCACATCGAGCCCCAACTCACCCGGAGAATGAAGCTCTTGCTCTTCGGTTTGAGCCATTGGCCCAAAGTTTACAGCCGCGAGATTCGTCGCGTTGAGGCAATCTTCGCGCGTGCGCCAGAGCTGACGGGCGAGGAGTTCCACCTGCACGCGTGACCAGAACGATTCAATCATCGCGTTGTCGTACTAGTCGCCGATCGACCCCATCGAAGGGGAAGAAACACTAACATCTGTCCAGACTTTGAGACGTTCCCACTTCTAATTCGTACCTAACTCGTGGATCGGCTGAGGCCAAGCTCTGCTCAGTGCGGTCTGAGTTGCGTGCTGCCCGCAAAAATCAGCTGATTGGGAGGAGAACCAGCTACAACTCGAATTGTTTAAAACAAACCAGGAAGGACTCTGACGGCTAACAGCGATCAATCACGCCCCACCATTGGGAGACTCGGCAACGCCGAAAGGGACGAGGAGTCTGCAGATGGCTGAACGAATTCTGTATACCCGTTCTGATGGAAAATGGGCTTGGCGATTGGAAGCTGACAACGGGCGGATCATCGCGACTGATGGCGGTCAGGGTTACGAGAACGAGGGCGATGCCAGATCAATGGCGGACAGCATCATCGGTGGCGAGTTCAAGGACGCAGAGAAGAAAATCATCCCGCCAAGAACCTGACGTCGCGGGACAACGATTCTTCAGACCGGCTTCCCGCCGCGCGCAGCTCTACACTGGTACTCGCGCCCGCCAGAGAAGTGCACCACGGATATCCCGCATTCGAGCAGCCGTCGTGACCGCCGGCTCCAAGCGTTGGCTTCGAGGCAGATTTGCTCCAGTCCGACGCCAAGTTAGGGATGTTGGGGCGTAGTGTTTTCGATGGCCGGATTCTCGTCGGACCCTACCGAGAATGCGCCTCAACCTACTTCGCCGAGTTCCCGTTTAGGGTTCCCAAGGAAGGGATGATCCTACGATTCGGTGGTCTCGTTGCTCACCATCTTATTGAGCGCGTCACCGAGCGCCTTTAATTCCGTTGCGGTGCGAATTACGGGCACTTGTTCGACCGAGTCGATTAGAAGGCCATGCGGATCCAGCCCAAATCGCTCAATGATCGGCGCCTCGGGTTCGGCTTCTTTGTCGATGTTTTCCAGGTCCTCTTTAGAAATGGACATCGTCCCTCCCCCTGTAGCCTACGCAGTCTTTTGATTGCGCGCTAGAGCTGCGGCTAGACCAAGCACGACCACCGAGAGCCACGAAAGGGACGCAAGGATCCACCACGTCCATTGGAGCCCAGGAAGCTCGTGAACAACGTCAGTTCCCACCACGATACTTATCGCGGCAGCGTACGACAGAAACCCAGAGAGCAGTACGGCCGCCCGAGGTCCAACTAGGATCCGTGAAGCGAGAACATGTTCTCCAGGCCGCGCCATGAAGGCAGAGACAAGGCCCGCAACGACCAGCAGGAGTGCTGGGGCTGCATCGGAATGAGGTCCGATTGCGTTCAGGAGAGACTTGAGTTTAGCCGCGCCGAGTGAAAGCATAATTGCATTAATTGTCGCCACAAGAGCCGATCCACGCAGTAGACCGGGGAATTGAGCTCGAAAAAGTACCCTCGGAATCACAAAGGCCCCCACGCACCCTCGAAGTGGAGATGTGCTGTGCTTGGAGCGAAGCGAGTACGGTAGTTCAGGAGCCCTGTATCCTTGGGTTCGATGCCGGCGAACTGTAGGCCCCCTAGACTTTGGACCTCAAGGTGGTAGCTAGCCGAGTGGGCAACTCCTCCTGGAAAAATGTCGAAGCCGTCGGGCTTCCACCCCAACCAGTGAGCCACACTTCTCCGATCGGGGAATCGGATGTCTTGGTCATATGAATACTTCAAGATTCGTCGTCGCGCTGGCTCAAACGAGACGACCGTGAGCAAGGTGAAACAGCGCGCGAAGGATGACGCCAGGTCGCTAAATACCGGGTTGTGCATGAGCTGCTTCATGATCTTAGAGTCCGCGTACTTTTCTGACTGCATGTACTTGAGGACGGCCCTTGCTCTGTCTGCTTCTGAAGACACAACCAGTTTCAGATCCTTTAGAAGCGGCGAGGGCACAGACGCATTGATGTTCTTAGCGGCATGAGCAAGAACTGACCAAGCCACGAAGTTCGTATCCGCGGACCTCAATACAGGTAGCGATCCGTCGCCCTCGTCCCGAAGGTCAAAGCGAAGGACCGGTCCTTTTCTTAGCAACGCCAGAGGAACCAGTTGAGGCATATCTTTGGACGTTTTCCCGTCATGAAGTGCGGGAAGCGAGAAGTCGATGCTGATGTGACGCTGGAAGCGCAGCTCTTCAACGAAGCGAATCGTTTCAACGCGCCTGTGTATCCAATTATGACCTCCGACGAGAGCACCCAACACGGCTGCGCCAAGCTCGTCGCTAGGCAGTTCCTGGCGGCCGCTTATCCAACCGATGCGCTTAAGCGTGACCTCCGGGCTGAAGATGCTTCCAACCCCCCGACCGGCTCGAACCTCAGCTCTGCGGAGCCGTTCACCACAGAGCCGAATCCTTGTTAGCACGATCGAGATCAGTGCTAGGCCCAGAAGGCTCCCCAGTCGTATCCAATCAGCGACTCCGTTCATGGCCGAACTGATATGTGGAGACATAGTGGTCCTGATTTACAAGGAAGGATCACCTGTCGGATCACCCTGAGGGCGTCTGATGAACGGGTCGCCAAGCCCTCCGGCAAAGGCGAGACTCTCCTTCGCGTTGCGGTGTGCTGCCCGACACAAAGGCCGTTCCTACGACTCGAACTCATCTATGCCGAGTGGCTCTGCCGAATATGCGAGCACGAAGGACACAACCAAGACCGCGACGCCGCCCATCCCTTGCTTGAACCACTGCCAATCAAAGGCCGGAGTATCGCCCAACGCTGCAATCCAGGCGGCCAAGCCGATCATGGCCACCAGGGTTGTCTTTAGCTGAACGACAGCTCCAGGCCCACTCTTGGGCGGGTCGGCTTTGGTGGCCTTCCATCGTCTGTAGGAGAAGATCAACCAGACGAGCAGAGGCACGATGACGATGACGAACACGCCAGCGAGCCTCCAGCGCGCGGTGAAGTTCAAGAGATGGAGCGGAAGTTCCTTGCCACTGTCATCGAGCTTGGGCTTCAGTGGATCAAGAAATTGGGCGGACGCGACGTACAGCGCAATGGCTTCTGATGGGATGTACTTGGTAATCTTCTTGAGCGCGTCATCCGACGTGGCCTGACCCTGAGATATCGCCGAAATACTCACCCCTGTTCACCTCCCGACTGGATTTCCTAGAGATCCATTAGTTCCGTGGCTTGCTCGGTTGACCACACCCCCGTTCCAACTCCCGCACCTGAGCGACGTGGCTGCGAATATCACGACGACATAGGGTGTCGGGATTACTAGTGGAAGTGGATTGCCAGCCCGCGTACCTCCTCTGAGTCTCGATTCGCGGCGTCCACTCCCGCGATCAGTCGCCGGGCAGCTGCGACTTCAATGAGACGCCAGATGCGGTGCTCACGAGCTCGCTGGACCACGGCAGAACTACCTCCTATGCCATAGGCGCGTTTGAGCCCATCCCCCTATCGCTAGCTTCGGTCGAATCCGAGGATCCCGGCCGCGTCAGCCAACTCGGCGTAGGCCTTGAGGACGCCTTCGGGATCCTCAACCTGAATCTGCGCCGTTCGCTGCGGCAGCTCGGTCAACGCTTGCTCCAAGGCGTGCCGGTAATGCGCCGACAGGGCGGCCGGGACCCCGGTCGGTTCGGCGACCTGCAGGCTGGCCGCGAGCAAAGCGACCCAATGCGCGTAGTCAACAAAATCGCGTAGTCCCGGGCAGAACTCTTCGAGTCGGTCGAGAACCGTGCGAGCGGCATCGAACTCGAGCACTTCGTGAACGCGCTCCGCTGAGTCGCTCTTATGTGCCAGAAGCCAGCGCACCGCTGCGGCGCGGCGCAATGGATCGCGCGGCACCCTTGGCCGCGAGCCATTCAAATGCGCTCTCCCCGACACCTGTCCCTCCCTATACCGCCGCTCGCCTCCGGCTGTTGCGCAACAACTCAGAGCGGCGGGCGGTACAGCGAGACAGGCGCTCATTCGAACGGGGGGATGCGATGATGATGAAGAAACTCAGTGCGCTCGTCCTCTTTGCTGCAATCGCGCTCGGGGGAGTTGCGATTGCCGGTCCGTCAGACGAGTGCGTCAGCTATACGGTGACGGCACCGGTCGTTGGCACGCGGCAAGGTACGCAGTGCTCGCCGCCAACACACTTTGGGGGCACGCTTTCAGGCGGTCATTGTGAGGGTATTCCCCCGGCGCACGTCGCCGCCTGCGTAACCTTCGTGCTGCACCTGCCATGATCGGTTCTAGCAAGCCGTCCTGACCGGACCAGAGTCCGGCAGCCGCCCGACGTCACGACACTCAAGCCAGGTGTCGGCGTAGTAGATCGTCTGGCCGTCTGGGGACACGATCGCGATGCCCAACGCTTCCCTGCTGGGTCCGGCTGCGTCCGGTCGCCGCGGACCGACTTCGGCCCGCAAAGTGACACTGTGTTCCGGCGGCACTGATGGAGCCGGTAGTATCGGCGTCTGCGAATCGGAGTGGCTGCCGGTTCTTTGCGAGGGTCTTGGCGCGGCCATCAACTGGTTGGGTCGCACCACCGTCCGATGATCGCTGGCCTCGGATTCGGTGCTGTGGTCATGGCCGAACGGAGCTAGAGCCATGGCGACGGAAAGGGAGGCGGTAACCAGGCCCACCGCCCATTCACTGCCCGGCGGCAGCGAGGAGCGAGCCTGCCGCCAAAAGCGACGCCAGGCCAAGATTGCCAGGCCCAGGGTTCGCAGCGCCGAACGCATGGCTGCCCGAGCCCGAAACACCAGCGACCGCGCCGCCAATTGCGTCGTGCCCACCAGCAAGGCCACATCCGGATACGGGAAGCCCTCGAGATCGTGTAGCAGCAGAGCATGGCGTTGTTTCGGCGATAGCCGCCGCAACGCTCCGCGCAAACGATCGCGCTGAAGCGAAACCACGGCCTGCTCCCATGTCGTATCGGTCGCTCGCGCCGACGCGTCTTCTGACATCAGGCCGAACGGCTGAAGTTTGAGGTTCTGGTGCCACAGATCGGCCGAGCGGTTGATTGCGATCGAGGCCAGCCACGGGAAGAAGCGTCGGCTCGAGTCGTAGCCACCGAGCGATGACCAAGCTCGTAGGAACGTCTCTTGGACGACGTCTTCGGCCAGATAGGGATCGCCGACTCGCTGCAGTGCCAGGCGGTAGACCGAGCCGCGGTAGCGGTCAAATAGCTGACCGTAGGCAGCGCGGTCTCCCAACTTTGCGAGTTGGATGAGACGGCCTTCCTCTGGACCGTCCACGGCTCCCCCCGAACCGGACAAGCTAACCAGCTGCATTCTCCTGCCGGTCCGAACCAAAAGACAAGACCGCAAGCGCCATGTGGGCAGTGGAAAGGCTCACGCCGGTCCTACTCGGTTTGCTCACCGCTCGTAGCCGTCCGGCAAAGGGATAGCCGCAACAATTGGCATCCAACGCCGGTATAGGGAGCGGGAGACCGTTACTGGATGCTCTGGTACTGCGCTCATCTCAATCACCAAGCTGAAGGTGGGGGCGACGACTGGCACGGCTGCGGCCCGAACCTGATTCCCTTCCGCTGGGACTAGGTTCGGTCGGAAGGCGCACTCAGTTCTTGGATGAATGGGCAGAGGCCTCCTTGATTCCGAGGCCACGGGGAGTCGTGGATTTCCCAATGTTGGCGTTACGAGGTGATTGGGGGAACGCGATGACGATCTCCCAGGATTGGGCTGTTGAAACTCCATCGTCGGCAAAGGAGCGAGATGCCCCGTCTAGAGAAGCCTAGCCGCAAGAGCAAGATCCAGGAACCGCGCTTGCTGGTTTCGAGTTCATAGTCGTGATGAGCGCTGTGTTAAGCATCCTTGCTCTCGGTGTATGCAAACGCGGAGGGGGTTGGTCCGATGGAGTTTCGGTCCGAATCTCTTGACTTCTCACAACCTCTAAGTGGTAGCGGTCCGCGCTCTGCATCGAAGACCCTGGTGTTTCCGCGAACCGTCAAGAGCGCCGCAGCCGGGATCACTGGGTATCAGGCGGAGTACAGCGGCGGAAATGACCATCACGTTGGTCGACTCGAAGTCAGGCTGGATACTAGCCTCACTTCCAACACGGTGACCGTCGACGGTTTCCTCGGGGTTCGCGACTGGTCGGGCAACTGGGACGATCAATACGATGGGAACATCGACTTCGTGGTGGTAGCCGAGCTCGAGTCAGCGACCGCTACGCCACCGCGCAACGATCTCATCGTCACCGGCATGGAGGTCAATCAAGCCACTCAATATTTCCGCTCCAGCCGTTTCCTTGATCCAGCCAATGTTCGTCCCGACAACTCGATCTTCCTCATCGCGCGGAAGACCACCGGTGTGCGTGTTTTTGTCGATTGGGACGCGTCGGCCGGTCTGCCGACGATTGCGCAGCTGACGGGCCAACTCGTCATTAGTACCGGCAGGACGACCGTGACGTTGAATCCGATCAATCCCAATGGAGCGATTACACCCAGGCGAGACTCGAACATCAACCCGGCTGTCGCGAATCACACCCTCAATTTCATGATTCCGGCAGCCCTCTCTGTCGGAACCATCACGGTCACTTGCGAGGTGTTCGACCAAGCCCTGCCCGGTTCCAGAAGTGCAGCCTTCACTCGAACGCTAGTCTTCACCGCCGTTGAGCCACTCAGTCTCTTCTTGGTCGGAGTCAACACTGTCACTCCCGCTGCGAACGCGCCGACGCAGACGCAGATCTCCAACGCACTGACCACGCTCGTTAAGACCTTTCCGTACGGAGACATTCTGCAAACCGGATTCACAGTGATCACGCTAACCCCCGCGATCGGGGGAGGGACGGCGCCGAGCAGTGGCTGTGGCACAGCGTGGAGTAATCTCCTCGATCAGCTGAAGGATCTGCGTGGCGGATCGAGCGACGTCTACTTCGGCGGTCTCCCAGCCGGTATCGCATGCGGTGGTGCAGTGCTCGGGTGCTCACCCGTCGGCGACCATGTCGCTGCGGCCTTCATTGACGTCCTGCCCGCCGTGCCGCACGAGGTCGGACACGCGCTGGGACGTCGACACGCCCCGTGTGTAGGTTGCAGCCCGCCGGCCCAAGGCACAGACTCCGGGTTTCCGCAATACAACTCGTTCAATTCGGATAGCATCGGCGTGTTCGGCTTCGACCCAGCCACAAACTCTGTTTTCAATCCATCCGCGACGCTCGACTTCATGAGTGCGTTCGTTTCATTGACCTGCGCTGGGGCAGCCGTCACGGGAGTCTCATCCCGCTGGATCAGCCCCTACACCCACCAAGGCCTGCTAGGTTCTGTGGTGGGCGGCCCCTCGCCGGGGAGCTTGATGAATCAGAATGTCGAAGCCGTGCTCCTGTTCTTGGGCCTGAGCATCACGCGCGAACGCCAGGTGACGCGTCGATTCTCCTTCCACTACCTCGCGCCCCCTCAAGGCCGTTCTGCCTGCACGACTGACTTTTCATATGAGTTTCTGGACGAGGATCGTCAAGTACTCGATTGCGGACCGTTGCATTGTTTGTGTGCAGAGGGCAGCTGCGACTGCTGGCCAAAGGTGATCAGGGACGCCATCCCCAAGCCCGTCGAGGCTCGATGGTTTCTAGTCTGGGAGCATGACGAGAAGATTTATGAAGAGGAGATTCCAGATCTGCCGCAAGTTCGACTGGTCTCGGCCAAACCACAGAAGGACGGCGTGCTCGTCAAATGGGAGAGTCTTCCCGCCCGTGGACTCTGTTATCTACTGCACTGGGAGGATCGCCAACAGGGTGTTTACCGAGGGGTAGCTCCTCGGCTCGAGGAGAATTCGTTTTTGGTTCCGCGGACGCTGTTCAGAGAAGACGGAGAATTGCGATTGCGGATCTACGCGACCTCGGGGATCGCCACCGGCCTAACGGAAGAGACAATTAGGTTGAACGACGACGGAGGTTCGACGGTGAACATCACCCTCAGTACGGATCCTCCAGGACAGGGACCCATTCCCGGAGAGGGTGTTTCTCGCCCTCTGCCGTGGGTCCCGTCCGCCGTCGCAACGGACGTCGCCGGCAGGCAACTCCCGAGCGACCTGATCACCTGGTACGACCACCGCGGCAACCAGATCGCCAGCGGGCGTGACATCGATCTCCGGACTCTTGCCTACGGAAAACACATCATCCGAGCCGTTGTCCGCAGCCATGGTGGCCAGACCCAAGCTAAGTCGTGGCACATCGAACGAACTCCAGCCGGCTGCCTTCTCCACGCCACAGTTTGCGATCCACCGCCAAAGCGGGCTCCTGAAGAACACCAGCACCCACACCCTCTGCCACCTCCGTGTGAGGATTGAAGGAGGAACCATGCTGATCCAATCCGGATCCCAGCCATTCGGTCCAGTGTCGGGCAGCGGACCCCAAGTCAACACAACGACTGTTACGTTCCCCTCGTCAGTGACACAGGCAACGGCCATTCTGACCGGTTTCATCGGCGAGTTCAGTGGCGGCAACGATCACCACCTCGGGCAGCTCGACGTGCAAGTAGCCGTTCCCGCCGGCGGAGTCAGCGGGGCCACCGTGATCGTCAACGTGACCTTCGGGCTGCGTGACTGGTCGGGAAACTGGGACGACCTATATGACGGTCAGGTCTTCTTCACAGTGATCGCCGAGTAGCGGTGCTGATGAGTGCGTGAAGTCCTGTCCACCTCATCAGGTCATAGATTGACGCTCATGCGGCTAGCAGCGCCAGTGGGCGAATGGCGTGTCATTAGCGTGATTTGACGTGCATCTAAAGGAGGGGCCGGAGCGAACCACGTTTCTCCCGTAACAAGTTGGCCTCGACCCCCACCACTACCGCCGATCATGCTATACGTCGTGCCCAAATCGTCGGCGATTGACCAGGCGAGTGGCGGTCGCGACAAGCTAGCGAATCGCAATACGAGAAACTCAGACCAGATCTCGAGGGAGAGAACAATCACCTCTGTCGTGGCGAAGCTATCGCCGACCGGGATCACGCGTTGTAACTGATTCCGATGCTCAGTGATTTTTTGGTGGCGCGTAATTCCTGCCGATTTGCTGGCGGGTGTGGGGATGGCGGCGTCGACCTTTTCCAACAAGGTAGGATCAATCAAGCCCTGATCAGTTAAGCCCGTGTAGAGATGGTTCAAAGCTGCTGTCGCATCCTCCCTGGCGATGGAGCCGACGGTCAGAAGCGCACTGACGGCACCGTTAACTTCATCGAGTAGTCGATCTGCGCTTCGCCGGACGTCAGGATCAGCGACCATGCGTAGGCGATGTAAGCGGTCTCGAACGAGCTGCTCAAGATATGCCTTTGCTTGCTCACTCATAGTCGGCCGAGACTTGCCTTCCTGCCTCATGCTAAGACGTCCTCAAGTTTCGTTCATTGCCCTGCGGGGAATCTATCCGTACTTTCACCCTTCCATTTGAGCCTTCGCCTCGCTGGACAACGCAACAAGAGCTTCTTGACTGACCCGGGCGAGATGTGAGATAAGCCTAGTAAATCACAAATCTCTGAATCGGAAGGGGGGAGCAATGATTGCTCGGGGAAAGAGAATTCTTTTCGCCTCGGTGTGCCTCGTGCTCCTGGCTGAAATGAGCGGATCAGCTGGCGCACGTTCGGTGACTTACATAGGGATGTCTATCGCACCAATGGGGGCTGAACCACAACAGGTTAACTCAAGCTGCACATCGGGTGGCGCTGTAACGGTTACCGGCGCAGGGCCGGGAGCTGTGTCGCTTGACTATTATGGCCAAACCGCATGCTCGCCTCCTGCGCTCGCTTTTATGCGCTCCGCGACCGAGATCGATAACGTGGCGGGAACGCCGCAGGATTACGGCAACGTGCATACGTGCACCATCTGTACGTTTAGCTTCAGCGAAGGATCCTTCCCAGGACCGCCGCCAGGTAGCGTCCATCAGTTCAAGTATAAATTCGAAGGCATCACCGGAGGCCAGCTCTGGATACCACTCGACTACCATGCTTTTATTGCGTGTCACGGGTGGTTAACACCTGACTTGGTTTGCACCTTCAGGGCCGTGTTCCGGGCACAAGAAGGGCACACGTATCACACGCTGTAAGTTGGGAGGGACGGGCTGCACCTGGACGTAGATCGCGTCTGGGTAGAGAGATCAGTGGCGCCGTCTTTGCTGATAGCAGCGCGGCAATCTTTGATTCTGTCCCTGTTGGGTAGCGGATTGTCGCGCCAGGATTGCTGTGCAGGGTACTGCCCACGCGTCTGGCTTCAGCTGGCCATCCAGCAAGAAGCCTTCTTCCGACTAGCACCCGTGCTCGACCGATCTCCACTGCGTCGAGACAGAGTTCATCGATCCGGTGATGAACAATCTCTTTTCTTGGGAATGAGACAATCATTTTCTGTCGAGGGGTTGCATTTTTCCTTGGTCACGACTGCCGGCCCCGCCGCGAAGGCAAAGAGCCGCGCGCCAGTATTGCGACGGGCATCGGAACAGCCGATGGGGGATCAGCAGCCTCATCTGTCCACAAGACCAACCGCAGTCAACTCGGCGGCCTTACGATACGCGCGGCAGTTGGCAATTCTCAGTGCCTTCTTGCTTGCCGTCCTATCCCGTGCCCAAGTCAGGTCTTCAGCCAGCCTATTTCCGCCGTCTGCCAAGCGGAAAGGCCGGCTACTAGCGAAAGTGACATCTCCCCGCCATATCTCCATGATCGACCGCATCCCATTGATGTTGGAGATGCCGTAGACAAGTAGACGTGGATTGAGATTGCATTGAAGAAAGGCGCCTTTCAGAATCCTCAGCCCGACAGAGCACCAGCGCCATGCTCTGCCGTGTGAGACTGTGCCGAGATGGAGGCATATCGCCGAGGGTCTGGTCGGTGCGAGCCAAGCAACCATTCGATGGATATCTTGGCCCGTCCGCCACAGCAGCGTTGGTATCGTCGGAGCGAGTCGCGCAAGATAGGCCGCGTACCCCAGCGTCGCGGAGAGCATAATCAGGCCGTCCAACGGAGTCCCGGACCACCAATTCGACAACGCGGGGGCGATCAGTAGCCCGAACGTATTCGCTAGTCGCCGGGCGTGATCACCGCGCTGGAGCCAGAACGATGTAAGGGCTCCATCTTCGCCTGGAAGGAATGCGATTGCCGACGCAGCCGCTTCCCCGCGGTTGGCGATAGCGAGTGAAGCACGGTGTCGGAGGGCATTCGGCTTGAGTACTTGGCCGGCTGCTTCTAGTGAGTCGGCGACCGCAATCGTGGAAATGTCGGGAAGCTCTCCCCACGCTGCGGGGGCCGGTGGGAATCGTACGCTGTCGCGAACTGTTTGTCGGGTCAAGCGCATCGGGTGAAATGAGTAGGGAAGATGTAGTGCGGGTTCAGTGCACGCCGAATCCGAACCGAACTCGCCGCACATGCGTGCTGCCGGACACGTGTCACAGACAGGAGCGAAGAGGCTTGCTTGCTCAGCCGGTACTATGTAGTGGCTAGGTAGTCCTGAACTCGACACGGACGCTATTGCCTTTCACTCGTAACTGACCTGCGTATGGGAAACCAGCCTCCAAGCACGCTCGGAGCTGTTCGGTCTTGGAAGACGAGCGCAGTCGGGCGACTGCTTCACCTAGAACTTCCAGGAGCACGTCCGAACCAGAGACAACAAGTCGTCCTTTTCGTGCTTCCGGGCTTGGCGTGAGGAGCAGCGCGCCGATGCTTCCCTCCTGAGGGCAATGGGAAGCGATGTTCCCTTGCCCTCTAGTCAGGGCGTTGTTGAGGCGTTCGACACTGTGCTTGGCCGTGGGGCCTGATCCCATTGGGCACCTCCGTTTTCTCGAACGCTAGCAGCCCCACGAGACAATTACAGGGCTGTAATTACGTGGGTGTAAGAAAGGTGGCCACTATCAACCTGAGGCGAACCAAAGTCAAGAATGGGAAAAGCGCGGCCATCCGGCGGATCAAATCCGGATCCAGCGGCAGAAGCGCCCCGGGCTTTGAATTGAAGCATTGGAGCGGTGTCCTAGCCGTCTAGACGATGATCGAGTTAACAGCCACCCCGCAAAGCCGATATCCGGATGACCGAAGTCATGTGCGGCAGTGCGTTGATTGCAATCAGAGCGCAATGTTCAAGATACTTCTCACGCAGGTGCTGAACAGCTGCAGACATCAGAATGGCATCGAAAGAGGAAGTTGAGGATGGCGACTACGGAGCCGGAGCGGCTTAAGATCGCGAGCAAGAGCTATTCGCAGCTCAAGGATCAGCCTGTCTTCGTAACTCCGGAGCTCAAGGCACGGTTAAAGAGGGTCAAGTTGCGCCGGGGCGGGCATGCCTTTGAAGGCCTGGAAAAGATGGGTTTCAGAGGCGGCAAGCATCTCTTCGAGATTATTCGCAAAGAGCTTGGCGCCAAGACGAAGATCGTGCTCTCGCACGAGAAGTCTCGCGTCCAAGGCAACGAGGTTGTGATCGACTACGAGCAGTTCCGGAAGAGAGGTCAACAACGCTTCTTTGCTGTATACCGAGAGACGGGTCTGCAAACCGCGGTTGCTTACCTAGGGGAGGCCTTCCCCAGCCAATTCGGAAATCTCGCTACCACCGGTTTGCCAAGCAACAAGGACGTTAAACGGGTTCTCACAGCGCTTCCTGAAGCGGCAGAAAAGATATCGAAGACCGAGCGGGCGAAGCTGCCCGATCAGATCGCTGAATTGGTAGAACGGCAAGGCCCGGACTTCGTTCTCAAGCTTCTCGCCACTTTGGACGGTGCAATATCAAAGGGCCAGGAACGGGTCCGAGTGGCTTTGCAGGAGGTGGTCGAACGACTCGCGAAGGAGCCGGCAAAAGCCATGCAAGAGCTCTCCGACTTGATGGGAGAGTTCAACTTACTCCAGCTAACGTCGTTAGTGAACGTGCTGAAGAATCGCATAAACACGATCGAGACTTTTGGGAACCTTGTCCAGAGTGACGAGACGTACGAACTGAAGACCGACAAGTCAATTCACCGGACCTTGGAAAAGTCGATGTGGATCCTGGACGATAGCTACTGGATCGCTCAGTCGAACAAGACGCTGAAGACGCTCATCGGTAAAGAGTTGGAAGAGCACGACAAGGCCTACGGGAAGCATCGACCTGATTTCGCCTGCGTGGACACGGCTGCGGGAGGGACCATCCTGGTTGAGATCAAGCGGCCGGCTCTGGTTCTAGGCAAGAAGGAGATCGACCAGGCCGAAACCTACCTGCGGATCGTAAGGAAGCAGAAGACCAAGGGGAAGACCACTATCTACCTCATCGGGCGCGAGCTATCGCCCGAGGCGAAGGAATTGGCCGATCTGCGCGGGTACCCAAAGCTTTTGACCTACACCGACATGATCACGGACTGTCGGCAGCGCTATCAGGAGTACCTGAAGATCATTGAAGCCGAAAGCTGAGCAAACTAGGAGATCGTGCCGTCCCTGCGCTTGGGCTCCAGTCGGGCCAGGGATCACGACTGGCCCCGTGAGCTGTAGACGCGCTCGTGAAGTCGGGCGACCCTGTCCATCAGAGAAGGGTTAGAGAGAACTCCAATCAGGTCCACCACCAGCAAAGTAAGCAATTTCCCCGGAAACCGGGCCGAGGTCAAAGGTTTCTTCGACGTCGTTCTCGACTTGGTCCCCTCAACCGACCAGAATACGAACCCGTATGGCGGAGTTGGAGGGTGCCCAGACGGCTCGAAGTGAACCGTTCGAGCCCGCTTCCGTTGGGCTCAGCGAGCTGTTCTACAAAGCTCGCGACGCCGTCATCATCGGCGAAGCGGAAACCGGTCGGGTAGTGCTGTGGAACGATGCGGCGGCACAAATCTTCGGCTATACGCACGAGGAAGCTGAGTCGCTGCTGATCGAGTCGCTGGTGCCATCCATGCTGCGGGACCGGCATCGATCGGGGCTGGAGCGCTACGCGCGTACCGGGCGCGGCTTGCTCATCGAATCGGGGCGCGTTCTGACGCTGCCGGCTCTCCGTAAGGGTGGCGAGGAGATTCAGGTCGAGCTCACGCTAACGCCGCTCGACGCCTCCCCGGCCTCCGCGCGCTTGGTGATGGCGATCGTTCGCGACGTGACGGAGCGGGTCGAGATCCAGGAGGCGCTTCGTGATCGGACGGCGGCGCTCGAGAGCTACGGCGCCGAGCTCGAACAAGCGCTCGCCGATCTCGCGACGGCGAACCAGCAGATGCGTGACTTCGTGGCAGTGGCCGCGCACGAGCTCGGAAACCCACTGACGGCGCTCACGGGTTTCGCGACCTTGCTGAAGGATCGATGGGCATCCAACGATGAGGAGGAGAAACAGTCGTATCTCTCGATCATCCTTCGGCAAGCCGGCCGGCTTTCGCGCTTGACGGACGATCTTCTGACCGTTTCACGCCTCGACGCCGGTGCGATCGAACCAAGGAAACGGCCGGTCGACCTACGAGCGGCTTTGTCCACGGCCGCTCGCGATGTCGCGTCGGATGCGGTCGAAATCAGCGTCTCCGTCCCCGAGTACCTGACCGTCGCCGTGGATCCCGAGCATCTTCATCGCATAGCGCTCAATTTCTTGGCGAACGCCCAGAAGTACGGTGCTCCTCCGTTCGGGGTCGAGGCGCGGAAGACCGACGAGTGGATCGAGGTGCGCTTCCGCGACGAAGGAGACGGCGTGCCCGAAGAGTTCGTGCCGCGCTTGTTCGCCCGGTTCTCACAGGCGGCGCCCGCAGGATCGGCCGCGGTACGAGGGGCCGGCCTCGGGCTGTCCATCGTGCGGGGTCTCGTGCAGGCGAACGGGGGCGAAACCTGGTATGAGCGCAACCGGCCTCGGGGCGCATGCTTCTGCGTCCGACTCCCCCGCTCGGCAAGCCGGGAAGAACCGGTCTAGGAGCAGCCGGAGGCACTCCGACGATTCGCCGAACCATGGTCCCGGTCTGCGAGGCACGGAAATGTCGCGTTCCTATCAACCCGGTCGAATCGGTCAGAAAGGGTGTATAAGTATCTCAGGGGGCTCTTTGACAGGGGAATTGGGTGACCGGCGCAAGGCCGCGAGCGGCGAACCCACAGCCTCGCCGCGCGCGCGGGCTGAGGAGACCCGTAACCGAATCCTGGATGCAGCGCAGGAAATCTTCGGCAGCCAGGGCTACCACGCTGCGTCGATCGGGGAGATAACGAAAGCGGCGGGAGTCGGCCTCGGATCCTTCTACCTTCACTTCACGAGCAAACTCGAGATTTACCGATACCTTCTGCGGTCACGCCAAGAGGACTTCCTCCTCGCCGCGCGCCGCGCGAGTGCCGGCGCATCCGATCAACGGGAAGCCCTGCGTACGGCGTTCCGCGCGTTCTTTGACTGGATCACCGCACATCCCACCGTGCTGAGGATGTTGCGCGAAGCTGAGTTCGTCGACCCCTCGCTGGTCGTCGACCTCTACCAGAAGCCGGCGCTAGCATTCCGAGACGGACTCGCTCAGCAGATCGAACGTGGTCGCTTCGCTTCGACGGATCCCGAGGTTCTCGCGTGGTGCCTCATGGGGATGACCGAGTTCTGTGCGATGCGCTGGATCGTCTGGCGGGGCGGTGAGCCCATGCCGGACGAGCGCTTCGAAGCGTTCATAGACATCATCACGCGCGTGTACGCACTGCCGTCGAAAGGAGACTGACGCTCCAATCGATGGGCGATCCGGAGCTTAACGGCCCACCGCTCGGGCAAGCTCTCTCTTGTTCATCTTCGAGCGGCCGTGCACGCCCTTCTTCTTCGCTTCGTTGTAGAGCTGGTCGTAGGTGCGACCGCCGGGCCCTTTGTGCGAGCGCAGACCTCCGCGGCGACCCGAGGAGATATCGCGTACCGACGTCCGACTCTTTTGCTTCGCCTCGCCGGATCGGGCCCGCTCCTTGTTCACGGTTCGTGCGGCAATCTCCTCGGCCGTGTCCACGGATTCGCCGCGGTCGAGCAGCCCTTCCTTCACGTGCTTGTACTGGCGCTCTCGCTTCTTGCTCCACACCTTCTGCGGCATCGTGTCCACCTCCTTACAGAACCTGTACCCAGTTCGGCCACGGCGAACACCGAGCGAACTGAAGAGCCCCACGTGCATGCACGTGGGGCTCGGTCGTGGTGAATTGCTATCGCTTGCGTTTGCGGTCGCCCACCGGCTCCGCTTCATGGGCGAGCTGGCGCAGCTTGTCGACCGTGCCGTACAGGTTGGCGCCGCGCGAC
>Ga0070708_100000954_pt1 | contig 21925 bp, 22 predicted proteins | sample KBSK5503metaG_FD_65469 | JGI IMG/M metagenome (GOLD analysis project Ga0070708, IMG submission 65469) | Corn, switchgrass and miscanthus rhizosphere microbial communities from Kellogg Biological Station, Michigan, USA - KBS K5-50-3 metaG | ecosystem: Host-associated > Plants > Roots >... | reverse complement strand
CCGGGGCGCTGACCCGGCTGCGCACGCTGCCCGCGGCGGTCTGCGTGGCGGCCTGCGTCGTGGCCCTGGTGCTGTACCTGAACATGATCTTCGAGGCCCGGCACTCGTGGCTGCTCGTGATCCCCACGCCGAACTCGGTGGTCCGGCTGTGGGACCTGGCCGGCACCGGGATGCACGAGGCCAACCGGTACGCCCCGCCGGCGCCGAACCTGTCCGGCCTGCTGCTGCTGGCGGCCGGCGGGGTGGGCATCACCGCGGTGCTGGCCGACCTGATCGCGGTGCGGCTGCGGTCCACCGCGCTGGCCGGGCTGCCGCTGCTCGTGCTGTTCACCGTGCCGGTGATGATGAACGCGCAGCACGACCAGTTCGAGGCCGGCCTGGTGTTCTGCGTGGGCGGGGCGGGATACCTGGCCATGCTCAGCGCCGACGGCCGGGAACGGATCCGGGTCTGGGGCCGGCTGGTCTCGCTGTGGCGGTCCGGACCGCGGTACTCCGCCCCGTTCGACACCGACCCGCATTCTGGCGCGCCGATCCGCGTGCGCGGGCGGGGGCACGGCCCGGATACCCGCGCGCTGGCCGCCGCGGGGCGCCGGATCGGGCTCGCCTCCGTCGTGCTGGCGCTGTGCGCGCCGCTGCTCGTGCCCGGCCTGCACGCGAGCAAGCTGTTCTCCTCCGGGCCTGGCATCGGCGGCACCGGCGGAGGCGCCAGCGCGTCCCTGTCGCTGTCCAGTGCCCTGCAGCAGGCCGTGCAGCAGCTGCACGAGGGCCGCCCGGCCACGGTGTTCACGTACACGACCAGCGCCTCGGCCGTCCAGCAGCAGAACGACGCGGAGTACTTCAGGCAGTACGTGTTCGACACCCTGGGGAATGACGGCTGGGAGGTCAAGGACTACGCGGCCGGCTCGGTGCCGATCGCGAAGATCGGCGATCCCGACGGGCTGAAAGACACCACGTCGGCCCAGACGGTGACCACGACGATCAACGTCAGCCAGGACTTCCCCACCCCGGACGGACAGCCGACGTTCATGCCGCTGCCCTATCCGGCCATCCACATCTCCGCGCCTGGCAAATGGCAGTCCGACCCTGACCTCATGGTCTACTCCACCAGCGACGCCCTCGCCGGCCGGTCCTACTCGGTGGCGAGCGTCCTGCTGGACCCGACTCAGCAGCAGCTGAAGGCGGTGCCCGGGCTGGTGAAGACGCCGGCCCTGCAGGCGGACCTCGAGCTTCCCACGTCGTACCAGACGACGGCGCTCAAGCGGCAGGCGGAGCGCAACACGGCCGGCCAGACCACCGAGTTCGGCAAGGTGGACGCGCTGGCGAACTGGCTCTCCAGCCCGCAGTTCGGTTACAGCCTCGGCGTGTCCACGTTCAGCAGCGCGTCCAGCCTGCTGAGCTTCCTGACCAAGGGCAAGAGCGGCTTCTGCGTGCAGTACGCCTACGCGATGACCGTGCTGACCCGCCTGCTCGGCATCCCGGCCAGGTTCGTGATCGGCTACACGGCGGGCACCCGGCTCAAGACCGGCAGCTACGAGGTCAAGAACATCGACGCGCACGCGTGGACCGAGGTGTTCTTCCCGACCCTGGGCTGGGTCCGCTTCGAGCCCACCCCGGCCGGCCAGGGCACCGCGGCCCCGCCGAACTATATGCTCAGCGGGTCGGGACAGGGCTCGAACGCCGTGACCGACCCCGTGGTCAAGGGCACCCAGAAGCCGCAGCCCGGCCTGCCGGGCGCCTCGCCAAGGAACACGCACATCCCCGACGCCCTCGGGCCGTCGGCGGGCGCGGCCGGCGGACGGAGCCAGACGCCGTGGACCGCGGTGGCGCTGGCGGTGATCGCCGCGATCGTGCTTGGCTTCGGCCTGGTCGCGGTCGTGGCCCCGCCCGCACGGCGGGCGCTGTCCGCGCACCCCGCCGAGGCCGCCCGCCGCCGCATGCCGCTGAGCTCGGCCGTCGCCATCTTCGCCGCCGCGGGCGCGCTGACCGCCCTGGCCCTGTACCGGCTGCTGTCGCGGACGGCCGGCCTGAACCTCACGTCCGGCTGGGCCACCGTCGGCATCGTGTTCGGCGCCACCGCGGCGGCCGCGCTGATCGCCCCGGCCACGTTCCGCCTCATCGTGCGCCGCTGGCGCTGGATGCGGGCCCGCGACGACGCCAGCCGCGCCCACGCCGCCTGGCGTGAATTCCACGACGACCTCGCCGACTTCGGCATCGCGAGCCGGGCCAGCGAGCCGCCCCGCACGCTGGCCGCCCGGGTCACCACCACGCTGCCCGAGCCCGCCGCCGCCGCCGTCACCCGGCTGGCGCTGGCCGAGGAGCGGGCCTGCTACGCCGCCAGCCCGACCGAGTCGCTGCACCTGCGCCGCGACGGCACCACCGCACGCCGCGGGCTCGCCGCCACCGCCCGCCGCACCACCCGCGTGCGCGCGACCGTGTTCCCCGCCTCGATGATGACCACCCTGGCCGAGACCTCGGCCCGCATCCCCGAGCGCAGGCTGCGCCGGCGCTGACGCCGCGGCGCGGCCGCTACATCCTGCGGTCGCCCTCCTGCCGGCGGCGCCACCGCTCTTCCATCCGCTCCATCATGCGGGCGCGCCTGGTCTGCCCAGAACGTCGCTGTGCCGAACCGCTGCGGCCCGAACCGCTGCGGCCCGAACCACCGGGGCCGGACCTGGCCTTCGGCTTCGAGCGTGCGGACCGGACCCTGGCCAGGTGCCTGCGCCAGCTCACCACCGCCCAGACCAGCGACAGCACCAGGATCGCCGCCCCGGCGGCCACGAGGTACACACGGTGAGTGACCACCCCGGCCGCGATCAGGCCAGCACCGACGACGACGCCGATGAGGGCCTGCGCCAGCTTGCGCTTATAGTGCACACGCGGATCCCTGGAGCGCACGAGACGCCCGAACTTCGGATCCTCCCGGTAGAGCGCTTGCTCGATCTGCTCTAGCTGGCGCTGCTCGTGTTCAGAGAGCGGCACGACGCCTCCCATTAAAACCCTTGCGCCCGGCACGTGTGTGGTGACCCCTTCACCTCACATACCCGGTTCAATTTCCAGAATACGAGCGTTGACACGCACCTTGGAAGGGCGGACCCCCCAGCGGGTCAGAAACCGCCCTCAGCGGGCGGGTCCGGCTCCTTTACCAGGGCCGCCGGGCGGATCGCGGCGGCCCCGAACCGGCTGACGATCTTGTCGAGCGCGTGCTCCGCCTCCCGCCAGCCCACCGGCCGGTCGTCGAAGGTCAGCTGGGAGTTCGCGCTACCCACCGGGACCAGGCCGGATACCCGGACGCCGACGAGCCGCAGCCGTGCGCCGGGGTCGAGACCGGCCGACTCGTACAAGGCGCAGGCTGTGGCGTAAATCTCACGAGCCACGTCGGTCGGGTAGGCCAGGGTCTTGGACCGCGTCATCGTCTTGAAGCTGGCCAGCCGGAGCTTGACCGAGACCGTACGGGCCGCGTAGCCGCCCGCTCGCAGGCTGTGCGCCGTCCGCCCGGACAGCTTCAGCAGCTCCCGCCTGATCCGCTCCGGGTCGTCGATGTCGGCGGCGAAGGTCTCCTCAGCGCCGATGCTCTTCTCCGCCACGTGCGGCGTCACCCGGCGCTCGTCCCGGCCCCAGGCCAGGGCGGCCAGGTGTGATCCCTGCGCGGCCCCCAGTTCGTGCTGCAGCGTGGCGAGCGGGGTGTGCGCGATGTCCGCCACCGTGCGCAGGCCCAGCCGGGCCAGCACCTCCCCGGTCCGCTCCCCGACGCCCCAGAGCGCCGAGGCCGGCAGCGCGTGCAGGAAGTCGAGCACGCCCGCGCGCGGCACCACCAGGAGCCCGTCCGGCTTGCAGCGGGCGGACGCGATCTTGGCCACGAACTTGGCCGGCGCGACCCCGACGGAGCAGGTGAGGCCCTGCTGCCGGGCGACCTCGGCCCGCAGGTGCGCGGCGATGGCGGCGGGCGGCCCGAGGCGCCGCAGCGCGCCGGAGACGTCGAGGAAGGCCTCGTCGAGCGCGAGCGGCTCCACCTCGGGCGTGACCGTGCCGAAGATCGCCATGACCTCCCTGGACACGGCGCCGTACAGCCGGTGCCTGGGGGGCACGAACACCGCCTGCGGGCACATCCGCTGGGCCCGGCCCACCGGCATCGCCGAGCGCACCCCGAACGCGCGGGCCTGGTAGGACGCGGACAGCACCACGCCCCGGCCGCTGGTCCCGCCCACGATGACCGGCTGGCCCGCCAGTTCGGGCCGGTCCCTGACCTCCACGCTCGCGTAGAACGCGTCCATGTCCACGTGCAGGATGTGGCAGCCGGTGTCGTCGGGATGTGCGCCGGCGCCCATGACGGTCAGCGGTGGCCGAGCACGTGCAACTGTGCGGCGATGTCGCGCAGCGGCGGGGTGGTCGCGGCAGCCGCCTCGAGCGCGCGCAGCGCCTCGGTCCCGCCGGCCCCGCCCGCGTCCCCGTCGAGCAGCGCGCCGGGCACGAGCCCGCTGAAGATCCGCAGGCCATGCGCCTCCCCCGGCCGCAGCCCGGCCGCCTCGATCAGCGCGGTGAGCGCGGGCAGCGTGAATCGCCGGGGCGGTTCGGCCGCCGTATGGCCCTCGAGCAGCTGCCGGGCCTCGGCGAACCGGCCGGCCAGCGCCCGGTGCAGGACGGCGGCTACCGTGTTGGCGGCGAGCACGCTCACCGTGGCCGACGGCCGCAGCACCGCGGCGATCGCGGTCATCGCGTCGGCCGGCGAGTCGACGTACTCGAGCACGTTGTGGCAGATGACGAGGTCCGCCGCCTTCGCGCCGACCACGCCGTCCAGGCTGGCCGCCTCGCCCTGGACCGCGGTCAGCCGGGCGCCCGCCTCGGCGGCCCGCCGCTGCGCGGCCGCCAGCGCGTCCGGGCTCGGGTCGACCACGGTGACGTTGTGTCCCAGGGCGGCGAACGGCACCGCAAGCCCGCCGGTTCCGCCGCCCACGTCGACGATGTCCAGCGCCTCCCGGCCGCTCTCGGCCACCCGGGCGGAGGCGATACCCCGTAGCACGTCCCAGACCACGCCTATCCGGGGGGGTCGGGGGGGGTCGTCCCCCCCGGCCATGCCCATCCGGGGGGGTCTGGGGGGGTCGTCCCCCCCGGCCAGCACAGCCCGGACGCCGTCGCGCCTGAAGTCTGCCGCCACGCCAGCCTCCTTCCAGGAGTCCAATGTAGTGCTGTGCTGGCCCCGGGGGGGCGACCCCCCGGGATCCCCCCGGCACGGGGGGCCTGCCCGGCCCCCCGTACCCCCCGGGGGCCCCCTACGGGGGCCGATTACGTTCCGTACCGGAACGGGTGAACTTACGTGACCGGTACTACGTTATACAGCCGTGCGGAACTCTCAGATTCTTCTTTACGCCACCTGCCGGCAATTCCAGCGCGCCTGCAGCCCGCCACCGTATGCTCTTCGCCATGGCTGAGCACCTCGAGTTGCCTCGCCCCTGGCGGCTGATGCTGACCGCAGGATGGAACCTGGCCGAGTCCCTCGGCCTTCCCGTCGCCGGGTACTTCGTGGGCGTCGGGCTCGGTGGCCGGGACGCGGGCATGCTGGCCGCGACCGGCGTGGTCTGGCTCACCGTGATCGGCCGCAAGGTCGTCACCCGCAGCGTCCCCAGCCTGCTCACCATCTCGGCCCTGGTGCTCACCCTGCAGACGGCCGTGGTGATCGTCACCGGCAGCGTGCTGTTCTTCCTGCTCCAGTTCCCGCTGGCCAACCTCGGCCTGTGCGTGCTGTTCGCGCGCACCGCGCCGACCCGCAAGCCGCTGGTCGCCCAGCTGGCCGCCGAGGTCGTCGCGCTGCGCCAGCCGTCCGCCCATCACCCCGGGCTGCACCGGTTCTTCCAGGGCGCGACCTGGCTGTGGGCCGGGATCTTCTTCGCGTCCACCGTGGGCCTGGCCGTGTTGATGGCGTTCGAGACGGTCAAGGTGTTCCTCCTCCTCACCACCGCCGTCACCATCGGCGGCGTGGTCGCGGGCACCGGCCTGTCGGCGTTCTGGTTCGTCCGGGTGCTGCGCCGCTCCGGCCTGCGCGTCCGCTTCGCCCAGCCCTAGAGGTTGAGGCCGGGGTCGGCCTGCAGGGAGGGCTTGAGGCCGGCGATGCGGGCCAGGAGGCCGTTGACGAACGCGGGCGAGGCGTCGGTGGACAGGTCGCGGGCCAGCAGCACGGCCTCGCTGATCGCCACGGCGTCGGGCACATCCTCGGCCCAGAGCAGCTCGTAGACGCCGATCCGCAGCACGTTCCTGTCCACGGCGGGCATCCGGTCCAGGGTCCAGCCCTCGGCGTACTTCGAGATCAGCTCGTCGATGCGGGCCGCGTGCACGGTCACGCCGCGGACCAGGTCCGCAGCGTAAGGGGCCACCGGCGGACTGCCCAGCGTGATGCGCTCGGCGAGCAGGTCCAGGACCGGGACGCCGCGCAGTTCGGCCTCGAAGAGGATGTCCAGGGCCCGCTTGCGCGCTTTGCTACGCGCGGGGGGCATGAGCGAGCCACAGGGGCGCCGGCACCGACTGGACTGAGGAGCGAGGCACGAGCGACGAGGGAAGGAGGTGCCTCAAAGGCGCCCCGGAGGCGAGCGGGAGACACTGCATCAGGCGCGGCCGAGGTACTGGCCGGTCCTGGTGTCGACCTTGATCTTCTCGCCGGTGGAGATGAACAGCGGCACCTGGATGGTCGCGCCGGTCTCCAGGGTGGCGGGCTTGGTGCCGCCGGTAGAGCGGTCGCCCTGGACGCCGGGGTCGGTCTGGCTGATGGTGAGCTCGACGGCGGCCGGCAGGTCCACGTACAGCGGGGTGCCGTCGTTGAAGGCCACCGTGACGGTCTGCTCCTCGAGCAGGTAGTTCGCCGCGTCCCCGACCACCGATGCGGGCACCCGCGGCTGGTCGTAGTCCTGCGTGTCCATGAACACGAAGTCGGCGCCCTCGCGGTAGAGGTACTGCATCTCGCGCCGGTCCACGGTGGCCACGTCCACCTTGACGCCGGCGTTGAAGGTCCGGTCGACGACCTTGCCCGACGTGATGTTCTTCAGCTTGGTGCGCACGAAGGCGCCGCCCTTGCCCGGCTTGACGTGCTGGAACTCGACGACGGTCCAGAGCTGGCCGTCGAGGTTCAGCGCCATTCCGTTCTTCAGGTCGTTGGTGGTGGCCACGTTAAGTCTCCAGGTTAAAGAACGAGAAGTTCTCTCGTCGTAGTCGTGAGGAGGCCGGTCCCGTCGGCCCCCACGACAAGGACGTCCTCAATCCGGACACCGCCCCTGCCGGGCAGGTAGACACCAGGCTCGACGGTGACTGGAACCCGGCTTGCGAGTTTACCCGTTCTGGCGTACCCGATCGTCGGCGCCTCGTGCACCTCGAGGCCCACGCCGTGTCCCAGCCCGTGCTGGAAGTGGTCGCCGTGCCCGGCGTCGCGGATCAGGTCGCGGGCGGCCGCGTCCACGTCGCCGACGTCGGCGCCCGGCCGGGCGGCGTCCAGGCCGGACCGCTGCGCCGTCGCGACCAGCTCGTAGATCTCCCGCTGCCAGCCCGCGGGTTCGCCGAGCGCCACGGTCCTGGTCATGTCCGCGTGGTAGCCGCCGTACAGCGCGCCGAAATCCATCGTGATCAGGTCGCCGCGGCGGACCGGCCGGTCGGTCGGCGAGTGGTGCGGGATCGCGCCGTTCGGCCCGCTGGCCACGATGGTGTCGAAGGCCGGCCTCTCGGCGCCCAGGTGGGCCATCCGCGCGTCCAGCGCCGCCGCCAGCTTGCGCTCGGTCAGACCGGGCCTGATCAGCGAGAACACGTCGGCGATGGCCTGGCAGCTGATCCGGCAGGCGGTCCCGAGCAGCTCGAGCTCGGACGGATCCTTGACCGTCCGCAGTTCCTCTATTTTCGTGCCGAACGGGATGAGTTCCACGCCCTCGGCTTTGGCCGCGAGCGCCGCGTGGCGTTCGACGGTCATCTCGTGCGCCTCGAAGGCCACGGTGCGCAGGCCGCGGGCGAGCATCTCGGCGGCCAGGCGCGGCTCGATGAAGCGCTCGCTGATCAGCTCGACGTCGGGGCAGTCCCGCTCGGCGGCCAGCGCGTACCGCGAGTCCGTCGCCAGCACCGCGGCGCCGTCGGCGCCCAGCAGCAGCGCCGCGTTCGAGCTGGCCAGACCGGTGAGGTAACGGACGTTCGGGCCGGAGGTGATCAGGACCGCGTCAGCGCCGGCCTCGGCGACCTTCTCCCGCGCGCGTCCCCGGCGGGCGGCGTGTATCTCTGCCATGGCACGAGGTTAGTCCGCCATCGCGCCGGCCTGCTCGATGAGGCGGACCCTGGCCTCGTGGGTGGGCGCGAGCGGGGTGACGTTGAGGGTCGTCACCCCGGCCTCGCGGAAGGCGGTCATCCGCTCGGCCACGTAGGACTCCGGGCCGATCAGCGAGGTCAGCTCGGCCAGCTCGGCGGGCACAAGAGCCTCGGCCTCGGCCTTGCGGCCGTCGAGGTAGGCGTCCTGGATGGCCTTCGCCTCGGCCTCGTAGCCGAGCCGGCGGGCCAGGTCGTTGTAGAAGTTGCGGCCCCGGGCGCCCATCCCGCCGATGTACAGGGCCAGCTGGGGCCGGCCGTGGTCGCGCAGGTGCGTGATGTCGCTGCCTTCGCCGATCGCCAGCGCCGCGTGGGCGATGACGTCCAGCGGGCCGAGCCCGGGGTCGCGCCGGGCCGTGCCCTCGGCGACGGCACCGCCCCACACGTCCGCGGCCTTCTCCGGCAGGTAGAAGATCGGCATCCAGGCCTCGGCCAGCTCGGCGGCGAGGGCCACGTTCTTCGGGCCGATGGCGGCCAGCGCGATCGGGATGCGCTCGCGGACCGGGTGGTTGATCAGCTTGAGCGGCTTGCCCAGGCCGGTCCCCCCTTCCAGCGGCAGCCGGTAGTACCGGCCCTGGTAGGCCAGCCGCTCGCGGCGCCAGACCATCCGGCAGATCTCGATGACCTCGCGGGCCCGGCCGAGCGGCGCGTCGTACGGCACCCCGTGCCAGCCCTCGATCACCTGCGGGCCCGACGCGCCGAGGCCCAGGGTGAACCGGCCGCCCGAGACGTAGTCCAGCCCGGCCGCGGTCATCGCGGTCAGCGCGGGCGTGCGCGAGTAGAGCTGGAAGATCCCCGACGCGATCTGCACCCGCTCGGTCTTCGCGGCCAGGAAGCCGAGCTGGCTCACCGCGTCGAAGCTGTACGCCTCGGGCACGAACACGATGTCGAGCCCGGCCCGCTCGTAGTCGGCCAGTTCGGCCACGGTCTCGGCAAAGCCGCCCGCGTAGCTGAGAAACATCCCTATCCGCATGTAAGGAGCGTAACCTGTGTGATCGCCCGGACACCTCTTGGTAGGCCTGCCACAGGAGTTCCTCGGACGGGTGGTCGAGGATCGAGGGGCGGGCCAGGCCGTCCAGCACCACCAGGCGCAGACGGGCACCGCGGGCCTTCTTGTCCACGCTCATGGCCTCGCGCAGCGAGGGCCACAGCCCGGCCGGGTACGCCGTGGGCAGGCCCACGCTGGCCAGCATGGTCCGGTGCAGCGCGCAGGTCTGGCCGTCGAGACGCCCGGCCAGCCGGGCCAGTTCGGCGACGTAGACCATGCCGATGGCAACCGCGTCCCCGTGCCTGAACCGGTACCCCTCCACCCGCTCGATGGCGTGGCCGAGGGTGTGCCCGTAGTTCAGGATCTCCCGCAGGCCCGACTCGTGCAGGTCCTTCGACACCACCTCGGCCTTGACTCGGATGGCGCGCTCGATGAGCTCGCGCGCGTGCGCGCCGTGCGGGACGGCGGCCCCCTCGGGGTCGGCTCTCACCAGGTCGAGGACGACCGGGTCGGCGATGAACCCCGTCTTGATGACTTCGGCCAGGCCGGCCACGTAGTCCTCGCGGGGCAGCGTCTCGAGCGTGACCAGGTCGGCGAGCACCCCGGCCGGCGAGTGGAACGCGCCGACCAGGTTCTTGCCTGCTGCGATGTCGATGGCGGTCTTGCCGCCCACCGCGGCGTCGGCCATGGCGAGCAGCGTGGTCGGGACCAGGACCACGCTGACGCCGCGGAGCCAGGTCGCGGCGACGAACCCGGCCAGGTCGGTGGCCGCTCCGCCGCCGATGCCGACCACGCAGTCGGACCGGGTGACGCCGTGCGCGGCCAGCCGGGACCACAGCCCGGCCGCGACCTCGACGGTCTTGGCCGCCTCGCCGTCGGGCACCGGCTCGGCGTGCACGGTCAGGCCCGCGGCTCGCAGTGCGCCGCACGCGGGGCGGGCGATCTCGCCGAGGCCGGCGGCGTGGACGACCACGACGGTGCGGGCGCGGGCGGGAATCAGGCCGGGCAGTTCGCCGAGCACCCCGACGCCGACCACCACCTGGTAGGGCGGGCCGCCGTCCGACGGGGTGACGTCGATTCTGGTCGCGGTCATCTGGTGATCCTCGCCGCGATCTGCTCGGCGAGTTCGCCCGGGTCGAAGTCGTCGGTGGGCACCGTGACCGCGGCCAGCCGCTGGTAGATCGCGTCGCGCTCGTCCAGCATGGCGCGCAGGCGGCCGCGCGGGTGGCCGGGGATCACGACCCGGGGGCGGTCCAGGCCGATCCGCCGGGCGACGGTGCTGAAATCGGCGGCCAGGTAGACCACGGGAAGTCCCTGGAGCAGGTGCCGGATCCCGTCATCGAGGACCGCGCCGCTGCCGAGGGCCAGCACGCCGCCGCGGGTCCGCAGGGGTCCGTGCTCCGCGAGCGCGCTGGCGGCCGCCTCGCGCTCGAGTTCGCGGAAGGCCTCCTCGCCGTTCTCGATGAAGATGTCGCCGACCGGCTTGCCCGCGGCCGCGCCGACGTCGGCGTCGGTGTCGGTGAACTCCACGCCGAGCCGGTCCGCGAGCAACGGGCCCACGGCGGACTTGCCCGCGCCGGGCGGGCCGATCAGCACCACGGCGAGGGGGGCCCCCGGGGTCAAGGGACCACCAGGGCCTTGAGGTAGGACTCGGCGTTGCGCCGCATCTCCTCGGCCGAGTCGCCGCCGAACTTCTCCACGGCGGCCTCGGCCAGGATCAGGGCCACCATCGCCTCGGCCACCACGCCCGCCGCGGGCACCGCGGTCACGTCGCTGCGCTGGTTGATCGCCTTGGCCGGCTCGCCGGTGCTTGTGTCGATGGTGTCCAGCGCGCGCGGCACGGTCGAGATGGGCTTCATCGCGACCCGCAGCCTGATCACCTCGCCGGTGCTCATCCCGCCTTCGATGCCGCCCGCCCGGTTGGTGCGCCGCCTAATGCCGGCCTGCCCTGCTTCGATCTCGTCGTGGGCTACCGACCCGCGGCGGGCCGCGGTGGTGAAGCCGTCGCCGACCTCGACGCCCTTGATGGCCTGGATGGACATGAGCGCGCCGGCCAGCCGGGCGTCGAGCCGCCGGTCCCAGTGGGTGAAGCTGCCGAGCCCGGGCGGGAGCCCGAAGGCCAGCACCTCTACGACGCCGCCCAGCGTGTCCCCCGCCTTCTTGGCCGCGTCGATCTCGGCCACCATGGCCGCGCTGGCGGCCGGGTCGGCGCAGCGCACCGGGTCGGCGTCGATGGCCGCCGTGTCGTCCGGGCCCGGCATGAGCTCGTCGGGCGCGGCGACCTGACCGATCGCGACCACGTGGCTGAGGATCTCGACGCCGAGAACCTGGCCGAGCAGGCGCCTGGCCACCTCGCCGAGCGCCACCCGCGCGGCCGTCTCCCGCGCGCTGGCCCGCTCGAGGACGGGGCGGGCGTCGGTGTGGCCGAACTTCTGCATGCCGGCCAGGTCGGCGTGCCCGGGCCGCGGCCGGGTCAGCGGCGCGTTCCTGGCCTGGCTCTCCAGCGTCGCCGCATCGACCGGGTCGGGCGACATGACCGTCTCCCACTTGGGCCACTCGGTGTTCGCGACCCTGATCGCGACCGGGCCGCCGAGCGTGCGGCCGTGCCTGACGCCCCCGGTGAGCTCCACCTCGTCCTGCTCGAAGGCCATCCGCGCGCCACGCCCGTAGCCGGCTCGCCTCCGGGCCAGCGCGGCGGCGACGTCGCCGGTGCTGACCCGCACCCCGGCGGGCACCCCTTCGCAGATCGCGACGAGCGCGCGCCCGTGCGATTCGCCTGCGGTCAGCCAGCGGAACATGCTCACGATCTTATGGGGTCACGAGTGACGCTGATCTCGACGCCGCGGCGCAGGCGGCCCGCCAGCCGGGCCGCGATCCGGCCGGCCGCCCGGCGCACCGCGGGCGCCCAGTCACCGCCGGACACGGCCAGCCGGACGGCAAGGTCGGTGGCCTCGGTCCCGGCGGCGGCCCCGCGGCCGGGCGCCAGGCTGAAGCCGGCGATCGCGGGCTCGGCGGCGACCGCCGCCTCGACTTCGGCGTGCACGTCCGGGTCCTCGTGCGCGGGCGGGACCGGCTGCCCGGCGGCGAGCGCCTCGAGCCGCGCTCCCTCGACCGCGAGCGGCACCGGGCCGGCGACGTCGATGACCACCGCGCAGCGGTCGGCGACGGCGGCGCGCCACACCCGGCCGGCTCCGGCGGGAACCGGGCGGGCGCTCTGCCGCCAGCGGGCCAGCGCGTCGAGGCTGGTGAACGCCAGCACGGCGGGCCTGCCGTCCTGGCCGATCAGCGTGGGCAGCACCATCTCGCTGTTCTTGTCCCCGTCGGCTGCGGATCCGTCGGCGAGGACCGCGACCACCGGGACGAGCAGCCGCGCCGCGGCCAGCGCGGTCAGCGCCGCCTGCTCGCTGCCCTCGGCGGCCTGGTACGCGGCCAGGGCCGCGGCCACGTGCGGATCGGCGGCGCCGTGGTCGTCGCGGAACTGCTGTCCGCCAGGGTTCAGGTGCCCGGACACCTCACCGACCCTACGCCACCATTAAGGTAGCCGATTGACTGCGGAGAGTAATGAATCCTCTGAATGAGACGCTTTCCGGCTAATCAACGTCATGAACTCGGCACAATCAGTTGAGCGGGGGGTACGCATCCGCACGCGCACGGAAGGGAGCGTGGGTGACCCAGCCCGAGCGACTGGCCGCGATCGCACCGGGCACGCCGATGTGGAAGGCCGTGCCACCGCGCCTGGTCGGCCCGTACCTGACCGGGCAGCGCACCGTGCTGGCCGGCTACGTGTACCGCGCCCAGGACGTCCGCTTCCACAACCCCGCCGAGGCCTACCTCGCGCTGAGCCTGGGCTGGGAGGATTCGGAATTCACGCCGCACATGAGCGAGATCTACCTGGTGGCCTGGCTGGCCCGGGCGATCGACGGCTACGTGCCCGCCACCGGTCACGGCGTCCCCGAGTTCTACATCGAGCCCATCGCGATCCCCGTCGGGGCGGGGATGTGCCGGCTCGGCCCGGACGGGGATCAGCTCGTCGCCCGCTACGACGGGCTGGCCTGGCAGAGGATGGAGTCGTAAGCCATGCGGTACCGGCTCATGGCCACCTACCTCGGCGTCCCCTACCACGCCGGCCTCGGCCCGGACGGCAACGAGGCGACGCTGTTCTCCCCGGCTCCGCCGCCGGACGAGCTCGGCTTCACCGCCGCGGGCGGGCACTGGCGCAAGCAGGTCAGCCTCACCGATCTGGACGCGCTGTGGCAGTCGCGCCTGGTCGGCGAGTACCGCGGCGAGCCCTGCCTGGTGCTCGACGATCTCGGTGACCGGCTGCACCTCGCCTACCTGGGCCGCGACTCGGCCCGGGCCAGGCAGCTCGGCTACTGGGAGATCGACCGCGAGGTGTTCGAGGTCGTGGTGGCCCGGCAGGACATCACCGGGCTGACCGAGGAGCGGGTGGACTACCCGCCGGCTTCGGCCATGTTCCCCCCGTCCCACCGGGACCCGGCCGCCCACGGGCGGCCCGAGGCGGCGGGCCGCGGGACGGTTCCCGGCGGGCCGCCGCCCTCGGTGACCGAGCGCACCGGGCCGCTGCGGGTCATGCCGCGGCCGGGCGAGAGCGGCGGATACGCAGATCGCGCGTCGAGCACTCCGGACCGGGTGGCGGCCTGGCACGGCTCACCGGACGGCGAGCCCTGGTCCGGGCCGAGGCCGGCGCCGCGCCGGCCGCTGGCCGCCGCGGCGCCAGGGCGGCGCGCCGGGAAGCGGGACCGGGTGCCTCAGTCCGTCTTCGCCGAGCTGCTGAGCCTGGCCGCCATCCCGCACGCGGCGTACGCGGTCGACGAGGAGGTGCCGGGCGCCATGTGCCTGGTCAAGGCCCACGGCGGCTTCGAGGTGTTCGGCCGGACCGACGACGCCCGGCTCGACGTGCGCTTCTTCGAAGACGAGGAGGCGGCCTACTTCTACCTGTTCGGCGTCCTGGCGGCCGAGGCGGTGCGCAGCGGGCGCTTGCGGCCGGAAACGTCGAACGGGCACGTCAACGGGTCGCGCGGCCCTCTGCCTGCCGCTGGGTCCTGGGCGCCCTCGGCCGCCGGGGAAAACGTTTCGAAGTACTTACGGTGCAAGAAGTTACCCAAACCGGCACCTCGTCCAGTTATCGTTAGTTAGCCGGCGGGGCTGACGGTCCCCCGCTCCCCAAGCAGCCCCGTCGGCCTCCCCTATCGGACGTTCGCAATTGGGATTCTGGGCACCATAAATAAGTCCCAATGTCATTAATGGCCAAAAGGGCATTTCTCTCACTTCAGACCCGGCAGTTACAGCCGCGCGCCGGTACCGTGGCAGCAGTACTGTGACTGCGTGGCTGTTCCCCCGGCCGAGGCCGCGGTGACCGCCGGGGTGGCCAGCCTGGCGGTCCGGGACCTGGTGCGCGGGACCCGCCGTCACGGCCGGGTCCTGGCGGCCCTGCCGCACGCCATCTACCTGGAATTCGCCGACGCCGTGCCCGAGCCGCGCGTGCTCGCCGTCTCGCCGCCGGACGCCATCAGGCTGCCGAACGCGATCATCACCGGCCCGTGGGAGGCCCGGCCGCCAGGTCGCCCGGCTGACGCCGCGGAGTGCTGGGCGGGCGGGAGCCGCGTGACGGCCTGCGGCCTGGATATCAGGATCGTCCGCTGGTGGGATCCCTCGCCGGTGTTCGGGCCGGTGTCCCGGGCCAGGCTCGATCACGGCTCGGCCGCCCTCGCCAGGCTCTACGCGGCGGCGGAGCACGCGCCGGGCCTGGCGGGCCACGACGGGCCCGGGCAGCTGGCGGCGAGCTGCGCGAGCGGCGACCTGGCCGGCGCCGTCGAGGCGGCCGAGCACCTGGTGGGCCTCGGTCCCGGCCTGGTGCCCAGCGGCGACAGCGTGGTCAGCGGCGTGCTGCTCGCGCTCAGGCTGCTGGGCGGGGCCATCTCCGGCGGAACCCGGGCGGTATGGCTCGCGAACTGGCTCAGCGCGTCGGTGACCTGCGACGCGGCGCAGCGGACCACCACGCTGGCGGCGTCGCTGCTGCACTGCGCGGCCAGGGGCCAGGCCGCGGCCGAGGTGTCCGCCGTGCTGCTGGGCATGGCGGGCCAGGAACCGCTCGAGCCGGCCGCGTCCCGGCTGCTGACCGCGGGGCAGGGCGTCGATCTCGCCTGGGGGCTGGTGGCGGGCTGCCGCGCGGCGCTGCTTTTGTCCGTAAGCTGATCCGATGATCGTTCCGCTGACCGGACTGCAGTACGAGATCGAGGCCGGGCCCTACCGTGCCACCGTGACCGAACTCGGGGCCGGGCTGCGCGAACTGGCCTTCCGCGGCCAGCCGGTGATAGCCGGGCACGAGCCGGACGAGCTGCCGCCGGCCGGCGCGGGCCAGCTTATGGCGCCCTGGCCGAACCGGATCGACGGCGGGCGGTACGTCTTCGGCGGCACCGAGTACCAGCTGGCCCTCACCGAGCCCGCCCGGGCGAACGCCATCCACGGGCTGACCCGCTGGAAGGCGTGGACCGCCGTCAGCCAGGACAGCAGTGTGGTGCGGCTGCGCAGTGCCCCGCACGGCCAGCAGGGGTATCCGTTCTGCCTGGAGATCGAGGCCGAGTACCGCCTCGATCCGGGCACAGGACTGCAGGTGGCGGTGACTGCGCGCAACCGCGGCAGCCACGCCGCGCCCTACGGCACCGGCTCGCACCCGTACCTGACCGTGCGGACGCCCGGCGTCGAGGGCTGCGAGCTGACGCTGCCCGCGGAATTGTGGCTGCCGATGGACGACCGCGGCATCCCGTCCGGGCCGCCGGAGCCGGTCGAGGGCACCGAGTACGACTTCCGCCAGGCGCGCGTCATCGGCGGCACCCGGCTCGATCACGCGCTCACCGGCCTGAGCCGCGACGGCGACGGCCGCGCCTGGGCGTTCCTCGCGGCCGGCGGCGGGGCCGGGCCCCGGGTGGGGCTGTGGGCGGACGAGGGCTACCAGTGGCTGCAGGTGTTCACCGGCGATCCGCTGGGCCCGGACCGCCGCCGCAAGGCGGTGGCGGTCGAGCCGATGACGTGCCCGCCGAACGCCTTCGTGACCGCCGACGACCTGCTCGTCCTCGAGCCGGGCGAGAAGGTCGCGCACACCTGGGGCATCCAGGCCTTCTGAGGGTTTACCGTGCGTCGCGGCCCGCGATGCGGTCGAGGTCGGCGGGCGTGTCGATGTCGTCGGGGCGGCCGGTGTCGCCGCACTCGACCAGGGTGACGAGGTCCGGGCGGGCGCGCAGGAACGCCCGGGCGCCGTGGTCGCCGGTGGCCATCGCGATGACCTCGGGCCAGTGCTCGCGGGCCAGCAGCACCGGGTTGCGCGGCTGGCCGTCGTAGGCGGCGACCGCCACGCTGGCGCCGGACCGGTACGCGGCAATCAGCCGGGTGACCGCCTCGGCGCCGACCAGCGGCTGGTCGGCCAGGGCCACCACGGCGGCGCCGGTGTCCGCGGGAAGGGCGCGCAGCGCGACCCGCAGCGAGGATCCCATGCCGGTGCGCCACTCCGGGTTGGGCACGATGCGCACCCGGGACCCGGGGCCCGGCTCGACCGGGGCCGCGCCGGTGACGACGAGGACCGGAGCCGCGCCGCCGGCCGCCAGGGTGGCCACGCCGCGCTCGGCGAGGGTCTGCCCGTCCAGCTCGACCAGCGCCTTCGGCCGGCCGAACCGGGAACCAGAGCCCGCGGCCAGCAACACTCCCGCGACTGAAGCGCGCACGGTTCCCAAGCGTATGCGCTCACTCTGGTAGCATCCATCCCGAACCGGGAGTGACGACCTCAATGACAACGCAGAGCCCGCCTGGCGGCGGCATCGACACGACCACGCCGAACGTCGCGAGGATCTACGATTACCTGCTCGGCGGTAAAGACAATTTCGCCGCCGACCGCGAGGCGGCCAGGCAGCTTATCGAGGCGATTCCTGACGTCGCGGCGATAGCGCGCGACAATAGGTCGTTCCTCGGCCGGGTGGTGCGTTACCTGGCGACGCGGGGTGGCATCCGGCAGTTTCTCGACCTGGGCGGCGGCCTGCCCACCCAGGCCAACGTGGACGAACTGGCGCAGGGGGTGGCGCCGGGCGCGCGCGTGGTCTACGTCGACAACGACCCCGTGGTGGCCTCGCACGGCCGGGCACTGCTCGCGTCGGGCGGCCAGGTCGGCATGGTGTTCGGCGACCTGCGCGACCCGGCCGGCATCCTGCGGCACCCGGACGTCCTCGCCCTGCTGGACCTGGCCCAGCCGGTGGCGGTGCTGTGCACGAGCACGCTGCACTTCATCGCGGACGAGGCGGAGCCGCACGCGATCATCGCCGAGTACCGGGACCGGATGGCGCCGGGCAGCTACCTGGCCATCAGCCACGGCACCCTGGAGGAAGACCCCGGCGGCGAGGGCGGCAAGGCCGAGACCGTGTACCGTCAGGCCTCGTCCCAGCTGCGCGTCCGGCCGCTGCCGGAGGTGCGGCGCTTCTTCGACGGCTTGGAGCTCGTCGAGCCCGGGCTCACCTGGATCACCGAATGGCGGCCCGAGCCGGGGACCGCGCCCACCGGGCGACGGAATTCCATGCGCGGGGGCGTCGGCCGCAAGCTCTAGATTTCATCGGGGGTTCGGGGGGCGGACTGGTGGTGGATGCGGCCTTCCGTGGAGGTCAGCGGGTGGCCGGTGCCGCCCCAGCGGAGCTGGATCAGTTCGGCGGCGATCGATACCGCCGTCTCCTCCGGCGTCCTGGCGCCCAGGTCGAGACCGATCGGCGAGCGCAGCCTGGCCAGTTCGCCCTCGGTCAGGCCGGCCTCGCGCAGCCGGGCCAGCCGGTCGTCGTGGGTGCGCCGGCTGCCCATCGCGCCGATGTACCCGGCCGGCGTGCGCAGCGCCACCTCGAGCAGCGGGACGTCGAACTTCGGGTCATGGGTGAGCACGCAGATCACGGTCCTGGCGTCCACGTCGGTCGCGGCCAGGAAGCGGTGCGGCCATTCGACCGCGACCTCGTCGGCGTCGGGGAACCGCGAGGCGGTGGCGAACACCTTCCTGGCGTCGCACACGGTGACGTGGTAGCCGAGGAACTTGCCGACCCGCGCGACCGCGGCGGCGAAGTCGATGGCCCCGAACACCAGCATCCGCGGCGCGGGCGCGAACGAGTTCACGAACACGCTCAGCTCGTCACCGCGGCGCTCGCCCTGCGCGCCGTACCTGCGGATGCCGGTCAGCCCCTGGGCCAGCATGCCGCGGACGTCGTCGTCGACCGCCGCGTCGAGCCGCGCCGACCCCAGCGTGCCGGAGGCGCCGCTGTGCCAGCCGCCCGGCTGGGGGGTCTCGCTGGCCCAGATCACCCGCCGCGCGCCGGTCTGGCCCGGTCCGGCGATCACCGTCGCGACCGCGACAGGCTCACCGCGCTCGACCGCGGCGGCGATCTCGCCCAGCTCGGGGAAGCGGATCCGATCGACCGGCTCGACGAAGATGTCGATGATCCCGCCGCAGGTCAGCCCGACCGCGAACGCGTCGTCGTCGCTGACACCGTAGGTCTGCAGGACCGGCTCGCCCGCCTGGCAGACGTCCAGCGACAGCTCGTAGACGGCGCCTTCGACGCAGCCGCCGGACACGCTGCCGACGACCTCGTGGCCGCCGGTGGTGGACGCGGCGGAGGACACCGCCAGCGCCGCACCCGGATCGCGGGGCGCACTGCGGTACGTGCGCACCACGGTGGCCAGGCCGAAGGTCTCCCCGGCCTCCCACCACTTGGTGATCCTGCCCAGGATGTCACGCACCAGCGTCACCTCCGCTCATCTCGACGGAACCAGCGGCACGGTCGAGCCTATTCCCGGCTGCGCCTATTCCTGGCGCTGGCCACGGCGGCGCGGATCAGGCGGGGGAGGTCGGGATCCGCCGGGCGCTCGTCGCCGCCCAGGTCTTCGGCCGTGAGCCAGCCGTACTTGTCGGTGGTGGCGCGCTCCCACGCGTCCATGCCCTCGAAGCTCACCTCGGCCGAGGTGACCAGGACCGCGTAGAAGGTCTGCTCCTGGAGGATGCGGTGCCCGCCCCAGGAGAACTCGATGGTGTTCTGCGCGATGGGCTCGCCGAGCGCCGCCGGGTCGACGCGGATGCGGGTCTCCTCGTACAGCTCGCGGACGCCCGCGTCGCGCAGGGACTCCCTACCCACCTCCCCGTCCCCCTTCTCTGCCGCGCCGCCGATGGTGAACCAGTAGGGCTCATCGGGATGGTGCGGATCGCAGCCGTGCAGCAGCAGCACGCGTCCTTCTGCGTCGACGGGCAGCACCCGGGCGGTCGACCGGCGCCACGGGCCAGGACTGCTCACCAGCGCCTACTCCACGATCTTGGAGATGGGGATCTCCAGGATGTCCTGGGCGCCGGCCGCCTTCAGCGCCGGTATCAGCGTGTTGACGCCGCGCTTGGGGACGACGGTTTCGACCGCGTTCATGTTCCCCCGGGCCAGCGTGGTGATCGTCGGCGAGGACAGCGCGGGCAGCATGTCGGTGACCGCGGCCAGCCGGTCCGCGGGCACGTTGAGCTTGAGCAGGACGTTGCCGCGCGCCTGGATCGCGCCCCGCAGCAGCAGGGCGATGTCCTCCATGGCTGTGCGCTTCTCGGCGTCCGCGAACGCGGGAGTGGCCGCGATCAGCTCGGTGTAGCTGGTCAGCAGCGTCTCGAGGATCCGCAGGCCGTTCTTGCGCAGCGACGAGCCGGTCTCGGTCAGGTCCACGATCGCGTCCACGATGTCGGGCACCTTGGCCTCGGTCGCGCCGTAGGACGGGATGACGATGGCCTTGACCCCGCGCGCGTCGAGGAACCGCCGGGTCAGGGACGGGAACTCGGTGGAGATCCGGACGCCTTCCGGCAGGTCGGCGGCTGACTGCCAGGACGCGGAGGCCGGCACCGCGAGCACCACCCGGACGGGCTGCGAGGTGGCCTTGGAGTACTGCAGCTCGCCGAGCGAGACGACGTCGGCTTCGGTCTCCGCGATCCAGTCACGGCCGGTGATGCCGAGGTCGAAAAGACCGCGTTCGATGTAGGACGGGATCTCCTGCGGGCGCAGGAAACGGACCTTGTCGATCCGCGGGTCGTCGATCGAGGCGTGGTAGTCCCGGTCCGAGGACCGCCGCACGGTCAGGTCGGCGGCGTCGAAGAGCTCGAGGGTGGCTTTCTCGAGCGAGCCCTTGGGCAGTACGAGTGAGAGCATGGGTTACCTAAATGTGAGAGCGGAGCGAGCGCAACACGAGCGCGGTATCCAGCGCCGCCACCACGGCCTCCCATCCCTTGTCCTCATGGCTACCGGGCAGCCCGCACCGGTCCTGAGCCGACTCTACCGTGTCACAGGTCAGCACCCCGTTCCCCACCGGGGTGCGGGTGTCGAGGGCGACGCGGGTGAGGCCGGCCGTCACCGAGTCGCACACGTACTCGAAGTGCGGGGTGCCGCCCCGGATGACCACGCCGAGGCACGCCACCGCGTCATGGTGGCAGGCCAGTTCGGCGGCCACCACGGGCAGCTCGATCGCGCCCGCGACCCGTACCACGACCGGGTCGGCCACGCCGCACGCCAGGGCCGCGGCGGTCCCGCGGGCCACCAGCGAGTCGGTGATCTCCCGGTGCCAGCGGGTGGCCACGATCGCCAGGCTCAGCCCGGACGCGTCCACGACCGCGGCGCCCGGGCGGCCGGCGCCGCTCACGCCGACTCTGCTTCGCGCGTGGCACCGGGGGCGAACCCGCCGGAGTGCGGCGCCGCAGGGTGGCCGTTGAGCGGGGCCGGGGCGCGCAGCCCGGCCCGTTCGGGATCATTGAGATCGTGAATCTGGTGCCCGAGGCGGTCCCGCTTGGTGATCAGGTACCTCAGGTTGTAGGGCGTGACGGCGGACGCGAGCGGGACCCGGGCGGTGACGTCCACGCCGCAGCCGGCCAGGCCGCTGACCTTGGCCGGGTTGTTGGTGAGCAGGCGCACCGAGCGCACGCCCAGGTCGGCGAGCATCTGCGCGCCGGCCGAGTACTCGCGCGCGTCCACCGGCAGGCCGAGCTCGGTGTTGGCGTCCACCGTGTCGGCGCCGGCGTCCTGCAGCTCGTACGCCTGCAGCTTGCTCAGCAGCCCCACGCCGCGGCCTTCGTGCCCGCGCAGGTAGAGCACCACCCCGCGGCCCTCGGCTGCGATCGCCGCCATGGCCGCGTCGAGCTGCGCGCCGCAGTCGCAGCGCAGCGAGCCGAACACGTCGCCGGTCAGGCACTCCGAGTGCAGCCGGGTCAGCACGTCCGAGCCGCCGGTCACGTCGCCGTACGCCAGCGCCACGTACTCGGTGCCGTCGATCTCGTGCCGGTAGCCGAACGCCTGCCATTGGCCGTAGGCGTTCGGGATCCTGGTCTGCGCCTGCCGGCTGAGCTGGCGCTCGTGGCGGCGGCGGTACTCGATGAGCTGCTCGATGGAGATCAGCGCGAGGTCGTGGGTGTTCGCGAACTCGCGCAGCTCGGGCAGCCGGGCCATGGTGCCGTCGTCGTTCACCACCTCGCACAGCACGCCCGCCTCCGGGAGCCCGGCCAGCCGGGCCAGGTCGACGGCGGCCTCGGTGTGCCCGGCCCGGCGCAGCACGCCGCCCTCGGCGTAG
>Ga0070708_100000953_pt1 | contig 21930 bp, 23 predicted proteins | sample KBSK5503metaG_FD_65469 | JGI IMG/M metagenome (GOLD analysis project Ga0070708, IMG submission 65469) | Corn, switchgrass and miscanthus rhizosphere microbial communities from Kellogg Biological Station, Michigan, USA - KBS K5-50-3 metaG | ecosystem: Host-associated > Plants > Roots >... | reverse complement strand
CGGTCGCGAAGACCCTCACGGTCATCGAGGCCGGGACGGGGTTCGCGTTTCTCGCGCTCGTGATCGGATACTTCCCGGTTATCTACCAGGCGTTTTCCCGCCGCGAAACGGCGATCTCGCTGCTCGACGCGCGTGCCGGATCCCCGCCGACCGCGGCGGAACTGCTGTGGCGATACGGCTGGGACCGGCAAGGCGACGCGCTCACCGAGCTGCTGAAGGAATGGGAGCGCTGGGCCGCCGAGGTGCTCGAGAGCCACCTCTCCTACCCGGCCCTCGCCTACTTCCGGTCACAGCACTACAACCAGTCATGGCTCGGCGCGCTGACCACGATTCTCGACGCGAGCGCCCTCACAATGGTGGGCCGGGAGGGGCACTGCGCGCGGCAGGCGGCGCTGACCTTCGCCATGGCCCGGCACGCCCTCGTGGACCTCGCTCAGGTGTTCAACACACCGCCGCATCAGCCCCCCGAGCGGCTCGGGGGCGCCGACTTCCCGCAGCTCGAGGCGCGCCTCGCCGAAGCCGGGCTGCGCTTGCCGGACAACGCGGCGCAGCAACTCGTGCAATGGCGGCGCATGTACGAGCCCTACGTCGCGGCACTCGCGCGCCACCTCGCGGTGATCCCGCCACCGTGGGTGCGGTCGGCGGAGCGGCCTGACAATTGGCAAACGAGCGCCTGGGAGCGACCCACGATGCTCCCGCCCTCCGCCCGAGCGCGGGTGGACGACGCTCACTTCTAGCACGACCGCTGGGTTAGAAAGGTGGTACGATGCGCTTCATGATGATCTTCAAGCCGGAGGGCGACATCGAGCCGGGCGTGCCTCCCTGTAAGCAGAACATCCCGGAGATGGGCGCTTTGGTGGACGAGCTGGTGGCCTCCGGCGTGCTGATCGCGACCGAAGGCCTGCATCCGCGGGAGAAGGGAGCGCACGTCCGGTTGTCCGGTGGCAAGCTCACGGTGACCGACGGTCCGTTCACGGAGGCCAAGGAGCTGATCGCCGGGTTCGCCCTGGTGGAAGTGGCGTCGAAACGAGAGGCGGTCGAGCTGGCGCAACGCTTCCTCGCCATCGCGGGCGGGGGCGAGAGCATCATCCGTCAGGTCTACGAGGCGTCGGCGTATACTCCTGACGCCTTCCCGCCCGAGGAAGCGGCGCGCGACCAGGCGCGTCGCGACGAGTTGTGGAGGAAGGCCGCGCCGCGCTAGCAGCCCGACGGATCCCGCAGGGTCACCGCGGCGCCTTGCGCAGCGCCTGCTCGATCATCAGCAGCTCACCCAGGTTGTCCGCGGTGAGGAGGCCGACGAGCTGGCCGTTCTGGACCACGGGAAGGGTGTGACAGCGGCGCCGCTGCAGCCGGCCGAGCACCCCCTCGAGCATGTCGCGCGGTCCGCCCGTTTCAATGTCTCGCTGCATCACATCGCCGACTCGCACTTCCTTGCCGCGCCGCGCCAGCGCGTTCAGCAAATCGGAGCGGGTCAGCACGCCAACAACGCGTCCTTCCTCGACCACGGGGAAGTCCTGTTGGAACCCCGCGAGGACGTAGTCCACGGCCCGCCCCAACGGATCGTCCGGCGCCAGGGTGCGGAAGTCGGTGACCATGGCCTTCTGGACGGGGATGCCCGCGAGGGCGGAGCGCATCTGCACCATCGAGGCCTCCCCCGCCGCTCCCAGCCAAACGAAGAGCGCGATGAACACCAGGAACGGGTTGGTGAACAATCCCACGAAGCCGAACAGCACGGCCATCGCCTGGCCGATCCCCGCCGCGAGCTGCGTGGCCCGGAGGTAGTCCATCCGGAGGGCCAGCAGGCCCCGCAAGACGCGCCCACCGTCCATCGGGAAGGCGGGGAGCAGGTTGAACGCCGCGAGACTCACGTTGACCCAGAACAACTGATCCAGGAACCTCCCGCCGACCCGGACCACGTCGCCGTAGGCCGAGAGGCCCTGGCCCAGCTCGAGTACGACAAACAGGATGGCCGCCAGCACCACGTTCACTGCCGGGCCCGCAAGGGCCACCAGCAGCTCCTGCTTCGGGTCCTGAGGCATGCGGTCCAGCCGGGCGACTCCACCGATCGGCAGCAGCGTGATGTCGCGCGTCGGGATGCCGAACCGCCTCGCGGTCAGCGCGTGTCCGAGCTCGTGCAGCACCACGATCCCGAATAGAGAGAAGATGAATGCCACCCCGGTGAAGGCGTCGGCGGCGCTCTGCCGCGCCAGGTAGTGACTCAGGGCCACCCAGCCCACCAGGATCAGGAAGGTGACGTGGACGTACAGGTCGATGCCGGCGATCCGAGCGATTCGCCATGACCACTTCATGGTTTTCCCGGCCCTTTCTTTATAGAGCTGCGTTCGAGCAAGCGAGGGGCTCCCATCCGTTCGGCCCACTCGGGGAAGGTGCTGGTCGGCCCTCGCCACCGGAGCTCGTCCGCGCTGCTGAAGAGCGGCGCGTCGGTCCGGAGCGTCGCGAGGTTCTTGAAGAGGAGGGCGAGCTGCCGGCCCTCGCCCAGGACGGAGGCTGGGAAGCTCTCGATCGGCCCGTACTCGTTCAACAGTCGAGCCGCGGTCACTCGGCCAATCCCTGCCACGCCGGGGTAGCCGTCCTGTGCGTCGCCGACCAGGGCGAGGAAATCGGGGATGAGCCTGGGCTCGACGCCGAACTTCTCCCGCACGCCGGCCGCGTTGCGGACCGTGCCGCTGCGGCGGTCCACCTGCACGACCCGGTCGCCGCGGACGCACTGGGCGAGGTCCTTGTCGTTCGCCCAGATACACACCTTCTCCACGATTTCCTGTTGGGAAGCAATATGCGCCGCGGACGCGAGGGCGTCGTCCGCTTCCAGCTCGATCATGGGCCAAACGACCACTCCCATGGCGGCGAGCGCATCCTCCAGCGGCTGGAATTGCGCCGCGAGTGCGGGATCGATGCCCTCCCCTGTCTTGTAGCCGGGCCAGAGCGCGTTGCGGAAGGACTCGATGACGTGATCGGTGGCGACGCCGACGTGGGTAGCCCCCTGCTCGATCATCTGCAAGACTGTGTGGAGCACGCCGGCGACGGCGCCGAACGGCGGATCTTCCTTCTGTTTAGCGCGGCGCAAGCCGTAAAAGTGACGGAACAGCTCGTACGTGCCGTCGACGAGATGGACGATCATCGGGAGCCTTCGCGCCGCACCATGGCCTCAAAATCTACCTGGCCCCGTCTGTCACGCTGCCGGTCATATATCGAGCCTCGCCGCGACACTAAACCTCGAGACCGAGCCCCGCATGTCGCCTGAAGACCTCGCTGCCCAGCTCGAGCAGCTGCACGCCGCGGCGTTCGGCTGGGCGCTCTCGTGCTGCGGCTGGGACCGTGCCGCGGCGGAGGATGTGCTTCAGGCAAGCTACCTGAAGATCCTGGACGGCCGGGCGCGCTTCGGTGGGCGCTCGAGCTTTCGCACTTGGGTCTTCGGGGTGATCGGCCGGACGGCGCGGGAGGCCCGGCGCCGCGCGGCGCTGGGGCGTTGGCTGCCCATGGCGCGCCTGCTGCTCGGGCCGGACGCGGGGGACGGCCGGCCCGACGCGGCGACGGCGCTCGCGCACGCCGAGGAAACGGCGCGGCTGGTCCGGGCGCTCGGGCGACTGCCGGCCCGCCAGCGCGAGGTGCTGCACCTCGTGTTCTACCAGGACCTGACGATCGCCGAGGCCGCGGCGGTCCTCGGCGTGGCGCTCGGCACGGCCCGCACCCATTACGAGCGGGGCAAGACGGCGCTGCGACGCATGCTCGAGGAGACCGAGCGATGACCAATGACCGGGATCGGGCGCTGCACGAGCTGTTTGGCGCCTTGCGCAGAGAGGCGGCGGCCGGCGCCCCGGAGTTTCACGACGCGCTTACGGGCGCCGCCCGCCACCGCCAGCGGATCAGGCGGGCCCGCCGCCGGGTGGCGGGCATCACCGCGGCGGTCGCGGCCACAGCTCTGGCCCTCGTGATCCTGGCGTGGCCGATCACGGGCGGGAAGCGTGTCGCCTTTGTGGACCTCGCCACGACCCGCTGGGAAGCACCGACAGACTTTCTGCTTCGAACCCCGGGCGCCGAGCTCCTGCGCGCGGTGCCGACGTTCACAACTGGAGGGAGGATTCACCTATGAAGCGCGCTCTTTCAGTCATCGTCGTGCTCGCCCTACTCGCTGTTCCCGGCGTGCAGAGCCAGCAGCTACCCGGCGGCCCCGGCGGGCCGGGGAGCCCGCCTCACCCGGACGATCCGCTCAGCCGATTCCTGTTCCCGCCGGAGCTCGTGATGCAGCAGCAACAGGCTATCGGGCTCAAACCGGAGCAACGCACCGCGATCACGCGGGCGATCAAAGAGTTCCAGGGGAAGGTCCTGGACCTGCAATGGCAGATGCAGGAGGAGACCGGGCGATTCGGGGAGCTGCTCGACAAGCCGTTGGTGGATCAGGCGGCGGCGCTGGCGCAGCTTGACAAAGTGCTCGCCGTCGAGCGCGAGGTGAAGCGCACGCACATCAGTCTCTTGATCCAGATCAAGAACCAGCTCACGGCCGAGCAGCAGGCGAGGCTCACGCAGCTGCGGGCGGGCGGACCTTGACTAGCGATGGTCTTTGGCCCGCCTTCCGCGCGGAACCACGACCTGCTCCGCTTCGTCGAAGCCGAGCGTCACGAACTCCCCCGCGTGCACCATCTGCCGGAGGCGTTCGATGTCCGGCGTGAGCACTCGATCGCCCTCCAGGGGGCCGACCTGCCGCCGGACGCGGTCGTACGCCAGCCGGACGCCCCGCCCCGGACGGAGCGGCTTCAAGAATTCGAGCGCCTGCGTCGCGCAAAGCAGCTCGATCGCGAGAACGTACTCGAGACATTCAACCGCGCGACGTGCTTTGCGCGCGGCCGCCATCCCCATGGAGACATGGTCCTCCTTATTCCCGCTCGTCGGGACCGAGTCCACGCTGGCCGGGTGGGCGAGCACCCGCATCTCCGCCAGGAGATCCACCGCGGCAACCTGCGCGATCATGAACCCCGACTCGATCCCCGGATCGCGTGCCAGAAACGCCGGCAGTCCCGACGACTCCGGATTCAATAGGCGTTCGATCCGCCGCTCGCTGATACTGGCGACGTCGGCCACGGCGATCGCCAGGAAGTCCAATGCCTGTGCAACCACCTGCGCGTGAAAGTTGCCCGCGTTGAGCACGACTCCGGCATCCGGGAAGATCAGTGGGTTGTCGGTGGTGCTGTTCACTTCGATTTCGAGCACCTGCCGCACGTAGCTCAAAGCACCCCGGGCGGCGCCGTGGACCTGCGGCATGCACCGTAAGGAGTAGGCGTCCTGCACCCGCGGATCGTTGTAGCGATGAGACTCCCTGATTTCGGAGTCGGCCAACAGGGCGCGCAGGCGCTGCGCACTCGCGATCTGTCCCGGATGCGGCCGAGCCTGCTGGACCTCGGCACGGAACGGCTCCGGCGTTCCACGCAGCCCTTCCAGGCTCGTCGCGCCGGCGACCTCCGCGGTTTCCACGGCTCGCTCCGCAGCGAGGAGCGACAGGACCCCGAGCCCGGTGGTGGCCTGGGTCCCGTTGATGAGCGCTAATCCCTCCTTCGCCACGAGCTCGACCGGCTCCAGACCGGATCGCGCCAACGCATCCCGGCTCGGAATCACCGATCCGTTCATCTCGACGTCACCTTCACCGAGCAGCGCCAGCGCCACGTGCGCCAGAGGCGCCAGGTCCCCGCTGGCGCCGACGGAGCCGATTTCCGGTACGACGGGATGGATCCCCACCCGCAGGAAATCGAGCAACCGCTCCACGACCTCCACCCGGCACCCTGAGTCGCCACGAGCGAGGGAATTCGCTCTGAGCAGCATCATTGTGCGGACTTCGGGAGCGCTGAGCCGCTGGCCGACGCCGCTGGCGTGGCTTCTAATGAGGTTGAGCTGCAGCTCCCTGCGTCGCTCGGGTTGGATGAACACCTCCGACAAGCGACCGAATCCCGTTGTCACGCCATAGATGCGCTCGTTTTCCTGAAGCAACTCTTCTACAAAGCGCCGCGAGCGGCTCACCTTCTCCCTGGCCTCCGGGGAGAGGACCAGATCGCGCTCGTGCCCGAGCGCGACGCGCTGGACATCGTCCAGCGTCAACGCCTGTCCCGTGATAGAGATCATGACGACCCCGCCAGTGTCAGGTGTGCGTACGCTGGAGTCAACCCCCACCCAGGGAAAGGGGCTCGGAACAAGTGTCGGCACCAGATCAGGGCCTCGGGTCGCTGTTACGCTACCGTGACCGTGGCGTCATCAGCCCGAAACCGGAGCCCCGCATCGTACGCCCCTGGCAACAGCGCCAGTCAGTATCCCGGCCGCGGGCGAAGTGTGACGGCCACTTCCCCCGACCGTGAGCCCCGGGGAGCGGTTAGCCCCGGGGTTTGGCGTTTGGGGGTGCTCAGCCTCCAGCGCCTCACGGCGGGAACCCGATGCCGCGGGGGCGGCTTTTCTAGGAGTCTCAGCGACGAGGAGCTAGCGGTGAGCGATTTGCTGTGGACCCTCCTTCACACGGCGCGCATCCTGGAGGAGTCCTTCGCGGGCGCCCTGCACGAGGCGGGGCTGTCGCCCGCGGAGTACGACGTGCTGAGCGAGCTGGTGAACGCGGGCCATCCCCTGCCGCCAGTCGAACTCACCTCCCGCATGGGCTGGCCGCTCGCCGAGGTCCGTCAACTAGTGGACCGGCTTGAAGCCCGCGGGCTGGTCCGACGCCACGCCCGCGTCGCGATCACGACCGCCGGCCGCGAGCGCCACCGGGCCGGCGCCGAACGGGTCGCCGCGGTCGAGCGGCAGGTTGCCGACCTGGTGTCGGCTGCGGATCGTCAAGGTCTGGAGCGCGCGCTCTCGATCCTGAGGGGTGAGCGCTGGAGCGCACCGGCCGTGCTCGCCTTGTAGCAGACACGCGCCTGATCTTCAGGGCACCAGCAGTGCGAGGGCCCCCTTCAAGGCTGCGGCGTCTCCGGCGCTGAGCAAGCTCATGATGGCCCGCTGCTCCGCGGCGAGGGCCCGCATCCCCTGGCCGTGCGCACGCTCCCCCGCCGGGGTGAGCACGGCGCGCACGCTGCGCCGGTCATCCGGGTCGGCGCGGCGGCGCACCAGGCCATCCTTCTCGAGCCGGTCGACGAGCTGGGTGATGTTGGAACGCACGCAGTGATGGCGCTCGGCCAGCTCGGAGAGCGCCACGGGCTCCTGTGCCTCGGCGAGGACGTGAAGCACCGCGAGCTTCGCCATGGACAACCCGGTGGAGCTCAGGGCCGCTTCCAGTCTGGCCTCCACCGCCTCCGCGGTCTCCAGCAAGGAAAACACGAGGGCGTCGGGACCGGGGCGGCGCGCGAGCTTCCCTCGCGATTTGTTCATGGCTTCACCAATCTTACGCGCCGCCTGGCGCGCGGGTCAAGCGGCGCGATCGAAATCCCTCGCCAGACGGGCGTCGAAGCTGAGCGGCCCGGCGCCGAAGTAGGAGATGAGCAGCGCGGCGCCCAGCATCGAGAGGTTCTTCATGAACATGGCTAGCTGGATCTGCGCCGCCATCGGATCATGCACCGCCCAGAAGTTGTGCATCGCGAGCGTGACGGGCACCAGGAACACGACCAAGAGCCACGCGCCGATCTTCGCCCGGTAGCCGAGCAACACGCTCAGTCCGCCGACCAGGGCGATCAGTCCGGAGAGCGGCACCAAGAGCCCCGCCGCCGGCACCCCCTGCTGGGCGGCGTAGCCGACGTACTGCTGTGTGAAGTGTCCCGGGGAGCCCGTGATGAACATCGCCGAATACAAGAGCCTGCCTGCGAGTACCAGGTAGCGCATTTCAATCACCTCGTTGTGTGGGGGGATGCACCCTGGCCGGCGCGGCGACACCAGCCAGGGTGACGACCCGTCAGAAGGACAACGTCACGCCGCCCTGCCACGCGATGTCGTGCTGGGTCTTGTCGAATCCGTATCGGTCGAACTTGTAGACCACGTCCCGCCCCTCCGCGCGGATGCCGACGCGTCCCAAGCGGTATTCGACCCCCGCGCCGAAGTTGCCGGCGAACTTGGACCACGTGCTGTCCGACTCGATCTGATGGACGCTGATCGCGCCGACTCCGCCGAGCACGTAGGGCGCGACCGTAGCCGACCCGGCCTCGAGGGGGTAACGCAACACCACGTCGGCGTCGTAGGTGAACTTGTTGAACTTGCCCCGGCCGGTGAGGGCGGCGCCGCGCAAGCTGTCCTGCGCCCAACCGCCGGTCGCGCGGACGCCCAGGTTGTTGTTGAGCCACCCGGTCGCGTCGATAGACGCGGCCCAGCCGAGCCGCCAGTCGGCGGTGCCGCCGTCGTTCAGGTTCGCCGCGCCCGACAGACCGCCGAACGAGCCGCCGACCGTCACGCGGCCGGAGCTGGAACGCCCGGCGCCGCGGATCACGTCGGTCGCCTGTGCGGAGAGCGCTGCAGGGATTGCCGCCCCGAACAGCGCGATGGTGCTGGAGAGGATGAAGCGTCGCAACATGACAGCCTCCACAAAAACAGGGTTGCACGGGGCTCGACCGCCCCGCATGAAAGGGACGCCGCCGCTAGAGTCCATGCGGCGTCAGTGTCTACCCATCACCAGCCACTCCCTCATACCGTGGCCCTCGCATCGGACCGGGGAGGACAGGTCACCGCTGTACGGTTCATTAATGCACTACATCGCGACAAAGTTCCCGCACTGGCGCGCGGCACCCCGGGGGCGGTGCCCGCATATCACCCTCCTACGGGAGGGTGAAGGCCACCAGCGCGTCACCGAGCTGAGTGCCGAGCTTGCCATGGCCGCCGGCGGCGATCACCACGAATTGCTTCCCGCCGGGCCGCAAGCGGTAAGTCATCGGCAGCGCCTGGCCTCCTGCGGGCAGCCGCCCCTTCCAGAGTTCGGCGCCCGTCTCGACGTCGAACGCGCGCAAATAGTTATCCATCGACGCGGCGATGAAGACGAGGCCGCCGGCAGTGATGATCGGCCCGCCGAAACCGGGCGTGCCCGCTACGCTCGCGCCGGGGAACACATCGGCGGTCGTGCCGAGCGGCACGCTCCACGAGATCGTAGCGTTGGAGAGATCCACCGCGACGAGACTGCCCCAGGGCGGGGGGTTGCAGGGGAGTCCCGCGGGCGAGAGCAGCGCCTGGCGGCTCATGCCGTACGGCGTGCCGTGCTGCGGGGACAACTCGGCGCGGAACCGCCCCGGCGTGGCGGCGGCCCGCTCGACCCGCTCGTAATCGTCCCGCGCGATGAGGTGAATCTCCATCGGGAGGTTGTTGACGTTGGTGACGAAGAGCTGATGCTGCGGATCGAACGCGCCGCTGCTCCAGTTCATCCCGCCCACGTTCCCCGGAAACGCGATCGTGCCCCGCACGCTCGGTGGCGTGAAGACGCCCTCAGAGCGCAGCGCTTCCATCCGGTCCCGGCAGGCGCGTCGAGTCTCGGGAGTCGGGCCCCAGGCATCGTCCGCCGTCAGGCGCTGCGGCACGAGCGGCGGGGGGGCGAGCGGGAACGGCTGTGTGGGTGATGCATGTTCACCTACGGCATCGCTCTTGGGCACCGGCCGCTCGGCCACGCCAAAGAGGGGCTCGCCCGTCTCGCGACTCAGTACGAACAGGAGTCCGGTCTTGTTGCCCTGGATCACCACCGGCGTCGAGGTGCCGTTGCGACGCAACCAGGCGAGCACGGGTTGGGCGGCATTATCGTAGTCCCACAGATCGTGATGCACGAGCTGGTACCCCCACACCAGCTCGCCCGTCCGCGCCCGCAAGGCCACGACCGAGTTCGCCCACTTGTCGTCGCCCGGCCGCCTGAAGCCATGATAATCGGGGCTTGGGCTCCCGGTCGGCACAAACACGAGCCCGCGCTCGGCGTCCACGGATATCGTGCCCCAGGCATTGCCCGCCCCCGTAGGCGCGAGCGCCGCGGGGAGCGGATTCCAGCTCCAGCGTAGCGCCCCGCTCCGCGCGTCGAACGCCCGGACGACGCCACTCGGACTCGCCACGCGGTCGTTATCGGCGATGCCCGACCCTACGATGACCAGATCACCCGCGATCGCCGGGGCGGAGGTTTCCTCGTACTCGCCGCGGCGAATGATGTTGGAAATTCCTTGCGCGAGGTCGATCTGTCCCGCGACGCCGAAATCGCCGCAGGGCCGGCCGCTCGCGGCGTCGAGGCTGAACAGGCGCGCATCGATCGTGGCGAGAAAGACGCGCCGCCGGCACGCGCTCCCCTCCGCCTTGCCCGAATCGGTCCACAGGGCCACGCCGCGATTGATGAGGCCTTCGGAATAGTGAACGTGCAGATCGACTTTCGAGTCGAAGCTCCACTCGTCTTTGCCAGTCTCGGGGTCGAGGGCTATCACCCGATTGAAGGGCGTCGTCACATACATCGTGCCGTTCGCGACGACGGGGGTCGCCTCGAAGGCGCTCTTCGGACGGCCCCCGCTGCCGTCTGACACGTCGCCCGTGTGATACTCCCAGGCGATCCGCAACCGCGCGACGTTGCTCCTGTTGATCTCGGTCAGGGGTGAATAGCGGCTCCCGCCGGCATCACCCCCATAGTACGGCCAGTCCGCCGTTGGACCGTCCGCGGGTGACGGTCCCGGGCGCCCGCACGCCGCCGCGGACGCGGCCCACGTGAACGCGGCCAGCGCCAACGAGCGCCGGGCCGACCGCACCGGAGTCGCGCCTCTCCCTGGCCTCAGGACGTCTGCCCGGCTCCCCGGGCCGCCTCCGTCACCAGATCGAATGCCGCGAACAGCCCGCTCCATCGGGTCGCTCCCACCTGTTTGCGCAGGCGTGCTTGGGTCCGCTCCCAGTGCGGGCGGGCGCGCTCGAGCTGCCGCCGGCCCGCCGAGGTGAGGGCGAGGCGCCGCTCCCGCCGGTCCGCTCCGGGGACGGTGCGGATCCAGCCGCGGCGTTCAAGCGGCCGCAGGGTCCGGGAAAGCGTTGTGCTGTCGAGCGCCAACAGCTCGCCCAGCGTGCCCTGGGTGAGCGCCCCACGCGCCCGCCCCAGGACCTGCATCAGGCTGAACTGCGTGACCCGGAGACCGCTCGGGCGGAGCGCCTCGTCGTACAAGCGGGTCACGGCACGCGCAGCCCGGCGCAAGCCGGCGCAGGCGCAGGGGAGCGCGAGTACGGGATGGGGCACCAACGGCTTGCGGCTCATGGTGATATGTATATGCATCGACCGTGGCCCTGGTCAAGCGGCGGTTCGGAGGAACCATTACAGGAGCAGCCCCGTTGCTCGAGGCGTACCTAAGTGTATATACATCAGAATCTCGGGATACGGTGGAAACCGGTCGATTGCCTTGCTCATAACGCATGGAGGGAAATGTGATCTGGATCGGTATCGCGCTCGGGGCGCTGCTCGCGACCATCGTAATCTCTTATGTGGTCGAAGCAGCGCGGCCCGAGCCCGCCGCGCCCTCGCAGCTAAGCTGGGCGCCGGCGGTGCCCGTGCGCTACTTGGAGGTAGATGGCGCGCGGCTCCGCTACATCGCCACGGGCGAGGGGCCGGCGCTGGTTCTGCTGCACACCCTGCGCACTCAGCTCGACATGTTCCAGAAGATCATTCCGGCGCTCGCGACGCGGTTCCGCGTGTACGCGCTGGATTACCCGGGGCACGGCTATTCCGACATCCCGCGGGCCACTTACGCGGCGGATTTTTTCGTGAACACCGTAGCCACGGCCCTGGATCGCCTCGAGATCAAGGACGCCGTGATCGTGGGGGAGTCGATTGGAGGGAGCATCGCGCTGCTGCTCGCCGCGAGGCACAGTCCGCGGGTGCGACGGGTCGTCGCCATCAACCCGTACGACTATGACGGCGGGCGGGGCATTCGGCGGAGCTCCGCGCTCGCGAACCTGATCTTCGGTCTGAGCACCGTGCCCGTGCTGGGTGCGACCGTGGAGCGCCTCCGTAGCTACCCAGTCGTGAAGCGGATTTTCGAGGGCGGGGTCTACCGTAAGGAGGCCCTGCCGGAGGCGCTCGCCCGCGAGATGTACCTCGTCGGCAACCGGCGGGGCTACAGTCGGGCGTTTGCGTCGCTGGTCCAGAACTGGGGGAGTTGGGAAGCCGCACGCACGGAGTACCCGAGCATCGACCGGCCGACGCTCCTCGTCTACGGTGACCACGACTGGTCCCACGAGGACGAGCGGGCCGCCAACGCCCGAGCGATTCCCGGCGCCGTGCTCCGGATCATCAAGGACGCGGGCCACTTTCTCTCGCTCGACGCGCCAGAGGAAACGGTCGGGGCGATTCTCGACTGGGCTCAGGTTCCGGCTTAGCCTTCAGTCTCCGTCGAGCGAGTTCCAGAACTCGAGCGTGAGAGGATGGATCGTCCGGCCGGCGCGCAGCCGGCCGCGTATCTGCTGCTTCACCACCTCGCGCAGCACGCGGTCGGGCTCGCGCGGCACGCGCTCGGCGAGCCGCGCGCGGGCCTTGCGGCGGCCGCGGCGGCCGGGCTCCAGATAGTCGGCGAGGTAGAGCATCCGGCCGGCGGCGTCCCAGCCCGCGAACCCGATCGAGTGGTAGCGGACGGCATCGAGCACGCCGGCGTCGGACTCGCCCTGGCCGGCGGCGCGATCGGCCGCGGCGGCGCCGTGGGTCGTTCCCTTCGGCAGCCGGGCATCGCGCAGCGCGTCGTGCAGCCACACGGCCCTGAGCCAGCGGGCGCGCTCTCGCTTGGAAACCTCCATCTCTTCGGCCCACCGCTCCACGAGCGCCGCGACGCGCCGGATGTGCGCGCGGCGGCGCTTGTCCACCTCCGCCCACGGCGGCAGGCCGACGTCGAGCGACGGGCGTGGTCTGCCGCGCCAGCCGCGGAGCAGGCGGCCCAGCGCGCGCCAAGCGCGGCGGGCCAGGGCGGTCACGGTGCCTTGAGCCGAACCTCGATTGCCCATGTGGCCAAAATAGTCCCCGCCCCCCGGACGGCACAGTGCGGCGAGTCACGGGCGGGGGACCCCGTCAGGCCAACTCGATCCCCGACACGTCGAACGACGGCTTGGGGAATCGCATGTCCAGGGCCTCGAGGGTCTCGACGAGAATGTGCGACACCGCGAGGTTGCGGAACCACTTCTTGTTCGCCGGCACGATGAACCACGGCGCGTCAGGCGTGCTGCAGCGCGCCAGGGCCTCTTCGTACGCCGCGGCGTACTCGTCCCAAAGCTTTCGGTCCGCGAAGTCGCCGGGCGAGAGCTTCCATTGCTTCGCGGGGTCGTGCAGCCGCTCCTCGAACCGACGCCGCTGCTCGTCCTTGCTGATGTGCAGGAGGAACTTGACGACGACGACGCCGTTTTCGGCCAGCAGCTGCTCGAACCGGTTGATCTCGTCGTAGCGGCGGGACCAGATGTCTTTGGGCACCAGCTTGCGCACGCGCGCGATCAGCACGTCCTCGTAGTGCGACCGGTTGAAGATGGCGATGTCTCCTCGCGGCGGCACGGCGCGGTGCACGCGCCACAGGAAGTCGTGGTCCGCTTCCTCCGCCGTGGGCGTCTTGAACGCCGTCACCCGGCAGCCTTGCGGATTGAAACCCCTCATGACGTGACGAATCGTGCCATCTTTACCCGCGGCGTCCACTCCCTGGAGAACGACGAGCAACGCGCGCCGGTGCTCGGCGTACATCAAGTACTGCAGCTCGTCGAGGCGCGCGATGCTCTGCTCGATCTTCTCGATCGCCGGTTCTTTGTCGAACCCGTGTGTGTCGCCGGGATCCCAATCGGCGAGGGTGACCGGCTTGCGCGGAGGGACGACCAGCTTGTCGCGCAACTTCATCTGGTCCGTGCTCCCGGAAAAGGTTACGGCGAAGCTACCGCGCCGCGCACCGATGCGCCGCGGCGCATGGAAGTTCGCTGGAGCCACACCCTTAGACCATGGCCCGGAACGTGCGGGGCTCCCTGTCATCACACATTTGCAACAGGGGCGCTCCGGCCCCGCCGGGAACGCTGTAGATTTCTGGCCTTCTTAATCTCCCAGCCCGCGCTGGATCGCATGATCACGACACGTGCTGTCGCCGAAGCCACGGAGCCGACGAGCGCACCGCCCACCGCCGCCGTTCCGGAGCGGAGCGCGCTCCCCCGGCTCGCGGCCGTCGACATAGGCACCAACTCCGTGCGGCTCGTGGTCGCGGAGATTCAGCCGGACGGCACGTATCGCGTGCTCGACGAAGACCGCGAGATGACGAGACTCGGCCGGGGCCTCGCCGAAACCGGAAAGCTCGCGACCGAGACCATGGAGCACTCGCTTCAGACGCTTGGGAGAATGAAGGCCATCGTCGAAGGGTTCGGGGTCCAGGATCTCCGCGCCATCGCCACGAGCGCCGTTCGGGAAGCTTCGAACGGCCCTGAGTTCTGCGCGCAAGCCTGGCGACGCCTCCGCGTCCGCGTCGAGATCGTTTCCCCCGAGGAGGAAGCCAAGCTCGTCTTCAAGAGCGTCGCCCGGCATTACCGCCTGGACGACCGTCTGACGGCGATCGTGGACATCGGCGGAGGGAGTGCCGAGGTCATCCTATCGGCCGGCGGCGTCATCGAGCAGCTGCACTCGCTGCCCCTCGGCGCGGTGCGCCTGACCGAGCGCTACGTGCGATCGGATCCCATCAAGAACCGGGACTGGAAGGAGCTGCGACGCGCCATCGACCAGCAGATCGACGGGGCGATCGGCGTGCCGCCGTTCGCCGCGGAGGTCCTGATCGGCAGCGGCGGCACGTTTACGAATCTCGCCGCGATGGCGCAGGCGGAGCGCGACGGACGCGTCACGCCGGCACGCGATTACTCGCTCAGCCGGGCGGAGCTGGTGCGGCTGCTCGATCGGCTGCGGGAGAGTCCGCTCGCGGCGCGCCGTGAGATGGCAGGCCTGGACCCGACGCGGGCCGACATCATCGTCGCCGGAGCGGCGGTCGTGGCGCGGCTGGCCAGGCGGCTCGGCACGCTGCGCGTGCTCGTGAACGAGCGCGGCATCCGGGATGGCGTGCTGCTGTCGATGATCGAGGAGCTTCCGGGCGTCGTCGCGCCGCCTGCGGCCGCCGCGACCCGGCTGGAAGCGGCGCGGCTGTTCGCCCGCCAGTGTCGCTCCAACGAACGCCACTGCGAGCACGTGGCGGAGCTGGGCGGCAGGCTGTTCGACGCGCTGCGCGACGCGTTCGCCCTGCCTGCGTCCGGGCGGGACATTCTGCAGGCGGCCGCGTTGCTGCACGACGTGGGGTATCTGATAAATCACGAGAAGCACCACAAGCACGCCTACCACCTGATCATGCATGGTGATCTGACCGGCTTTTCGGCGCGCGAGATCGAGCTGATCGCCAACGTGGCGCGCTATCACCGGCGTGCGTTTCCGAAACGGCGCCACCGCAACTTCGCCCGGCTGGACCGGGAGGAGCGACGCCTCGTACGGCGCCTGAGCGGCATCCTGCGCGTCGCCGACGGCCTCGACCGGACCCATGCGCAGGTGGTCACCGGCGTGCGCTGCCGGACGGACGAGGGCCGGGTGCGTGTGCGCGTGACCGCGACGCGCGACCCGGCCATCGAGCTGGAGGACGCGCAGCGCAAGGCCGGCCTGTTCGAGCGGGCGTTCCGGAGCGAGTTGACCCTCGCCTGGTCGGGCCCGCGGCACGGCGCCGAGCGGTCGCCGCCCGCCGGACGGAAGGGAGCATGACGCAGCCCGGGCTGCCGGCGTTCCCGCGCGACCACTACTTGAACCGCGAGCTGTCGTGGCTCGAGTTCAACGCCCGCGTGCTCGAGGAGGCGGCGGATCCGTCCAACCCCTGGCTGGAACGGCTCAAGTTTCTCGCCATCTTCAGCTCCAATCTCGACGAGTTTTTCGAGATTCGAGTGGCGGGATTGCAGCAGCAGGCGTACGCCGGCGTGGAGCCGCAGGACTATGGCGCGGACGGCCTGTCTCCGGCCGAGCAGATCGCCGCGATCTCGGGGCGGGTGCACGCGCTCGTCGCCGAGCAATACCGCATCCTGCAAACGGACGTCTTCCCGGGTCTCGCAGCGCAGGGGATCGAGCGGGTCTCCTACGGCGGGCTCACCGACGCCGAGCGCCAAACGGTCGACGCGCTGTTTCAGTCGAGCATCTTCCCGGTGCTCACGCCGCTCGCGATCGATCCGGGGCACCCGTTTCCGCACGTTCACAACAAGACGCTCAACATCGCGCTCCTGATCGATCGCCCGAACGGCGCGGCGGCCCGGCGGCGCTTCGCCGTGGTTCAGGTCCCGGCGGTGCTCGATCGAGTGGTCGTGGTCTCCCGGGCCCCCGGCCGGGTCCGTTTCATCTTGCTCGAGGACATCGTCGCCAACCATCTCCAGGAGCTGTTCGGTGGAGTGCGCGTCGTGCGGCACGCCGTGTTTCGGATCACCCGGAACACCGATCTGACGCTCGAGGAGGAGGACGCCCAGGATCTGCTGGCGATGATCGAGGAGAGTCTGCGGCAGCGGATCCGCAGCGATCCCGTGCGGCTCGAGGTCACCGCCGACGCCGACGACGACTTCATCGCGACGCTGACCGATGAGCACAAGCTCGCGGCCGGCGACGTCTATCGCGTCGACGGTCCCCTCGATCTCACCGCGCTGCTCGCGCTCCACCGCCTGGAGGGGTTCGACGTGCTGCGCGACGAGCCGCTCGTGCCCCGCGTACCGCCCCTCCTCGCCCAGGACGGCGACCCCTTCGAAGTCATCCGGTCGCACGACGTGCTCGTGCACCACCCGTACGAGTCGTTCGGGTGCGTCACGGATTTCATCGAGCGCGCCGCGAACGACCCGGACGTCCTCGCGATCAAGCAGACCCTGTATCGCACGAGCGGTCCGAGTCCCATCATCTCCGCGCTGGCCCGCGCCGCCCAGAACGGCAAGGAGGTGACCGCGCTCGTGGAGCTCAAGGCCCGGTTCGACGAGAAGAACAACATCGTGTGGGCCCGCGCGCTCGAAGAGGCGGGCGTGCACGTCGTCTACGGCGTCGTCGGCTTGAAGACGCATTGCAAGGCCGGGCTGGTGGTGCGTCGCGAGGGGGACCGGATCCGCCGCTACGTGCATCTCTCGACCGGGAACTACAACCCCACCACGGCCCGCGTCTACACCGACCTGGGCCTCTTCACGAGCGATCAGGCATTCGGCGAGGACACGAGCGCGCTGTTCAACCTCCTCACCGGATATGCCGAGGGGTACCAGTGGAAGCGGCTGCTGGTGGCGCCGGTCGGCCTGCGCGAGCGGATCATCGAGCTGATCGGGCGCGAGGTGAAGAACGCCGGCGCCGGGCGGCCCGCCCGGATCATCGTCAAGATGAACGCGCTGGTCGAGCCCTCCGTGATCGACGCCCTGTACCGCGCATCCCAGGGGGGCGTGCCCATCCACCTGATCATCCGCGGGATCTGCTGTCTCCGTCCCGGGCTCCCCGGTGTTTCCGATACGATCCGCGTCACGAGCATCGTGGACCGGTTCTTGGAGCACAGCCGCGTTTTCTATTTCGAGAACGCCGGCGATCCCGAGGTCCTCCTGGCGAGCGCCGACTGGATGCCGCGGAACTTTCGGCGACGCATCGAGACCGTCTTCCCGGTGACGGACGCGAAGCTCAAGGACCGGATCGTGAACGAGATCCTCGCGCTGTCGCTCGCCGACAACGTGAAGGCGCGGGAGCTGCGCGCGGACGGCACCTACGAGCGGCGCGCGCCCGGCGAGGGCGAGTCGGTCGTGCGCAGCCAGGTGGCGCTCCAGAATCTGGCGCGCGAAGCCGCGCGGGACGGCGGCGGGTCGCGGCCGCCGTTCAAGCCGATCACGCGACGCCCGCGCGCCGCGGGAACCCGCGCGGAGCCCTCCTCCCCGGGACTCGAGCGCGTCCGCAAGCGGCACTAGGTCCGGCGCGAATGCGGCTGCTCGTCATTCGCCACGCCATCGCCGCCGATCGCGAGGAGTTCGCCCGCGCCCACACGGACGACGCCGCCCGGCCGCTCACCGCCGAGGGGCGGGCCAAGATGGAGCGGGCCGCCGAGGGCCTGAGGCAGCTCGTCCAAGACCTCGCGCTCCTCGCCTCGAGCCCGCTCAAGCGCGCGTTCGACACGGCGGCGATCGTGGCCCGAGCCTACGGCGATCTCAAGGTCGCGCGGGTTCCGGAGCTCGCGCCGGGCACGCCGCTCGACCGGGTGGTCGGCTGGCTCGCGGGGCTCTCCGTCAACGGGACGAGCGCGATCGTGGGGCACGAACCGGATCTGAGCCGCCTGGTCAGTGCCCTGCTGTCGGGCGCCGACCGGCCGTTCCTCGAGTTCCGCAAGGGCGCCGCCTGCCTGATCGAGTTTTCCGGCCGGGTGGAGCGCGGCGCCGGCGTGCTCGACTGGTTTCTCGGTCCCAAACACCTGCGACGACTCGACCCGACCCGTGACTGAAGGCCGCGCCGCCCTGCTCCGCGCCTCGGCCGCCCGCGCCGCGGCCCGCGTCGCGCTCGACCTGCTCGACGCCGCCCACGCGGCCGAGCAGCGCGTGCGGGAGCGAACCGATGATGAAGCCCTGCACGATTTCCGCGTCGCACTCCGCAGGATGCGCAGTACGCTCCGCGGCTTCCGGGCCTACCTCGATCAGGCGATTCCGAAGAAGGTCCGCACAGGGCTGCGCGATCTCGCCCGCGCGACCACGGCGGGGCGCGATGCGGAAGTGCTCGCGATCTGGGCTAGGGACCTGGAAACGGAGGTCCCGCCCCCCAAGCGGGCCGGCCTGCCGTGGTTGCACGCCCGACTGGCCGAGCGTCGTGATCGCGCGTACGAAGAGCTCCGGCGCGACGTCGTTCCGGAGTTCGGCATCCTCGAGCGGCGGCTGCGCAAGGCGCTCGCGATCGCGGCCAAGCGCGCGTCGGACGGGCCGAGCTACGGAAGCGTCCTCGCGACTCTGATCTCGGAGCACGCGGCCGTGTTCGAGCAAGAGCTGGCGGCGCTACGGTCGGCCACGGACGATGTCCCGGCGCACAGCGCGAGAATCACGGCCAAGCGGCTTCGCTATCTCCTCGAGCCGGTCGTCGAGCTCGAGCCGCGGGCGGGACCGGTCGTCGCGCGCGTGAAGGCGCTGCAAACGCTCCTCGGCGAGCTGCGCGATCTCCAGCTGACCGGGGCCGAGCTCGCTGATGCCGTGGCCGCCGCGGCGGCGGAGCGTGCCCGTGGCCAGCACGAGCGGGCCCTCGCTACGGACCCGCCGCCGGGCCGGATACGCGACCACCGTCCCCGTCCGGCCACGCCGGGACTGCTCGCCCTGGCGCGAGTGGTCAACGCGGCGCGGGACGAACGCTTCCGCCGCGTCCTGGCTGAGGGAAGGGGGGCGCCGCTCGCAGATCTGCTGAAGCAGTGCGCGAGAATCGCGGCTGCGCTCGAGGCGGCTGCGCGACCCCCGCGCCTCCCTGAGGCACGCCCGAAGCGGACACGGCCGCGCCCGCGACGCGCGGTTCGACGCGGCTCGTGAGGCTAGCAGCGTGCTGGAAAGGGTCCGTGAGGGATAGCGACCGATGATCGCACGGGCTGAAGCCCGGCCTCGGCTGGGGGCCCGTCCTGAGGGACGGGGGCGCACCAGCGTCCTTCAGGACGCGCTCGGGCCGAGGGCGCCCTTCAGGGCGTCCAATCAATCCGCGGCGGGACCGCTCGGGGCGGGTTCAGCACCGTGGCCGCGCACGATCCGGTAGCCGACGAAATAGCCCACCATGTACATGACGCCGTACCAGCGCACCGCGAACGGGCCGACGCGAACGAGGACCGGAGCGATGTGCGGGTACGGAATGGTCATGCGCGCCCGTCACGAGCGAGGCCGCCGCGCCGCCAGACGATCAGAGTCACGACATATCCCACCAACGCCGCGAGCACGACGTCGCTCATGAAGTGTGCCCCGCTCGCCACGCGTGTCAGTGCGCATCCGAAGGCGAGGCCGTACCACAGGATCGAGCCTTGCGGAAACAACCGGGCCATTACCGCTGCGGCCGCGAATGCCACCGCGGCCTCACTGCTCGGCAACCCAAGCTGGGCGCTCGAAAAGGGCCGATCGGACCAGGCCCGGAACACGTGGGCGCCGTCCGCGAGGCCCGGCCGCTCGCGCCGAAACACGAGCTTCAGGACCTCGGCCGCGATCCCGGCCGAGGCGGCGGACCCGAACAGCAACAGCCCACGCCGGCTTGCCCGCCGAAGGGCCGCCCGGAGTCGCGGCGCCCCATCGTGCAGCACGAGCGCGAGCGCGACGATGCCCCACACGGGCACGTACCCGGCAAGGCGCAGCATGCGGCCCCAGCCGCGGTCGTAGATCGCGGGGTACGTGAAGTGGTGGAACAGCCACTGATCCGTCAATTGCGCCGCGAGGAACAGCACGATCAACGTGGCGGCGAAGGTGATCTCGGGACCAGCGCGCCGGCGGGTGCGGGTATCTGAGGCGATCGGGGGCGCTCCGGAAGAGGACAAACGATTGCCGGCATACCATACCCCTGTACGGTACTGCCGATCCCCGGCGCTAAGGAGTCGAGCGTCGCGTCGCGGAAGGCGTTACCGGGCGGGTTCCTGGTACAACCCGATCACATTGCCCGCGGGATCTTTGAACCTCGCAGTAATCTCGGGCGCGTCGGCGCCGATCGGCTGCACGAGCACACCGCCGTTGGCCGCGACGGCGTCAATGGCCGCGGCCACGCTGTCCACCATGACGTAGAAGAGAAGGCCTGGCTCGGGCCACGCCTTGCGGCCCGTCACCCAGGCGCCGCTCACCTCGCCGGTGGCATCGTCGAACGCGGTACTGCCGTCGCCCCGCTTTCGGATGCGCCAGCCGAAGACCTTTGCGTAGAAGTCGGCGGAGCGCCGGGTGTCGAGGGCGGGAATCTCGAGGTAGCAGATCTTGCCGTTAACGGACGTGGGGGGCATGGGAGATGCCCCTATCATCGGCTCGGCGTGGCGGGAGCGCAAGACGGTGCGAGTGCTTCTAGCCAGCCTTTTTGACGTTCATCCTGTCCAACGCCGCGCGGAGCCCGTGCGCCAGCCTCAGTGCGTCGTCGTTCGCCCAGTAGTGCAGGAAGAACAGGTGCGGACTGTCCGCCAGCATGTGGCTGTGGACAGCCGTGACCGCGATGCCGTTCTCGCGCAGCGCGCGGATCACCGGATTGACTTCGCTCGCGACCAAGACGAAGTCGCCGGTGATCGCCGCTTTGCCGCCACCGGTGGGCTGGAAGTTGATCGCCGTCGCGAGGCCCATAGACGGAGGGATTTCGATGCCGTCTACGGCGATGCGCTCCTCCCGCGGCACGCCCACCTGCAACACACCGCCGTTCACCCTCCCGTGAGCCCCGAGAATCCCGCCGATCTGCGCCGTGTCGATGCCGAGGCTTGCGGCAGGCGCCGCTGCCGGTGCGCCGAACGGCGTCCCGGTGAGGGCCAGAGCAGTGTGGACCGCCGCCGCGAGCTTCGCCGGCGCGCCGCGCCCGCCGATGTGCATGTACATCACGTGGGGGGTCTCGTGCAGCAGATGGTTGTGGAGGGCGGTCTGCTCGATATCCTGTTCCTGCAGCTTGCCGAGGACGGGCCCAACCTCGGTCTCGAGGAGCACAAGGTCGCCCATGAGCATCGTCTCGGTGTCGCTCACCTGCTTGAACGCGACCCAGGAGCCGAGCGCCAGGGCGGGCTTCACCGCCACTTCCCCCGCGGTGACGTGCAAGTCGCTGCGGGGTAGGCCGGCCTTGTAGGCGCCGTCTGGTTGTAGCGTTCCAGGCTTCCCCAGTGCCTCGCCGACCCGGCTCCAGTCGATTGGCGCGAGCGGTCCGGGCGCCTGCTGCTCCGGTTCCTCTCGCGTTGCCGACTGCGCTGCATACGCCCGCCGCCCCGCTCCCCTTCCCTGCGAGCACGCGGCGACCATGAGCGTGAGCGTCGCAACCAAACTTGCGTCTCGCACCCACCGACCGTTCAAGGGAGCAAGACACCCTGCCCGCCACCTCAATTGCTCACGCAT
>Ga0070708_100000952_pt1 | contig 21949 bp, 18 predicted proteins | sample KBSK5503metaG_FD_65469 | JGI IMG/M metagenome (GOLD analysis project Ga0070708, IMG submission 65469) | Corn, switchgrass and miscanthus rhizosphere microbial communities from Kellogg Biological Station, Michigan, USA - KBS K5-50-3 metaG | ecosystem: Host-associated > Plants > Roots >... | reverse complement strand
AGACGCTCGACGAGCAGATCGAATGGCTGCGCCGCTACGCGCAGATCCTCGAGGTGCGCCACGCGGGCCACCTCGCCTTCCACTGGGAGGTCGGCGGCGGCACGAAGCAGGTGCTCTTGCCCCGACTCTTGCTGCAGCCGCTGGTCGAGAACGCGGTGAAGCACGGCGCCCTGATGCGCGCGGGCGGCGGCGAGATCACCGTGCGCACGCAGGTGGTCGACGGCTCGAAGCTGCTCTGCACCGTCGAGGACAACGGACCCGGCGTGCCGAACGGGGCGACGCGGCCGGGGGCCTTCGGCCTCGTCTCGGTGCGCCGCCGGCTGGAGCTCAAGTACGCGGACGCGGCCAGCCTGCGGCTCGAATCTTCTCCCGCCGGGACGCGATCCGTCGTCGAGTTGCCGCTCGACCAAAGGGGCCGATGATGACCGAAGCGAATCTGCTCAGGGCGCTGGTGCTCGAGGACGAATGGCCGACGCGCAACTACCTGGTCAAGCTGATCGAGGGCACCCGTTGCGCGGACGTGGTGGGCGCGGTCGCCACCATCGAGGAGGCGCGCGAGGCGCTGGCCGGGTCGCCGGTGGACGTCCTCTTCGCCGACATCCAGCTTGCCGCCACCGGAGATTCGCGCACCGGCCTCGACCTCATCCGCTCGATGGCGAGTGAGCCGTCCGCGCCGATGTTCGTCCTCGCCACCGCCTACGCCGAGCATACCCTGGAGGCCTTCGACCTCGGGGTCGTCGACTACATCCTCAAGCCGTTCACCGAAGAGCGGGTCGACCAGTGCCTGCGCCGCCTCCTCGAGCGCCGCGCCCCGCGGCCGCACGCCGTTCGCCGGGTGGTAGCGCGGCGGAAGAAGAGCCTGGTGTTCCTCGACCCGGAGAAGATCTGGGCGTTCGAGGCGGCGGACCGTCTCACCTTCGTTCACTCGCCGGAGGGGAAGTTCGACATCGATCTCTCCCTAGCGGCGATCGAGGCGTCCTTCGGACGCTCGCTTTTCCGCGTGCACCGCAACTGGCTGGTAAATCTGATGTACGTCAAGGAGCTGGACCGCGACATCGGGGGGCTGACGGTGACCGTGGGCAGCGACCTCGCTCCCGAGGGGACGAGCATCCGCGCGCCGGTCTCGCAGGACCGCGCCAAGGCACTCAGGGACGTGCTGCTGGAGAACACGACCGGCCTGCGCCGGCCCTGAGCGTTGGGGATCCGAAACCTCATTACCGCTCACCGAGGAAGCGCACCGGAAAGCCGACCCCGAACGAGATTCCTGGTCCCACGAGCACTCCTTCGATCGGCATCCACCCCGGTTCGGCCAGCAGGGGCGCGGCTTGGAGCTGCCACAGATCATAGGCCGGCAGGTTGGGGACTTCCGGGCTGAGGCCTCCCTGCAGCTCAAGGGGCGCCGGGGGAAGCTCCGTGAGCGCTCCCACGCTCGGGCCCCAGGGCTTCGCGTCGACCTTCGGCCCCATCTCCCCGATGTTCAGACCCAGATGCGGATGGGCCCACGGGCCTTCCAGCACCTCGTTCGAATGACTGGAGATCCCGAGCTCCGCGTCCTGCCGCAAGGCGAACGGCTCCACGAGTTGCCGGATCTGCGCGGGCGTCTGGGCCGCGGACGCGACCTGGGAATAGGAGCCCAGGGACAGCAGCATCGAGATGACTAAGAAGCGGCTCATGGCCGTGCCTCCATCGCATGGTCGCGACGCAGGCTGTTCTCGTGCCGTTTCGGGAGCCGGACACGAAAAACGGTGGCGTTGTCGTCGCTGGTGAGCTCGACGCGTCCGCCGTGGGCCTGGACGATCTCCTTGACGATGCCCAGTCCGAGGTGTCCGCTGGGGCCGGCCGCGCGGGGACTGGGATCGAGGAACTGCTCGCGAAACCGATCCGGGATCCGCGGGCCCCGGTTGGCCACGGTCAACACCGCCTCCTGCCGCAGGTCGATGACCGAGACGATCACCGGCTCGCCGGGGGCGCCGTGGCGCAGCGCGTTCGAGAGGAGGTTTCGCAGAACTTGCAGCAGACGGTCCCGGTCCCACTCGCCCGGCGCGTCGTCATAGCGCTCGAATTCGATCGGATGTCCCGGATATGCGAGGGAACCTTCGCCGATGGCCTCCCGGCAAATCGCCGCGAGGGAGACGGCTTCGTGATTGAGCACGAGCCCGCTCGCTCCGCTGTGGGCAGAACGCAGGCACTGATCGATCAGGCGATTCATTCGTTTCACCATGAGTAGCATCGAGGAGAGGAGCGCCGCCTTGGCCGGCACGTCCCGTTGCACCAATTGAATGCCCATCGAGATCGCGCTCAGGGGGACGCGCAGATCGTGACCCAGCTCCTCCAGGCGGAGGTCGCGCTCATCCTTCGCCGGCGACTGAGGCTCAGGGCTCACCGCGCGGGTCTCCCAGGCTGGAGCGTCAAAGCGTGGAACGTCGGCACGGTCGCGCGCCTCGGGAACCACGAGCCTTACTGCGGCATTCGATGGATCGGACCTCAATGACTGCCTCCTTTTTGTCGGTATCTCATGACCGTTCACGTGGTTTGAGATAACGGGGCCGGCCGGGGCGGCGCGGGGGATCCGACCAATGACCGTTCCCCGCCGACGAGTGCCGGGGCGGGAAAAGCCGACGAGAGGCCCATTTCCGCAGACGGGCGTTGCAGCCCGCGGCCCCCGGGCCAACTACACTTCGGGCATGAACATCGTCCCGGAAATCACCTCGCGCCGCACCGCGCTCGGTATTTGCGTGATGGCGGTCGTTCCGTTGCTGCACATCGGCACCGAATATCTGGGAACCGGCGACCTCGGGCGGACGCTTTCCAAGCTCGCGGTATCGTTCATCGGCCTACCGATCCTCGTCTGGGGATCGTCGGCCGGACTTCGCTGGGCGGGGCGCCGGCGGCTGAGCTCTTCGGTCGTGCTGATCGTGGGCGTGATCTCGGCGGCGACGCTCTACACCCTGCTGTTCTATGCCATCCACCTGGCGAGCCTTTCGCTTCCGATCTTGCGGCCGACATCCGGGCCATGGGCCACCCTGGCCGCCCTGCGGATCGGAATCGCGATGGGACTGACCAACTTCGGCCTATGGGCGCTGGCCTTCGTCTTTCCCTTCGCCCTCGACGACGCGCGCTTTTGCGAGCTGGAGGTGCGGCAGCTTCGCACCGCGGCGGAGCTGGCCCGCCTGCGTTCTCATCTCGAGCCGCACTTCCTGCTCAACACGCTCAGCGCCATTGCCGCGCTGGTGACCGAGGATCCCCGCGCCGCGCGGCGCCTACTCGCCTCGCTCGGCGAGCTCCTTCGCGCCGCGCTCCACGACGAGGGCGAGATGCAGCCATTGGGGGAGCAGATCGATTGGCTGCGGCACTACGCGCAGATCCTCGAGGAGCGGCACGCCGGGAATCTCACTTTCAGTTGGAGGGTGGGACCGGAAACGCGGGCCGCGCTGCTGCCGCGGCTCCTGCTCCAACCGCTGGTCGAGAACGCGGTGAAGCACGGTGCCCTGGCGCGCAAGAACGGCGGCCGGATCGAGGTGCGTGCCGAGGTGGTGGACTCCCAGAGGCTCGTCTGCACCGTCGAGGACAACGGCCTGGGAATTCCGGAGGGGAAGCCGGGGCCAGGCGGCTTCGGCCTCGTCTCCGTGCAGCGCCGGCTCGCGTTGCACTACGCGGAGCGGGCGAGCTTCCGGCTCGAGACTTCGCCATCGGGAACGCGATCGATCGTCGAGATCCCGATTCGACAGACGGGCTCCATCCCGCCCGCAGAGCGACTCAAGCTGGCTACTTCCGGGGCAGCACCAGCTGTGCACGTGCGGTGAACAGAAGCCTCCGGGCGAAGGCCACCGCCACGAGTCCCGCCACCGCGGCCACCGCCACCAACTGATAGAGGATGACGATCTGATAGCGGACCGCCTGTTCGGGAGGGGTGCCGCTGACGATCTGCCCGGTCATCATCCCCGGGAGGGCGACCAGGCCGACGGTGAGCAGCCCGTTGATCGTCGGCAGGAGCGCGGCGCGCAGGGCGGTGCGGATCTGCCGGTGGAGCGCCTGCCGCGGCGTCGCGCCGAGCGCGAGCAGCGCCTCCACCTGATCCGCCTCGCTGCGGGTGGATCCGAAGATCCGCTCGAAGACGAGGGCGACGACGTTCATCGCGTTGGAGAGCATCATCCCGCTGATCGGAACGAGGTAGCGCGCTTCGAACCACGGGTGGAGCGGCACGACCGCGACGAAGACCGGCACCACCGCGACCAGGGCTCCCAGCCCGATCGCGACGAGCGCTCTCGGCAAGAGAACCAGGATCGGCGGACCGTGCTCGACCCGCCGCGAGGCGGTCCACGCCGCGACGACGACCATCACCGCGAGCAGCAGCAGCACCCAGACCGGTCGCTGGTGGTTGAAGAGCAGGAGCAGGACGTAGCCGATCGCGATCAGCTGGGCGGCGCCGCGCACCGCGCCCCAGATCAGGTCGACCTCCAGGTCGAGGCGGCTGCGCCGGGAGAGCACGACCGCCACCGCGATCAGCCCGAGCGAGAGCAGCAGTCGACCCAGGGAGATGTCGACGTAGCTCATGCATCCTCCGACAAGCGTCCCCGCTCGCAGCGGTAGCGCGTTCCGCCCAGCGCCCGCGCGTGCTCTTCGACGTGGGTGACCATCACCATCGACAGGCCGCGCGCGGAGAGATCGCGCAGCAGCGCGACGATGCGCTCGCCGGCGTCGGGATCGAGCGCCGCGGTGGGCTCGTCGAGCAATAGAATTTCCGGCTCATTGGCCAGGGCCCGCGCCAGGGCGACCCGCTGCTTCTCGCCGCCCGAGAGCGTCGAGGCCTCCCGGGGGAGGATCGACGGATCGAGCCCGACGGCGAGCATCAGCTCGCGCGCCTGCGCGTCGGCGAGGGACTTGCCGTGAAGGGACGGGCCGGTCTCGAGATTTTCCCGCACCGTCCCGCCGAACATCGCCGGCTGCTGCGCGAGGAAGGCGACGCGGGTGCGAAAACTCGTCGGCTCGATCCGGTGCGCCTGCCTACCGCCGAGGAGCACGCTGCCCTCGTCCGGCTCGACGAGCGTGGCCAGCGCTCGGGCAAAGGTGCTCTTGCCACTGCCGGACGGACCCTGGATCGCCACCGCCTCGCCCGGCTTCACGACAATGGAGGCGCCGTCGAGAATCCTGCGCCCCTCGCGCACCACGACGAGCCCTCGCGCCTCGAGTGCAGAAGTCATTTTGGCTCACTGTATAAGGCAAGTTTGTTTCAAAATTGCCGAGAATTTTTCGCGGCCGGGACAAAACCGTCCGCAGATCCAGGCGTTCCCCGGGTGCGAGTGACGACGCTTATCGGTGACGTATGAATTGCTGCGCGGCGGCTCGGCGAGAGAGTTGCGGTCCGATCGGTCGAGTCGTACTACTGATGGCGATCATGCGAAGACTGGAACACGTCCGATCCGACCCAAAGCCAGACGCACCTCGCGTTTGCCGCCATGCGGAGACGGAGCATCTCGGTTGCAACGACGGTGTCAGCTTTCTTCGCTGCACGGATTGCGCGCACGTGGTGGTGGTTCAGGGCGACCGGCGCTGGGCGATTCCCCCGCCGCGAATCGAGTCATAGGGACGGCGCCATGTCGCCCAGCGAGGTGAAAACGTTGCGCTTCGGGCCGCAGTACACGGAGCGCCAGGTGCTCGCGGATGGCACGCGTGTCACGCTGCGGGTGGTGCGGCCCAGCGATTCGGCGCTGCTTGCCGACGGCTTCCAACGCCTCTCCCCCGAATCGCGGTATCGCCGTTTCCTGGGTGTGAAGAACGCCCTTTCGCCCGCCGAGATCCGCTATTTCAGCGACTGCGACGGCATCGATCACTTCGCGATCGGGGCGGTGGTGGCGAGGCCCGACGGGAGCGAAGAGGGCGCCGGCGTGGCCAGGTTCGTGCGGGTGCCGGATCAGCCGGCCGCGGCGGAGGCTGCGGTCACCGTGGTGGACGGCCGCCAGCACAACGGATTGGGTTACCTACTCGCCCGGCGGCTGATCTCGGCGGCAATGGAACGCGGGATCCGCGAGCTGCGCTTCCACGTGCTGAGGACGAATCGGCCGATGCTCTCCATCGTGAGCAAGCTGGGGCCGGCCGCGGAGCGCCGGGGCGATCCCGGGTTTGGCGCGAGCGTGGTCAACCTCGCCCTTCCAATTGGCGGCGAAGACACGAGCGAGAGCGGCGCTTTCTCGATGTACCCCAATTGAGAGGTGTGCTGCACTCGCTCGTAACCTGACAATTCTACGGTACTTCAAACACCACCTTGCTCACAGCCTGCTCTTGCTCGGAGAATCCATCATCCACTTTCTCGCTGTCAGAGCTGACTTTCAGCTCACATTGACCAGTCGTCTTCAATGGGGAGCCGGGAGAGCTTCCGTCCTCCGCGCAAATTACGGCTGAAGGACCATTGCCATAGACCACCTCTTTCCGGTCGCGGTCGTAGTGCAATCCCTCGAGGCTGCGACGGATGACATTCACCTCAGGCGGGCTCCACTCCGGACCTCTATCGTCCTTGCTGTTGCTCGTGAGCTCTACATCAATCCACGCTCGGCCGATCTCCCGATCAACCGCGAAATGCGCTGACTTCACTGTTCGGTTCGACATCGGCTGTTCAAATACGGTCTTGTATACGTTTGCGCCACCGGGCTGTTGTGCGGCGACTGCCGCAGAGGCCGCCAATGCTACGATCGCGAACGCCGCGCTCGTCAGAACTGCCTTCTTATCTACCTTTTTTGTCATGGTGCTCACCTTTATTCAGTTTGTACCAGAATGCTGTGCGATCGGAATGATTCGCGAAACAGACGGGTGCAAGCGCAGCAACACTGTGCTGCTTCTCGATAGATCTAGTCTCATTCGAGAGGTAAGCGTTTCGATGCCGGCTGGCTCGATAGGGCTTTCCTCTTTCTCGCCCCGATTAGGCCTAGTTGCGATGGTCACGCCCGCACTCCCCGGAGCGCGAGCGGGCCGAAAGAGCATGAGCGTGCTTCCTTTGCGCGCCCGGTTTCGTCATCCGGCGGCGCGGGAGGCCAGGCCGGCAGCCCGTCAGACGCCGCTGGCCGGCGAGGGTTACAGGACGTTCTGGATGAGGGCAGAGGCTACCTGCGCTATCGGCGCTGATGCTCGACCCAGTATTGCGCCCACAGATGATGTCCCGCCCACTCCAGACCGCGGGGGTGCATCATCAGCGCCTCTGCGGCTCTCGGGTGGCGCCGCGACCAGGCCATGAAGGTCTCGGCGGCTGGCCGATGCCGTTCCATGATCACGTCGAACAACGGCCATCCGGGATGCGACTTCACGAAGATGTCGATGCTCTCCCCCGGGTGACCGATCGTCCAGGTGACGAACTCGCGGGAGCGTTCCGGGTGTCGGCCGTCCCATTCGAAGAATCTCTGCGCCGCCTCCGGATGATTCTTGACCCATTCCCCAAGCTCGGCCGCGGCTTCGGGGTGATTGCGGCTCCAGCGCTCGATTCCAGGCGGCGCAGCGAAAACCGGCGCGGTGATAACAAATGCGACAAGACATGCGGTTCGGCTGAACATGGCGCTCTCCTTCACGGGGGTAACGAAGGATAAGGCAGTGCCCGAGCCGAGTTCGATTGGTACAAACGTGGGCTGGGGTCACCGTATTCCGCAGAAATATCCACACGACGAACGCGTCCATTTCTTGGGCCGGCGAGGGATCGCACGGCCTCGAAAGAAAATGAAATTCTGGCGTAACCGACGCCCACCACGCGGGTTGGATCAGGCAAACGGTTGCACCGAGGAGAACACGATGTTGAATCGCATATCGAAACTGTTCGCTGCCGCGGCCGTCGCCGCCGCGCTTCTCGGCGGATGCATCGTCCGCGAGAGGGTCGTGGCACCAGCGCCATGCCCCGGAGCATTCTGGGTGGAGGGACACTACGGCCCGTATGGACACTGGCATCCTGGACACTGGGTGTGTCGTTGAAGAGACCGACGGGTTGACGTAAGTAAGCGCGCGTAGCGTCCTTCCGCACCCAAGGGCGGCCGGAGAGGCTGCGCGGAGGCTCGTCCATGGCTCGCTGGATCGCATCACTCGCGACAATCGCCCTCGCGGTCGCGATCCCCACCGGGTCGGCGCGGGGCGAAGCATCCGAGGTACGACTCTCCCGAGGCTACGGCATCCTCTACCTGCCGCTCTATGTGATGGAGCAGCGCGGACTGATCGAGAAGCATGCGAAGGCGGCCGGGCTCGGCGGAGTCAAAGTCAGCTGGCGCACGCTCGACGGCGGCAACGTCATCAACGACGCGATGCTCGCGGGTGCCCTCGACGTCGCGGCGATCGGCGTACCCGGCTTTCTGACCTTGTGGGCGAAGGCGAAGGGCAACGCGCGCCTCGAGATCGTCGGGCTCTGCGGCCTGAGCACCACCTCGCTGTATTTGAACACCACCAACCCCGCGATAAAGACGCTGCGCGACTTCACGCCCAAGGACAAGATCGCGCTGCCCGGGATCAAGACCTCGCTCTCGGCGGTGGTGCTCCAGATGCTGGTCGCGCACGAATTCGGGGACGAGAACTATGCCAAGCTCGATCCGCTCACGGTGGGCTTGAGCCATCCCGACGCGTTTGCCGCGCTCGCCTCGGGCGGAAAGGGAGGCGTCAACAGCCACTTCGGCTCGCCCCCCTACTCCATTCTCGAGCTCGATAAACCGGGCGTGCACCGCGTGGTCAGCTCGGTGGACGTACTGGGTCCGATGACGCTCGACGTCGTCTACACCCTGCGCAAGTTCCACGACGCGAACCCCAAGCTCACCTCTGCGATCATCGCCGCGCTGGACGAGGCCAACGAGATCATCGCCCGCGACCGAAAGGCGGCCGCCCAAGCGTACATCTCCGCGTCGAGCGCCAAGGTCTCCGAGGAGGAGGTGCTTCGGATGCTGGCCGATCCGCAGACGCGCTTCTCCACCACTCCCGATGGGGTGATGAAGTTCGCCTCCTTCATGCAGCGGGTGGGAAGCATCGCCGTCTCGCCGAAGAGCTGGAAGGATCTCTTCCTTCCCGAAATCCAGGGCCGCCCCGGAAGCTGAACCGCCCGGGACCACTCAGTAGAAAGTGCTTGTTGGTGACGAGTCGGCGAACTCGCCAGTAAATACTCCTGCGCCTGTTCGCGCCCCGCTCATCTTGGATACGCACCGCCGACCTGTTGCGACCTGATCTCACTGCGGCAGCTGCACCGTTGTGAAAAATTCCAATTCGAAACTGGCAGCGAAACTTCCGGTCCTGAGGCAGAACGCCGAGCCGCCTGGCGAGTAAGTAGGGCGCGCTTGCCACTTGAGTTGGGAACGAGTGCGTGCTTACCGCTGTTCATGGGGCAAACTTCCGATGCCCAGCAAACACCCCATTCCCGAAGGACGGTCCACGCAGCGCGGGAGCGGCAAGGTGTCCCGCCCCGCGCCCATCGACTTACCCGATCCTGGACAGCAGAAGCCCATCCCCCAAGCTCCAAGAAAGGAGAGCAAGCCGATGTTCAACGTCGAAGAGCAGACCACACGGCTGGAACGGCTTTACAAGCAGATCACCGGTGCCGAGCCGAAACGGAGCGGCGACGCGCCGCTCGCGCAAATCCCGCCCGAGGCCAATCCGGAGCAGTACGTGCAGGAGAACCTGCAACGCCTTCAGGGCGTGATGCAATCGGTGGGCTACCCGGCAGCGAGCGGAGCGGTCCTTCCCACGGTGCTGCCCCGGATCGCCGTGTTCGAGGAGCGAGACGAGTACCGCATCGCCGTCGAGTTGGCCGGAGTGAAGAAACCGGATCTCAGCGTGCAGATCACGCAGGGGGTGCTCCGGATCAGCGCCATCCGTAACTGGCCAGGCATGAACGGCGAATCGCCGCAGCCTGTCTACGCCGAAATGGCACCCTGCAGGTTCGAACGGGTGATCGCCCTTCCGCCATTCGTTAAGTTCGATTCCACCGATGCTCGCCTCGAGAACGGAATCCTGACGATCAAATGTCAGAAGGATCCCTCGGCAGTGCGAAGGGATCTCAAGATCGAGGTGGCGTAAGGCCACCTCGTTTAGCGGCGGGCACCACGCTGCCCGCACCCTTGCCTCAACAACGAGGCGAAGGGATCTCAGATTGAGGTGGCATAGGGCTGCCTCATTTGACGGCGGGGCCACGAGGCTCCGTCTTCACGGCGGGGCCGCGAGGCTCCGTCTTCACCCCAAAACGTGAAGGAGCGCCAGATGGTAAATCCCGATATTCGCAAGCTACAGATCCTCAATGATCTGATCGCGCAGACGCTGGACGTGATCAATCAACGGAGCGTGGCTGGCGGGCTTTCGCACAGCCCGTATGTGCCGGAATTCGGAATGTCGCCGATCAATCCGGTCTTCGCGCAGTATGGCGTCGGATCCTACGGCATCCCGCAGGCAATGGTTCCATTCGCGCAGCCGCTGATCGGCCAAAACGTGCCGTTCGGCAATCCCTGGAGCCAGGGGCTGACGCACACGCCGTTCGTGCCGTGGAGCGCCCAGCTCGGGCAGGGTTTCGGCGGCTTCGGACAGGGAGCGGTCGGACAACCGTTCGGCCAGGGTCTCTCGCACACGCCGTTTACCCCGTGGGGCGCGCAGCTTGGACAGGGCCTGGGCGGCTTTGGACAGGGAGCGGTCGGACAACCGTTCGGGCCGGGCCTCGCGGGCTTCGGCCAGCAGCTCGGTCAGTTCCCCTACGCATCGCCGTGGTCCCAGGGCCTGATGCATTCTCCGTTCACCGGTGTCTCGGCTCAGGGATATGGTTTCGATCCGCGCCTGGCATCGTTCGCTTCTCCGTATAGCCAGGTCGGATTCGGCGCGGGCCGGTTCGCCGGAATCAGCTCCATTCCCGGAATCGTAGGCGGCGTCCCCGGAATTGGTGGGGTTCCGTTCTACGGGTTCGGCGGCTAGCTGACCAAGCGTAGGCATGGCAGGGCGTCCAGTCTCGGGCGCCCTGCCCTACTTAGGTTTCCCAGACCTCGCGTCCCCAGACGATCTCGATTGCTTGCGATAAGTCTGCTGCGTAGCGGACGAGCTCGCGAGCCACGGTGAGCGGAACGACGTCTCCGCACTCGACGTCGGGACGGTTCTCCTCGGGGAGCAGGATCATCGACAGATTGCGGTGGTAGGCGCCCTTGACCTTGTGGGGTGCGTCACCGATGCGGCGAAGAACGACGTGCCGCTGGGAGTCGGACACCAGCGATCCGGAGACGGCCAAATCAGACGGAACGCGCCTGCCGAGGATCAAGGAGAGAAAGGCGAGGGCCACAGGTAGTCCGGCGGAGGAACCACTGGAGGGTTCGTCCTCCTTCGCGATCTTCAACGCGTATACATAATTGTTGGTGTCTGCGGCCAGGTGCGGCCAGTGCGCACGGGCAAAGTCCAGCGCCGTGGCCAATGTCAAGCGCACCACCGCCGAGAGGTCCGGCGTCACCGATCCGAGAATTCCGCCTTCCTCCAGCACACCTCCGGCCCCCGCGGTCACCAGCCGGCGGGTCGCGACGATCTCGTGCACGATTCCCTTCGGCTTCCCATAAAGCGCGTAAGCGGCGGCGACCAGCACTCGCCCCAGCTCCGGCGAACGCGAAAGCGCCTGCTGCAGCGCGCGCGCCTTCTGCTCGTGTCGAGCCGCGTCCTCTTCCAGACCCGCGAACCGCTCGATCAGCGCCAGATCCTGCCAGGGCCGTGGGTCCGCGTGATCGGCGATGGCCGATCGACGAAGCGCTTCGTGCGCGGGATTTCGTATTGCGGGATCGGCGAGCAGCGCCTTCACCGGCCGCTCGTCCTGCCCGGCCGCGAGCCCGGACAAAAGCTGGCGCCACAGAGCAACGCTCGCCGGGGCGCGGCGCACCGCTTCGAGATAAGAGGCGTGCGCCTCGCGGGCCTGCCCTGCCGACGCCAGGCTGTCGGCGAGGTAGCCGAAGTCCTTGGCGGTCGCGGATCGGCTCTGGGTCAGCCTCCTCCAGATCCGCCGCGCCCTGGCGGAATCGCCGGCGAAATGGGCAAGCAACGCGCGGCGCCGCTGACGGCCCGCCACGCTCGAAGCCAGCCGAAGCTCGCGCTCGACCCCTGCCGAGTCCTCGGCGCCAATCGATAGGCGCGGAAAAGCGCTCAGCCGAACGTAGTGCCGCGCGAGCGCGTGGACGATCTCAGGCACGAGCGGCTTCTGCATCCGCCGGGCGAACCGCCGCTGGAACTCCCGGGAGTATGCTTCCGCACGCGCCGAATCGCCGATCGCCTGATACAGCGCTACCAGACGTGGGAGCGAGGACAACTTTCCGAAGTGGATGTTCAGGTGCTCGTGGATGTGGATCGCCTGGCTTAGCGCCGCCGGCGTACCCAGCCGCTCGCAGATCCGGGCGAGGAAACCCAGCCGATCGAAATCCACCTCGAATCCCCGCTCGCGACCGAACGCCTGCAACGTCGCGTGGGCGCTCTCGAGATCGTCGGTGCGCTCCTGGAACCATGCCTTCTGCAGAACCGCGAGCTTTTGAAGGGCCGGCACCTTCTCACGCGAGGTCGAGGCCAGATGCTCGCATGCCAGCAGCGCGCCCTTGAGATCGCCTTGCCGGAACTTGGCGAAGGCCGACTCGAGCTCGACTTGTCCGGGGTGCTTCCGCGCGTAGGCATTCTCGCCCACGGCGACGAAACGCATCCGGACCGCCTCGTCGTCGCTGGCGAGGCGATGGAGGATGCCCAGCTGGACCAGGGCTCCCTCCCGATGCGGAGCGAGCAGCTGGACCCTGCGCCACAGCTCAATCATCTCGCTCAAGCGGCCCTGGACGTGGCACACCCGCGCGAGCATGTTGAGCGCCGAAAGGCTCTTCGGCTCCATCGAGAGCGCCCTGCGGGCGACCTCCTCCGCCTCGGCGACCTGGTTGGCCTCGAGCAATACCCGGGCTTCCAGCAACAGATGCTCCAGCGATGCCGCCGGGTGGTGGCTGGGCAAGTCGGTCCCATCGCCTTTCGCGGTCATCAAGATTCGCCGGGCGCCCTCCAAGTCTCCGTCGCGCTCATGTAGTAGCGCCAGCAACCGAAGTAAGTGGGGATCCTGGGGAGCGCGATGCAGCTCCTCCAGAATGATCTCCAGCGCGCCCTCGAGCGGTTGATCGCCCGTGCGTTCCAGGTGGCGCTCGATCTCTTCGAGCAAGCCGTGGCGCGAGCGGTGACCCTGCGTCACCTCACGCTTCAAGTGGCGCAGATTTAGACCGGTCACGAACGAAAAGGTAACGAGCAATTTGCTTCAAGGTCAACCCCGGCGAAGAGGCCCTCTAGCGAAGCAGGCTCTGCCCGGCGGAGAGGCGCAGCTGCGCCCGGGCGTTCAGGAGATTTGCGTCGTCCTGGATGCGGGTCACCTCCGCCCGGAAGGCGTCCCGTAGGGCCTGCAGCAGGTCGAGCTGCGTGGCGGTCCCCGCCTGATATTGGAAGCGCGCCTGCTCGGCAGCGTGGACCGAGGCATCGCGCCCCACTCGTGCCGACTGGCTCTGGGCGATATCGGCGAGCACCGTGTTCCAGTATCTGTTGATGGAATCGCCCGCGTTCAACCGCGCCCTCAGCTCCCTCGCCCGGGCCGCGCCGGCGGAGGCGTCGGTGCTGCGTATGTTCGCCAGGTAGGTCAAATCGAAGTTCCAGGTCGCGTTGACCGCCGCCTGGTAGTACCAGTTCTTCGGCTCAAAGCCTGGCGCGTTGGTAGCGAACTCGGTGAAGCTGCCGGCGATCGCGGGCAACAGAGCGAGCTTCTGCGCATCCGCCTGCTGCTGGGCCGCTCGGGTCGCGGCGACCGCGGCCGCGACGGACGGGATGTTTTGCAGATCCGCTTCGAAAGTGGAGAGGTCCGGCTCGGAATGAAGATCGTCCGTGAGCTCCGCGGTCGAGGATAGATCCGGCACAATCGAGGTCGTTGACTGGAGATCTCGGACGGCCAGGGCTACCTGCAGCTTCGCAGCGGCGAGTTGCTGGACCTGCTGCTCGACGTCAGCCCGTGCGCGATCCACGTCGAGCCTGGTTGCCGCCCCTGCGCGCAACTTGGCTTCGGTGAGCCGCAGGTTCTCGCGGGACACTTCCAAGTAGTTCTGCGCGGTGGCGACGAGCGCCACGTTCGCGAGGAGCTGGTAGTAGTCCTGGGCCGTCTGCCCCTCGACCGTGAGGCGGGTGGCAGCCAGCGTCCGCTCGAAGCTCTCCGCATTCGTCCTCGCTGCCGCAATCCGGCGAAAGCCCGCAAGATCCACCAGCGGCACGGTGAGCGTCGCGGTCCCGAACCACTGATCACGCGGTTGGATCAGGAACGTCTGCGCCGGGGGTATCGGTACCGTCAACTGCACCTGGAATTGGTTGCGCTCGTAGGTCCCCTTGACCGCTACGCCCGGAAGCTGCCTTCCCAACGATACGTCGGCTTGTGCCTTTTGCTCGGCCAGGTTCGCCTGGGCCTGCTGCGCGTCCGGATTGCGCTCGCGCGCCGCAGCGATGAAGACGTCGAGCGGTTGCAGAGCCATCGCCGGCGCCGCCGCGAGCAGCACGGCGGCCATCCAGGGCGGCCTGAGAGACATTGCTTTCGCGGTTGGTCGCATTTTCGGTCTCATGGTGTGATTTTTCAGTGCGGATCTCCTGCCGCTGCCGGGGCACCGTTTCCGTCGGCAATCGCGGCGGCTTCACCCTCGCGCCGCCGCTTCTCCGCTCCGCTCAAACGCTCGACGAGCACGAACAGCATGGGGATGATGAAGATCGCGATTCCGGTCGCGGTCAGCATCCCGGAGATGACGGCAGTCCCCATTTGTCGCCTGGACAGGCCTCCTGGACCCGAGGCCACCCAGAGAGGGGCCAGCCCGAAGATGAAAGCGAAGGAGGTCATCAGAACCGGTCGGAACCGGAGCTTCGCACCCTCCAGCGCGGCCTCCATCAAAGGCCGGCCTTTCTCGAACTCCCCTTTGGCGAACTCGACGATCAGAATCGCGTTCTTCGCCGCGAGGCCGATAAGCATGACCAGCCCGATCTGCCCGTAGACGTTGAACTCGAATTTCCGCAGCAGTAGCCCGGCCAGGGCGCCGAATACCGCGACCGGAACCGAAAGAAGCACGCTGAACGGCAGCGACCAACTCTCGTAGAGGGCGGCAAGAATGAGAAAGACGACCAGTAGCGAGAGGCCGAACACGGCCGTGCCGCTGCCGGCAGCGCGCTGCTGGTACGAGAGATCCGCCCAGGCGAAGCCCATCTCACGCGGCAGGACGTCTTTGGCGACCTGCTCGAGCGCGTCCATTGCCTGACCCGAGCTGTAACCCGGTGCGGGAGAGCCAATGACCTGAGCGGCGCGAAATAGATTGAAGCGGTTCGTATACTCCGGGCCGTAAACGCGCCGGCTGGACGCGAAGGCAGAGAGCGGGACCATGGCGCCGTTGACGTTGCGGACGTAATATCCGTCCATGTCGCCGGAGCTCTGGCGCTGGTCGCCTTCCGACTGCAAATAGACCCGCCATTGGCGGCCAAATCGATTGAACTGGTTGATGTACAGGCCGCCCAGGTACGCCTGCAGCGTCTGGTAGACACCGCTCAGACCGACACCCTGCTTGAGGACCTTGTCGCGGTCGACATCCGCGTAGACTTGCGGCACCGCGGGGCGGAACACCGTGTTGATCCCCCCGACCTCGGGCCGCTTCCGCGCAGCCGCCATGAACTTCTGTAGATTCGCGTCGAGGAATGCAACGTCGCCGCCGCTGCGGTCCTCGACCCACCCCGAGAAGCCACCCGAGAAGCCGAGGCCGACGATGGGCGGAGGAGGAAAGCCGAAGACGATGCCCTCGTCGATCTTTGCGGCGAACTCCTGATTGATGCGGCCGATCACCGCCTGCGCGGTCCGCCGCGCGCCCTTGCGCTCCGACCAGTCCTTGAGCGTCACGAAGTAGAAGCCGTTGTAGGTCGCCGAGCTGTAACTCAGGATCGAGAAGCCGGCGATGGTGTTGAACGACTGCACCTCGGGCGTCGCGGCGAGGATTGCATCGACCTTCCGGCACACGGCGTCGGTCCGCTCGAGCGAAGCTGCGTCGGGGAGCTGGATATTCAAGAAGAAGAAGCCCTGATCCTCATCGGTCAAGAATCCGGAGGCGACCCGCTGACCGGTAAATACCGCGAGGACAAAGAAGCCGGCCAGGATGGCGACGCCGATCACCGCCTTGCGGATCAAGAAGCTCGAGATCCCGACATACCTTTCGCGCACCCGCTCGAAGGCCCGGTTGAACCCACCGAAGAGGCGGGCCAATACGCCCTTCGACTCCGCGCGCGGACGCAGAAGCAGCGCGGACAGCGCGGGAGAGAGGGTGAGCGCGTTGAACGCCGAAATAAGCACGGAGACCGCGATGGTGAGCGCGAATTGCTTGTTCAGGCGGCCGGTGATCCCGCTCATGAAGGCCATTGGGATGAAGACGGACGCGAGGATCACCGCGACGCTGACCACCGGCGCAGTGACCTCCTTCATCGCCTGAAGGGTGGCTTCCCTCGGAGACAAGCCTTCCTCGATGTGACGCTCGACCGCCTCGACGACGACGATCGCGTCGTCGACCACGAGGCCGATAGCGAGCACGAGGCCGAACAACGAGAGTGTATTGACGGAGAACCCGAGCAACGGAAACACCACGAACGTCCCGACCAATGAAACCGGCACGGCGATCAGAGGGATGAGGGTGGCCCGCCAGCTCTGCAGGAAGAGGAAAACGACGAAAGCGACCAGCAACGTGGTCTCCAGCAGGGTGATCAGGATCTCGCGGATGCCGCCGGTGACCGGCAGCGTCGTGTCCAGCGAAATACCGTAGTCGACGTCGCTCGGAAATCGCTGCTTGAGCTCCGCCATGGTCGTCTTGATGCCTTTTGCGACGGCCAGGGCGTTCGAGCCCGGCGTCTGGAAAACGGCGATGACCACCGCCGGCTTGCCGTTGTAACGGCCTATCTGGGTGTAGGTCAGGGCGCCGAGCTCGATCCGGGCGACGTCGCTCAGCCGCACCGTGGAGCCATCCGGGTTCAGGCGCACCACGATGTCGCCGAACTCCTCGGCCTTGAGCAGGCGCCCCTGCGCCCGGACGCTGTAAGTGAACTGTTGGCCTGGCGGAGCGGGCGGCGCTCCCAGCCGGCCGGAGGGATTCACGTTGTTCTGGGCCTGCACCGCCGCGACGAGGTCGGACACCGTGAAACCGAGCTTGGCGAGCCTGTCCGGCTTGACCCAGATCCGCATCGCGTAGTCGGCGGTCCCGAAAATCCTGATTTGGCCCACGCCCGGCACGCGCTGGAGCGCGTCATTCACATTGATGGTCGCGTAGTTTCCGAGGAAGAGCGTGTCGTAGGTGGTATTGGGCGAGTAGAGCGAAAAGGCGACCAGCGGAAGCCCGGTCGACTGTAGGTAGGTCAGCCCGTAATTGGTGACGTCAGGCGGCAAGAAGGCCTGCGCCTGCGACGCCTTGTTTTGCGTGTTCACCTGGTCGATGTCGATGTTGCTCTCGACGTCGAAGGTCACCGTCAGGGTGAAGGAGCCGTCGTTGGCGTTGGTGGACTGCATGTACAAGAGATCTTTGACGCTGGACATCTGCTGCTCGATCGGCGTGGCGACGGATTGCTCGACGGTGACCGCATCCGCTCCGGTGTAGATGGACTGCACCTGGATTTGCGGAGGCACGATGTTTGGGTACTGCGCGATCGGCAGGCCGAACAGCGCGACGGCACCGACGATGACCATGAGGATGGCAATCACGATTGCCACGATGGGGCGGCCGACAAAAAAGCGGGACATGGCTCAGGGTCCGGGAGACGACGAGCTGGCGCGCGTCGGCTCCGCCGAGGGGGAAGTGCTGTCGGACGCCGGCACCGCGCGCACCGTGGCGCCCGGTCTCAATCTGGCCATGTCCGAGACGATCACCTTGTCTCCGGCGCCGAGTCCTTTATCGACGATCCAGAGAGTGCCCACTTGCTCCGCGGTCTGAACCACGCGGATATCGACCTTGCCGTCTGCCCCGACGACTCCCACCTGGTACGTACCCTGGAGCTCGTTAATCGCGCGTTGGGGCACGAGGAGGGCGCCCTTTCGGGTTTTGATCGCGGCGCGGACCTTGGCGTACTGGCCCGGGCGGAGAATGTTTCCCGGATTCGGGAAGGAACCTTGTATCGCGATCGTCCCCGTCTGCTGAGAGACCTGACGATTGACCACGATCACGACCCCAGGCTGCGGGTGCACGGCGCCGTTTTCGAGAATGAGGTCGAGCGTCGGTTTCGCGGCCGGCCCAGGCTCCAACCAGTGGTTACCCCGTGCTGAATTGAGGTACTCGGCCTCGCTGACGTTGAATTGGGCCTTGATCGGATCGACTTGCGACACGGTGGTCATCGTGGTCGAGGTGTTGACGAGGGCGCCGACCTGGACCTGCGCGATGCCCACGACGCCGCTGATCGGCGAAGTGACCTGCGCCCATCCGCGGTTGAGCTCGGCCTGTCGCAGGGCGGCGCGGGCGGATTCGACGTTGGCGGCGGCCTCGCGCTCAGCCGCCTCGTCGTTGTCGAGCTGCTGGCGGGTGATGGCCTGCGCCGCAATCAGCTCTTTGTCGCGCTTGACGTCGAGGCGCGCCTTGGCGAGCGTCGCTATGTTGCGGTCGAGCGTGGACTTGGCCTGGTCCGCCAGGTCCTGGTAGTTGCGCGGGTCGATCAAGAACAGCACCGCGCCCTGACGGACGAATGAACCCTCCTGGTAGTCCTGCTTCTGGATGTACCCGGTGACCTGGGGCTTGATATCGGCGTTGACGAACCCGTCCAGGGTCCCGACCCACTCGCGGTAGATGGGCACATCCTGCTGCAGCACCTCCGTCACCTGCACCGTCGGAGGGGGCGGAGTCGGCGGGACTTTCTTGCGAGCAGCGATCAACAGCACGGATGCGCAGACCAGCAGGACACGCCATTTCATCTTCGACTCCGTCGAAAGGGTATTTCCCCGCGTTCGACCGAAGTCTCGCGACGCGCCCAGACGTTACTGCTGATTCGTCCGCTTCGGAGAGGGTGCGCTGCCCGGAGCGTCGATCAGCGTTTGATCATGGCCAACTCGAGAAATGTGGTGGAGCGGCCGAGCAGGATGGCTGAAAGGCAGCGCAGCAGGCAGCGGGTGCCGAACGCCCGCCAGACCAAGAGCGGGTTTCTCAAGACATCCGAGCTTGTAATTACGCCCTTCATGGTCCGGGCCAGGTGCATCTTTCGGGCCACAGCCACGCAGCGCCTGATCCACGCGATAAACGCCGTCAAACTGAGCGGCGTTTCGACAATCGTGTTGGAAAATCGTCATCCACGGTGACGAAGCGAGCCGCCGGAAGCAGGAGGCGATGAGCTTCCACGACGGTTGGGGCAAGGCCCTCGAGCAACTCGTCGCGGAAATGAAGACGGTACGGCCTTGACCGTCATCGTTGCCCGGAGCAAGTGCCGGGCGCCGGCTCATTCACCAGCGCGTGCCGCGGCAATACGACCGTAAACGTTGTGCCGCTTTCGGCATTTGACGCAACCTCGATGCTTCCCCGATGCACCGCGACGATGCACTTGGCGATGTAGAGACCAAGCCCGACGTTGCCCGCGGTGGTCGGGCCCGTGCCGCGACAAAACGGCTCATAGAGCCTGGAAAGGGTGGTCGGGTCGATGGTGCCTTCATTGTGCACCTTGAATCTCACGCAATGCTCATCGCCTTGGCTCGAGATATGGACCTCGCTCCCCCGAGGACTGTGCTGCAAAGCATTGCTTCCCAGGTTGGTCATCAGCTGCGCGAGTCGATCCGGATCCCATTCCCCCTGCCCATTCCCGTTCAGATCAGCCACCAACTTCCGTTCCGGAAAGGTCAATTGCAACTCGTCGATGATTTCCCGGGAGACTCCATTGAAGTCGACGGACCGCGGTTGGATTGGAATGCCGGTCGCGCTGCGTGACTGGCTAAAATCCAGCAGGTCCCGGATCAGGCGAACGGCGCGATGACCAGACGAGACAATCAATGACAACGATTCTGCCTGTCGCTCGTCCAGCTTGCCCAACCTCAAGAGCAGCGAGGCCAGCGTTACCATCGCGCCGATCGGATTCTTCAAGTCATGGCTCACGATTCCAATCAGCCGCTGCTCGAACTCGGCCCTTTGCCGTGCGTCCTCGGCCAGCTCCTCCGCGACTTTGTAGAGCTCGGCATTCTCCAGCGCAATCGCCGCCTGATTCGAAGCCACCCTGAGGAGGAGGATATCCTCGTCGGTCGGGAACTGATCATTCGACGACGCTGCGACGATGGTTCCCCACTTGCCGTTGATCCCGATCGGCGTCGACGCCAGATAGAGAGTGCCGCCGAGTGGATTGTCGATGACCATCGAGCGTTTCGGACCGGGATGGCCCTCGAGCATTTTGCCGATCAGCTCCGCCGGAATTTCAGCGGCCGGCGTTGAGCTCTTGGTGAACTCGACTGTTTCCCCTTTTTCTCCGTTCTTGATTCTCACGTAAGCGAAGTCCAATCGAAGCAGGGCGATCAGGGCGTCCAGGAGCGTCTCGATGATCGAGGGCGAGCTGCTCCCCTGCCACATGGCCGGAAGGGCCAGTACGCACAGGAGGTCCCGAAGGCAGGGGCGAAGCCGATCTCCGGGAATCTGCCGCTCAGACCAACGGAGGCTGGAGAGGGGCGCTTCCGCGTCTTGTTGAACGTTTCTGTAGCTCACTGAGGAACTCGTCGGGGGGTACAAAGAAGGGGTTTTCTTGAAGCACTCCGCCGATGATGATCATCGGGTGGGTGCGCATGATATCAATCATGATTCCACCGCCGAACTTGGCGGTGTCGTAAGCGCAGATGACCGGGTCTGGATACTTCGGCAAGACGTGATTGAGCCGGGTTTCGTACTCGATGAGGTCATTCACGCCGGGGCGGTCTTCCAGCGCCCACTCCATGTGAGCGACCAGGCGGGTAAGCGCGAAGGCCCCCGACTTTCCTTCGGCGAGGACCTGCTCGATCAAAGCAAGCATTCGAGATTGATCAAAATGGCCATCGCGCAGATATGCATCCTCCCAATTCCGCACTTCCAGTTGTCCCGTCTGCTGGGTTTCCTTCACCTTGATGCCGCTCGATTCGAGCCGCTCCAAGTGACTTCCCCGAAGCTTCGGGTCGACGATGTGAAAGGCCTTTTCGCTCAGCTCAAACCCCTCCCTGATGAAGGGCAGCAAGACTCGATATTCCTCATCCTGGTTGTGGAAGAATGCGCAAACATGCTGATTTCGGGCCAACGTTCCCCCTGCGAATTTGAGGGGGCCAACCGATTCCGCCTTGGTTTTGTCCATCTCTACCCTCCTCCAGAGGTCTACTCTCCGGGGATTTGCTGCTTTAACCCAACGCAGGTTGAGAAGTGCCACTTCCGCGACCGGTTGCGCGGTCCTGCAACTCACGAAGGAACTCATCCGGAGGTACGAAGAAGGGATTCTCTTGAAGTACTGCGCCGATGATGATCAACGGGTGGGTGCGCATGATGTCGATCACGATTCCACCGCCAAACTTGGCGGCATCGTAGATTCAAAGCACCGGATCCGGGTACTTGCTTAAAATGTGATTTACCCGGGTTTCAAACTCGACGAAGTCATTCAGACCTGGGCGATCTTCCAACGCCCATTCCATGTAAGCGACCCAGCGGGTAACCCCAAAGGCTCCGGACTTACCGTCGGCGAGAACCTGATCGATCAGAGCGAGCATCCTCCGTTGATCGAAGTGACCATCGAGCAGCGTTGAGTCCTCCCAATTCCGCACGTCGAGTTGTCCGGTCTGTTGGGTCGCCTCCACCTGGATGCCCGCCGATTTGAGCCGCTCCAGATGATCGACGCGACGCTTCGGGTCAACGACGTGAAATGCCTTTTCGCCCCGCTCAAATCCGTCCCTGATGAAAGGCAAGAGGACTCGATATTCCTCATCCCGGTTGTGGAAGAATGCGCAAACGTGTTGATTTCG
>Ga0070708_100000951_pt1 | contig 21957 bp, 17 predicted proteins | sample KBSK5503metaG_FD_65469 | JGI IMG/M metagenome (GOLD analysis project Ga0070708, IMG submission 65469) | Corn, switchgrass and miscanthus rhizosphere microbial communities from Kellogg Biological Station, Michigan, USA - KBS K5-50-3 metaG | ecosystem: Host-associated > Plants > Roots >... | reverse complement strand
GCGGAGCTGGATCATCTGCAGGATGCTTCCAGTAACTCGATTGGTGCGCTTCTAGCTCACATCGCCGCCGTGGAGCGGGGGTATCAGTGTCTCACGTTCGAGGACCGAGCGCCCTCGCCAACCGAACTCGCGGCGTGGGAGCCCGCCGTCACACTTGGCGCCGAGGGGCGCCGTCTGCTCCGCGACAAGCCTCTCGAGCACTACGTGCAAGCGCTCAACGAGGTCCGCCGTGTCACGCTCGAGGGCCTCGCCGCGCGCGATGATGATTGGTTGGAGCGGCCGCTCCGCGCCGCCCCTGCAATGAACGCACACTGGGGGTTGTTTCATGTCGCCGAGGACGAGATCAACCACCGCGGGCAAATACGTTGGCTGCGCAGCCGTCTTGGCACGGCCTCTCCGGGTCTTGAGCGCTCCTGACGGGCATCGCAGCAAGTACGGAGGTGTCCTCATGCGTTATCTCGTATGTGCGGTGTTGTCGCTCTCCCTACCACTCGTGTGCGCACAATGTGCGGGAACCACGCCGTCACCGACGTTGACGAGTCAGGCCGCGCAGCCGGCCCGCGAGGGGTACGTCGACGCTGGCGAAGGCGTGCGACTATTCTACCGGATCGCTGGTTCCGGCGGCGACACGATCGTCGTGCTCCACGGCGGACCTGGGTTCAGCATGGGCTACCTCGCCCCCGACCTCGAGCCGCTCGCCGCGCGACACGTGCTCGTGTTCTACGACCAGCGCGGCACAGGACGGTCGACGCTCGTTACCGATTCCGCCTCGCTCGACGCGCGGCGGTTCGCCGACGACCTGGAGGCGGTGCGCAAGCAGTTCAGGCTTCAGCAGCTCACGCTCTTTGCGCATTCGTGGGGCACGGGAGTCGCAGCACTTTACGCGGCGCGACACCCCGAGCGTGTGGGACGGCTCCTCATCGTCGATGGGATTTCGGTCCGGCGTGCGTATCACGCACCAGGCTTGCAGTCACTCGACGCGCGACGCGATAGCGCTACGCAACGTCGACTCCGCGAGTTGGGAGCGGCACGCCTCGCCAACCCCGGCGATGCCGTGGCGTGTCGCGCATACTACGACGTGTGGTTTCTCGCCACCTTCGCGGACAGCGCCGCGGCGCGCCGGCGGCGAGGCGACTTTTGCGCGGGTACGCCGGAGGCGTTGAACAACAAGATCAAGAGTGTCGACCGCTTCACACTGCCGTCGCTGGGCGAGTGGGACTGGCGGCCGGCACTGCGCGCCGTCATCGCGCCGGCTCTCGTGATTCGCGGGACGATGGACCACATTCCGCTGGAGAGCGCGCGTGAGTGGGCAGCGTCGCTGCCGAATGGCCGGCTCCTCTCACTCGAAGCGAGCGGCCACTTTCCGTACGTCGAGGTGCCCGACCGTTTCTTCGCCGCGGTTGCGACGTTCCTGCAGGGCGGTTGGCCGGCGGGGGCCGAGGTCGTGTCGCTTTCAGGCCTGCGCTAGAGCGATCGCGCTGATAGAGAAATGCTATGGTCTACTCGTATCCGCTCGATTCGACTCGGTCGTTCGTTGAGCGTCTGGACACAGCGCCCGTGGGCGCGCAAGTACGTCGATGGGTCTTGAGGGATGACAACCAACAGCACTATCACGGGGTGGTGACGCTGCAAGAAGACCCGGCGTACGTCGAGTTGTACTGGAAGACGAGTGCGCGAGGACGAGAACAGCTCGTCGGACTATTCCGCCTGCACCTTGCTCACCTCTTGGAGGGCGAGTACGTGCGTCTCGAGCGCGAAGAGGGTCCCGCGAGCGGCGAGCTCCGTTTGCGATTCTATCGCGGCGATCGAGGCGTGATCTACATTCAGGTCCGAAATGATCGCCCTGCATTGCCGGTCGGAGTTGTCGACGCGACCGTCGGCTGACGAATGATTTGTGGATGGCGCAGACCTCGCCGGCGCGTTTATTTGACTCGCCGTTCCCTCCCTCCTTTGCGAAGGACTGATGCGCCACCCAAAGTTCCTCGCCATAGGCTTCCTGTGTTCACTGGGTTTCGTCACCGACTGTGGCGGCACGCGCCACGCGGGCCGGCCCATCATTGGAATCGTTCAGGTCTCGTCGCTCGTTGCCCTCGACGATACACGCGAGGGGTTTTACAAGGCGCTCGCTGACTCGGGCTACGTCCGCGACGTCACCGTCACCTTCCTCGAGCGCAACGCGCAAGGCGACATCCCAACGCTGTCGCTCATCATGCGCGAGTTTCTCCAGCAGGGCGTGACGCAGGTCGCCACGATCTCCTCGGTGGCGACGCAGGCGGCGATGAAAGTGATCACGGACCGTCCGATCATCTTTGGCGCGGTCGCGAATCCGTACGTCATCAGTGCGGGAACGAGTCCCACCGCACACCGCCCCAACGTCACCGGCGCCGAGATCCCCCTTCCCGTGGATTCGACGCTCGCTGTCGCACGCTCCACGTTTCCGAATGCCGTTGTCTGGGGCACGCTCTTCGATCCGGCCGACCCATTCGCCGAGCATTATCTCGGTGTCGTGAAGCGGAAGGCGGAACAGCTCGGCATTCGCTTTATCACGGTGGCCTGCTCGAGCCCGCAAGACATCGCGGGTGGAGTCCAGGCGCTTCGCGCGCAGGGAGCGGGCGGGATCATGCAGATCCCGAGTATCATGATCGGCGGCGGTTTTCCGTCGCTCATCAAGCAAGCGCGCGAGTTGGGCATGCCTGTCGTCGCCTCGAGCACCGGATTCATCGGCGCGCCGCTGGCACTCGGCGCGAGCTTCTTCGACAACGGCTACGCGCAGGGGCTGTTGATGATTCGTGTCTTGCGCGGCGAGAGTCCGGCGACGATTCCATTTCGCACATCAGCAAATCCTGAAATGGTCGTCGATCTCGGAGCGGCCGCCGATTTCGGCGTGACGATTCCGCCGGATGTCATTTCGCGCGCGTCTCGCGTCATCGCGGTCAGGCGCGGGGGTGACACGGTCGGATTCGTGTCGTCCAAGCCGTCCGCGCGCGGCGCCGCCAATGGCAAGTCGTCGCCGTGGGAGTTCTGGCTTTCCGCGCTGGTGCTGGGGCTCGCCTTCGCGTCGCTCGCGTGGGGGGTGTACATCGCATCGCGCGTGCTCCGCTTTCCCGACATCACCCCCGACGGGAGTTTTCCGCTGGGCGCGGCGGTGGCAGCAACGCTCATCCTCGGCGGCGTGGATCCGCTCGTCGCGACGATCGCGGCATTCTTCGCCGGGATGGCCGCGGGCTATGTTACCGGCTTGCTGCACACGCGACTCCGGGTCACCGAACTGCTCGCGGGCATTTTGGTGATGACCGCGCTGTACTCGGTGAATCTGCACGTGATGGGACGGTCGAACATCTCGCTGCTCGACCGCGCGACGCTGGCGACGCGGCTGCACGCGATCGTGCCGACGACCGCCACCTGGTCGAACGATATCACGTTCGGCGCCGTCTTCCTGCTGCTCATGCTCGTGCTCGGATTTGGATTCACGTGGTTTCTTCGCACCGATTTCGGCACGGCGATGCGCGCGGCGGGAGACAATCCGGCGATGATCATCGCGCAAGGAGTCGACCGCCGCGGCATGGTGGAACTGGCGCTCGCGCTGGCGAACGGGCTCGTGGCGTTTTCGGGCGCGCTCATCGCGCAGTACCAGGGCTTCGCTGACGTGAGCATGGGCGTCGGCACGCTCGTCGCCGGAATGGCGGCGGTGATTCTCGGTGAGACGCTCAAGCCGCGGCGCTGGCGGCTCGGGGCAACCATCACGATGGTCGCCGTCGGTGCGATCGTGTTTCGCGGTCTCATCGCCGTCGCGCTTCGCATCGGTCTCAATCCGATCGACCTCAAGCTCGCGACTGCCGCGTTCGTCCTCGCGACGCTGGCGCTTCCCAACATTGACCTTGGCCGACGCTGGAGAGGGATATCTCAATGATCGAACTTTCCTCATTGGAGAAGACGTTCGAGCAGCCAGGCGGAGAGCGCGTCCCCGCGCTTCGGGGCGTGGACCTGACGATTCCCGCCGGCCAGTTTCTGACCGTGATCGGCAGCAACGGCTCGGGGAAATCGACGATCTTGAATGTCATCGCCGGAACGTATCTGGCCGACACCGGCACGATTCGCGTCGCGGAGACCGACGTCACGCGATGGCCGGAACACAAGCGCGCCGCTCTGTTGGGCCGAGTGTTTCAGGATCCGTTCAAGGGGACATGCCCGTCGATGACAGTCGCGGAGAACCTGCGGATGGCCGAGCTGCGCGGGAAGCGACGTGGTTTGCGCGTGGGCCTCGACCGGGCATCGCTCGAGCGATATCGTGCCGGGCTCGCGTCTTTGGGAATGCGCCTCGAGGGACGATTGCAGGCGTCGATGGGAACGCTGTCCGGAGGCCAGCGCCAAGCGGTGACGTTGCTCATGGCAACGATCTGCCGTCCCAACCTGTTGCTCCTCGACGAACACACCGCCGCACTCGACCCGCGCGCGGCCGAGCAGATCATGTTTGTCACCGAACATCTCGTACGCACGCACGCGCTGACGACGCTCATGGTCACCCACAGCATGGACCAAGCGGTTCGGTTCGGCGACCGGACGATCATGATGCACCGTGGGATGATCGTCGCCGATCTCTCGGGCGACGATCGCCGCGGCGTGACGGAGGCCGATCTTCTCGTGCGATTCGCCGAGCTGCGCTGGACGGCGGAGATGCGCGTGACGAAGGATCTTACGGTCGCCCCCTGACTGTCAGCTTGCACCTTCTCTCTCGCCCTGCCCTGTCCCACAGCATACATTCTGCCTCGTGAACGACCTTCAGTCACAGCTCCAAGCGACGCTGAGTGGAGCGTACACCCTCGAGCGAGAGCTCGGCGGCGGCGGGATGTCGCGCGTCTTCGTCGCCGACGAGGTGCGGCTCGGACGCAAGGTCGTGGTCAAAGTGCTCTCACCGGAGCTCGCCGCCGGAATCAGTGCCGAGCGATTCGAGCGCGAGATCCGTACGGCGGCGTCGCTCCAACAAGCCAATATCGTCCCGGTGCTCTCCACCGGCGACACGAACGGCCTGCCGTACTACACGATGCCGTTCGTCGAGGGGGAATCGCTCCGTCGGCGAATGTCCGAGCAGCCCCCGCTCTCGATCTCCGATACATTGCGCATCCTCGGCGACGTCGCGCGTGCATTGCAATACGCGCACGAGCACGGGATCGTGCATCGCGACATCAAACCGGACAACGTGCTGCTCTCGGGGGGCACCGCGGTCGTCACGGATTTTGGAATCGCCAAGGCGCTGAGCGACTCACGGACCGGCGGGGCCGGCGCGACCCTCACGCAACTCGGCACGTCGATCGGGACGCCGGCGTACATGGCGCCAGAGCAGGCCGCGGGCGATCCGAACATCGATCACCGCGCCGACATCTACGCGTTCGGCTGCATGGCGTTCGAGCTCTTGGCCGGCAAGCCGCCATTCTACGGACGCACGCCGGCGCGCATCCTCGGCGCACACATGGGCGAAGCGCCGCCGCAGATCGCCGAGTTGCGTCCCGACGCGCCGGCCGCGATGAGCGATCTCATAATGCGCTGCTTGGCCAAAGACGCCGACGCGCGGCCGCAGAGCGCGGCGGAGGTGATCGCGCTCCTCAACAGTGTGACGAGCGGCGGCGGGATGGCGGCGCTTCCGCCGGTGCTCATGCACGGACCGGCGGCGTTTCGGCGCGCGCTCGCGTTGTACGCCGTCTCGGTCGTCGGCGTGGCGGCGGTCGCCAAAGCGGCAATGGTCACCATCGGATTGCCGAGCTGGGTGCTGCCCGGAGCGCTCGTCGTGATGGCGCTCGGTCTTCCCGTGATTTTGTTCACGGGGTATGTGCAGTCGGTGGCCCGGCGCGCGCTCATCGCCACGCCGGCGCTCACGCCGGGCGGCGGACAGGTGCCGCACGGTACGATGGCGACGATCGCGCTCAAGGCGAGCCCTCACGTCTCGTGGAAGCGCACGACGCATGGCGGTCTGTATGCGCTCGCCGTGTTCGCGGCGCTGATCATCGCCTTCATGGTGATGCGCGCGTTTGGCATCGGGCCGGTCGGGTCACTGTTCGCCGCCGGTAAGCTCAATCAGCGCGACGTGGTGCTCGTGTCCGACTTCGGCGTGAGCCGCGCCGACTCGAGTGTCGGCAGTGTCGTGGCTGAAGGCGTGCGCGCGAATCTCGCCGAGTCGCGATCGATCAAGTTATTCAACCCGGCGAACGTGGCAGCGGCGCTGCGCCGAATGCAACTTGCGCCGACGTCGCGGCTCGATCTCGCGCTCGCTCGTCAGCTCGCGGTCCGCGAGGGCGTCAAGGCGATCGTCACCGGCGACGTGACGGGACTTGGCAACGGCTTCGTGATCGCGCTCAAGCTCGTCGCCGCAGACTCGGGCACGGTGCTCGCCGCGTTTCAAACAACCGTCGACGGGCCGAGCGCGCTCGTGAGCGGTGTGGACGACGTCACGCGAAAGCTGCGGGGCAAGATCGGCGAATCGCTCAAGAGCGTGCAGACGAGTCCACCACTCGAGCAGGTCACGACGACGTCGTACGACGCGCTCAAAGCGTACACGGAAGGCGCGCGCGCGTTCGACATCGAGCACGACTTCACGAAGGCGATTCCACTGCTGCGACGAGCCGTCGCGATCGACACCGGATTCGCGATGGCGTGGCGCAAACTCGGCACGGCGTTGAACAACGCGTTTTACCCCGCATCAGTGGCCGATTCGGCGACCACGAAGGCGTATCAACTGCGTGCTCGCTTGACGGAGAACGAGCGCTATCTCGCCGAGGGCTACTACTTCCAGCGTGGCCCGGGACATGACCGACAACGCGCGATCGCCGCGTACCAGGCCCTGCTCGATCGGGGCGACACGTCGTACGCCGCGAACAACCTCGGCGTCGCGTACACGGGCATGCGCGACTACGCGAAGGCCGAGTCGCTCTATCGCATGGCAATCCGCGCGAATCCGGACAATACGATCCCGCTCCCGAACCTCATCAACGTGGTTCTCGCGGAAGGAAAGCGCGCGACGCTCGACTCGCTCATGGCGCAGGAGGCGAAGCGGCTCGGGACCAATCCCTTCTACGCCTATCACCTGGTCGTCATCGCGCACAACGATGGCCAGTACGATCGCGTCGAACGGCTGCTCGATAGCATCCATGCCGCGGCACGAGGGCTCGACACGCGCGGTATGACATCGCTGATGTCGTCGGAAATTCTCGCGGTGCGCGGAAGGCTGGCCGAGTCCGAGCGTCGATATCGACAAGCCGCATCCGAGGCAGCGGAGCTCGGCAATGCGAACCCGGTGATCACCGACTCGATCACCCTCGCGGCGTACGATGCCTGGTTTCGCAACCAGTCGCAGCGGGCCGTCGCGCGTTTGGATGCGGCATTGAATGTCCACCCACTCGCCGGAATCCCGGAGCGGGATCGCCCGTACACGTATCTGGCAAAAGTCTACGCGATGGCAGGTCGGCCGGATCGAGCGCGCGCGATCCTCACGCAATTCGCTCAGATCAAGGACACGGCCTTGTACCGCAGCCGCCAACCGGATGTGCACGACGCGCTCGGCGAGATCGCGTTGGCCGAGAAGCGCTATAGCGATGCGATCAGCGAGTACCGGCGAGCCGACCTCAACGCCGATGGCCATCCCATCGAAGAGCCGATCCGCGTGCACTTCAATCTCGGCCGCGCATTCGATCTCGCCAGCCAGCCCGATTCAGCGATCGCCGAGCTCGAGGCGCTGATCGCTGTTCGCTGGGACAGCCGTCTCGACGACGACCCATTTCGACTCGCCGGCGCGCACAAGCGGCTCGGCGAGCTGTACGACGCGAAGGGCGATCGCGAGCGGGCGATCTCGCATCTTTCCAAGTTCGTCGAGCTATGGAAGAACGCGGACCCTGAGTTGCAGCCGGCCGTCTCCGACGCGAAGCGGCGGTTGACCAAGCTTCAGGCGAGCGGAAAGAGCTAGGCCGTTCCGCGCGATCAGTGCTTCATCGCCGCAGATCGCGCCCGCACTTCGACCGGCAAGACGACGCGCTGTCCCTCCTCGATCCACACTTCCAGCATCATTCTCCCGGGTTGTGTCGGCACATAAGTGAAGTCCGCCGTCTCACCGGGGCCCATACTCGCCACGGCGGTCTTCACACCGCGCAGCGCAACGGGAAGGTCGGCACCGTCTCGCGCGAGCGGCTTCCAGCGCACCGCGTGCTCCTCGGTGCCGAATCTGAAGTGGAGTATTTCGTCCGCGTGAATGCTCACGATGCGCAAGCGGTTCGTGTCGCCGACGAACATATGGAGCGGCTTCGGCTCCACTTTGCCGTTCACCAGCAGAAAGTTTGGCGCCTGCTTGTAGAACACGGGAAGTCCACCACCCCCGGCGACGATGACGTGATCGCGTGTCGTGTCGCGCGGGCCATCGCTCACGATGATCGCGCCGTACATCCCGGAACCGATCTGGCGCATCTCATGAAGATGTGAGTGATACGGAAATGTCCCGCTTCGTGGCGGGGTGAATTCCGCCGCGAACGATTGGCCCGGCGGAATGGGCGGCATGATCTTGTCGCCGATGCCACTGAAGCCAGGCACACCGTCCGGAAAGCTTTCGATCTCCAGTCCGTGCCAGTGCACCCCGCTCGGCTCATCCATGTTGTTTTTCACGAGAATGCGCACGGGCTCGCCGCGCTTGAGCTCGAGCACCGGTCCGGGAATTTGAATCGAGTCGCGCGCCGGCACGTCGGTGCCTGTCTGCAGCAGAAATCCGTATGCGGTTTGTCCACCCACGAGACCATTGCGGCGCTTCTGAATCAACAAATTGATCAGTCGACGGTTCGCGACCACGGGCTCCTTGTAGCCGGGAGCGGGTGTGATGTGCATGCCGATCACCAGTCCGCGCATGGTGTGGCCGCCCGGCATATCGTGCGCGGGCATCGCGTGATCGCCGTCTGCGCTCGGAACCACGTACGCATCGGGCGAGTCGTGCAGGCTCACGATCTCGCCGACATGACCCGCGAAGTGACAGTGAAAGACCCAGTTGCCGGGAGTCGTCGGTACGAACGAGAGCGACAGCGACCCGCCAATCGGGATGATGCGCATGTTCTGCAGCGGCTGCAGCGCCGCGGGAACGACGGTATCGGCGCGCGCGCCGCCATGGCGCGCGATGCGAAAATAGAAGCCGTGCAGATGAAGCGGATGTTCGACGCCCGCGGCGTTGATCACGCGGAAGTGAACCGAATCACCCTGAGTGAACGTCAAGCGTTCGTTGTATGGCCATGCCTTTCCGTTGAAGGTCAACGCCGACTCGAACGTGCGTGTTGTCGGAACGTCGTGAAACCACTCGGTGATCAGCCAGACCCGCTCCTGCGCCGAGGGCGGCGGTGCGCCCGCCGAATCGACGATGAACGCGCCAGTGAGTTGGGAATCGAGCCAGTAGCGTTCCTCGAAACTCGAGAGGCCTTTGATCACTCCCCAATAAAAGAAGTTTCCAACTTTGTCGAGCTTGAAGCTGACGTCGCGTGTTGCGCCGGCCGCAATGTGGACGGTGTCGCGATCGGCCGGCATCGAGCGTCGGAGACCGCCAAGCATCACTGCGGAGTCGGAGCGGTTTCTGATCGTGAGTTGCACCATTGTTCCAACCGGTGCGCGGAGCAGCGGGCCCGGCACCTGTGGCGCCTTCCCCGACTCGGCGAACGCCAGGATACGCACGACCGGATCGTGTTCGCCCTCGGGTTGGTAGGCCGCTTCGACGATGTCGAGCGACACTGTCAGCGTTCCAGCGGACAGCGTGCCGGCGGGATGGCGGTTGTCGTTGACGCGCGCCATCGGCGCGTTGGCCACAGGATGAGGCAGCGGGACGCGTGGAGCTGCGGGTACCACCGATTCCTGCGGTGGGGAGGCACTTGCAAGTAGGAATGCGGCTAGTACTGGGAAGGCCATCGTCGGCTCCTCAAGGGATGATCTAAGGTGTCTGCCAGTCGCGCGATGTCAAGCAGCTTCACTCGCGCGGCTCACCGGTCATTCACAGATTTCTTATGCAAAATCGTTCACCCCATCAGCCAACCTTCGCGTCGGCCGCGGCCCGAAGATTATCGCGCGTCCGTTGTGAGGGCGTCGAGCCGTGAGGCGCCGCTATCGGCGCGGAGAGGTAGGGGCGGCAGGATCCAATTTGCGCGCTCCGGCGTCGCACGCTAGTCCTTTGTGCGGTGGCATCGCGTTCGAACCAATAGAAGAGGGGGCGCGAATGGTATTGACCGTGCTCGAAGCGAACGTGCCAGTTGGTCGCGAAGGGGAACTCGAGGCAGCGTACCACGAAGGAGCCACGGGGTCGCTTCCCGCGGGGTTCATTCGGAGTGAGCTGCTACGCGATGCACGCGACCAGACGCGCTGGCGGATTCAAACTTGGTGGCTGAGCCAGGACGCGTTGGACGCGATGCGGCGCGCCGGCACTCCCCGAGGCGTGCTGATGTTCCGCGCGGCGGGAGTGGAGCCGGTCCTCTCGGTGTTCGACGTCGTGGACGCGCTGCCGCATCATTGAGATCTCAGCCTGATACCATTCTCACACCGAGGTTGAACCGTGGCAATCATTGGAATGCACGCGCTGATATACTCGAAGAAGGATGAGGCGACGCGTCGGTTTTTTCGCGACGTTCTCGGGTTTCCGGCAGTCGATGCCGGCCATGGGTGGTTGATCTTCGCCGCGCCGCCGACGGAACTTGCCATTCATCCGGCAGAGGACGAGGAGTACCACGAGTTATACCTCATGTGCGACGATATTGACGCGACGGTCGCGGACCTTCGCAAGAAGGGACTCGCGGTCCGTGACATACAGGAGCAGCCGTGGGGCCGGTTGACGCAGATTCCGCTCCCGAGCGGCGAGGAGCTCGGAATTTACGAGCCGCGGCATCCCACGGCGATTGGCAAGCATGCCTGACAGCGACCCGGACCATGAGCAATGGAAAGGCTCAACCGTGACAGCTCCGCAGGCGCTTCTCGAGAAATCGTCGCTCCGTTGTGTTTCTCGCTAGACCCAACGCCGCGTGAAAGTACGTCCGGGCACTCGCGCGATTGCCGCGACGCAGCTCCAGCTCACCAATCGCCGCCGAATAGAACGGGTACGCCGACAACCGGCCGCGGTCGGCGATCGCGTGAAGCGCGTCGAGGCCCGCATCGTTCCCATCGCGCTGGGCAATGGCGATCGCGCGGTTGAGCGCGACGACCGGCGACGGAGCGACGGTCATCAACGTGTCATACAGCGAGACGATCGACTCCCAATCCGTCCCGCTGACGCTCGGCGCGCTCGCATGCGTCGCGGCGATCGCCGCCTCGATGTGATACGACGTCAACTCCGTGCCAGCGGCCGATCGTTCGAACAGCACCAACCCTTCGGTGAGGAGTGCAGCATCCCAGGTCGATCGGTCCTGGTCGAACAGTGAGCTCAAGTCGCCGGCCGAATCGATCCGCGCCGGAAGGCGAGCGGCGTCGAGGTACATGAGGGCGGCGAGCGCGTAGGTTGTCGGCGTGGCTGCGGGCGGATGCTCGCGCAACATCGATGTGAGACGCATCGCCTCGCCGCACAGCTCGACCCGCACCGCATGCTCGGCGGACGCGCCGTGATAGCCCTCGCTGAACAGCAGATAGAGCGCGCGTCTCACCGTGGAGAGACGCGCCGCAAAATCGTCGTCGCTGAGCACGAACAGGCGCTTGGAGCTCGCGAGCACCTTCTTGCCGCGGGCGATGCGCTTTTCCATCGCGGTGCGGCCAGTGAGAAACGCGCTCGCGATCTCGCCGGCGCCAAAGCCGCACAGGATGTTGAGGATGAGCGCCACTTGTGTTTCTTCGGGCAGCCGCGGGTGGCAGCAGGAGAACATCATTCGAAGTTGCTCATCACGGATCGCGTGCGCGGCGAACGCCTCGTCGATGAGCGGCTCGATCGTCCGTTCGGTCTCCAGCAACCGGCCCATCTCGGGCGCGAACGTCCGCGCCGTTCGCTCGCGTCTGATGACGTCGAGCGCGCGATTCTTCGCCGTTGCCATGAGCCACGCCGAGGGGTTCTCCGGCACGCCGCGCGCTTTCCACACCTCGAGCGCTTGGCAGAAGGCGTCCTGCACGACATCCTCGGCCAGCGCGACGTTGTGGATGCCGAAGAGCCGCGTCAGCGCGGCGACCATGCGCCCCGACTCGCGCCGGAAGAGGTGCTCGCTCAGGTCCATGGACCGCGTCGTCCGCCCGTCACGCCGCCGTGTAATAGAGCACGACGACGCCACTCCTGAACGGCCGCGTCTTGTGCAGGTTGAGCGACAGTCGGTCCTTGACGTCCTCGAACATCGTCCGCCCTTTGCCGAGTACGAGAGGATGCAAGACGATCTGATATTCATCGATCAGGCCTTCCGGCGCCAACTGCGAGATGATGGTGCCGCTTCCCATGATCACCATGTCGAGGCCCGAGTCGTTCTTCATCTTGCGCACTTCGGCGGCGATGTTGCCTTTCACGAGCGCCGTGTTTTTCCAGGACGCCTCGTTCATCGTGCGCGAGAAGACCACCTTCGGCAAGTCGTTCATCTGCTCGGCGACCACGGGATTGTCTTTCATCGCTGCGGGTGTCGGCCAATAGCTTTTCATGAGCTCGTACGTCTTTCGACCAAAAAGCAGTCGGCCGCCGCCTTCTGCATTCTCGGCGATGAATGCGTTGAACTCCGGATCGTCCCTGTGAGCCCAACTCATATCGCCGTTCGCGTCGGTGAAGAACCCGTCGAGGGAGATCGAGTTGAACACGATTAGTTTCGGCATGAGTCTTCTCCTGTGTGGTGATCGTTGCGGTCGACGGCCGGCATTACGCCGGGAGGTGCATCACCGGGCGAATCTCGACGGACCCGCCGCCCTCGACGATGGGGCAACGTGTCGAGAGCTCGACCGCATGCGCCAAGTCGCGTGCCTCGATGACGATGAATCCGATGACGAGATCCTTGGCTTCGGCGTACGGTCCGTCGGTGACGACTTTTTGCTTGCCCGTAACGACCTTTCCCGTGCGTTCGAGCGGCTGCCCCGGATCCTTCATGTGCCCGTTCGCTTCGAGGTCACGAATCCAGGCGAGCCACGCTTGCATGCTTCGCTGCGCAAGCTCTGGCGTTCCCATCGCTTCGCGGGCTCCTTCTTCGGTCGACCGAAAGAGATAGACGAACTCGCTCATCGTTGGGTCCTCGCTGGTTCAGTACGGTCCGGGCAGGGATTGTGGCCTGCTGTCCGGTGATTCGGAATAATCGACGTTTCGCATGGTGGCGAACGGACATTTTTTTTTGCGCGCCTTGTCGGCAAGCTACGATCCACGGCGGACGGAGCGACACGACTCGAGCCCAAGGAGCGGCTATTGACACACCCTGAGGACTCGTTTCGTCAATCGCGGCGGCGGAAGCGTCTGGTCATCGCCTTTGTTGTCGCGCCGTTGGCAGCTCCGGCGGCATACGAGGTGTCCATAGCGGCGGTGATGTTGGCGCGGGTGGTTTTTACCGGGGCATCGTTGTCATCGATCGCTGGCGCTCGCGACGCGTTCATCGCGGTCGCGGCGGTCGGAATACCGGTCGCGTATGGAGCGGCATTGCTTGCCGGCCTGCCGATCTATCTGTTCCTTCGACGTCGCGGACCGATCACGGCGCCGGCGCTGCGGACCGCGGGGGCGGTGATCGGCGCTCTCGTCGCGCTTCTGATCGCACCTCGACTCCGCGGTGGACTCTTCTCGATTTCATTTCCCGTGTGGGCGGGGATTCTCCTCGGGCTTCTTTGCGGCGAAGTCTTTCGGCGCTTGCTCCCACCCTCAGGGCTCGATCGAGATGGCGGCGCGGGCGATTGAACCTCGCATGATTCAGGTAAGGGAGTCGCCCGTTCGTTCGGGCAGATTGAGCGATCTGCAAACGGTCCGGGCCCAGAACCATCAATTTGCATTGACGGCAATGAGCCCGGCCCGGTCCTCGGCGGCTGACCTTCGACTAGACTCGCGCTGAAAGCGCGGCCGCCACGTCGAGGCGGCCGCACCCAACAGCGACGTTCCACTTCTCGTTTGATGGCGCATGTTTTCGCATCTTGGGCGTCGCGAGTCCAACCAACGTGCTGTCGGCGGAATCGCCTAGCGCTTCTCTGACTCTATTCGGACGCCAGCTCGGCTGTGCGCGCACCACGAGCCAAGCAGCGGCCGACACCAGCGCGGTGGCGAACGACGTCCCTTGCCGGAGGCCGATCGCGTTCGTTGCCGTAGTCGTCGGGATGTCCTCGCCCGGTGCAGCGATCCAGATGTGTTCTCCCACACCCGATCCGGGAAGGCGCCGGTCGTGGCGATCAGTCGCACCGACCGCAATGACTCCAGGGATTGCGGCGGGGTACGAGATGACGTTGTTCGGTTCTTCGTACTCGCCCATTGCTGCGATGACGACGATGCCGTCGGCGAGGCAGTCTGTGATTGCGTCATTGAGCTGCCGGTCGCGCTCGTGCCAACCGATGCTGAGGTTGAGCACTCGGGCCCGAGATTTTCTGACCATCGCTAGCGCCTGGAGAACGAGGCCCGAGTCCAATCCCGCAGTCGTTGCGACATTGTAGACATCCACTCTCGCTGGGCAGGCGCTCACGATCACACCTGTCACCTCAGCGGCGTGGACCGCGGACGATGAGTTAGGATTTCGCTGTAACCGTTCTGTGATGACGGGCGCGATGCTTGGATGATCGAGGGCGCCGTAGCCCACGTCGACCACGGCGATGGGTCGCAGGTCCTCCTCGTCCGAGCGTGGATCGAGAATGGCCCGACCTCTCTTGAAACCGCACTTTTCGAGTGCCCAGTTGTCATCCGAAAAGAGCGCGCCGACTCGGGATGGCGGGATGTCTGTTTCGGTAGCGCTCGACATCGTTGCGCCCGCAGCTCCGAAGTAGCCCGCAGCTTCGGCGTCGTCAGAGCGAGCAAACTGCGTAGTCATTATGTGCTCGTTGGTCTTCATTGACATGTGGTCCGCCTTAGAAGGGAATCGTGATGCAGCCACCCATGCAGTCTTCGTCACCGAATGCCTGGTCTGGAATCGCTCGGGGGAATGGGAGCTCGGCACCAGCCAACACTTGTTCGTAGGTGCCCGATACCGGAGCCAGCAGCCGATAGAGCCACTTGAAGTCGAGATCGTGTGTGACCACCGTGCGGAGTGGGTACTCGCCCCACTCCATCGGGTTGTTTGAGCAAAGATTCGCGACCTTGATCGCGATGACTTGCTTGCCGTCGATCTTCCTCGGTATGAGAGGAATCCGAACAGCGGGATTTCCCTTGAAGTCGGAAATCGTGATCGTCAGGCCTTCGGCATCGACCGGGCGTGTCCAGAGCGCGAAACCAGCGAACTGGTCGCTGTATCGGTCTCCCACGGGGGTCGAATGCAACACCGACGAGAAGGCCCACGTCTTTCCCAGGCCGTGTGCCTCGATCGTGCCGCCGCTGATGATCGTCCTCATGAGAAGATTCTTAGGTGCATCGGTGAACAGATCGGGCACAGGTTCGAGCAATCCTGCAAACTTGCCAAAATCCGGAACACCGATCTGAACGTTCATCGGGTTCGGGTCCAAGTCGAGACCGAAACTGAGTTCTTGCCCGTCGAAACGATGGATGATCTCGTTCGGGGGACTGCCTGAGCCATCATCCAGCTTTCCTGGAGTGGGAAGCGTCATACCTTTTACGCCAAGGTTCGCCAGATCGAACCGGATGTAGCCAACGTGCGCTTCGCCATCTTCCCCGTCCTTGTGCATCGGGTCCGCGGTCTTTCGCGCGTCCGGCATCAGGATGGCCACCTTATTCCCCGTTCCCTCTTCCAGAGGGTCGACCATGTAGAGGCACAACCCCGCGAACTCCACTCGTAGCTCAAAGGACATTGCTCGTCCCTCCGTTAGGGTACCCTCATTAGGGACCCGTGTAGATGAATGCTGCCCACACACGTGGCGCGCTTCGCGTGACCGCCGCGCGCTGCGCCGATTGAAGCGCCTCCGCGGCGGGCTTGCCACCGACTAGCTGGTGATGAAAATCGACGAGCAACTCGGCAGTCGCTTCGTCGCTGACGTCCCAGAGTGTGCTGATTGTCGCGGGGACGCCGGCGCGGAGGAAACTGTACGCCAACCCAGCGATCGCCCCCGTGTGACTCGCTCGTGGATTCAGCGTGCTGCACGCCGACAACACGACCAACTTGAGGTTAGACGGACGCAGCTGTCCGATTTCTCGAGCGTGCAACATTCCATCGTCCTTGGTGCCAGGTCCCGCACTCGCGAGCGCCAGATAGGAAAGCTCCGGCTGGTCGCTGTTCACGATGGCATGGCCGGCGAAATGGAACACGGAGCTCATTGCCATCAGCGCAACCACCGAGTCGCGCCCGGCCTGTCCGCCCGTCAGCAACCGATGCGATGGGTACTGGTTCGCCACACGCTGCGCCTCGTCCGATGCGCCGGGGAGAGGGGGAAGCCCCGCGCTCGATTCCGTGTCGAGCAACGGATTGCCAACGACCAGCGCCTGACCCGCCATTGGCGGTTTGGCTCGCCGAGTCAACGTCGCGGTGAGGAACGCGGCGCTCGGGTCAGTGCGCACTTCGAAGTCCTCGACGAGATACTGCCGCTGCGTTTTGTCCCAGAGCGCGATGAACGGCAAACGCGACAGCTCCCGATCAGGAATGACCGAGAGCTTCCGGATGCCTCGCAATTCTCCTGCGAGCGGACGAACCAGCAGATCGAACAAGCGCGAGCGTGCGCTCGCAGAATCAACGTTCGAGGTCTCGATCTCCTCCGCGACCTGATCGACGAGCACGGCAACCGAATCTCGCGCGATGAGCCTGACGTGCGACATCGAGCCCTTCCGCGAGATCGTCCAGGCGACCAGTCGGTCGCGCAAGAGCGCGTATTCCACCACGAGCATGTCTGGCGGTAGGATCGCGCGAATCCTTTCCAGACTGGGAGGATTCGCGCGCGCCGCGACGTCCGTCGCGCGCGGTATTCCGCCGGACCACGCGGCCATTCTCCCACGCTCGAGGTAGGCAAACGCCGAGTCGGAGTGATCGTTCTGCACCTGCAGTTCCATCATTGCGTCAAAGACGTTCTCGACAGATTCCGAAAACGTGGCGCGAAGTTCAGTGCTCGTGAACGCGCCGCTCTGTCGCTCGATCGCGCTGATCGCTCGATCTAAACTTTGGCGGGCGCCGGCGTGGTCGCCGGTGGCTGCCGCGGCGATTGACGTCTCATAGAGGGCCGCCGCGATATGCCCGTTCAGCTTCAGCTTCTCGTACGCCGTAACGACGGCAGACAGGTCGGCTCGCGCACGCCGTGGGTCTCCCTCGCGCGCGAGTTGCGCGTTTACAAACTGCACGTCGGCGCGAACGCGATCGTGCCCGCGCCCCGCGGCAACGCGATCGACCCAACGGCTCGCCTCGTTCACCTCGGCACGGGCGGCTGCGAGACGACGTAACGCGATGAGCTCGCGCGCGTGCGCCCTGTGCGCCCAGGCCAGGGTCTGTGCCGAGAGTCGCGGCGCGATCTCGAGCACCTCCTGCATTATCGCGAGCGCGGCGTAATCCAAGCCCTTGCGGTGCGCCAAGATCGCGACGGTGGTCAGGTGGTTATTCAGGAAGACCGATTTGCGGAAGGGCGAGAGGGCCCGCAAGCCGCGGTACGCCTCGTCATGCGCCGACCACGACTGGCCGGCGAGATCAAGCGCTTCAGCGATCAGGTAGGAGAAGGCGGCTTCGTTCTCAGGCTCCCTCGCGCGCGCGATATCCAGCTTGGCCAAACGGTACGACTCGATGGCCTTCTCATAGTTTCCGCCCCGAAGCTGACTCACACCCAGAGACCATACGACCTTGCCGCGGATCGCGGGTTCATTTGCCTGGGTCTCGGCAAGCAGCCGCTCGAGCCGAGCGTCGCCGCTCGCGCGATTGCCTTGATCGACCTCGGTCGCTGCGTGATAGTACGCCGCCCAGTGCGCCGCCGGCGACCCGACGCCTCGGAGCGCTCGCTCAGCTCGCGTGAGGCATGCAGCCGCCGAGTCGTGTGAAGCGTTCTTAAAGAATGCCATGCCGTCGGCGAGATCGACGTGGGCGCGCGCCACTCCGCTCAAGCGGGTCGGGTCCCCCGAGACGGTGTCTATCGCGTGAACTGCAAGCGAAACGCTTCTATCGACGTCGAGCGAATCGAGTTCGCGACCAATCCGCCGTGCGATGCCAAGGAATGCTGCTGCCCGTGGCTCATCTCGCTTGCCGACGGCTATCCCCCATTCACGGAGAAGTTTGAAGACGTAGTCTCGCGCGTCCTGTGGCGCGCCCTTGGCGAGGACAGCGATCTGCGCATAGACTGAATCGCCGCCGTCGGGCAGGCTCGCGACCTTAGGCCATTCGGTATTGGCCGTGTTGTAAGTCAGCCGGCCCAAGTGGTCGTTCGCCTCGACTCTCCACCGTTGGTCGCGCTCTACCGCGAGATAACGTGCCCACCCGCGGCTCGCGCTCGCCGTCATGTAGAGTCGCTCAAGTATCAACGCTCGATTGAAGAGGGTTGCCGCCGACGTCGAATCTCGCTCGATCGCGCGCTCAACCGCATCCAAGGCGCGCAGCATCGGATCGAGCTGCTGGTCCCGTTGACCGCGCTCGAGGTACGCAACCGCGAGGTCGTTGAGTATCTCCGGATTGAGTGGATCGACACGCCGCGCACGCTCGAGCAACGAGACGGCGCCGTCGATTCTCTTGGGCGACGTCTCGCGCGACCGGAGCTCGAGGAGCGCTCCGGCGCGAAGATACAGCGACGTCGGATCCAAGCCCGAGCTCTGGTGCAGCTCCCGCGCAACGGACTCGATGCGCACAAACTGTTTGGTGCCCGGCGTCAGCGGCGCGCCGCACCGCGCGTGAGGAACCAACATCGTGTCCACGACCACACAAGGTTGCCACGCTGTCTGACGCGCCAGCCGCCCAACCGTGAAGCGATCGGCAAGCAGCACGTCTATCGAGCGCTGCGACAGTCGGTCGTCGTGCGCGGTGGGTCGACAGCCGTAGATCCCGAGCGGCGCGGCTAGCGGTGCGACGATCAAGATGACGCGGCCAATCGGCGTGGAACTAGAGATGGACATCCCTTGGAAGCGGACGGAGTTGCAATCGCGAGCGATGACAGGTCCGGCCCGGATGCCATCGTGCGACGCGGCTAACGTACGCTGGCGCAGTGGAGCGAAGCCAGTAGGCAACGCGCACTGGTGCTTTGGGAGGTCGGCTCTCTCGCTTCCCTAGGGGGAAGCCCCTATCTTCGGGCCAACGTTCCCCTTAGGACTGCTGTCCCCGCCACTGTCCCGAGCAGCACCCGCATGGACGCTGCGACGCTCTATCGACAGCACCTGATAGAAATCGGTCAGATAGCCGAGTCGACCTGCCGATGGAATGGTGTGCGCGACCACGACGCCGAGGATTTCGCGTCGGATGTCCATCTAAGGCTGTGTGAGGATGATTACGCGGTTCTCCGCCAATTCCGTGGGACGAGTAGTGTCCGCACCTACCTGACGGTGGTGATCGGTAGACTGTTTCTCGATTATCGGATACGGATATGGGGCAAGTGGCGCGCATCGGCGCAGGCGCGAAGACTCGGCGACGCCGCGGTATTGCTCGAGACGCTCATATACCGGGACGGCTGCACGTTCGACGCGGCGTGCCAAATCATTGAGCAACGGCGAGGACTGAACGTTCAGCGCGGAGAGTTGCGCACCATCCTGACACAACTCCCGCGACGACCGCCGCGAAAGTTCGAGGGTGATGCCGACCTGGACGTGGTCCCGGCGGTCGAACGAGCCGACGGGCTCGTGCTGGAATCCGAGCGCGTCGAGCACGTTGCTTTGGCCGAAGCAGCCGTGGCTCGCGCCGTGGAAGAACTTCCTGTCGAGGACCGACTCATCATCCGAATGGTCTATTATGAAGCGCTCTCAGTCGCGGAAATCGCCCGGGTGCTCGGGCTGGAGCAAAAGCGGTTGTATCCTCGCATTCAGCAATTGCTTAGGTCCCTCAGGAACACGCTCAAGAGTCAGGGTATCACCGCCGACTTCGTGGACAACGTGGATTCCTCTTGATGAACAGCAAGATCTTCCAAGAAGGTGGAAACTCTGTCCGTCTAATCAGACATGGTTGTGATGCGTAGTCGAGCCAGGACTCGAACCCGTGGAGTGCGGGATGGATTCGGTTGATTCGAACGTCGATCTCGAGCTCATAGCAGCCTTCATCGACGGCCGCGTGTCTGGTGAGGAGCGCTCGCGTGCGATGAAGTTGCTGGCGGAGTCCGATGAAGCCCTCGAGCTTTTTGCCAACGCCCTGCGAGTACAGCGCGACACCGCGCAATCGAACGTGGTGCCGATCGCGACAGCGCGACGCTGGCGGCGTTGGGCAGCGGCGGTACCGTTCGCCGCGGCGGCGGTGCTCGCCGTTGTTCTCGTGCCGAGGTTGATTGGCCGCCACGAGCAATCGCCTGCGCTTCAATACGCGATGGCAGCCACGGGAGGGGAGAGCGGCGGATCCACCGCCAGGTTGAGCCCGGGTTGGGAGCAGCGAGGATGGTCGGTCACCCGAGGGGTCGGTGGATCGCCGCTCGAGTCCCCCCGCTCCGAGCGCGGGCACAGTACTTCAGAATTGAGGTCGACGTTCCGACTCGGCGTGCGCTCAGTCGATCTACAAGTGGCGCTTGCGCGTGGAGACACAGCACTGGCCGGTCGCTTAACGAACGAGATTCTCGGAAATCTGACCGCGATCGGCTTCTCGGAGACGATTGCCGTCAACTACGCGGAGCTAAGGTCGCGACTAGCGCGTGAGCCTGTCGAGCGATCGAGCGAGCGGGCCTCGAACGCCGAGCGCAAACTGCGCGCCTTTCTGGATTCGTCCACGTTCATGTTTGGCCAATGGATCGGCGCGGCGGAGTTAGCAGCGCGGACACACAACAAATCGTTCTTCGAATCCAGTCTTGGCAAACGCGGCCTCCGATCGGCAATCGAGGCAGACGGCGCTGGTGCGGAGGACGCCGAGGTGCTTCGGTCCATTGAGGCTCGCTTGACGCAGGCGCCGAGCAACCAAGGCCTCGACGACGTGCACGGAATACTGCAAACCATCATTCAGCGTCGCGGCGGCTGAGCCACGCCTGTTCGCACGCGAATGCGGAAGTGCGCGCGCACGTTGTCCTCAAGAAATTCCTAGCCTCGTCCGTCTAATCAACACGGGCAACCGAACCCGCAAGATCGCGGTCTCGAGCAAGGACGGGCTGCATGACTAGTAGTCATTTCGATCGCCTCGCGAAGAGCTTGAGCTCAACGTACAGAGTGCTATCGAGGTTGGGTTCCGGCGGCGCGGCGCACGTGTACGTAGCGGACGAGCTGAGAACCGGACGACGCGTCGCCATCAAAGTGCTGCGCGAAGAACAGGCGACCACGCTCTCCGTCGAACGGTTTCTCGCGGAGATCAACATCGCCGCGCAATTGGAACATCCAAACATCGTTCCGCTGTACGGCTCCGGCACCGCTGACGGACTCCCGTACTATGTCATGCCATTGGTCGAAGGGCAGTCGCTCAGGGCGCGAATAAACGCGGTCGGCCGGCTTCCGCTCGACGAGGTCCTGCACATTTGTACCGAAGTCAGTTCCGCACTCGACTACGCCCATCGGCGACGCGTCGTGCATCGCGACATCAAGCCGGAGAACGTGCTACTGCACAAGCGGCGAGTATTGGTCGTCGACTTCGGCATCGCGTTGGCGCTGGACGCCGTTGAACATCCGCGACGGACGATGCCGGGGTCGGTGCCAGGGACGCCGGATTACATGAGTCCCGAGCAGGCGCAAGGCGACTCGCCGATCGACGGGCGGAGCGACGTCTACAGTCTGGGGTGTGTGGCGTACGAGATGATCTCCGGACATCCGCCGTTCACCGGACCGCCGAACCTCGTCTTCCTTCGTCAGATGTCCGCTGAAGCGCTGCCGCTCTG
>Ga0070708_100000950_pt1 | contig 21971 bp, 19 predicted proteins | sample KBSK5503metaG_FD_65469 | JGI IMG/M metagenome (GOLD analysis project Ga0070708, IMG submission 65469) | Corn, switchgrass and miscanthus rhizosphere microbial communities from Kellogg Biological Station, Michigan, USA - KBS K5-50-3 metaG | ecosystem: Host-associated > Plants > Roots >... | reverse complement strand
GCAATCCGGCCCGTCGAGTTGATGCTCTCGCCGTCCGCGAATGCAATCGAGACGAGTGTTCCGCCTCCAGGAACGTCCTGCCCATAGCGCGCGAGCCCCAAAAGCTCGCAGGGGTCGTCGGACCATCCGGTACTGGCCGCACGCTGAGCATCGAAGCCCGGCCCGCCCACCATCCGCTCGACAACGGCGTGGTCGCTCATCTTCACGAACGGCGCCTGCGCCAATGCCGGCGTGGCGGTGAGCAGGGTCGCTGTCCAGGACGCAATGATGCTTTTGCCAACCATTTCAACCCCTCCGGAAGGACGGCCGTCTTAGGGCCGGGAGGCTGAGGGTGTCAACGCGGCTGGAGCGCCGTCGCCAGCTCCCCCACCACGTTCGAGACGGTGCGCCCCGAGGTCGAGCAGGTGAGGTTCGCCTTGGCGTAGAGAGGCTCCCGTTCCTTGAGCCGCCTGCGCAGCTCGGCCATCGCGTGCGGCCGGTTCTGGATCGGCCTCAAATCGCCCTGGCCGACGACCCGCTCCCAATGCTCCTCGGGCGTTGCCTTGAGCCAGACGGTCCGCGTCTTCTCCGAGAGCATCCGGTACGCATCCGGCGAGGTGACCACGCTGCCGCCCGTCGCCAGGACGGCCTCTCGATGCTCGGACAGAAAGCGCGTGAGGACCGCGACCTCCAACCGCCGGTAATAGTCCTCTCCATGGAAGGCGAAGATCTCGGCCAGGCCCACTCCCGCGGCGGCCTCGATCAGCCGATCGAGCTCGAAGAACGGGAGCCGGAGCCTCTCCGCGAGCAGCTTTCCCACCGTCGTCTTGCCCGCGCCCCGAAGGCCGAGCAGCGAGATGACGCCGGGCGCCTGCGATTGCCCGGGGTCCCCTTCGAGCAGCCGCGCCGGCGACTCCCCCAGCGCCTCCGCCACCGCGGCCAGACTGACGACCGAAAGGTTGGCTCGACCGGCCTCGAGGTCGGAGAGGAACCGCACGGACAGCCCGCTCTGCTGGGCCAATGAACGGAGGGTCAGCTTGCGGCCCTGGCGCACTTGACGGACGCGCTTTCCCAGCTCGGCCAGAAGCTCGCGGCGGCCTCCGCTCCGGCTTCCCTGACGCGCCGCGCGCGCCCTTGCGTTCTTCTTGAGCACGGATGCAGTTTAGTTCCTGTCATTCTAAAATCAACTGCAATATATTGCCTTGAAATGCGGCCGCGCCTGTGATTACGTTGCGGCCCATGGCGACCCACGGCACCGACGAGGCGATTGCGTCGTTCGAGACGTCCCCCGACAAGTACCGCCACTGGAAGCTCTCCTTCGACGGCCCGGTGGCGCGCCTGGCGATGGATGTCCAGGAGGATCAGGGCCTGCGCGATGAATACGCGCTCAAGCTCAACAGCTATGACCTCTCGGTGGACCTCGAGCTCGCCGACGCCATCCAGCGCATCCGCTTCGAGCATCCCGAGGTCCGCTCGGTGGTGATCTCCTCGCTCAAGGACAAGATCTTCTGCGCCGGCGCGAACATCTTCATGCTCGGCAGCTCCTCCCACCCCTTCAAGGTCAACTTCTGCAAGTTCACCAATGAGACGCGGCTGGGGATCGAGGACGCCTCGGCCCAGAGCGGAATCAAGTTCATCGCGGCGCTGAACGGGACCGCCTCCGGCGGCGGATACGAGCTCGCCCTCGCCTGCGACGAGATCCTCCTCATCGACGACGGCAATTCCGCCGTTTCGCTCCCGGAGGTGGCGCTGCTCGGCGTGCTGCCCGGAACCGGCGGGCTCACCCGCGTCGTCGACAAGCGCAAGGTCCGCCGCGACCTCGCTGATTTCTTCTCCACCCTGGCCGAGGGCATCAAGGGCCGCCGCGCGGTGGAGTGGCGCCTGGTCGACCAGGTGGTCCCGAAGAGCAAGTTCGCCCAGGTGGTGGACCAGCGGGCCGCGGCCCTGGCCGCGAAGAGCGATCGCCCGGCCGACGCGAAGGGTATCCGCCTCACCCCGCTGCAGCCCAAAGTCACCGGCTCGGGGGTCGAATACAAGTACGTCTCCCTGAAGCTCGATCCCGCGCTTCGGGTGGCCCAGCTTCTGGTACGCGCGCCGCCCGGGCCCCCTCCCGCCGACGGCGCGGCGCTCGCGGCCGAGGGAGCGGACAGCTGGGGAATCCGGATGTTCCGCGAGCTCGACGACGCGCTCTTGCGCCTGCGGATGAATCATCTCGAGATCGGAACCATCGTCGTCAAGACCGAGGGCGACCCCAAGGCGGTGCTGGCCTACGACGCGTTCATCGCGGCCAACCGGTCGCATTGGCTGGTGCGCGAGGCGCTGAATCTACAGAAGCGCGTCCTCAAGCGGGTGGACCTGACCGCGAAGACGATCTTCGCTTTCCTCGAGCCGGGCTCCTGCTTCGCCGGGGTCCTCGCCGAGCTGGCGCTGGCCGCCGACCGGAGCTACATGCTGAACGACCGCACGCGCCCCGTCTGGGTGCAGCTGGGGCCGCTCAACGCCGGCGCGCTGCCGATGTCCAACGGAATCTCGCGGCTCGAGGCGCGCATGCTCGCCGAGCCCCACCGGGTGAAGGAGATCCTCTCCCAGGAGGGCGCCTTCGACGCCGAGGCGGCGCACGCCGCGGGCCTGGTGACCTTCGCGCCGGACGATCTGGACTGGGACGACGAGATCCGCGTCGCCCTCGAGGAGCGCGCCTCGCTGTCCCCCGACGCGCTCACCGGGATGGAGGCGAATCTGCGCTTCGCCGGACCGGAGACGATGGAGACGAAGATCTTCGGGCGGCTCACCGCCTGGCAGAACTGGATCTTCCAGCGGCCGAATGCCGTCGGGGAGCGCGGAGCCCTCACCGTTTATGGACAGGCCGGTTTGCGGCCGCAGTTCGATACCCGCCGGACGTAGCGCAGAAGGAGCTGGACCGATGACCAACATCAGCGACGAAAAGATTCCCAACAACGTCAACCTGGCGGAGGACAAGAAGCTCCAGCGCGCCCTCGAGCAGTGGCAGCCGAATTTCCTCCAATGGTGGCAGGACATGGGTCCGTCCGGATTCCAGAGTCATCAAGTCTACCTGCGCACCGCGGTCGGCGTGGATGCCAGCGACTGGGCGCATTTCGACTACGTGAAGATGCCCGACTACCGCTGGGGCATTTTCCTCGCCGATCCGGCGAAGGATCGGAAGATCGGCTTCGGCGACTCGGCCGGGCAGCCCGTCTGGCAGGACATCCCCGGCGAGCACCGAAATACGCTCCGGCGCCTGATCGTCACCCAGGGAGACACCGAGCCGGCTTCGGTCGAGCAGCAGCGGATGCTCGGGCACAGCTGCCCGTCGATGTACGATCTTCGAAACCTGTTCCAGGTCAACGTCGAGGAGGGCCGCCACCTCTGGGCGATGGTCTACCTGCTCCACCGCTACTTCGGACGCGACGGGCGGGAAGAGGCCGAAGAGCTGCTCGCCAGGCGCAGCGGCAACGAGGACCGCCCGCGGATCCTCGGCGCCTTCAACGAGCCGATCGAGGATTGGCTGTCGTTCTTCATGTTCACGATGTTCACCGACCGGGACGGCAAGTACCAGCTGCTCGCGCTCGCCGAATCCGGATTCGACCCCCTCTCGCGCACCACGCGCTTCATGCTCACCGAGGAGGCCCACCACATGTTCGTGGGGGAAACCGGCGTCGGGCGGGTGGTGCAGAGGACGGCGGAGCTGATGCGGGAGGGAAAGACCGACGACGTCTCGGGCCTCGGCGGCGTGAACCTCAACGTCCTCCAGAGGTATTTGAACCTCTGGTACTCGCTCTCGCTGGACCTGTTCGGATCCGAGGTCTCGACCAACGCGGCCTCCTTCTTCGCCGCCGGATTGAAGGGCCGCGCCAAGGAGGAGAAGTTCGAGGACCACCTGGCGCTGCAGGGCTCGTACCGAATGGAGCTTCCGGACGCCGGCGGCCAGCTCAAGCAGGAGGAGGTCCCCCTTCGTTCCGCGATGAACGAGGTGCTCCGCGACGGCTACGTGGAGGACTGCCAGCGCGGGCTGGACCGATGGAACAAGACGCTCGCCGAGGCCGGATTGTCCTACCGGTTTTCGCTCCCCTCGCGGCGGTTCCACCGGCACCAGGGCGTGTTCGCCGGGATGTTCTTCGATCCGCAAGGAAAGGCGCTCAGCGCCGGGGAATGGGAACGCCGCAAGGACGACTGGCTCCCCTCCGCCGCCGACCGGGCCTTCGTCAAGAGCCTGCAGGGCAAGGCGATCGTCGAGCACGGCAAGATGGCGAACTGGATCGCGCCGCCGCCGCGGGGGATCAACGGCAAGCCGTCCGACTTCGAATACGTCCGCGCCGAAGCGTGACCGGGCGTTGCTCGTAGCATCCTGATTTCGTCTACAGTCGGGGCATGACCGAGCCCGCGCCCAAGTCCCCCCTCGAGTCCGAGGTGGTGATGACCCAGATGGTTCTTCCCCCGGACGCCAATCCGTTGAATGCAGCGTTCGGCGGGAAGGTGATGGAATGGATCGACATCTGCGGGGGGATTGCCGCGCAACGGCATTGCCGGCAGGTGGTGATCACCGCCTCGATGGACGATCTCCACTTCCACGCGCCGATCCTGGTGGGGTGGATCGTCACCTTAAGGGCCCGGGTGCTGGCCGCGTTCAAGACCTCGATGGAGGTGGGGGTGATCGTCACCTCCGAGAACCCGTTCAGCGGTGAAACGAACATCACCACCAGCGCCCTGTTGACGTTCGTGGCGAAGACCCTGGATGGGCGCAAGATCCGGGTCCCGCCGCTTCGCCTGGAGACGGAGGCCGAACGCCTCGCCTTCCAGGAGGCGCACGCACGGCGCGACGAACGCCTGGCGCGAAGGAGCCAGACCGAGGGGTGGCGGCGGCTGTTTCCCGAAGGCGCGCGTCGGGGCTAGCAGCGGCGAAACGTCGGGGTTAGCGGCCGGCGCAATACCTGGACTCGCCGCCGCAGCGCCGGAAGAGAAGGACGCCCCTTCAAGAGACTTCCCTTGAAGCAGGCGGAAACGTCGGTCGCCCGGTGAGACGCATTTCGCGCGGTCGTGGCGGTGGACCCAGATGGGAAAGCGGTGGGCGATGGTCGCAAGTCCCGACTAGCCGCCGCCGCCCGGCAGGGTGCTGCCTGCGCCCATCATGGCTAGCCCCCGGCCAGCGAACGCCCGCCGTCGACGGCGAGGATCTGCCCGGTGATGTACGAGGGACCGGCGAGGAGGAAGGCGACCGACTCGACGATGTCCTCCAGCGTGCCGAACTGCCGCTGGGGAATCCTCGCTCGCAGCTGCTCGAGCGTCTCCGGGGGCGTTCCGTCCGGGGGCAGGATGGTGCCGGGCGCGACGCCGTTGACGCGGATCTGGGGCGCAAGCTCGAGAGCCAGGCAGCGCGTTAACGTGGCCAGAGCGCCCTTGCTCATGCAGTAGGCCGAATAGTTCTTCCAGGGGATGAACACGCCTCCGATGTCCAGGACGTTCACGATGTCGCCCTTGCCGCGCTTCATCATCCGGCGACCCACTTGCTGGCAGAGGAGAAAAGGGGCGCGGGCATTGAGCTCCCAGTGCAATTGCAGCTGCTCGGGGGTGGTCGCGAAGAACGGCGCGCGCTCGAACGCCGCCGAGTTGTTCACCAGCGCCCCAATCGGTCCCATCTCGTCCTCGACGCGCTCCACCAGCGACTCGATGTCCTGCGAGCGGGTCAAATCGGCGCCGAACTTATGAGCCTGTTTACCCAGACTCCAGATCAGCTCCAGGGTCGAATCGGCCCCCTCGGCGGAGCGGTGGAAGTGCACCGCGATGTCGGCGCCCGCCCTGGCCAGGCCCTCGGCGATCGCTCGCCCCAGCCGAGTGCCACCCCCGGTGACGAGGGCGATCCTGCCTTGGAGCGGCCGGTCCGTTTCCAGCGGCCGGGTCGATTGCGTACTGTCTGACATGCCGTAGCAGACGGGTTATACAATCAGGTCTTGATTCGAGGTCTTATTTCGCGTGGAGCAGCCGATGGCCCCTACATTCCGAGAGTTGTTGTCCAGCGTTAAGAAGGACATCCGGGAAGTCTCAGTATCGGATGTGAAGCGCCAGCTGGACGGAGGGCCGCCGGTGCGGCTGATCGACGTCCGCGAGAGCGACGAGTTCGCCGGCGGCAAGATTCCGGGCGCGATCTCGATCCCCCGGGGCTATCTCGAGCTGCGGATCGAGGAGAAGGCGAAGCGGGACGAGCCGCTCGTCCTCTATTGCGCCGGCGGAACCCGCTCGGCCCTGGCCGCGAAGACGCTTCGCGAAATGGGCTATGAGAACGTCGTCTCGATGGCCGGAGGATTCAACCGCTGGAGCGACTCCGGCTTTCCGGTGGAGAAGCCTTTCGTCCTTTCCAACGAGCAAAAGGAGAGGTACCGCCGGCATCTGGTCATCCCCGAGGTCGGAGAAGAGGGGCAGGCGAAGCTGCTCAAGAGCAAGGTGCTGCTGATGGGCGCCGGAGGGTTGGGCTCGCCGGCTGCGCTGTACCTGGCGGCGGCCGGGGTCGGGACGCTCGGCGTGGTGGACATGGACGTGGTCGACTTGAGCAACCTGCAACGTCAGATCATCCACACCCAGGATCGCGCGGGCAAGCCGAAGACCGAGAGCGCGCGGATGACGATCCAGGCCCTCAATCCGGACGTGAAGGTGATCCCCTTCCAGGAACGGCTGACGTCGCAGAACGTGCTTCGCGTGCTCGAAGGCTTCGACATGGTGCTCGATGGCGGCGACAACTTTCCCACCCGCTACCTGCTCAACGACGCCTGCGTCGTCCTGAACAAGCCGAACATCCACGGGTCGATCTATCGATTCGAGGGACAGGTGACGACGTTCATCCCGCGCCAGGGACCCTGCTACCGATGCCTCTATCCCTCCCCGCCCCCCGCGGAGATGGCCCCCTCCTGCGCCGAGGCGGGAGTCCTCGGAGTGCTCCCCGGCATCGTCGGGCTCTTCCAGGCCAACGAGGCGCTGAAGTTGATCCTCGGCATCGGCGAGCCGCTCGTCGGCCGGCTGCTCACCTTCGACGCGCTGGAAACCCGGTTTTCCCAGCTCAAGCTGCGCCGCGATCCGAATTGCCCGGTTTGCGCGGATGGAGCGAAAGTCGAGTTCATCGACTACGAGCAGTTCTGCTCGACGGCGGCGTAAGTCCGAGCGACCCCTGCAGGCTGAATCGCCCCAGGGCTGGTCTCTGCAACCGCGGCCGATTCGTTTCAGCGTCGTCCCCAGGCTCGTCCCCGACGGCCGCGGCGGATTCGCCGCCTGCTGGTCCCAACGAGTGTAGCCTGGTTGATTCAGCGTCGTCCCGGCCCGATTCGCCGCAGCGCACCTACCGTCCGAGCGTCTTTTCCCCGCGCTTCCACTCGACGGGGCAGAGCTCGCCGGTGCTCAACGCCTCGAGAATCCGCAGCGTCTCCGAAACGGAGCGGCCGATGTCGGTATTCTGGTAGAGCGCGTACTGCAAGGTTCCATCGGGATCGATGATGAACGAGGCTCGGTTGGTGTGGCCTTTTTCCTCGATGAAACAGCCGTACCTCTTCGAAACCTCGCGCTTGATGTCGGAAAGGAGCGGGAGGGTCAGCGGTCCAAGGTTCGCGGTGATCCACGCCCGGTGCGAGTACACGGAATCGACGGAGCACCCAAGCACCGTGGCATTGAGTCGCTTGAACTCCGCCTCGCGACGGGAGAACTCCAGGATCTCGGTGGGGCAGACGACCGTGAAATCGAGTGGATAGAAGAAGAGAACCACCCATTTGCCCCGAAACTCCGCGAGGGAGATCTTTTTGAAATCCCCCCTGCCCACCACGCCGTCGAGCGTAAAGTCGGGAGCTTGTTGTCCGACCAGCATTCAACCCTCCACAACAGAATATTTTTCGGCTTGCTCGCTTGATAGTAGCCGACTTGATCCCTGTCAAGGCGGCCTCCGGCGTAGCGTACAACCAGAAAAGTACCCTTTGACGAATGGACCGACCGATTCGCGAAGATCTGATCACCCAGACCTGCCTCGAGGCCTATGCGCTGGTGCGGCGAGACCATTGGCTTGCGGATCGGGCGATCGATCGGACGCTTCGACAACGGTCGCTCTATTCAAATGAACGCAGAGTCGTCACCGAGCGGGTCTACGCGCTCATCCGCCGGCAGTTGCTGGTGGATTACCTCCTCGAGCGCGTTCGGCCCGGCTTCGCCGCGCTCTCCTCCGGCTCTCAGGATCTGATGAGGCTCTCGGCGGCGCGGGTGCTCTCCGGCGAACCGGTCGAGCTGGTATCCGCCGGCGAGCACCTCGTCTCCGAGGACCGGCGCGCCCTTCACGCCCTCCAGCGGGAACGGCGCCAAATCGATTCCTTCGAGCGCGCCCAAAGGCTCTCCCTCTTCGCATCGCTTCCCGAGCCGCTGGCGACCCGCTGGATCGCCGAATTCGGCGCCGAGGCGGAGGCGGCCGCGGCGGCGATGAACGAGCGCGCGCCCTTGACGGCCCGGGTCAACACCCTGAGCTCGAGCCGCGACGAGGTGCTCTCGCAGCTTCGCGCGGCGGGCGTCGAGTCCCGTCCGACCTCGCTCTCCCCGATCGGAATCCAGCTCGAGACGCGGATCAATGCGTTCTCCCTCCCGCCGTTCAAGGAGGGTCGATTCGAGCTTCAGGACGAGGGAAGCCAGCTGCTCGGGATGCTCGTCGATGCGCCGCCCAAGCTGGTGGTGGACGCCTGCGCCGGGGCCGGGGGCAAGACGCTCCAGTTGGCGGCTCAGATGAAGAACCGGGGCGAGCTCTTTGCGCTGGACATCAGCGAGGCGCGGATGCGCGACTTGAAGAAACGCGCGCGCCGCGCCGGCGCGTTCAACGTTCGGACGCGGATCATTCCATCTGTCCCCGCCGAGGCGGGTGGCGCGATCCGCGATTTGTTCGGGCGGGCCGATCGCGTCCTCGTCGACGTCCCCTGCAGCGGCACCGGCTCCCTGCGCAGGAATCCCGACGCCCGGTATCGGATCACCGCCGCGGATCTCGAGATGCAAACGCGCAGGCAGAGAGAATTGCTCTCGCTGTTCGCCGAATTGGTGCGACCGGGAGGGCGGCTGATCTACGGGACGTGCAGTGTGCTTCGCGAAGAAAACGAATCGATGATCGAACAGTTCCTCGGCTCGCGAAGCGACTTCGCGCTTCGGCCGGCGGGCGTGGTCCTGGGGGAGGAGCTCGCCGGAAAAGTGACCCGGGAAGGGTTTCTGCGCGTGGCCCCCCACAGCCACGGAACGGATGGGTTCTTCGGCGCGGTGCTCCAGCGCGCCGTTTCTTGATCCTCGGCGGGCAAGCCCAGTCCCCTGGCGCGCGCAACGGGGCAGGTGAGCTGCAGCAGTCTTTCAAATACCCTGCTACGGCTCGGGGGAGACCGGGCCTAGATTCGACAGACCCCTCGCGGGCGTCTTCGCGGCGTGCATCCGCGACAGCGGGGGAAACAGCCAGCTCACCAGAAACGAAGCAAGGCTGAGCGCGAAGATCAGCCAGAAGATGATCTGCAGACTGTTCGCCAGCAGCCCGTTCAATCGGCCCAGCACCTCCGGCCCCAGGGAAAGGCCGTGATCCGGACCGAGGAGCTGATTGGCGGCGGACGCCGGGATCGAAGGGTCCCTGGCGAATGCGGCGGAGAGAACCGCGCCCAGTCCACCGATCGCCAGCGCGCCGCCCACCGTGCGGAAGAACATCGTGCTCGCGGTCGCCACGCCCCGCTGCTCCCACCGGACGCTCGTCTGCACCGCGATCAAGAGCGCGGTGTTCGCGAAACCCAGGCCCAAGCCAAACGACGCCGTTCCCAGGTAGGGCACGAGCAGGCTGCAGCCGGGTTTGAGGAAGAGCGCCAGGGCGCCGGCGGAGAGCGCCGAGATCGCCAGCCCGCCCCGGATAGGGAGCCGGAATCCGAAGCGGGGAATGAGTCGACCGCTGATCGCGCTCGCGAGCGGCCATCCGACCACCATCGGGGTGATCGCGCTGCCGGCCTCGACCGCCGTCTTGCCGAGCACGCCCTGCACGAAGAGAGGCACGAAGGTCACCGTCGAGAGCATCGCCGCGCCGATCAGACCTCCGGCGGCCCCGGAGACCGCGATCACGGGCCGCCGGAACAGCTCGAGCGGCAGCAACGGCTCGGCCGCCCGGCTCTCCACCCAGACGAAGAGGGACATCAGCGAGATGGCCAGGGGGACGTAGACGGTCGCGTAGGCGCGGCCCTGGCACGCGGTGAGCAGGGAGATGATCCCGCCGGCGAGCAACACCCCGCCGAGCACGTCGAGCGAATGCTTCTTCCGCGCCGCCACCTTCTCGTGCAGGCCGATGGCGAGCAGCGTCGCGGAGGCGATCCCGAACGGAAGGTTGATGTAGAAGACCCAGCGCCAGGAGAGGTAGTGGACGATCACTCCTCCGAGCATCGGGCCGATCAGGCCGGCGACTCCCCAAACCGCTCCGAAGACCCCCTGCATCTTCGCCCGCTCTTTGAGCTCGAAGATGTCCCCCACGATGGTGAGCGCGATCGGCTGCATCGATCCCGCGCCGAGCCCCTGGAGGGCGCGAAAGACGATCAGCTGGTTCATCGACTGCGACAAGCCGCTCGCCGCGGACCCGATCAGGAACAGAGCGATCCCGAGCAACATGATCGGCTTGCGCCCGTAGAGATCCGCGAGCTTGCCGTAGAACGGGACGGTGACGGTGGAGGAGAGAAGGTAGGCGGTGAAGACCCAGGAGTAGTGCCGGATCCCACCGAGATCCCCGATCACCGTGGGCATGGCGGTCGAGATCACCGTCATCTCCAGCGCGGCCATCGCCAGGCCGGTGAGGAGCGCCGCGACGGTGATCGGCCGGTGCGTCAGCCGTTCGGGTTTCTCTCGGTGAGTCACTAATTCGGTTTTCGCTCGCAGATCCGGCTCCTCGCTCAAATTTCAGGCTAGTGTTTATGGAGATGCGGCGCGCGAATCGCCAAGAAAACTTCAGCCTAAATCAAGAGATAGTAGATTCCCTGGAGAGCCGCGCACGGCATGTGCGCGCAAAGGCGCTCCCAGCATTCGTCGGAGAAATACATGGCAGAAGCTGTTCGCTACCGAGTTTCAATGTCCCGGCCGCATTCGCACCTGTTCGAGGTGGAGGCGCTCTATCCCCCATCGGACGGGCCGCTCACCGTGGCGATGCCGGTGTGGACACCCGGGAGCTACCTGATACGCGAGTTCGCTCGACACGTTCAGCAGATGACGGCCTCCGCCGAGCGAGGGGAAGCGCTGCCGATCACTCGCCTGGACAAGAGGAGCTTCCAGGTGGAGTCGCCGCGCGGGAAGCGGGTCCGGCTGCGCTACCTCGTCTACGCCAACGAGTTGAGCGTTCGCACCAGCCACCTCGATGGAACCCACGGCTACTTCAACGGCGCCTCGATGTTCTTCTCCGCCGAGGCCTTCCGCGATCTTGAGCATCGGATGGCGATCGAAGCTCCGCCGGGATGGCGCGTCTTCTGCGCGCTCGACCGGGAAGGCGGCGAGCTGGTGGCGCCGAGCTACGATGAGCTGATCGATTCACCGGTGGAGGTCGGCCCGCAGGCGCCGCACGAGTTCCAGGTCGCCGGCGTCCCGCACCAGATCGTGCTCTGGGGCGAGGCGCAGCTGGACCGGGCCAAGCTGCTCGCCGATTTGGCCAAGGTCTGCGAGACCGAGGCGCAGATGTTCGGCGGCCTTCCGACGAAGCGGTACCTGTTTCTCGTCTACCTCACCGACAAGGGGCGGGGTGGGCTCGAGCACAAGGCTTCCACCTCGCTCCTCTTCCCGAGGTTCCAGCTCCTCACGAGCAAGGGATGGGAGGACTTCCTCACCCTCGTGGCGCACGAGTATTTCCATCTCTGGAACATCAAGCGAATCAAGCCCAAGGTCCTGGTCCCGTTCAACTACGCCGAGGAGAGCTACACCGGGCTGCTCTGGGCGTTCGAGGGAATCACCTCCTACTACGACAACCTCCTCGTGCGCCGCGCCGGCCTGATGTCTGCGTCCCGATACCTGGCGCGCCTGGGTGAGGCGGTGACCAGCCTGCACGCCACGCCCGGCCGCCGGGTGCAGACGCTGCTCGAGGCGTCGCAGGCGGCGTGGATCAAGCACTACCGGCCCGACGAGAACAGTCCCAACAGCGCGATCTCCTACTACCTCAAGGGCGAGATCGTGGCGGCGCTGCTCGATCTGGAAATCCGGCGGTTGACGGAGAACGAGCGCAGCCTCGACGACGTGATGCGATTGCTCTGGAAGCGGCACGGCGACGAGCGCGGCGTGCCCGAGGACGGGGTGGAAAAGGCCGCCTCCGAAGTCGCGGGAACGGACCTGTCGGCCTTCTTCGACCGGGCGATCCGCTCGACCGACGAGCTCGACTATTCGCCGTTCCAGTACGTCGGCCTGGAGCTCAAGTTTCGGGTCAAGGAGTCACCGAGCGATCGCGGCGGAAGCGGGCCGCGCGTAAAGCCGGGCGAGCTCAAGGCGAAGGGATGGTTGGGAGCGGCGTTCAAGAGCGGGTCCACGGTCGCCTGCGTGCTCGAGGCTTCCCCGGCGATGAACGGCGGGTTGTACGCGGACGACGAGGTCATCGCGCTCGATGGGTATCGCGTCGATGGAGCCACCCTGCTCGCGCGGTGCGAGGAGAAGCAGCCCGGAGACCCGGTCCGGATCACTCTGCTGCGGCAGGATCGCCTCCTCGAGGTCAACGTGCAGCTCGAGAGCAAGCCGGCGGACGCGGCCTATCTCGCCCGGGTCGATCGCCCAAGCGATGCGCAGAAGGCCGCCTATTTCGCGTGGCTTGGAGTATCGTTCGACGAAGCCCCCTCCAATCACCAATGAACGTCGAGCATGAATTTGGCAGGGCCGACATCTACGCCTTCAAAGAGCCGGTCGCCGCCCACGCTTATACCCGAGCCACTTACGCGAACATTTCCGAAGACCGCTTCACCTGGCGCGGTGAACAGTCCGCCGACGGCAAGACGTGGAGCGAGTTCATGGTGCTCGAGGTCTATCGCGAGGAGTAGCGAGCCCCTAGAATGCCCGCTCGCCCGTTCGTACTTGCCGGCGCGAATGGTTCGTGTACCGTTCGGCCGCGATGCCTTCGCTGGAGAAGCTTCTACGGCTCTCGGTTCCCCAGCTGAGAGAGAGATTCCTGAGGTGCGAGGCATCGGTGCCGGTAGACCTGCTCGATGCGCTCGAGGGCGACCCCCGAGACGGTGCGAGAGAGCTGGCGCGCCAGATTCGCCTACGCCGCTATAAGAACCGCGCCGAAGGGCAGCGGCTTCGAAACCTCCTGCGCTACGAATCGGAGCTGTGGGCCCAGGGGATCACGATCATCGCCGGCGTGGACGAGGCGGGGATGGCGCCCCTGGCCGGACCGGTCATCGCCGCGGCGGTGATCTTGAAGAAGGCCTACAAGCTTCGCGGGCTCGACGATTCGAAGAAAATCCTCGACGACGAAAAAAGAGAGTCGCTGGCGAAGCGGATCAAGGCGGACGCGATTTGCTGGGCGGTGGGCCGGGCCGAGGTCGAGGAGATCGATCGCATCAACATCTACCACGCAGGGCTTCTGGCGATGCAGCGCGCGGTCCTGGGATTGAGAACCTGCCCTGAATTTACTTTGGTGGACGCGCGGAAGATCCCGTCCTGCCCTTCGCCCCAGCGCGGGATCATCCATGGCGACGCCCTCTCGTCGAGCATCGCCGCCGCATCGATCATCGCCAAAACCACGCGCGACGCCCTGATGATGCGGATGGAGGCGCAGTATCCCGGCTACGGATTCGCGGCGCACAAAGGCTACCCCACGCCCCAGCACTGCGAAACTCTGGAGAAGCTCGGCGCCACGCCGATCCACCGGCGCAGCTTCGCGCGAGTCCGGATAGCGCTCGGCCTCGAGCCGATCCAGGAAGAGCTTTTCGTGGCGGAAGGCGCCGCGCCGGCGGACGAGTCTCTGCCTCCGGCCGAGGTGTTGACTCCGGACGAATCGCTGAACCCAGACGAATCTCTGGCCTAGTCCTTCGCCGGCGTTCGACCCGTCGGCGATCCGATTCAGAAGTCCAGGGCGTGGCGCCGCACGCCTGCCGGCCTATCGCGACTCGAATCCGGAGGATCTCTGAGGTGGCCGGTCACCTCCGCGGGCTCTTGCCCATTTAGAACCGGACGAATCTCCGGCGTGGCTCGCCACACACTTGCCGCGCCCGGCGCCAACTTTCAAGGACCGATCTTCGGCTCTTCGTACCGCGCCGCCGAATCGACGAGCTCGGCGTAAGGCGAATCCCAGCCATCGAGAAAGAACCGATCGAGCTCCGATCCGATTCGCTTGCTCTCCAGCAACAGCCCAACGTTTCGACTGCGCTCGAAGTAGTCCCGTTCCCAATTGCTCGTTCCAATCCAGGCCCGCTCGCCGTCGACGACCAGGTACTTGGCGTGGGAAACGCGAGCGAAGGGAATGAAACCGCCCGACCAGGGTGGAATCGTGATCAGCTTCACTTGAAGCTGCGGCGGCGCGTGCAATCGCTGCAGCTCCTGGATCAGGTACTTGCGCTTGCTCCAATGCGAGACGAGCAGCTGGACCGCGACGCCCCGCCCCGCAGCCCGGCGAAGAGCGGAATCGAGCTCCCGAAATGGCGCCCCGCCCCTCGATTCCGCGCGATAGGTCAAAAGCTGCACCCGGACCGTCCGCTGCGCAGCGTCGATCGCGGCCACCAGGCGCGGCAAGTCCCACAGCGATTCATCGGGGAGCCAGCCCTTCGGGCTGAACACCGGGGTGATGCGCAGCGTCTCCCCGTCGAAGGGGACGGCCACCGGAAAGCGATCCTGGCCCCGGTGCGCCTGCACGCGGGCATCGCGCGGGGCGCCGCCGGCGAGCGCCCAGTCGGTCTCGTAGACATCGGAAAGCGCGCCCACCACCGCCGGGATCGCGACTCGAGCCCCCAGTTCCTGAATGTGCTCGAGGGACCGCCAGTCGAAGTTCTGACTGCCGAGGAACGCCTGCTTCCCATCCACGATGAAGTACTTGGCGTGCATCACGCCCCCGGAGAGTTGGGCCGTCGGGTAGCGCCGCAGCTCGATTCCCCGATGCGCCGCGAGCCGGTCCAGGGTCTCCGGGTAGGTCTTGTAGAAATTCTCTTCGGAGAGGAACCGGACCTTCACTCCGCGATCTGCCGCGGATTCGATCGCCTGGACGATCCGTTCGAGGGAGCTGCCGGGGGCGTTGCTGGCGTAGAACTCGGCGAAGTCCAGCGACACCGCCGAGCGCTGGATCATCGCCCACCAGACGTCCTTCGCCTGGGCGAGCTCGGGGTGGTGCAACCGGGTCTCGACAGGGCTGGTTTCCACCAGTTCGAAGGGGACCTCGACCCTGTCCGCCGGTGGCAGCGACGGCGTCGGGGCGCACGCCACGAGGGTCGCCAGCGCGGCGTAGAGCGCGAGTCGAGCCGCGTTTCGCCTTGCCGTCATTCGCATCATCGATTCCCCCGAGCCGTTTTGCAGAACGATGCCACCGTACTAGTTTCGCTCGCCGATGAGGACGTTCGTCGGCACCAGCGGCTACAGCTACAAGGAATGGAAGGGAAACTTCTTTCCCGAGGACTTGCCCGCCTCGAAGATGCTCGGCTTCTACTCCGGCCGGTTCAACACCGTCGAGATCAACAACACCTTCTACCGGATGCCTGCCCCGGCGATGGTCGCCAAGTGGGCGGAGCAGGTCCCGGAGACATTCGTCTTCGCGCTCAAGGCGCCCCAGACCATCACCCATCGGCGCCAGCTGAACGATGCGGGCGACGCCCTGGGCTTCTTCTGGAAGACGGCCCGGGAGCTGGGTCCGAAGCTCGGTCCCGTCCTCTTCCAGATGCCTCCCTTCTTCAAGAAGGACCTCGGCCGGTTGCGGGATTTTCTGCGCCTGCTACCAGAGGATTGCCGCGCCGCCTTCGAGTTCCGGCACCCGTCCTGGTTCGCCGACGACGTGTACGAGGTGCTCAAGGCGGCGGGTGCCCCTCTTTGCCTGGCGGACGTAGACGATGAGGAGCCACCGCTGGTGGCCACCGGCAACTGGGGATATCTGCGGCTGCGGCGGACCGCCTACGATGCGGAAAGGCTGCGCACTTGGGTGGAGCGAATCCGCGCGCAGCCTTGGGAGAGCGCCTACGTCTTCTTCAAGCACGAAGACGAAGGCAAAGGACCGCAGTTCGCGGCGCAGTTCAACGAAGCGCTGCGGTCGTAGCGGCCGCCCTGTAGCACGTAATTGCGCGAGTCGGAAGTTGTGTACTGTCGACGGTACACAACTGTCAACACCATGGACCCAGCGAGTCTCACCCCTGACAAACCACGCTTCGATCGGTCGTTTGCGTGCTGGGCGAGCGGCTCCACCCGTGACGCGATCGACCTCTCTCTTCGGGGCCAGGCCTTTGTCGACGTTACTCTTCCTCTTGGCGCAGCGTGGCAAGCACCGAGAGGTCTTCGAGCGTGGTGGTGTCGCCGGTGGTGGCTTTCCCCGCCGCGATGTCGCGCAGGAGCCTGCGCATGATCTTCCCGGATCGCGTCTTGGGGAGGGCGTCGGCGAAGCGGATCTCGTCCGGGCGGGCGATCGCGCCGATCTCTTTTCCGACGTGCGCGGTCAGCTCCTTTTTCAACGCCGCCGAGATCGCGATTCCCTTCTTGATCGTGACGAAGGCGACGATCGCCGTTCCCTTGAGGTCGTCGGGCCTGCCGACCACAGCCGCCTCGGAGACGCGGGGCTCCGACACCAGGGCGCTCTCCACCTCCATCGTTCCGAGCCGGTGGCCGGCCACGTTCATTACGTCATCGACGCGGCCCATCAACCAGTAGTACCCGTCCGCGTCCTGGTGCGCGCCGTCGCCGGTGAAGTACTTGCCCGGCACCTCGCTGAAATAGGTGCTCACGTAGCGATCGGGGTCTCCCCAGATCGTCCTCAGCATCGAAGGCCAGGGCTGGGCGATGAAGAGCAGGCCGCCCTTTCCCTTCGGCACCTTCTTGCCGTCCTTGTCGAGAATCTCCGGGATCACCCCGGGCAAGGGCAGGGTCGCCGAGCCCGGCTTGGTGGGAATGGCGCCCGAAAGGGGGCTGATCATGATCGCCCCGGTCTCCGTCTGCCACCAGGTGTCCACGATCGGGCAGCGACCGCCTCCGATCACCTCGCGGTACCACATCCAGGCCTCCGGATTGATCGGCTCGCCGACCGTCCCGAGGAGGCGCAGGCTCGAGAGGTTGTGCTTCTCGGGGTGCTCGTTGCCCAGCCGCATGAAGGCGCGAATCGCGGTGGGCGCGGTGTAAAAGACCGAGACTTTATGGCGCTCGATCATGTCCCAGAAGCGGTCCGGCTTCGGCGTGGTGGGCGCGCCCTCGTACATCACCGAGGTCGCTCCGTTCATCAAGGGTCCGTAGACGACGTAGGAGTGCCCGGTCACCCAGCCCACGTCGGCGGTGCACCAGTACACGTCCTCGTTCTTGAGATCGAAGACCCAGCGCGTCGTCAGCGAGACGTTGACTGAATACCCACCCGTGGTGTGCAGCACGCCCTTGGGCTTGCCGGTGGATCCGGAGGTGTAGAGGATGAACAGGGGGTGCTCGCTGTCCACCCATTCCGGTTCGCATTCGGTCTTCTGCTTCCCCACCAGATCGTCCCAGGCGATGTCTTTCGGCCCCAGCGAGAGAGGTTGCTTGGTCCGATTGAAGACGATCGTCTTCTCGAGGCTGCGAACGTCCTTGGCGGCGTCGTCCGCATTCTGCTTCAGGGGAACTATGGCGCCCTTCCGATAGCCGCCATCCGCGGTGATCAGGACCTTCGCGCCGGCGTCATTCATGCGCTCGCGGAGCGCGTCCGCCGAAAATCCGCCGAACACCAGCGAGTGGATCGCGCCGATCCGCGCGCAAGCGAGCAGCGAGATGGCCGCCTCCGGAATCATCGGCAGGTAGATCCCGACCCGATCCCCCTTCTTCACCCCCAGGCTGCGCAGCCCGTTGGCGAGACGATTCACCTCCGCGAGCAGCTCGCCGTAGGTTATCCGCCGCACCTCGCCCGGCTCGCCCTCCCAGAGCAAGGCGACCTTGTCCTTGAGCTTGGGCAGGTGGCGATCGAGGCAGTTGTAGGAGAGGTTGGTGACTCCCCCGAGGAACCACTTGGCGTGGGGCGGCTTCCACTCCAGCGCCTTGGTGAAAGGGGTCTTCCAGAAAATCTCCTCCTTGCCGCGCTTCGTCCAGAAGGCCTCCGGATTCCGCTCGGCCTCGTCGTAGAGACCGCGGTACTCGTCCATGCTCTTGATGTGCGCCTGCTTCGCGAACTCGGGCGGCGGCGGGAAGATGCGCGCTTCGGAAAGGACGGAATCGATCTCGGACTTTCGAGTTTCGGGATTCGGAACGCTCATGGCGGTGCTCCCAGTTCTCTCGGGTAGCCTCTTCCTAGCCAGAAAAACGCACCGGCGACAAGCGTTGTCAGCTCTATTGCCGCTGGGCGGTAAAGCGCGCCCAGAGCTGGCAGTAACAGCCTGGCTGGTCGGTGTTGAACAGGATCTGGGTTTCCCCGTGAAACGCCGACGCGGAGTCCGTCACCGCTTCCACGTGCGCCTGGACGAGGGTAACCAGGCACTCCGTGCCGTTCACCTGAACGGCGACGTTTCCCGCGCTCCCATCGAGGGTGAACCGCTCCACGTTGGCAAGGAAGTAGCCGACTGCTTCCATGTTGTAGATCCGCTCATCCAGCTGCACCCGGATCAGATCGCCGGAGATCCGCATCGATCCGGACCAGAGGGCGCTGCCCGACTGGATCCGGCACTCGTCGCGAATGACTTCCTGAGCGGAGAACTCGTAGGTGCCATCGTGCAGCGTGTGGTTGCGGCCGAAGCATCCAGCGCACATCGTCGCGCTGACCACGAACGCCCAAATGTGACGGACGGATGCGCGATGCATGGCCGGCATCCTAGACCTTTTCGCTCCGGACCGGCCACATTCGATACAATGGGTTTCAAGGCGCCCCGCGCACCCAAAGCTTGCGATACCTCGGACCCATCCTTTCGCTCACTTTTGCGATTGCCGTTCATGAGCTCGGCCACGTCTCGGTCGCGAGCCTGTTCGGGCTCAAGCTGGAGCGGCTGGCGATCGGCCTGGGTCCCGCTCTGTTCTCCGGTCGCCGGAGGGGTACCCAACTCGTCCTCGGGGTCATTCCGGTGGGCGCCTTCGCACAGATCCGCGGCACCAATCCGCACGCCCTCAACTACGATCGCCGCGACCCGCATTCGTTCGCGTCGAAGAACCTCTGGACGCGCGCGCTGATCCTCGCCGCCGGCTCGCTGGCCAACTTCGCCCTGACCCTGGTGGTGCTCACCGGCCTCTACCTCAGCGGGACCCACGTCCCCGTTCCGATGGCTCTGGGAACGGTCGCGCCGGGCTCGGAAGCGGCGAAGGCCCAGCTCCGGCCGGGGGACGTCATCGTCGCGGTCGGAGACGAGCCGATGACCCGATGGTCGCACCTCGCCGACTACCTCGCGGATCGACCGGGCGAGCCGCTGACCCTCCACGTCCGCCGCGGCGATCGGACGTTCGAGGTCCAGATCCGGCCTCGGCCGGACGAGCAGGGGAAAGGCCGGATCGGAATCACCCAGCAATACGTTCTACGCCAGCACCGGTTCAGCGAAGCGCTGCGCCAGGCGGTGGGTCAGACCGGCGCGCTTTTTCTCGAAGGCGTCCGGCTCGTCCGCCGGTTGACGCGCGAGAATGTCGCTCGGGAGATGGTCGAGCGGATCGCCGTGTCTTCGGTCAATGGGTTCGACGCCTGGCTGCGGACGATCGCCGCCCTCTCCTTCGCTCTGGGGCTGTTCCACCTGCTGCCGCTCCCGCCGCTGGATGGCGGCCGGATTCTCCTCTTCGCGCTGGAGGGGGCCCTGCGCAAACCTCTCCATCCAAAGCTGGAATCGATCGTCCATGCGGTGGGAACGATCGCGCTGATCGCCGGCCTGGGTTGGCTGCTCGCCCGCGACGTGGCGCGGCTCGTCATCGAGGGAAGGGACGCGGGCGCCGCCAGTCCCGCTTTCCTGCCGGCGACGAGCGCCTCCCCGGACAAGTCCGATGCGGGGATGGCGAAGCAGGCGACTCCGTAACCGATCCGGTCAGGGAGTCATGCCCAGCCACACCTCGCCGTCCTCGTAGAATTCCTTCTTCCAGATCGGCGCATCTTCCTTGATGCGATCGATGGCGTACTCGCAGGCCCGAAAGGCCTCCTTGCGGTGAGGCGCCGCGGCGGCGATGACCACCGCCAGCTCTCCCGGCTCCAGCGTCCCCACCCGATGGATGATCGACGCCCTGCAGCCCGGCCACTTCTGGGCGATCTCGTCGCCGATTCCGGCGAGCACCTTCTCCGCCATCGGGGCGTAGGCTTCGTACTCGAGGCGCAGGACGCGCCGGCCTCGCGTCTGCTCCCGAACGCTTCCGCTGAAGGTCACCAGGCCGCCATAGGCCTCGCCGGCCACCGCCGCGACCACCTCCGACAGATCGAGGGGGCGATCGACGACGAGGAAGCGGCCCGCTCCGCCGGCCACGGGTGGAATCAGCGCCAGCTCCCCGCCGGCGGGAACGCGGGCCTCCTTGCCCACGAACTCCTGATTCACCGCGATTCTCAAATGGGGAAGGAGGTCCCGCAGGCCCGGATGCCGCTGCGCGATCGCCTCGGAGACCGATCCCACCGAGGCACCTTCCGGCAGCTCGAGCTCCTCCTGGCTCACCCCGGCCCGCTCCCTGGCTGCGGCGAAATACAGCACCTTGATTCGCATCGATCGCCTCACGACCCAATGGATGTACTAAAAATCCATCGCAAAGCCGAACATCCAGTGCCGGCTCGAGAGGTCCAGCCCGCCCTTTCCGAAAGTATTGACGTTCTCGTAGACGAACTCCCCGAAGAGATAGCTGTGACGGACGCCCACGTCGGTGAAGAAGTCCTTTGCCAGCCTGGGCTCGAGGAAGTCCAGCATCAGCGACATACCCCCGGCGAAGCTGTAACCGAACTTCACCCCCAGGCCCCGGTGACCGTCCGCGTATTCCAGGCTGCCACCCTTCGCCGTCCACCAACCCGTCCCCACCAAACCGGCCTTGCCGTAGGGCACCAGGGGGACGCCATAGCGCATGGCGAGGTAGTCGAAGCGATAGACCGCCAGCAGCCGCGCCGGGATCACCTTGATCGAGGTGTTCTCCCCCGAGGGGGTGCCCGCGCCGGGCGACCCGGGAGAAATCAGGGCCTTCGCATACTTCTCCCCGTAACCGATCGAGAAGCCCAGGGCGACGGTGCCGAATTTTTGCCAGAGGATTTTATCGAACTCACCCTCGAAGAGGAGCATGCGCGAGTGGGGACCGAAAACCTCCTCCCACGGCTGGCCGCCCGAGACCCCCCGGTCGATCAAGGGCCTGTAACCGCCCAGCCTGAACTCGACGGTGAAGCTGCGAGGCTCTTCCGGTAGGCTTTCGAGCAGTTGAGCGTCAGCCATCCCACCACACGCACCGACCAGTGCGATAGCGAGGCCTAGCTGTCGCGCCGTCATGTACGCTTTCTCCGCAGCCACCGATAGCCGCCCAGGACGAGGGGGATTCCGAGTCCCACGGGCAGCGCGCTGCCGCACCCGCCCGTTTCCGTGCCCCCGTCCCGGCGAACCGTCTGCAAAAGGCCGTCGCTCGCCACCGGCGTCGCCGTGAGCGTCGCCGAAGGCAGGCTGTTGTTTCCTACCCCGTCGTCGACGAAGACCCGCACTTCGTAGGTGGTTCCATTCTGCAGACCCGAGACCCTGAAGCTGGTTTTGTCCGGCGTAAATGTGGCGACCTCGGTGAAGCCACCTTGCCCCAGGGGTCGAAGCTCGACGTGAACCAGGTTCGCGTCCGCGCTGGCCGACACATTCACGACCACCGCTCCGTCCTGGGGCGTAACGCTGTTGAGCGTGGGCGCCGTGGGAGCAACGCCGCGATATTGGATCGTCGGCGAGTTGGTGGCG
>Ga0070708_100000949_pt1 | contig 21972 bp, 25 predicted proteins | sample KBSK5503metaG_FD_65469 | JGI IMG/M metagenome (GOLD analysis project Ga0070708, IMG submission 65469) | Corn, switchgrass and miscanthus rhizosphere microbial communities from Kellogg Biological Station, Michigan, USA - KBS K5-50-3 metaG | ecosystem: Host-associated > Plants > Roots >... | reverse complement strand
GGCATGCCCTGGAAGGTATACTTGACAGAAGAAGATGTAGCCCGGCTTCACGAATGGCTTCGACGGGCCAGACGATCAAAGAGAGAGGCATTATGATGTATTCGAGGAAGTCACCTTAGTGGCCCGGCACCTCGCGCAACGTGGCATCCTCGATGCGCTGTGTGACCAGGTGCATCTGGCGCGAGGGCGGGCCGGAGAGTACGAGGTGATCGATTTTCTCGCGGTCCTCTTCGGCTATGCCATCAGTGGAGAGCCGACCCTCGAAGCCTTTTTCGAGCGCCTGGCGCCCTTTGCCCGGCCGTTCATGGCGCTCTTTGGCCGCGAGCAGTTGCCCCACCGCGCCACGCTCAGTCGCTTCCTGGCCGCCATCGATGAGCCGTGTGTACAAGCACTACGCACCCTCTTTGAGCAGGATTACTTACAGCATGGCTTCTCCCCGGAGCAGTTCGGTGGCTTGTCTGATCGCGGGGGACAGCGACTGGTGATTGTGGATGTGGATGGCACGCGACAAGCGGCCCGCCAACGCGCCCTGGCCATCTCGCCAGAGGTGCCGACCCCGCGGCGCCGCCTGGAGGAGGTGTGTGCCCCTGGCTCTACCGGGCGTAAGCGTGGAGAAGTCGTGCGCACCCGCACCACCATCTTGCAGGCCCACACTCAGCAGTGGCTGGGCACCTTCGCCGGGAAAGGCAACGGCGATTACGTGGCCGAGCTGCAGGCCGCCTGCCGGGTGGTCAGCCAGTATCTGCGCAGCAAAGGCCTGCCGCTCGCCCAGGGACTGCTGCGGCTGGATGGCTTATATGGCAACGCCTCGGTGCTGATCCGCATCCAGCAGGCCGGACTGGGCTTCCTCACCCGTGCGCGCGACTATCAGTTGCTCTCGCATGCCAAGGTCCAGGCGCGGCTCGCTGGTCCGTATGACCTCGAACTGGTGCATCCCGAGACCGGCGTGCGCCGGGAAGTCTACGACGTGGGCTACCTCTCGGATTGGCTGGAGCCCTTGTTTGAGCAGGAGTTGCGCTGCCGTGTGATTGTCACCAGGCGCGCGGCCCCGGCTGATGGGGAGCCGGTGACGGTCGGCAAGCAGGTGGGAGAGCATGTCTACGAACTGTTCGTGACCTCCCATCCCGTCCGCTGCTTGACGGCCGCCGATGTGGTGCAGCTCTATTTGCATCGCGGTTCCTTTGAGACGGTGCTGGCCGATGAAGATGTCGAGCAAGACCCCGATCGCTGGTGTTCGTATACACACCATGGGCAGGAGTGTTGGCAGATCGTCTCGCAATGGGTGTGGAATCTGCGCTTGGAACTGGGCCACGTCCAGCAACAGCCCGAGCTGCGCCAGACGCGCCTGGTGGACGAGGTGGCCTCTCCAGAGGCGACAAAGCCTGCCCCGGCTGAGCCTTCGTCCGAAGCCCTGGTCGAGGAGGAAGTGGTCGAGACGTATGGCCCGGTGGAGATGGCGAAGGAGTGGGCTAAATGCCGCGGGCGCTTCTCGGGCAAGGATTTTGTCCCACTGGATGAAGGCACGCTGCGCTGTCCGGCCGGCAAGCTGTTACATGTGCGCAGCCGGGTTCCGCTGCGCAATGGCAACCTACGCATTTGCTATTCGGCCAAGATCGGAGACTGTCGCACGTGTTCTCTGGCCCAACAGTGCATCGGCCGCAACGCCTCGGGGGAGATGCCCAGGCAGGTCAGTGGCATCCGCACCCATCTGGAGCCCGTCCGTCGTCCCAAAGTCACCCCGTGGCAGGAGCACGAGGAGGAACACCCGCTTGAAGCGCCGTGCGAACTCCGCTGGGGTGATGTGGGCGGTCGCGCCATTCGACGCAGATGGTTTCAGGCCTTACGCATCCAGCAGGTCAAGCTGGAAGAGGAAGAGGTCCCGCCTCTCCTTCCGCCATCCCCGCCGCCGCGCCCCCAGGTGTTGACACGGGCCCAGCGTGCTCATGCGCGCTTGAGTTGGCGCGAGCGCCTAGCGCGCAATCGGTTGACGAGTCCCAGCACGCGCTTTCGGATCACGCTCTTTGGGGTGGCTCCACACGTCGCTGCCTACCTCAACCTGGTCTCACGCTCTCCTGGGGGGTAGCGCGTTGCGCCTCTGGTGGGTCATCCGCGGGATGCGCAACGCGTTAGCGAGTGTGCTAAGATAGACTTGTCAAGGGAGAGGAAAGGATCCCTACGGCTTGTCTTTCAGATACCAGTACGTATGACGGGTGTGGGTACTCCGCAATGGCATGGTCTCCATTTGCTGGGTGCAAAGTTTTACCAAACACGGTAGGAGAACAGGCATGGGAAGCATCAGGCAAATGGGTCCAGAAGAGCTGACCAGGGTAGAAGAAATCGATGTATCAGAAAGCGGGCACCTCGTTTACCACTACAGTGAGGGGAAGATCGCCACAAAGCGTGAAACATGGCATCGTGGTCAGCGGAACACCGCTGCATGGGGGAACTACATTGAACGGTGGAAAGCCGTCCTCGAACGAGGAGGGGTTGCTCTTGGGGCCTTTGACGGCAAGAGGCTCGTTGGGATTGCCGTGCTTGAGTATCACTTAACGGAAGGGATGGCTCACTTAGTGGCACTCTTTGTGAGTAAAGACTCCCGGCGGCAAGGCATCGCAGCACAACTGACACAAGAAACCATGCGGTTGGCGAAAGCAACTGGAGCAGGCCAGCTCTACGTCTCGGCCACCCCTTCCGAGTCTGCCATCGGCTTCTATCTGAGTCAGGGCTTTGTGCTTGCAAAGCAGGTCCACAAAGAACTCTATGCGTTGGAGCCGGAAGACATTCATCTGATACGGCAGCTGTAAATCAGCGTGCTCATTGCACACGTTCAGCAGTGTTTTCCACAGGATACATCACGAGTTTGATCTGGGAAGGCAAGCCAGTTTAGGAGCATCCTTCCTTGATTTCCTCTTCCCGGGAAGCAAATGTCCGTGTAGCATGCCAGAGGCCAGCCACTTTCAGCACGAGTTTACCCGATCTTCCTTGCCTGCTCGCTTGCTAGCGTAGCTCGTTGCGCATCTCGTGGGGTGAAATTGATTACGGTGATTACGCTGATGATACGTACTCGTAATATTTCATCCGGACAGTAGTTGGTAGCAACGCAGGCCCCATCTTCTCAAAAAGAGCAGGAATAGAAAACACTCCTGTGTTTCCCCCGCTATATCTGCTTCTTCCCCCATGCGAGCAGTTCTCAGTCTCTGCTTGCACTTGTTCCTCCTCCCACAGGGAAGGCATGACGAACTGTCTTGCGTGTTGCATCTCGACTGGAGAGAGAAGGCGTGAGACGATGACCCCGAGCAGCCGCACAGCCCGTTTGCCATCCACCAGCCCGGAAAGCAGTGTTGTATTGGCTACTTGGAATATCCGTTCTAAAAAATGAGAGTTAATGATGACTCTACCTATTCCTTTCTTTGCTCTTACACTAGCAGATGGGTGGCGATAAAGTTTCCTGCGTGGCTGTTTCTCTTCTGGTTTTGGTAGAGATACCCCGAAGAGCCGGTAGAGGGGGTGAGGTAGAAAGGAGAAAATTTCCTTCAAGCACTGCAAAAACACGATGACGCCACGTCTACGTCCTTTCCAGGTATTTTTGCTTTTCTGTTGACGTGCTCAAGCCACTCTTTTGTATTCGTGGTGTAATCCACCCAAGACGGGAACCGCTATGATGCAATCACCACGTTGACCTAGCGGAACGGAGGGAACTTCACCTTGCGGAACGTGCTGATGAATACCTTGATGTGGTCGTGCCTCATTGAAATATGCAACGTAAGCACGCAGGATACGATGCAGCTGCTTCTCATGGAAGATCAGCAGGTGATTCAGGCACTCTCGCCGGACACTCAAGAGAAAGCGTTCACAAATTGCATTGGCTCGTGGTGCATAGTAAGGTGTCTTGAGTAGCTCGATGCTGCTCGTTGCTGCGACATGAGCGAAACTGGGTCCAAACTTCCCATCATTATCACGAATGAGATACTTGGGCGTTTGTCCAAACGGAGTGGCCTCCCGCAGTTGTTGTGCAGTCCAAGCATCGGTAGGAGATCGCGTTACACCGACGTGGATGACCTTCCGCGAGTGCAGTTCGATGATGAAAAACGCAAAGAGAGAGCGAAAGAAGAGATCGGTGACCTGCAAAAAATCACAGGCCCAAACCTCTTTCGCATGATTCCGAAGAAAGGTTGACCAGTTTTGCCCCTTTGGGCGAGGCTTACACACGCCCCGCATGTACTTCTGGATGGTTCGTTTACACACGCGCATATCCAGCTTGAGCAATTCGCCACGGATGCGTTCCGCTCCCCAGAGTCGATTGTTGCTTGCCATCGTCTTGATCAAGGCGATGATCTCGGCTGGCACTTTCGCTTGTGTTGACTTTGGCTTTGACTTCTGTTTCCAAAAGAGGCGCAAGCCTTGACGATGCCACGTGAGAAGCGTCTCCGGCTGAACAATCAAGAGAGCTTGCCTCCAGGTTCGAACAGCCCTTGCCAGGAGCACCAGCAGGAGTCGATCCTTTTTCGTACATGTTGGTCGTTTGATCTGTCTCCGCAGGATGATCAGTTGTTGCCGTAGGAGGGCATTCTCTGCCACCAGTTCGACTTTTCCGCGAGCAAGGTCCATGACCGTTCCGGGCAAAAGCGAGGTATGAGTTGGTTTTGTCCATGTCAGAAAGCGTTGTTGCAGGAGATCATAACAGAAGGAGATCAAATGCTTGGTGTGCTGAAGAACACGAGACACGAATGAACTTCTCCTTTGCCAAGACAATGAGCGTGCAGCGCATAATCACATGGCCCTGCTTTCTGATTGTACACGCATGTCACGCTTTCTCGCAAATATGCCGAGATAATTGTTCCCAACAGGCCTATTTCCCGAACAGATGTCCCAAGTAGCCATTACAACCTGGACCATTCTCGAAAAAAATTGTTCCACAACACTGTGCCCACGTGTGCCTTGTGCTCCACAATGGTACGCTAGCTCTGATGAGCATTCTCAGGATGGGTACCTGACCCTCAAAAGCCATAGGTTGCACAGCGAATCCCGTTGCTTGAGGTGGCTGGTAAAACCGAAAGTTATTTCTTAACAAGTACTTAGCCCAAGATTGGAGCTTCCTCATGCATTGTCGCCTGCGCTTGCCTCCTGGTCACGAGATCACCTTGATAGGCTGGCATCTTCTCTCCAGGCGTTCCACAGTGAATCCACAAGGCGGGCGTTTGCTCCGAGCGTTCAAGCACATAGATGCCTCTTTCGCCCGCGCTCACCTCCAGATGAGCCTTTGCTTGCAGTAACCCTGGAGCTGTGCTTTGGAAGAGTTCAATGAGATCCGCTGCTCTCCAGCCAGTGGCTCCCAGGCTTTGGGGCCCAAGGACCTGTTCATCGATGTCCACACTATGGGAAGGATAACGACTGGCAAGGGCCAGCAGACAAATCCGCAGGTTCTCAGTCAGCCGCACTGATGGCAGGTAGGGGGAAACTGAAGCATGCAGGAAGTCGAAGTAGCTCTCCGCGGTCTGCTGAGCCAGCTTCTGGACAGCTTCCTGCTGCTTGTTCACCTGTTGCTCCATCTCCATCATCAGGGACTGTGCGGTGGCCGTCTGTCCCTTGAGAGCCTCAAGCCAATCGGTCAAGATGCTTTGAGCCAGCTTCACGTTGCCCTCTTGAGCGGCAACGATCCCCTCTAGCACTGCTTGATTTGCCTCTTGAAAGGACGTGAGTAGTTGTGCGGTTGCTTCAGTCACAGTATTTTTTTCCATGGTTGTCCTCCTGACCTTTCCTGACACGAGCTTGAGCAGGAGCGCTGATTAGCAATCTTGCTTAGCAGCAGACTAACTTCCTAGTGTAGGATATAGCATACCAATATCTCAAAGCCATCAAAATAGGTAACGGCATTCTCACAAAGCGATAACAATTTCACATGAGAACCTGCCAACTGGGATGACAGTGTGTCCTGAATAGTTACAAATATAATTTATAAAAGTAGACCTGAGGCAAGACGAGCCGTTCCCCTTCGCAGGTACGTCTCCCGCGAGCGTTGGTCAGAAACCTGCTCAGTGCCTTCCCACCAGTTGTTTCAGTGTCGAGAACCGCGCAGGCAAGACTGGGAGCACTCTCGCTCTGCTGCAAAGCATCCCTCCCCCAAGTGAAATGCTCTTTCCCGCTTGCCATTCACTCCCATTTTCTCCTTGGTCTATCGCTTCTCAAAGTCTCTTTTTTCTGAACGGATGTCCCAAGTAGCCAGTACAGGCCTTTCTGGAGTAGCCCGAAGAGGAGCAGGCCATAATCACGAGGGCCGCGCTCGTACACGACGTGGGCAAACTGACCCTCCCCAGGACCCTCCTGGACAAACCAACGCGGCTCTCGCCGCCGGAATATGCGCTCATGCAGCAGCATTGTGCCACGGGGGCTCATCTCCTGCGGCAGAGGGGCGTCGATGAGGCGATCACCCTGCTGGTCTATTCTCACCACGAGCGCTGGGACGGACAGGGCTCTCCAGAGGGGTTGGCCGGTCCAGCCATCCCGGCCGGGGCGCGCCTGATCTCCATCGCCGATGCGTTTGCAGCGATGAACACCCCCCGTCCCTATCAAGTCGCACGGTCCATGCCAGTCGCCCTGCAGGAACTCGAGCGCTGTGCTGGCACGCAATTTGATCCCCCTCTCGTGCAGCAGTGTGTTGTGTCCCCCCAGGCGACACGGTGACGCACGTGACGCAGAGAAGGAGGAGGAAGGAGCCACATGACACTCCTACGCACTCCCAGCATAGGGAACCCTCAAAGCGTGGTTAGCCCGTGTGGCACGCAACCGCTGTCTGGATGAACTGCGGCGCAGGCGGCTGCTCACCTTCTCTGAGCTGGCGGCAGGGGAGGACGAAGACCAGGCGCTCCCTCTGGTCCTGCTGCCCGATCCGGCCCCGCTTCCAGAAGAACTGCTGGAATGGCACGAACTCCAGCAGTCTCTCCAGGCTGCTCTTGACGCCTTACCTCCGCGCGTGCGAGCGGTCGTGCTGCTGCGCACCCAGGCGCAGCTCAGTTATGGAGAGATCGGGCAGGCCCTTGGGATGCCGGTCTCCACTGCCAAAACCGCCTTTTTCCGCGCGAAACGGCTGCTGCGCGCGTCGTGCCAGCTCGACGGCGTACGAGGCGCGCAAGCACAGCCAGATGACACCGAGTCCCTCACGCTCGCACGGTCATCTCGTTGGCGCAAGAGCCTCACTCAGGCAGGAGACAGCTAGCTGGAATCCTGTCCACCTGCCTGGCCTCAGACTACCCGTGAGGCCTACACGATCCACTGGGAATCACCGCAGGCGATTCGCCCTGGTTGGGAGCCGACAGAAAAACGATGGCAGTCCCAGGGGCGGTGTGATCAGCTGGCAGTTCACCTGACCAGGTGAACTGGTACGTTACAGTGGTCTGGCCGGCAGTGATCGGTTGTTCCCCTTGTGACTGAAATGTGAGGCTCTCTCACACTCCCGTGAGTGGTTTGTGAGCAGACGACAGTATCATTGCTCCCAAAGAAAGTGTGCCGCTCAGAGCAGAAGGGAAAACATCATGGAACCGACAACACCCACGAACCAAACCGTGGAACAACAGCGATATGAACAATTGCAGTGGTCGGGGTGGAGTGCCGCAGGCATCAAGCGGCTCCAACTCTTTCGCAGAACCTATGTGCTTACCTCCCTCGATTGCTCAGAAATCGAGGTGAAAAGATGTCTGCGCCGTCTGGAATTTGTGCGCTGGTTGGTTCTCACCGGGAAACTCAGCGACTGGAAGTAATGCACGCAGTGTCCAGCGTTTCTTTTTCTTTCAAGGGTACCCATTGCAAGCTATCCTCGTTTGGTCGGCCATGGGTGTAAATACAAACTTTAGATGGCTCTTACGCAGGTTCGTTGATTTGGGCGTTGCAGAAACACTCATCTTATGAGAGAAGTCCTTCTCAGAACGGATTGAAAGAGAACTGTCCAATCGGAAGACCTCTCGGATCAGCGAACCTGCGTAAGAGCCTTAGAATGACTCATGGCCGACTTTGGTGAATCTATGAATTGAGGACAAGTTGTTCTGAGGTGATCAAGCCCATCAGAGCCCCATGGCTCAGGTTTCTTATGCGACAGATGTTCGGCTTTTGTGAGAGGTCGGGGCGAAGTGTAACGGTTTTGTGATCAGGAAGCTCACCGTTGTGATGGCACTGTGAGTTCAATACCGTACCCTTTACATGGGCGTCTTGTGCGCCTCAGTTCGTCAACAGTGCTCGCAGGACGGAGCAAAACAAAGGAGGAAGCTGCAATGGGAAAAAAGGTAGGGAGAGGATTAGCAGCCCTTGGGGGCGTTTTATTAGGAGTGTATCTGCGCTACATCCGTCCCTGGCAACTGCGCTGGGGGGCGACCGACGAAGAGGTGGCCCGTGCCATGCCCGGCGATGACGTGGTCAAGCAGCCCACGTTTAACGCCACACGGGCTGTCACCATCCAGGCGCGACCGGAGGAGATCTGGCACTGGCTGGTGCAAATTGGCGTCACACGAGCTGGCTGGTACAGCTACGATTGGCTGGATAATCTTGGCAAGCCCAGTGCCCAGCGCATCCTCCCCCAATTCCAGCAGGTGGCAGTCGGCGACGTGGTACCGATGAGTCCAGATGGAAAACAGGGCATGTGTGTCAAGGCGTTCGAACCGCATCAGTGGATGCTCTGGTGGGACAACAAAGGCGAGGCGACCTGGTACTGGGGGCTCTACCCGCAGGATGACAGCCAGACACGCCTGATTACGCGCGTGCGCATGCACTACCGCTGGCTCAAGCCTTCGATCCTGTTTAGCCTGCTCGTGGAGTTCACCGACATCGTGATGATGCGCAAATGCATGCTGGGCATCAAGCAGCGAGCGGAGCGCGCGAGCAGCCAGACCCCTGAGCCTATCGGAATAACAGGATTCGGTCGGCCTCGACAGGACGAGCCCGTTATCCAGGGCACATAGGCGCGAGATCAACGCCACACCGTAGCGCACGAGAGATCGGAGAACAACCATGACACAAACAGTTCCACCTACCCCGTCTGCAGGACAGCAACCAGAAAATCGCGAAGAATTCCAGGTGATGGGGGAGCAGTTGGTCACAACCGTGGAACAACTGCTTCACGAAGGCAACGTCCGTCGCATCATCATCAAACACGAGGGCCACACCGTGCTGGAGATTCCCTTGACCATCGGCGTCGTCGGCGTGCTGGTGGCACCCATGCTAGCGGCGGTCGGCGCGATTGGCGCAGCGGTCACCAATTGCACCATCGAAGTGGTACGTACCGAGCCGCCAGAACAAACCGGCGGGTCGCCCCCTGTGCAAGGGAGCAGCCACCCTCCTTTGGCAGCCTTGAGCGGCCAATCGTACTCGATTGCGCACAGCGGGATGCAGTTGTTGCAACAGGGCGCGATCAAGACGCTGATGGGTGGGACGCTGATCGATCTGGTGAGTGCCCCCATCGAGCCAGGAGCGTATCGCCTGGACATCACGGTCACGATGGGCGGCGTCGAGATTTTCCTGCCCCGCTCCGTCCAATTTACCCTGGAGGGAAGCGCCATAGCGGGCGGGAGAAACGTGCATGAGGGGCCTGGTGTCTGGGAGACCATGAAGCAGAAGCTGTGCGACCTCGTCACTCTGCCCGATCAGCCGCCCGATTTCGCGGTTGCCCCTTGCAATCCGGAGCGACCGGTTCGCGTCCATTTTGTCACGCATATTACGATGGGAGGCATCGACATCTATCGCTTGTAAGACGTTCTATGTGCAGCAAGAGAGGGAACTTCACCGTGTTCAAAAAGATGAGTCATGGGGCGAGGCTTCCATATTGCCCCATTGAGGTCGTGCGCGCGGAGCATCCCGGCGAACCGCCTGTGGTGCAAGGCGAAGGAGGGATGATCCATGTCTACTGATCTCACACCAACTGGCGACGAGGAGAGCGTGTCGGCGTCCCCCAACCCGGCACCACCCCACAAGAAGCTGAGTCGGAGGAAAGTGCTCGCTCTTGCAGGCAGCGGGACGCTCGTGCTGGTCGTTGGCGGTGGGGTCTGGCGCGCTGCCGATCAAGGCGTGTTCAGCACAGGTGCGGGACCCGCTTACGAGCCATGGGATGACTGGCGTACCGCGACAAAAGGGCCGCTCGATCTCGTGCGGGCAGCCATCCTGGCGGCAAATCCGCATAACAGCCAACCCTGGCTCTTCCAGGTCACCCACTCACAGATCAACCTGTTTGCCGACCGCAGGCGCAACATCGGGGCCATTGATCCCTTCCTGCGCGAGATGCACATCGGCCTGGGCTGCGCCCTGGAGAACCTGCTCCTGGCGGCCGAGGCCCTCGGCTACACCACCCAGGTCAGCTTGTTGCCGGACGCCTCAGATGCGACCTGGGTGGCGCGCGTTGACCTGGCGCCGGGACCAACCGTGATCCCAGACCTCTACCCCCTGATCCCGAACCGACACACCAATCGCTACCCCTATGACACGGGGCGCTCGGTGAGCAGCGCGAAGCTGGATGCCCTGAGCGCACTGAACGACGATCCAGACGTACGCGTCTTCTGGTTCGCCAGCGCACCGCTGCGCAAGCAGGTGGGCGACCTCCTGGTAGAAGCGACCCATGCGCTCGTGGCGGACACGACACAGATTGGAGAGAGCGATCGCTGGTATCGCGCCACCTGGCAAGATCTCCAGCAGCACCGCGATGGCATCACCATCGATGCGGCAGGGCTGCCAGATTGGGAACGCGCCCTCGGCAAGATGCTGCCCCCGCAATCGCAGGCTCAGCAGGATTCGACCTTCCTGCAGAACACAGCCGATCAGGCACAGACAGCTGGAGCCTTTGGCCTGCTGGCGGTACGTGATGGGCAGGATCGGGCTCAACAACTGCGGGCGGGTCGGCTGCTGGAGCGCATGTACTTGTGGGTGACGAAGGAGGGACTGGCGATGCAGCCGCTCAACGCGGTCGTGGAGCGGGCGGCCCGTGAAGTCGTCCTGGGGAGCGCGCCGCACTTTGGCAATGCGCTTGCAGCGTTGGTGGGCGATCCTGCCTGGCAGACGCTGCTGGCCTTCCGTATCGGGCACTCAACCCACGACGGCTTGCGCAGCCCGCGCAGGCCGGTGAACGAGGCGGTGAAGTCCTAACAGAGGCGAGGAAGCTTTACAGGAAACAGAGGAGGGATATGTACATGCCAGAACCACAACAACAGTCCCTTGAGATGGTGTTAAACCTCTCCACCTATCATCGTGAGCACGAAAAGTTCTATGCACAGGACCCATTGCAGCGCGCCATTGCCCTGCACCAGGCATCGCGAGTGCTCACGACGCTCGCTGATCGGTGGCAAGTCGTCGAGGCGAAAATACCCCTACCACCAGGGAGGTTTCCCTACCTGGGCTGCGAAGACTTGAATGAAACCGCGGCCATCCAACAGAGTGGCGTGCTGTTTCTGGAAGGGGAAGGAGAACCGCCCGAGATCGCACGCCTCAAGCGCGATCTGCAGACCATGGCAGGGGACTTCGATGAGACGGGACAGTGGCTTGCCAAGGCCATGCAATGATCCTGGCAGGCAGCGCTCCCGCTGCTGCAGGTTCCGGACCTGGCTGGCGTGCTCGGCGAACGACACCGCATCATCGTCAACGATTGGCAGGCGACTCAGCAGAGTTCACTGATCTCGATGGTGCTCAAGCGAGCGCTGGAGATCGTGGAGCACGTCAATTTTGCTCCCGCGGCGATCCGCGCAGATTTGGCCGAAGCACGCCTCTTCCCCGCGTATTTGTATGCCGCCTCAGAACTCATCAACCGCGCCGCGGACATCGCCAGCGAGTCGGCCAGCCTGACCCATGACAATGAACGGCGCTGGCGCGTCTTCCATCAACGGGTGCAACAGGTGCTCGCGGAGTTCCCGAATAGAGCTGGGGCATCCGAGGAGGCTCGACAGGCCTAGGAGAGCTAATGTGATCAGAGAAAGGAAGGAAGGTCCATCATGGTCTCACGGAAACAGAAAGAGAAGGTGGAGCAGAGAGAAAAGGCACCATCTCCTGTTGATGAAAGACATATGGCGACACTGCTTGAGAAGCGATCTCCTTCCGAACCAGCGACGGTCCCACCTGGCGGGGCGGGCATCTCGCTTCCACCATCCTGGAGAAGGTCAGCACTGGTCGGTGTGAAGGCCGTGCATTCGCTGCTCTACTTTGCCATCGAGTACTGCATGGGGTACCTCATCTACGCAGGACTGAAGGGGCGGGAGGACAGACGAACGGCGATGGCTGCCGGAGTCGTCGGAGGTGAGAGTCTCATCTTTCTGGGGAACCGCTGTCGCTGCCCTCTGACAGGAGTGGCGGAGCACCTTGGAGCCGCGAGCGGCTCGGTGACCGACATCTACTTGCCAGGCTTTCTTGCTTCCCATCTCGTTCTGATCCATGTGCCGCTGCTCGCTTTGGCGCTGTGCCTGCACGTCAGGAACTTTCTCGCGGTCGGTCAAGAGCATGAGGAGCGCGTTTCTTCTCTGCCTGCTTGCTTTCATCTCGTTGCGCATCCCGTGGGAACTATGCCGGGCAACTGCACGCCTTTGCCACCGACCACGGCGCCACCTCATCTTCCACCCGCATCCAACTGGAAAACGCCGATGGGACGTCCCGCCTGGCTGCTCCGCTTCCACTGACTTACCCTCGCCGCCTGCGCGAGGGACTGGACAATTTCCTGAACATGCGACTAAATAGTCACAGACAGTAGGCGGTTCAACGTGACGATGCGATCGGTTGTCCGGTCTCACTCACCTGCAGCGCAAGCGGAGGACGTGACGCGAACAGGCGAAGTAGAGGGCCAGAGGACAGCTACTATATACGACAGAGGAGAATGGAGCGCTGTTTATGCCGGTGAAGAAACCCACCATCCTGATTGCTGATGACGATCCGCAGCTCTTACGGCTGATGATGCGCAACCTCCAGTTGGAGGGGTACGAGGTACTTGCGGCCAGCGATGGGCAGCAGGCCTTGGAGCAAATCGAACAGAAGTCGCCCGATCTGGTGTTGTTGGACGTGATGATGCCGAAGCTGGATGGCTTCTCCGTCTGTCACCGGGTGCGCGAGTTTTCCGCGGTACCCATCATCATCGTTACAGCACGCGGGCAGGACCAGGATAAAGTGTGCGGCCTGGATCTCGGTGCGGATGATTACCTGGCCAAGCCGTTCAGCGTGGAGGAACTCGTAGCGCGGGCGCGCGCCGTCCTGCGCCGCTCGCAGTTGAGCGCGAAAGAGTCTGCACAGGGGTTGCAGGCAACGATGACCACCGGCAACCTCACCATTGACTATTCCCAGCACCTGGCCACATTGGCCGACAAAGAGCTCGCGCTCACCCCCACCGAATACCGCCTTCTCGCCTACCTTGCCCAGAACGCCGGGCGCATCCTCACCCAGGATTTGCTGCTCGAGCAGGTCTGGGGAGCAGAGTACCTGGGTGAGAGCCACCTGTTGCAGGTCACTATCAATCGCCTGCGCCACAAGATCGAAGCTGATCCCACCTCTCCACACTATATCCTGACCAAAGTCGGCGTGGGATATGCACTGGCCATGCTGCCACCTGCCAGCTCCCACGGCGAACGGGAACCGTGAACCGGGTGAGAGCATGACGGCAGGGAAGTCTCTGCCCAGGCATCGTGAGCAAAGGCGCTGCCTCCAAAGAGTGAGAAGGACATCATGCTCTGCTCAACCTATGGCTGGGTGTTCCCAGCCTCTTGCCCATTCCTGCGCTCCGCAAGGACGGCAGCTTCATCGAGCGGGAGCCGCAGGTACAACGCGCTTCCTGGTCCGGGTGACCGGTTTTCGGCCCAGATGGCCCCGTCGTGCAGTGCGATGATGCGCTTGCAGATGGCCAGTCCCAGGCCAAGCCCGCCCGTCTCGCGTGTCAGGCGCGTGTCCACGCGGTGGAACCGCTCGAAGATGCGGGTCAGGTGTTCGGGAGGAATCCCCTGGCCAGAATCGGTCACACACACCTCCAGCATGAGACGCGCGGCAGGTGCCCAGGCCGGGCCAGGCTCTCCGCTTGCGCGAGGCGCGCCTTCCCCTGGTCCGGCAGGCTGCACCAGCGGGCGGATCGTGACGGTCACCGCGCCTCCCGCTGGTGAATAGGTACACGCATTTTCGAGGAGCTGATCCAGCACCTCGCGCAGGCGGCGGGGATCCGCCAGGATGAGCGGAACGCTTCGACCAGTGGTGCCATTGGCATGTTCCAGGCAGAGACCGAAGACGAAGCTGCCAGGCCGCGAGGCCGTCATGCGCTCTTGCATGACAGCGATGGCCTCACCGGCGAGGCGGACCAGATCGACGGGTGAACGTTGGAGCGTGACCTGGCCCGTCTCCAATTGCGAGACCTCCAGGAGGCGCTCGACGATGAGTTCCAGCCGGTCACTGGCCTCGTTGATCGCAAGCAGGAACTGGTGCCGCTCCTCGCGTGCCAGGCGGTGCTCGTGGCGCAGCAGCGTGGCGGCATAGCCCTTGATCGAGGCCAGCGGGCTGCGCAATTCGTGACTCACCGTTCCCAGCAGTTCCGCCTTCAGCAACTCCATACCCTCCAGCGCTTCCCGCATCGATTTCCTCTCCAGTTCGTCCACACGCTCCTTGAGCAAGAGCGTGCTGATCACGGTCTCGACGGCATCGGTGAGCGGAGGCAGCAGCGCCTCACAGCGGGCGAGCAGCGCAGCGCGTGCCTGCTCTTCATCCGTTTGGCCGATCCATCCGATGACGAGCCAGGCAGTCCCTGCCCGGTCGGTCAGATCGGATGAAGCGTTTGGCAGCGTCTCAAGCCGGTGATTGGCGGCATCGGCTTGCCCTTCGCCTGAGAAGAGTCGATATGCCCTCCAGCACATTCCGCCTGGCGACCGGGCGAACACACTCGCTGTTGGCAGAGGGGCCAGCAGCGCAGCGGCATCTGCTTCCCGCAGCTGCCGCAAGGCCAGGGCGCGGAATCCGCGCTCCCTCGCCAGAGCGGCAGAGGGATGCTCGGACGGTTCAACGCGCGGCTGGTCTTCACGCAGCAGGATGGCGCCACGTTCGGCCTGGCAGTGGTGCAGCAGGCACCTGAGCAGGCCGTTCGCAACGCTCTCCAGGTGTTCATCAGTGGCCTGGCTCGCCTTGCGCGCGAGCGCCGTGAGTTCGACCAGCGCACCTAGCACTTCTGGTGTCAGGGGTTCACCCAACTGTAAAGACATGATGACTCTGTTCCTCCCGCTCTCCGCTTGTCGTAGTGCTGTACGACAGGCATACGTTGCTCCTCATCTTGCACTCAGTATACGGTCGCATCTTCACATTTCGGTCACGGAAGAGGCGCTTATCTCACGGGATGATCACGATCCACCTCGTGACCAGAGAGTGAGCGGCCAATTGCTCCCACGACCGATTGAGATGCGTGTGTGAGAGCACAAGGCTGTCCTGTGATGGGATCGTGTCGCGATGGCGTTACAGTATGAGCAGCAAGAGTATGTTGTTTGAGTCAACCCGAGACAAGAGGGAAGCGCAGACAGAGCAGTGACCCCTCCCATCTCCTGGCTGGCACGCCCAAGAAGGCGGTACGAAAGTCCCGTCTCCCTGTTGCGAAGGAGGCACATCATGCTACGACAGCAAGAGAACCATCTGCCGGCCGTTGCTCACCGCGCCGGTATGCCAACGCTCGCTGGTGTGGGAAAAGGAGTGATGGGCACTCCCAGGCAACCTGTCCTCACTTTCCAGGTGGGATCAGCGCTTGATCCCGGCATCCAACGCAAGCAGGAGCCTAACGAAGATACCATCTCCATCACCCGCGGAGTCATTCCCTCCACCCCCGCGAAACCGTTTGCCCTGTTCCTGGTGGCCGATGGCATGGGAGGGCAGGGGCACGGACAAGAAGCGAGCCGGCTCGCACGAGAGGCCCTGGTTGAATATATAACTCACGCCTTGTGCTCAGAGCAGGTGGATCCGCAGGCGTATCTCCCCTTGCTCAGAGCAGGCGTACAGTCAGCCAACCACATCGTGTATCAGCGTAACCGCGAGCGGAGCACCGTGATGGGGACGACGATGACCGTCTGCCTGGTGGTCGACGCAACCGCCTACGTGGCGCATGTCGGCGACAGCCGGTGCTACCTCTATCGTGACCCTGACGGCCTGTCGCAGATCACGCAGGATCACTCGATCGTGGCCGCGCTGGTGGGAGCGGGGGTGATCAAGCCGGAAGACATCTACACTCACCCCAGCCGCAATCTCATCTACCAGTACGTGGGTGAGAAAGCGAGCGTGGAAGTGGACACCTTCGAGATCCCCCTGGTGGCTGGCGACATCCTCCTGCTCTGTTCTGATGGGCTGTGGGAAATGGTGCGCGACCCGCAGATCGCCGCACTCCTGGCCTCGCGCGTGCCTGATCCTACCCAGACGGTCCACACCCTCGTCCAGGCAGCATTGGCGCATGGTGGAGCAGACAATGTGAGCGCGATTGTTGTGCGGGTGGATAAAAGGTAACTCCAGACCAGCAAGGCGAATGATCCAGTGATCATCGCGTGACTACAGCTGTGAGCGTATTACTCCCCGATGAGCCGCTCGAACGCGGCGCGGTCCAGTTGCTCATGCTCCATAAGTGCCTGTGCCGGCGGCTGAGCTGATCGTCGTGTTCACTCAATACGTTTCTCGCCGTGTGATACGCCTCCCTCAGCAGGCGTTGCACCTCCAGATCGGCCAGCGCTGCCATGGACGGCGACTCGCCCGCTGTCCCGGCTGCGGCATCCGCCGACGCGAACCAGTTTTGACCCGCAAACTGGTCACCGCCATTCATCACCGGCTGGCCATCTGCATCAAGGGCGAGTTCTTCCGCTACCCGGCCTCCCAGCCCGACAGCAAGACGGGCCATGAGCATCTCCCGGCTGTAGTTGTAGTGGTCTTCCCCGGCCACGAACTGCGTCACCCCCAGTGTGTCTCCGCGCGGCAGGATGGTGATCCAATTGACGCGGTCGTCTCCCGGCAGGTGATGGACCACCAGCGCGTGCCCTCCCTTATGATTGGCGGTGATGCGCCGCTCGTTTCGCTCAGCACAAGCGGGTGACGAGGAGATGTGATACCATGTAAGAACCGTGGACGGTCTTTTGTGCATTATAACTGGCAGAGCGGGCAATCGTCTGCATGGACGCATTCCAGGTCTGAGAGAGGGTAACGAAACCCGCCCCAGTACGGCGAAGGAGCAAGCACATGCATCTTTCGCGGCCAAGATCGAGTGAGACGCCCTCAACCCCTTCGCCCTTGATGCTGGTGGTGCTCGGGTCTGGCGGGCCACGGCGAGATGCGCGTTCAGCTCTTGTCCGTCATCCCTCTGGGGAAGGCGCGAGGGCCAGAAATGGATCAGGGTGAGTTCCAGCACTATCTAGCTGAAATGGTCTGGTACCCGACCGTCTGGCTGTCGGAGGTCATCAAGTGGCAGGCCATCGATGCCCACTCGGTCAAGGCCACCACGCGCGCGTCTGACGTGGCGGCTCCGGTGGTGCTACATGTGAATGAACAAGGACAGTTGACTCTCGTGACGACGGATCTGTATTAAAGAAGAACATGGACACTCTCTGCTCACCCCTGGTCGGGTCAGTGCGACGCGTACCAGGAAGTGGAGGGAATGCGCATCCCGACCAGGATTGCCATCGCCTGGCATCCCGCCTCTGGGGAGTTCACCTGGTTTCGCTGCAAGATCACTGGGATCGAATACAACCAATCGGGAAGGGTGACGGTGCTGTGACATGAACATCTCGAAGACTACTCTGTGGTTATCAGTGCTTGATGCCATGCTGGTGCTAATTGCCAGTATTGCAGGGCTCGCGCTCAAGAGTACCTATGCCAGAGAAACAACGTCCTATGCGATCCAGGCAGTGGGCCAGGACATCGCCAATCTGGTCTCTGTCGCTGTGCTTGTGATGGCGGTCTATTTTGTCTCCAAAGGATCGGTCAGGGCCCTCCTGGTCTGGATGGGAGCCTTGCTCACGCTGCTGTATGCGTACGTTATCTATGCGTTCGCAGCCCACTTTAACAGCCTGTTTTTGGTGTATGTGGCGATTCTTGGCCTGTCTTTTTACACGTTTTTTAGCAGCACGCTGGGCCTGCTGCCAGAGCGTCTCCAGCCACACTTTGTTGCTGTCACCAAAGCCAGAGTGGTGAGTGTCTATTTACTGCTGGTCGTCGTGCTGTTTGCCTTGCTGTGGTTAAGCCAGGATATTCCGGCGATGGTGGCCGGAAAGGCTCCGCAAAGCGTGACGGAAAGCGGCTTGCTGACCAATCCGGTGCATGTCCTGGATCTCGGACTCTATCTCCCCGCGATGATCATCACCGCCCTGCTGCTGTGGAGAAGAAAGTTCCTGGGCTACTTCTTTGCGATTCCGCTGCTGATATTTAGCATTCTGACGGGGATCGGGATACTCGCCATTGACCTGGTCACGGGCATGCGAGGAATGCCGACGAGCCCGGGCGTCGATCTATTTATTGCTGCTATTATCGTCGTGAGCCTGGTCCTGGGCGTGCTCTATGTACGAGAAGTAAAATAACAGAGGAGGTGACAAACATGACGGTACTCGTTGCTTATGCAAGCAAGCACGGGGCGACTCAGGGAATCGCCGAACACATCGCCGAGCAGCTCCGGCAACTGGGGAAGCAAGCCGAGGCCCGACCAGTGGAGGAAGTCTCGGACCCCAGTAGCTACGATGTCTTCGTGATCGGCAGCGCCGTCTACTACGGGTCCTGGTTGAAGGAGGCCACCGAGTGGATGCATCGCAACCAGGCCATCTTAGCCGAACGTCCGGTCTGGCTGTTCAGCGTTGGCCCGCTTGGCACTGAGGTGAGGGACACTGAGCCGCAACCCAAGGAGATGGCGGAGTTCCAACAGGCTATTCACCCTCGTGATCAAAGGATCTTCTTCGGAGCTCTGGACCACAATAGATTGTCTTTCCCTGAGCGGATGGTAGTGAAGGCCGTGCGGGCTCCCGAAGGCGACTTCCGCGACTGGCAAGCCATCGAGGCCTGGGCCGCAAGCATCGCCCAGGATCTGGGATGAGTCTCAAGGGGTCCGCTCCCTTAACTTGCCTGAGCGTTGTGGGTCGGCTTATGGGGAACGAGCGGTTGCTGTGACGCGAACAAAAAGAGCGAAGCCTTGGTACAGGCATCAGGGCAATTGAGAGAAGAGGAAACCTGCTGGTCATCGAAGTGTGTCTGACCCGTCGGTGTCTCTCTTTCATGGTCACTGCCGGGATGTGTAAACCATGCGGGCCCTTCGCCAAATTTGATGAATCAGTGAACAGATGAAATACTGTTAGAGACCAGCTGTGGCTCACTTGGCCAATCGGTATCTTCACGGTCATAGTGGCAGTGGCCAAAATCATCAAAATTGACGGAGGGCCGCCATGCGTGGCGAGGTCTGGTACGTACTGCTTGCGGGGTCAGCCTGCCCTTCTGCTACCATCATCTCCCAGGAGATAGCAACTGAAGGGCAGTGGAAACAGCGTACGGTGAAGTTGGCCTGAGACGACCAGGCCAACTTCACCGTATCGTCTTCACTCATCCCTGGTACAGGTTGATCGAACCGGTGTTGGTTGTCAGGGTGATCGTTGCCTGTGGAGCGCTTCCCACATCGCTGTGGGCATCGGCTCCGGTGAACTGGCGATGCATCACGACCACTCCTGGGAAGTTGGTGTTGATCGAACCGGTATCGGTGGAGGCATCCACGTGGAAGACGCTCGTGCCAGGGATCGTGACATCGACCGAGCCGGTGTTTGTCTGAAACTGGTAGGTTCCCGTCTGGCTGAGAGCGCCCGTGAACGTGACCGAGCCGGTGTTGGTGAGCAACTGGCTGTTGCCGCTCAGTGTGCCGTTGCTGGCTTGCACCGAGCCGGTATTGCTGGTCAGCACCAGTTGTCCGCTGACACCAGTCACATCAATGCTGCCCGTGTTGGTCTTGAGCTGCAGGACGGCAGTGCCGGGAACGGTGAGGTCAAAATCGACGCTCGACGATCCGAAAGTACTGATATTGCCGGGCCGCTCGACGTTGACGGTAACTGTGTTGCCTTCCCTATCCTGACTGTAGGTGACGTTCACGTCGTTGGCATTGCCCCACCAGCCGGTATGCCTGGTGGCCTGGATGGTCACGTCGCTGCCGGAAGCGCCCACGCGCACATGGATCGAGCCGGTGTCGTTATTCAGCACGATCGTAGGGTTGGCGCCCACAGTGTAGTGTTGTGTTGTGGTGGAGGTGCTCCCGAAATTGTATCCCAGGCTGCTCGCCAGGAAAATCGCCCCACCGGTCACGAAGACGACCAGCAGGACAATGACGAGCACGATCCAGGGCCAGTTGCTCCGCCTGCGCGCGTAGGAGGGTGAGGCATATGGCCCGCCGCTCCTCCACTGCTGCCCGGTCCCAGGAGCGTACACGGGCCAGGTATAGGGTTGCTGTGCGTAGGGGATGAAAGGCGGCGGTGTCGTCGGCCAGGCTTGCTCATACTGTGGTGGAGGAGTTGCTTGCTGTGGCTGCTGCTCCGGTGTGCGCTCCTCTGTCCTGGGAGCGCCCTCTTCGGACACCGGTTGCGCTTGCTCTTTGACAGGTATATCTTGATCGTTCATAATCTTGCTCCCCGGACAGACCCTCCTGCATCCTCGTGACACGAGAAGGTCCGTCCTCTCCTGCTTTCACTTCTCGATACGCCTATCGTTTGACGCTAAAGAGCAAGTAGTTGAACAGGACATTGAGCAGCACGATGATTACCCCGATCACGCTGATCCCGACCAGCGCCGCCGTGATGCCACCTCCCAGGGTGGACACGATGCCAAGCACGATCCCCGTCAGGGGGATCAGCAGGGCGATCGAGACAATCGCCAGCGCCAGGCTCATGCCAAAGGCCCGGTTGCGTTCGCGCGCCGGGTCTACCGAGCGCAGGTGATACAGGATTTCCGGCATCAAGCGGGGCATGAGCCGCTGCGCCAGCAGTTCGGTGTACTGCTCGTTATACTCAGGAACGGCCTGCTGCCTCGGCATTGGCTGCGGCGGCATAGAGGACCGTTCCTCGGTTGGTGGGACAGTGTAAGGGGTCTGTTGTGCTATCATAGTCGTTTCCTCCTTTTGTGCTTCTCACAGTCTTCTTCTGCATAGTTGCCATTGCTACCTGGACTCACGCGCTCACCTCAATAGGGGCCTCGATGCGTTCCACTTCGATCGTGCAGTGGTTCAGCAAGGCGCTGATCGCGCCCACGGCTGCCAGCGTCGGGGCCAGCATCACGCTGACGACGCCGACGGTCAGCGGGAATTCTGCAATCGTATGCTCATCCTGCTTGATGATAATGCGGCGCACATTGCCTTCATGGATCAGCCTTTTCACGGTGGTGAGCAGGTGCTCGCCCATGATCTGCACTTCCTGGCGCGTCGTTTTCGGTTCTGCCTGAGTCATCATAATGGTTCTCCTTCGTGGGTCGGCGACCGAACACTCGGTCGCCGGGACACCTCTTCGTGTCCACTTTCCATCATACGGCATCTCCTTCACGAGTCGGTCTCAAATCCGCTGCAAGACCGCACAGAGAGGTCTCAATTTGCTGCAGTAGACCATCCATACAGAAGAAGTTAACCGCCTGCCGTTGCCTCGACCCGCTTTGTTGCCTGCGGGCGGCCACTGCCCTGCTCCACGCGCTGCCTGATCGTGCGCAGCATCATCCATGCCATGATGAAGTCGCCTGAATAGAACAGCGGGAGGGCGAGCATCCTGAACAGGCGCGGTCCATAGCTGGTCCGGCTGCGCACGATCAGGTGCGTCACGCCTTTCTCTTTCTCATCGAGAACAAACACCCAGCTGAACTCACCGTACAGCCCTACCCGCGGATTGTTCCGCACAGAGGCGGGTGCCATAAAGGTGTGCTGGCTACTTGGGACATCCGTTCGCAAAATCCGTTGTTTTCTACGAACGGATGTCCCAAGTAGCCAGCACAACCATCTAGGCGTGACTGACTATCTGACGATCGAGCATTTGGAGC